>Ga0265298_10000029_pt1 | contig 201895 bp, 308 predicted proteins | sample AusTroGonzalo_MG_3_FD_193486 | JGI IMG/M metagenome (GOLD analysis project Ga0265298, IMG submission 193486) | Bovine rumen microbial communities from tropical cattle in Woodstock, Queensland, Australia - Gonzalo_01 | ecosystem: Host-associated > Mammals > Digestive system > Stomach > Rumen ...
TCATATGAAATGTGTATAAGCATTCATGACGGGGATGATTCAGTATATCTTTCTAAATATGTTGATATCTTTGATTGGGATAAGGAAAAAGAAGTTTCCAGTATTCCAAATACATCCGGAGTAACTGAATTCAGAACTCCACAAGATGTTAAAAAGTTTACACAGTGGTTCAAAAGACTTGGTACTTCATTCTCAACAAAAGAATCTGTAAAAGTTAGAAAGAGAAAACAAACAATAGATGAAGGGGTAGCTGCATCACTTCTAACCATTAAGAATCAACTAATGAATAAGCTCGGAAGTGCTTTCAAATCAATTGGTGGTTCTATGAATCCAAAGGTAACTGTTTATCGTGAAGATGATCCAGATACTTCCTTCGATATCACAACAGACGGAAAGAACGTAGACATCGTTCCTAAATATGACGGAATTCCGGATACCGTACATAAAAAGCGTGGAATTGCTTTTATGAGAGCCGTAAATGTTCTTTATGACTTTATTATGGATACTCTTAGAGGAAATGGAAAACTTGCTACAGAGAATGTTCGTGTTCACAAACGTAAAAAGAGAAGAAAGTAAACTATATACTTTTATAAATGGAGTAGGTTTTACCGAACCTACTCCATTTTTTGAATGTGAAAGTTTATTTGTTAAAAATAAAAAATTTTTGAAAAACGCTTGACAAATTCTCTATAATGTGTTATACTATATTTACAGGATAGATAATGTATGTATGGAGGTAGTATATGAATAAATTACAGTTCAAAACAGAAATCACATACTTACAGATCGAAAGTGGAAAAGTTGAAAAAGGGTCAAGACACTTTGCTACTGTTAAGACAGCACAAAAGAGTATTGATAGAGCTATTGAAATTGAGAATAAGGGTATCAATAAGCAATACGGCAGAAAGATACTTGGATGGAAGATTATTGATACTTCCACCAATGTTGTTATCAAGGAAGGAGAATAAAAATGGATATTCAGAAAATTCAGGATCAACTTGATAAAATTAACGCTGATATTGAAAAGCGTGAAGAAAGAATTAAGACACTGGAAGCAAGAGAACAGAAGAAAAAAGAAGCACTTGAAAAAGTTACTGGAATGGAAGTATCTGACTACGATAAATATTCCAATTATAGTAGATATAACAAAAAGCCGAATTCTATGGGTCATAGGTTCTATGATGAACTTGGTGACATTGATTTTGGTATTTCTAGTGAAGTAGCACATGAACATTGGAAAGAATACTATGATTTGATTTGTGTTATTCGTGATCAGCTTTCCTGTTGGAACAAGATATTTGAACTTGAAGATAAGAAAACAAAGTGGGAAACACAACTTCAAATGGAAATTGCAAAACAGAAGTCTGTTGATGATCTTCCTCCTATTATGAAAGAACTTAAAGATGGTATTTATGAGATGCTTCTTAATAGGTATACAAAGTATCGTGATATTGCAAGTGAAGTTGCTAGAAGACTGTCTGGTTTATTTGGTTCTGCAAAGCAAAAGGAAATGAGGAGCCTTGCATATGAGTACGGTGCCGTTGCCGTAGATTATGAATATTGGCTTGATATTTCCGATGAGACACTTGAAAAAAGAGCCAAGAAAGATTCTGATTTCTATGTTCTTGATCTTGTTCGCAGAGTTACAAAAAAGGTCGGAGCTATTCAGGATTATAGAAATCTTACAGTGAACGGTCCGGCAATCAATGGTGTTATAATTGGAGAAAAAGGATCTACAAGACTTGAAACAATCATTGCCGGAGGATATAATATTCAAAGGGAGCATTATAGAGTAATCCTTCACTAATTCTTGAATATATGGGAGTTGGTTCTTGCGTTGAGAAGCCTATGCTCCGGCAAAAAGAACCAACCCCATTTTATTAGAGAGAGGGGTGCCGTAAACATGAAGTTAGAGTTTGAAGGAATCAGAAAAGATGGAACTGGTCGTTATGTATTCGATGATGAATTCGATTTTGATTCAGATATAATTTATCTTTGTTCAGATACAAGCGGGATGAAAACAGTCGGTGATTTAACATATTATTATGGGTTTGAATTTAATCCAAACTCAGATAATAAACAGCAAGCCGAGTTTAGAAATGCCTTGAAGCATAAAATGGATGATGACCATGTGTTCTACGGCGAAGAAGCAAGAAGATTTATTACTGATGGATTATATAGATTAGATGAAATGAAACGTCTTACTGATTTTGGTGTTGTTATTTCTACGGCATTTGAATATGGTGAAAGAACCTTACCTGGTTTGATGTGTGAAATTATATTCGATGAAGCACCAGATGATGCACAGGTATATGATATCCAACTCATTAAAAGAATGTGTTCCGATGTAACCTTTGATGAAAATAGAGCAAGGGAAGCCCTGAGTAAAACAGAAAGATATGGAAATAATCCAAATAGAATAGAATCGGCTATAAGGTCACTAAAAGCACAGTTTGAGGAAGCTAAAAAGAACAATGAGTTATTTAAGATGAAAAGATATAAACCTGTTGCCGGAAGATATGGTTTTATTGATTTTCTTAGATTTGGAAATCCTTATGATCAGGAAACATACGAAAGACTAAAAGATGGAACAGAAGTTCTTATATGTGATGATTTTATTACTTCCGGTTCAACCGTTAAAGAAGTTATTCGATTTCTAAATACAATAAATCCAAATACAAAAATATCTGTATTTGTTCTTGTAAATCAAATGCGTGATTATTAAAAATAGAAAACATAAATAAAATATCTATTTATATAAATAAAAAACAACAATTCAAAACAATAAAGGTGTGTGTTGAGAAACACACGATATATAAGAGTGGTATTTAAGGAGTTAAAGAATGAGACTTATATTTGAAAAAGAATTTGTATGTAAAGATTGTGGGTTTGAATTTGATATTCCAGAGAATGACGATCTTTGCCCTGATTGTTTTAGTTCAAATATTGGACATACAAAGAATACCAGAATAGAACCATTACAACATATTGAATTCTTTCCAAATGGTAAGAGATCAAAAACATATACGATGCGACGAACCCAAGAAGTTCCAGATGCATTATACTTTATTCTTGTATCAAGATATGGTTATGTAGATGGGAAGAATTATACACCAGAACTTCAACAAGCTACCTTATATACTACAAAAATAGTCGCAAAAAAGAAAATAGAAAATTCACCTCTTAGAGGTTTGTCCGTAAAAGAGGTTGAAGTAAGAAACAATGTAATTAAATTAAAATAAGGAGTTGTTTATTATGGCAGTTAAGAAACTTAGATTAAGAGAAGATTATGATTACGATGAGGATTTCTATTCCGACCTTAAACCTGTGACCCCACAGATTCTAGATGATCTGAAATCAGATCTGTATAAGGCAGTTGCGGATGCTATGTTCGAATATAGAGATTTTGATATTTCCCGAGAAGTGTTAGATGATATCATTCGTAAGAATATGGACAGATTTTATGATCAGAACTGGATGTAATTAAAGGGAGAGGGGGGTATTATTATGTTAAACAAAAAGAATACGAGAGTGACTATTTTTGAAACAGGAATGGATAAAGGAATTTATATTCATGATTCTGGAACATTATATGTTTATGATACTGATACTCGAACTATGGATTTTATTATTGTAGATGTAGACTTAGAACAAGCTACTGATATTATGAAATTCTGTGATACAGAGGGTGACGAGTCCCTGGAAAGAAAATATAATTTTGATGACTGGGATTATATTTTCAGTCGCGTAGGTGACAGAGAATCTTTTGCTGAATACATACTTGTAGAATTAGGTGTTATAGACAGCATGGATCAGGTACGATGCGATGTTGACGATGACAAAGCATTAGGTGACCTTATGGAAGATGGTTTTTATATCTGATAGAAAGGAAGAATGTAAATGAAACTTACATTAGAAGATCGTAGGTCTGATCTTATTGCTGCTAGGGATGCTTGGGATGCCGAGTATAATAGAGTAAAAGATCAGTTTGATTCCGAGGTAGATGCTTGGAATGATGCCAAAGACGAAATAAGTTTATTTGTGGAAGATCAAGTAAAAGCGGCATTAGGTAGGGCAGGAAAAGATTTACAAGTAAGCGCTGAGTTCGCTTATGGTGAATTAGCCCGTGTAGAAGTTGGCAACGGAACTTTTGTTAATCACGACTTCCCACTTACCTGGAATTTTAAGGTAACACTTGACAAAGACGGTGAAGTTAAAAAAGAAACAGGTTCTTGGTCCGGACTGGATGCTACATCTTTAGAAGATGTTAGAAAATTAAGAGACATTGTCGATGTACTAGAAATCTTAAATAGCATGGATTGGTATACTGTTCTCTCTAATATGAAAGCACAGTACCCTGATTGGAAAGAGTATGTAAAGACAAAAACAATTGATAGAGGTACAAGACCTAATTTCGAAGCAGATCTTCAAGCATTAGACATTGATGACGCCATTGGAAAAGAAGTTCTAATCAAAGGAAAACCTTTACGGTATGATACAAGATTCAATCGTGAAAGCTACTATATCATTCGTAAAAGAACACCAAAACAGATTTCTGTTACAGAATGTTCTGTTGCATCTGTAGATAGATATAAGAAAAATAATCCGGAAGACAGTCTGTTTGATATCGTACAGCGTTATGGTATGGATTATAATATAACAGCAGATAAGTTCTATAACATTCTGCCAAATGATATTGAGTTTATTAGATAAGGGGTGCCAAATATGAGAAAAAGATATGCAAGATTAAAAGAAGCAAAAGGTTCTGTTTATGATATGATCAATGCCCTCGAGAATAGAATTGAGGAACTTGAAAACGGTTATTATGGTGAAAGTGTAAATCTTAGGGAAGACTATTCGGATGATGATGTCAGAGAGCTAGTTCTTTATATCACAAATAAAGCAGAGCTTTATAACCAAATCAAGTCTACTATTAGAAATATGAAGAGAAAGATTGCCCGTAATCAGTATGACCCGGAGCGCGCAATTGATGCCTTTGTATATGTTGCTAAAGATGGAGCAAAGATGTATGATAAGGAATTTGGTTCCTATAATGGATCTAGTACATGGTTAAATAAAGATACTATTCGTGAAGTTGCAAAACAGCTTAGAGATTATTACGAAGAAGATATTATGGAAAATGAAGTGACATTCGAATCTTTTAGAAAAAGCAGAAGATCCCGTACACCTAGAAGAAGAATGACTGAATCTAGTAGACGCAGATATACTCAGAGAGAACTTAGAAATCTTGTTAGAACTGGTGAAGCAGAGGATATCACAAACTATTCTTTTGAAGATGCTAATGATCTCTATGAGCGTGGATATGATGTTGTAGGTGTTTCATCTGGTACATATGGTATGAATGGTGCTTTACTTAAAATGAGAGATACCGGAGATCTAATGGCTATTTGTGCTAGAAACTCTACTCTTATGCAACTTGTTTAAGGAGTGTGAATAGAAATGGTTAAGAAGTTAAAAGAATCTCCAAGAAGAACTTATGTTGCTCAGTCACTTAGAAACTCAGGACTTACAGAAGTAACAGATAAAGCCAGTATAATTTCAAAATTGAGAAGGATAGTTACAGATATTGAACGAAGAGGAGAACTAGCTTTAGATAAGTACGGTTTGATTGATATGGATAAATTTTTATCAAGATCTCAGTTTTCAAGAATGAGAATATTAAATGATACTGTAACTGATTTAAAAAATATTGAAACAGAGATTCGCAGAGATGGAAAGGCAAAAATAAGATCAAGGCTGTACGCTGATTTCTTACGTGATCTCGGATTCGATGTAACAGATGATGGTAATTATGCTTATATTGTAGAAAATATTAAAGCAAATTCATCTAAAAGAAATAAATTTAGTAGAGATAAAAAACGCAATATTAAAGAATCATCCGGAAGATTTCAATATGAAAGTGTTTCTGATGTTGCAATAGATATAAAGAATTGTATTAAAGAAGCATATGATCTTCTTGATTCCGGAACAGAAGGTCTTACAGAAGAAGATAATAAGTACATCCACAGATCAATAGACTTACTTATTTTTGCATATAATGCTTGTTTAGATTTATGTGCTGAACTTGAAAACTATTCGTAATTTGGAGTGGTGCTGTGATTATTAATTATCTCATCTACCATGTGTAGAAGGAGTTCCCGAAAACGTCAGACTGAAAAATGTCTGGCGTTTTTTGTTTTAAGTATATAAATAAAATAGTAAAGTAAAACTTTTACATCCATTTAAGTTATAAATTTTATAAGTCCTCTAACTATATCTGTATACGGAAATATGCAGATATAAGTTGGAGGGCTTTTTTGCGTATGTTTACACTTGATGATATTATACATATCAGTAATGAAGAATTTTCAGCACTGTCTAAAGAGAATAAAGAGCTTATTTTAACTATTCTACGGGAGTATCAGGAAACAGGAAATTCAAAAACTCTTTTAGATATATGGAATGAAGATTATGAAGAAATACCTGTTCCAATAGATGAGTTTATTTGTAATCCAAATTATCTAGGTAAAGCTACTGGAAATGGAGAACAGATATACCCATATTGGAGAAAAACATATAGAAAAATATTCGATCCAGCCCTTGCATATGAAGAAATAATCTTCACAGGGGCTATCGGTGTTGGAAAGACAAAAACCGCTGATGTTTGTTTAGCATATAAACTGTATGAACTAATGTGTCTTAAAAATCCTCAAAAGTATTTCAAGATGTTAGAAGGAGAAGAAATAGCAATATTCTTCTTAAACATTACATTACCTCTTGCAGAAGGTGTTGGATATAAAACTCTACACAAAATGCTTTTAGATAGCCCTTGGTTCATGGAAAGAGGATTTGAAAGTGGTAGGGTTAAGCGTTTATATAATCCTCCAAAAAAGATAACTATTAAATTTGGTTCTAAATCAGATCATGCTTTAGGTCAGCAATGCTACTGCGCACTTCTTGATGAGGTTGACTTCACAAGGGGCGGAATCAAAGGAGCTAGTGCATTAGACATAAAGAATGGAATCATGCAAACATATACCGCTATCAAAGAACGTATGAATTCACGTTTTATTAAAAACGGTAGACAGTATGCTAGATTATTCCTTGTTTCTTCAAAAAAATCAGATCAAGACTTCATCGAAGCATATATAAAGAAAATGAAATCTGAAAGCCAAGATAAACATATGCTTATTATTGATGAACCACAATGGGTTATCAAACCGGATAGCACATTCACAGGGAAGAAATTTCCGGTTGCGGTTGGAAACAAATCATTGAAATCTATGATTCTTAGTGAAGATATGACAGCAGAACAAGAAGAAGCATATAAAAAACAGGGTTATAGAATTTTAATGGTTCCGGTTGAATTAAAGCAAAGTTTTGTGCTTGATGTAAATACCGCCCTTATGAACCTAGCCGGAATATCTGTTATTGGAGCAGTTACATTCTTCAATTACGATATGTTCTCTAAATGCTATATAAAAGACTACGAGAATCCATTTGTAAATGATGTTATTACAATAGGTATGAATGATGACTTGCAAATAGAGAACTTCTTTCAAATAGATAAAATACCTATGGCAGTTAGAATGATGCCACAGTTTATCCATATAGATGCTTCCTTAACAGGAGATAAAACAGGTATTTCTGATGTAGGAGCTTCGGGAGTAAAAGAACTTCAAACATATAATGGGGCAGATGAATCTGTTGTTACAGAAATGACATATAAACATATCTTCACAGTTGCAATTCAAGCTCCGAAGGGTTCTGAGATATCCTTTGAAAAGACAAGACGATTCATATATTATCTGAAAGCAAATGGATTCAATATCGTTGGTGTTTCACTTGACGGATATCAATCTGCTGATACAAAACAGTTACTCATTCAGCAAGGGTACGATGCTAGTATACTATCTATGGATAGATCACCAGAAGGATATTTAACTTTACGTTCTGCTATGAATGACGGTAGAATAGGTCTAATTCAAATAGATTTATTGGAAAAAGAATTGATTGAATTACAAAGAGATGTTTCATCCGGAAAGTTAGACCACCCTACCGATGGATGTTTCACAGCAGATACAGAGATTCATCTTGCCGATGGAAGATCAGTTCCAATAATACAACTACTGGAAGAACAAGAAAAATATGGTATCGTAAACTATGTATATACTGTAAACGAAAAAGAAAACATAATTGAAAAAAAGCCAATCAAAAAAGTTTTCAAAACAAAATTCGTTACAGAACTAATGGAAATAACATTAAATAATGATAAGATAATACATTGCACATTAGAACATCCATTTATGTTATTAGACGGTTCTTATATTCAGGCACAGGAACTTAGAGAATGTTATCTACTAAGACCGTTATTCTTTGAACTGCTTGCAGTAAAATCAATAAAGAAAATTCAGAGATCCTGTTATGTGTACGACATGGAAATATATGATAATCATAATTTTGCATTATCTGCGGGTGTGTTTGTTCATAATTCTAAGGACTGTTCTGACTCTTTGGCAGGAGCTTTATGGAATGCTACATTACACAAACAGTCGTTGCTTGATAGTTTACAACTATTATCAACAATGGCAGATGTAAACTCCGATATAGACCCAAGAGCGGATTTCCTACAAGATTTAGAAGATTCTATATCATATAATAGGAGCGCAAAACAAAGGTCACAACAAGCATCAAATAAATTAGATGACTTGTTAAATAGTTATGGTTCAAGTGATATTTTAGTTTGGTAAAGGAGGATATTGTTTTGGGTATTAGACAATTTTTTGAGGATGCCCTCAGAATTAAAAGAAAGCCTGTTCCGGGTATAGATGCTACACTACCAATAGCTCCGGAAAAACAAGACCTGACATATAAACAGTTAATGTCAGGAGGTTCTGGATCATTATTAGATACTGAAGCGATATCAAAATTCAGAACACTATCAACAAACAGACAAGAAAAGTATCAGGAGTTTGAAAATCTACTATCAGATGCCACTATTGCGGCAGCTATTGAAATGTACGCCGATGATTCTACTCAATATAATTACAAGGATGGAAAAGTTATATGGGCGGAATCAGATGATGTAGATATTCAAAAAGCAGCGAATAGACTCATTGATATTCTAAGAATAAATGAAAAAGCGTGGACGCATATATATGCTCTATGTACCTATGGTGATGTTTATCTTAGATTATATCGTGACGGTGATATTTCTGACTATGCTGAAATGTATGATAGTACAAAAAGGGGTCAAGCTGTTGTTCGTGTAAAACCAAAAGACGGATCAAGAAAGATAGAAGAATATGTTGAGTATGTAGATGACCCCGCTACCATGTATGATTTACAGGAAAGAGATAAAACCTGTGGATTTGTAAGAGTTAGCGGAACACAAGATAGTGGTGATTCATCTGTTGCCGGAACATATTTATCCTCTTTTTCAAAAGCTGTAAATGTTAGCGACATTGATTTGTATGATGCCACTAGCTTTGTTCACATTTGCTTGTCTGGAAATATTGACCGTCATCCAGAACTAATGACCGTTACAGATTCTAAAACAGGCGTAACATCTGTATATAAAGTAAAAACAGGAAAATCTATTTTAGCAGATGCATATCCGGCATCACAAACAGTTTCATTGCTTGAAGATAGTCTAATGTTAAACAGACTTACAAAATCTGCCCTTATACGAATTCTTCAAATAGAAGTTGGTAATATGCCAAAGGCAGAAGCCGAATCTGTTTTAAGGCGTGTTAAAAACCTAATAGAACAGAAGATAGCCCTGAACAAACAAAATGGACTTGTAGCATCATATAATTCACCCGGTCCTATGGAAAATGTTATCTACGTTCCTACAAAGGGAGGTAATGGTGTAATTACACCTACAAATCTAGGTGGAGATGTAAATGTAAAAGATATAGTAGACATTGATTACTTCAATAATAAGAAACTATCAGCACTTAAAATACCAAAACAATACTTAAACTACGATGCTCCGGAAGGACTTGGTAATGGTACTTCTTTAACAAAATTAAGTTCAAGATATGCTCATACAGTAATGCGTATACAGAATGCCTATAAATCAGGAATCACTACTTTATTAAATATAATTTTTGCTGATAAAGGTTTAGATTATATTAACAAATTTACATTAAAAATGGTATCTCCATCAACATTAGAGGATACAGAACGTGATGAACAGATTAACTCACGTTTAGATCAGGCATCATCTATTTTACAGATGCTACAAGATCTTGTTGATGAAGCTGGAATTAAGGAAGTTCTTGAATGGTTATTAAGTGATTATTTAAGTCTTTCTGATATTGCAGAAATAGTTAAAAAATACTCTGTTGATAGATCACCAGAAACAGGTGGTAATGGTAGTGACATGGATTTTGATATTGACCTTCCAACAGGTTCTCCTTCTGGAGAAAGACAACCATTTGATATGGATATGTCTTCCGAAACAAGTTTTGAGTCTGAACCAATGGAAGAACCAACATCAGAACCTACTATTACACCAGAATCATAAGATAAGTTATTATGTTAAACCCATAAAATCAACAATAAGGAAATTATACTATCTCCTTATTGTTGATTATTGGGTGCCTAATATTTGGAGGATAAAATAATGCTAGCAAGCAAGCATGAGTGTTTTAACATTCTGAGAGATCTTGAACAAGAAGGATATAATATATCCGAAGATATCAAAGTAGTTATGCAGAATAAAACGCCAAAAAGTGTTGTAAATGTTCTTAAAGAACAGAAAAACCCTGTAATAGATTTCTATACAATGCTAAATAACAAAGCACATAAAATCATAAAAGAGATTTTAACTTGTGATGGAAAACCCATAAATAACTATATTAAAATAGCAACCAGTATCATAACTCAAAGTGCGATCACTCTTGAACATTGCTTTGAAGATGATGTGGATGGTCAGAATGTGTTTATAAAAAATATGGGATTGGAAAACTTATCCAAAGGATTGTATGAATATTTTTCAACAGGAGATTACACTTTATTAGTTGATTCTGTTTTAGCTAATAAAGAAGACGTTAAATCTATATTAGATTGATACGTTTTCTTTTTTACATATATTTATTATATGAAGAAAGGGGTGATACACGATGGGAAAGAAAGTCTTAATTGAGACTAGAATGAATTCATTAAAGCTGAATGAAAGTAAAGCCCCTAAAAAGGGTTGCCTTGGTAGACTTGAAGGTGTATGTGCAGATTTTAAGAATCCAACAAGAAATGGACGTTTATATCCAATAAATCTTTGGAAAAAGGTTTTTGATGATTCTTTGTTTAAGGAATCACTTCAAAACAAAACTCTTTTCGGAGAATTGGATCACCCAGAGGATAGATTTGAACCACTAATCTCCGAAGCCTGTGTTGTTATGACTGATTACACGATTGATGAAGATAAAGGTTTAATTTATGGTGGTTTTGATATTCTGGATACACCAAAAGGAAGAATCCTTAAAAGCATTGTAGACTATGGCAGTGTTGTAGGTGTATCAAGTAGAGGTCAGGGTGATATTATAGAATCTGCTGACGGCGAACGTGTAGATGAAGACTCTTATGAGTTTGCTTGTTTTGATGTTGTATCTACACCAGCAGTTGAAAAGGCACGACAAAATGTTATGGAATCCATTAAGAGGGTTAAAGATGTTAGCTTTAAGGAATCCATTAACAAACAGATTGAGGATGCAGAAACAGTTGCAGACCTTAATATTATTAGGTCGGTTGTCAGATCCTCAAACTTAAAAGAATCCGAAATGGATACTATTATAGAATCCATTGAAGATAGATGTGAAACCTTACAAAAGGTAGACAAGACTATTGTTGCCAGTGAGGAAGATTCTACAAAAACTCTTAAAGAATCTGCTAAGACTATTAGAGATAACAAAAAGCTGTATAGCTGTATTAGGAGTTTACGTTCTCAGGTAAATGCTTATAAACATAGGGAATCAAGATATGTTGACACTATTCAAGAGAATAAGCAACAGATTGATAACTTAAAGCAAAAACTTAGAGAGCAGAGAAAACGTGTTGCTGAATCTGTAAAGAAACAGGAACATCAAGATCGGGTTCTAACAGAAAGAATTAGATCAAATAATTCTAGTCTTAATGAATCCAAAAAGACAATTTCAGAACTTAGAAGAAGAAATTCTATGCTGTCAGAACAGTATAACAATCTAACAAATACATCACAAATGTATAAAGACAAGTTAGATTCAAAGTCAAAGCAGTTAGATAGTTTGAATGAGGAAGTTTCAAAACTTAATGAAAAACTTTCTAAGTCCTCACAAAGAGTGACATATCTTGAAGGTCTTTTAGATAAGTCACAGGTAGAACATTCAACAGAAATCAACTCACTTGACAAAGAAGTTTCTGATTATTCTTCTTTACTACAAGAAGCACAGCAACGCTTAGAATCTAAAACATCAACAATTAAAGAACTAAGTGAATCTGTAACAAAACTAAAAGAAGAAAATGAAAAGAATAAGTCTTTAACACAAGCACTTATGACTCAAGTTGGTAATTATCAAAAACAGCTTGTAGAGAATTTAGCAAACACACATGACGTTGATCCTTCAATAGTTATGAAAAGTGTTACACCAAAGACAACTCCACAAGGGGTTAAGAAATTGGTAGAGAGTGTAAGAGACAAGATGGATAGGTACAACCAACTTCCAATTTCTTCAAATAGCATAACAGATTCAGATAATGTTATTTTAGAGAAGTTTTCAAAATCTTCTATGTCAGATGATGAAAAGGAAGATTTAAGACTAAGCAATTTTATTGAAGCCGTTTCAAATTCTATGTAACTTGAAAATTTTATAATGAAAGGATTGTAAATTATTATGGCATCTATGATTAACGAAGCCCTGCTTGAAAATCAGGCAAAGGGTAAAAAACTAATCGAAAGATTCAGCAGAAATATTCGTATTGCTGAGTCCGTACAGAAGAAGAAGGGTAGCACCCTTACACTTGAGAAGAAGATGGCTCTTGCACAGGTTCTTTCAAACACTCAGCAGAGACTTGCTGAGGCTACTAATTCCTCTAACATTCCTAGCAAGACATTCTTTATGGATATGCTGACCGCAGTTGTTCCAAACCTTATCGCTCCTGATATCGTTTCTACTCAGGCTCTTGAGTCTAAGGCAGGTATGATTTCTTACCTCCGTTTCTCCTATGGTACTGATAAAGGAACTGTCAGTGCAGGTCAGATGTTTAACAACTCCCTTTACACCGGACAGTCCAACACCTATTATTCTTCCAGAACAATTGATGAGGAGCCTGTTGCAACTGGTGTGAACTTTGAGTTTGTTCCAATTCTCCCAAAGACTATTGTTATTTCACTTCCAGATGGTACTCGTTATGTTGATGACGGTACTGGTAATCTTGTTGATCCACTAACTGCAACTCAGGTTGGTACTATTGACTATGCAACTGGTGCTTTCACTTGTGCATCTGCTACTGATGGCACAACTGCTACATATGAGTACAACAATGAGCAGGTTCCGGATCTTAACGTTCCAGAGATCAATATGTCTCTCGCACAGATTCCAGTTTATGCAAAGAGCAGAAAACTTGCTGCTTACTGGGGCTTTGATGCAGCTTATGATCTTAAACAGCAGTATGGTACTGAGATTCTTGATGTTATGTCCACTCAGGCTGCTGGTGAGATTGCCCATAAACAACTTGTGGCTTAATCTGGTGACAGATTATGAAAAACCATGTGAATTTCTGGAAAAGCATATAAGAAGTCATATCACTTATATGCCAATCAGAAGCCAAGATAATTATAATTGAGGTAGTTTATATGTATGGTTACATTTACATGACAACAAATAATATCAATGGCAGAAAATATATCGGTCAGAAAAAATCTAATAAGTTTCTCAATGAAAAGTATTTAGGTTCTGGAAAGATACTGAAACAAGCTATTGAATTATATGGAAAAGAGAATTTTTCAGTTCAATTGTTATGTGAATGCGAATCAAAAGAAGAGCTTGACAGAATGGAAGTTTATTATATTTCAAAGTACAATGCAAAAGATAGCAGAGAATTTTATAATATATGTAAAGGTGGAGAAGCCGGACCTGGTGGAGATAAGTTCAGAGGTCATAAGCATACAAATGAAACAAGAGAGCTTATGAGTAAAAACAGATCTGGTGAAAAGAATTCAAACTATGGAAACCATTGGAAATATAATGAAGTTCAATTAGAGAATAGACGAAAACTTATGTCAGGCTCAGGTAATCCGATGTATGGTAAAAAACAATCGGATGAGACAAAGAAAAAGATAAGTGATAAACTTAAAGGAAGATTAAATGGAAAAACAAGAGTTACAAACGGAGAAATAAATAAATTCATTGATGTTTGCGATCTTGCCTATTATGAATCTTTAGGATATCACAAAGGTATTTGTCGAAAGTCAAAATAAACTACAAAATTATAATTATAAGGTTCAGAGACTATCGAAAGCTAGACAATCGCATTTGTAGAAATACATAAACACATAAGCAGATGTGGGCGATTTGAAAATAAGGCTATTATAGCACGAAGCAAGTAGAGTAGGATTTAGTAAATCCGAAGTGCATGGGTTCTCATATATTTGGTAATAGAATATTTGAGAATGTGATATAGTCCGATCTATACAAAATACATAATGTATAGAGAACTATGGGAAACGCATAGTTCGTAACATAATGGAGATTGATATGGAAGTTATCAGCAAACTCTATCAGGGTGCTGCTGCTGGTCCAGAACTTACTTGGTCTAAGATTCCACCTCACGGTGTAAATGCACTTGACCACTATGATTCCTTCTTTGTAAGACTTACAGAGGGTGCAAACATTATCTTTGGTGCAACCCAGAGAGTTCAGCCGAACTTCATTGTTTGTGGTATCAATGTTGCTGCTGTTATTGAAGTTATGAGAAACTTTGATGGTACTGGTGCATCTGATGCAGTTGGTCCTCACTTCATTGGTACTCTTGGTGGTAAGTACAAAGTTTATGTTGCTCCTAACATGGGTGAGGATACCTTTGTTATGGGTTATAAGGGTACAAACTTCCTCGAAGCTGGATTAACGGATTATGCCGTTGCTGCGTAATACAAGTCCAGGGTAAACCTCGTGAACTGCTGGAAAGCTCGTAAGTGAGTCAATCAGCAGCCAAGCACTATTGAATAAATAGTGAAGGTTCAACGACTATCGAAAGCTAAACAACCACATTTACAGAAATGTATAAATAGTTGTTACTAGGTGGTTTGAAAATAAGGTTATAAATATAACACGAAGCAAGTAGAGTACAGCCTTTATTAAAAAGGTTAGCCGTAAAATGATATTAGTTTTACATAAGTCTGTTAAATGGAAGTGCGAGGGTTTCTATTAGCTTGGTAACAGAGTTGATAGATTCATGATATAGTCTGATCCCCATAGTGATATGGGAAATATACACTATATTACAAAGTGTATAAACATAAATGTTGTATACGCACCGTATATTCCTGTTTGCACAACAGACCTTCTTATGCCAGCAGATTTCCGTGGTCAGCAAGGTTATGCTACCAGTTATGGTATGAAAATGATTAACGGAAAAATGTATCTTAGAGGCAGAATAACAGGTTGATAGCAAACAATAAGGTATGTACCTTCATATAGTGATATATGATTGTAGTAACAAAGGTGAATTCAGGGAACATCCTTAGAGCTTAAACTACCAAGCATATACAGTAATGTGTATGTGGATGAAGTAATTACTCATGTACGGTAACAAGGTTTAAGATTGGATAACCACTGAGCCAAGCATCCAATTTGTTTTTGGATGAAGGTGCAACGACTATGGGGTGGTGCCCAGTAGGTTCAAATGAACCGAAGTTCCTTTGGGCTTTGTTTGTAAAGAACAAAGTTTATGATATAGTCTAGCCTTAGTTGATACGAAATTCAACAACCTATTAAATAGGTTTCCGAAAGGATGAGCATCTTAAAAATGACTGAGAGGTTTATATGATAAAATGCTGTGTATGTGGGCAAACGGTGACATCTAAACGTGGTTTAGCGTTTCATGTGAAGAAACATGATATACAGTCTGTTGATGATTATATTAAAATGTTTCCAGATGAAGAACAAACACTGAATCCAAGCATAGATGGACTACTTAGCTGCCCGATTTGCGGAAAGAAAAACTTGAAACAACTCACACAACATTTGACATGGATTCACGGATTATCACGATCTGAATTTGAAACTAATTACCCAGAGCAGATATTGTTTATTCCAGAAATAAGCGATAGATGTAAAAAAGCGACTGCAATAGGTCACGAAAAATATCTTGAAAATGTAAAAAACAATCCTGAACGATATAAGAAAACCTACCTTGAACGCGCTGCAAAGATTCGTGAACGATATCCGAACTTAGGAAATCGTATATCGAATAAACTAAGAGAGAATGGAACGTATGCCAGACTTTCCGACATAACGAGAAAAAAATGGAACGACGAATCTTATCGCAGAATGCAATCAGAAAAGTGCAAAAATCAACATAAGAACGGTTTAACTGAAATAGTTGTTAAGAAATCTTGTAATAAAAATTACGTTAAATTTGCTACATTTAATGGAAAGACATATAGATTCCGATCCTCATACGAGTTGAAGTTCGCTGAAATATTGAATAATCTTGGCATTTCATTCATGTACGAGGAGTTAAAAATAAATTATTTTTATAATGGATTGTTTCATACATACTACCCTGATTTTGCAATACCAAACACGAATATTGTGTTTGAGGTAAAGCCATATTTTAGAATTCAAACAAAAATGAATCAGGCAAAACAAAGATACTGCGTAGAAAATGGGTATAGTTTTAGATACATAACAGAGTACGAACTAAATAATCCAGAATCAATAAATCTCAAAGGATGTTTTTAAGCGTAATAAAAGCAATGCCTATACTTTCCACCGACCTCTTAATGCCTGCTGACTTCCGTGGACAGCAAGCTTATGCAACATCTTACGGTATGAAGATGATCAATGGTAAGATGTATCTCCGTGGTAGAATTACTGGTTAATTTCTATCCTATTGAATGTGGTTATGTGGCATTTCAACTATGCCACATAACTACTGTAAAATAAAAAATATTTTAATTGAAAGGACGATTCTATATGGCACTTACTACTTATACCGTTACGATTACCAATCAGAATACTGATCCAAGAGTAATCGCAGGTACTGTTGATACTACTGTTATTTCTCCAACTGGTATCACTACTCCTCAGACTCCTTTTGAAGAGTACATTTCTGATAGCCAGACAATCAATGACGGTTCTATCCTAGTTCCACTTTTCCAGAAGTTCTTTGATTTCAAGTTAAAGGCATCCTCTATTCTTACTCTTACTACTGAGGATAGTGAGGAAGCTGCTTACTACTCCAATCTTAAACTTGATGGAGCACTTGTTGCTGTTACCACTGATCCTGTTGTCACTGTTAGTGTTACACTTTCCGAGACTACTGCTGAGATCACCACTAATGGCGGTACAAAGGCACTTTCTGCTACCACAACTCCTGCTTCCGGTGTTACTGTTACATGGGCATCTTCTGATGAGACTGTTGCAACTGTATCCAGTGGAACTGTTACCGCAGTTGGTAATGGTACTGCCGTTATTACTGCAACTGGTACTATTGATGGTGTAACCGCTATTGCTACTTGCACTGTTACTGTTTCCGGTCAGTCTTAATTAAATTGGATTAGAGTAAATCACTCTTTTCTGATAGGTATAGGTGTGGGTGTTCCTCCAGCCCACACCTTAACCGTAAATTGATTGGAGGATTTCTAAAGTGGAGGAACATATGAAAATTGCTGTAAGAAATCTAAAAAATTCACATCATACAATAAGCAGAATAAATGGACAGGTTATCAATATTGAACCGAATAGCTTTATTATTTTAGATACTGATGATGAAGCAGAAGTTCAATATTGGTTAAACTGTGATAAGAAGGTTCTGAAAAGATGTGGTTTGTCTGTTGTGACAGATGACAGACAGATAAATAGTTTAGCATCAAGTGTTGGTGTTTCTATAAAGAAAGACGTATCTGTGGTCGATGGATTTGCTTCTCCGATTGTTGAAGAAGAATCTAAAACAGTTATTAAAGAGAGCACAAATGTTGAGCAGAATGATAATCCTTATTCTGAAGAATCCTTATTGAAAATGGATAAGGAAGATCTATTTAATTTGTGTGATAACTTTAATATCAAATATAAAAGAAGCAACTCTGTGAAGACTTTGGTTAATTTGATTCTGGGAAGTGGTAAAGTATGACACTTGCAGAATATACTGATGATATTATTTTTACTCTAGGTGGCACAGTTGTTGACTTAGAAATTGAAAAAGATATTCCTAGATGTGTAAACAAGGCGTTCAGAGAGATAAAGCAATATGTGACAACTCCTGCCTATATGACACTTCCTTACGGTGCTTCCGAACATGGAATTGGTACTACAATTGATCTAAAAGATAAGAATGTGTATAGTGTAATAAATGTCATGCGCCCGAACACATATAACAGTCTGTCAATGAATACATTGGATGTATTTGGATTAAACGCCACCTATAATGCTGTTACAAATGCAGAAGCATACGCAAACAGAATGCTATTGCTTCAACAACTTAATACAATATCTACTGATTTAGATTTTGTATGGGATATGCATAGAAAGCAATTGAGTGTTACTATGAATCCACCTTTTGTTAATGCAATAACAATTCAATATATTCCGGATTATAAGGATGTAGAAGAAATACAAGATCCATTTTGGGTAGATAAGATATTAAAACTAGCAACAGCATATGCTAAACAGATATTAGGTAGAATTAGAAGTAAATATACTTTGAATTCTGCTCAATATAATCTTGATGGTGAAACATTATTGAATGAAGCTAATCAAGAAATACAGGAGATACGAACATTTTTAGATACAAATGTAGATCTTCTGTTACCTATTGATTAAACATTTTATATGAAAGGATGTTATTTGATTATGGCAACTTTAAATGTTTTTGAACTTACAAATCAGGAGCTGCGTAAGGACGAGAAGCAGCAAGCTAAACAGGAAAAGAAAACTGTTAAGGAGTCCGTTTCCAAAGTTTCTAAGAAAAAAGCACCGTTTGCTATTCCTGCCAAAAAGCTAAAGTTTGAGTCCCTTTCAAAATTCCGTGAGCTTTTAGAGGACGACAATACTGATGATAGTGACGTTGTGGCAGATTATACTCCGGATGATGAAGTGGTTCTCGTTATTGATCCAGATATGGACGAAGTTCCAGAGGATGTAGAAGAGGCTGAGGATGCTGCTGAAGAACTTATTGGTGCTCATGTTTGCAAGTGTGCTATTTGTGGTGCAAATTATGTTACTGATGAGGAACTTTCAGAGGATATGGAAGTTGTAGACGAAACTTGCCCTGTTTGTGGTGAGGAAGGAGATCAGATTGTTGTTGGTGTTATTACTGCAACTGATGAACTTTCTGACGAGGACAAAGCAGACATTGATGATGTTGATGTCGAAGATGAAGTTACTGAGACTGAGGATGACGGTGAGGTTGACTTCGAGGAAGATGAAGACGTTGACTTTGAGGAAGAGGAAGACGAGGACTTTGAGGAATCCGTTAAGCGTTCAAGAATGCGTACTATGAAACGCAAGGCTGAGTCTATCAGAAGAAAGCCTCTTGCTAGAAAGCCTGTTGTTCAGAAGAAAAAGGCATATAAGGAAAGCAACGCTTCCGATATTTCTTTTGATGAGGTTACATTCAACAGAATGCTTACTACATTTGCAAAAGAGAATTATGCAAATGTCAAGTTTGTAAAGGTTTCTAAAGGTACTGTTCGTGGTAAGAAACTCACTCTTGAAGGTGTTGTTACTACTACAAAGGGTTCTAAGCGTCCAATCAAGTTTGTCTGTGAGAACTTTAAGACTAACAGAAAGATGACACTGAACTTCAAAGAGTTTGGTCCTTTCACTGAGTCTGTAAAGAACACTGGTGCAACATTTGTTGTTGAGTGTGTTACCATGAGAGGTAAGATTACTCCTGTATCCCTCCGTTATTCTTTCAAAGCAAAGAATGCTGGTATCAAGGAGAGCAAGAATCTTTACTCCGTGACAGGTAAGGTTTTAAGTGAATCTGTTCGTAGACGCAGAAAGTAATATAAAATAATCATGAAGGGAGTTTTATAGTATGAATAATTATTATAAAACTCCCTTGAATGAGATAACACGTTGGGAAATAATAAGAAGATCACAAAGGGAATCCCCTGAAAGGTTTAATAAAAGTAAAGCTCGTATTTATAAACCAAAAGATTTTGATAATGTGGATTTTGAAAAATTATTTTCCAATGACTCATTTGTATGGCGTTCCAGAGTTGGAGGCTACATTGTTACAATCTCATTCGAGGGTGCCTTTGCAAACTTATATCAAGTTATCAGAGGTTGGTCTGGAAAGAATAGGTGGAAAAGAATAACTCTTAAAATTCTTACTGATTGTTTATCTAAAGCTCTTGACGAGGAAGATTTACAAGTTGACTGTTACGATTGCCCAGATTTCAAATACCGTTTTGCGTACTATCTATCACAACCTAAAATTGATGGAAAGTATGGAGTAAAACAAAACGTAGAACCAACGGTAAGAAATGTCAAAAATAATAAAGGTTATGTATGCAAACACATATTGGCTGTATTATATGGAAAAAGATGGGTTCCTGCTGCTGCTAAAGCATGGCTACAGTATATTCAAGCTAACCCAGAATTAGCGGAAGAACTTATCTGGGGGTGATTTTAATGGGTTTATTGACACAGAAAGATTCTACAATATTTAGACAATTCTTTAAGGAAATGGCTAAACTGCGTGGAATAACTGTAATATATCAATATCCAATAGATATGGACTTTACAATATATGCGGAAGAAAATCCAAAAGGATATTCAGAAGAAATACTAATGGATATTATATTTAATGAAAATCCAAAAATCACTACTTTAAGGAAATACGGGTGGGTTTCCGAAATACCAGATGATAAGCCATATACGGCAGAACTTCCATATGATGCTAAGAATCTATGTAAAGGTTGTAGAATTAGTATTGTTCCACCACTTCCACTAGCACCAAAAAGAACATTTGTAATAACAGATATTCAAGCAAACCTAGAATTTCCGGATAGTTGGATTTGCAAATTAGCTCCTGTTTTTGAAAAGAAAACACAAGAAAAACTGAAAGGCTATAAAGATAAGAACAATGTGTTTATGAATATAGAGGACTGAATAATGTTACAAGTCAGATATCCATTAAATATGGCTGAATCAGACAGAGACAAACAATCATATATTAGATTGTGTTTGTTAGATTTGGCAACCTTTAAGATCATACTTAGACAGTATATGAATATACCAAGACTTATAGCCTTACAAGGAACCTTTGATAAGAGTAAGGTGTTAAAAACCACCTTTTTAAGAACTAATACTAAACATACTGTTCTTATCGCAGATCAGTTTATAAATGAGTTAAGATGTAGATTTGACGAACAAAGCGGATACTGTTATTATTACATACCTAGAACAATAAGATGTATTGGAACAAATATATCTTTATTGTATATAATAAAACTTATCGAATATGGAAATGATGTCATACCTCCTTTCGGGTGGATATCACACAGCTACTTAAAGTTCAAAGATTATCTGAAAGAGAGGAGTATGACATGAGTGTAAAAAGTTATGATGATGCAATCATAGATAAATTCAGAGAAATTTTCAATGATGAAACTATATCCATACTCCCTGTTGAAAATGCTATTAGATTTTCAGCACAACTTAGAAAAGATGATGTTACATTTCCAATGATATCTACTACACGATTAGGATACTCTTTAAGAAATTCTGATGTCAATTTCAATGCCAAGATGATTGGTGGATTTGTAGGAAGAAACGGATTAAACGACAATATTTTTGAACAAGTGCTTCCAATACGAATAGAATATCAATTAGATGTTTTTACAGTTGACAGAGAATCTTGTGATGAAATAGTTAGAGAATTGGTATTTTTCTTACACCAACATCCAACATTAAAAGCACATTTTGAATACGGTCTTGATGTGGATCATAATTTCAATTTGTTCCTAAACGATGATATAGTTGATAATTCAGATACAGTTGATCATTATGATAAAGGTGTTTTATTTAGAAACACATTGACTTTTTACACTGATGATGCCGTTCTTGTTAGGAGTAAAAAACAAAAACAAGGTGAAATAAAGGCATCTGTAAAACCAATGCGAAGAAAATAATAAAAGGAGGTTTATATAGATGTTCGCTATTAAAAACCTTACGGGCAGAAATGTAATTTTTCAAGGAATGACTATTTTACCTTATGCACAGGTTATGGTTTCTTCCATTTATGATTTTACGGCTCTGTCTAAATTTACAAACGCTGGCAAACTTAGTTATACCAGAGTTGAACCCAAAAAAGAAGAAGTAAAGAAGGAACCTGTAAAAGTTGAATTTCCTGTTATTAAGGAAGATGTGAAACCTGTTGTAGAGGTTAAACAAGAACCTAAAAAATATGAGATCAAACAGGAGTCTAAAAAGGAAGTTAAAGAGGAAGTCAAACCTGTTGAGGTAGAATCTGTTGAGGTAGAACCTGTTGTCGAGGAAACTAAAACGGTTGACAAGGTAGAGGAAAAGGTAGAAGAAAAAGAGGTAAAGGATACCAAGAAGAAAAACACTTCTTCCAAAAAATATAATAAAAAGTGGGATAACTGATTCGCCAAAATAAACTTTGAAAGGGGAAAAAGATATGCCTCAGATTAAAGTCAATGAAATTGACCAAAGTGTTGTAACAAGAGTTGTTTCCGATGATAAGGTAAAAATTCTTGTACCTATTATTGCATCCTTTGGTCCAACACTCCAAGATTCTGATGACGGTGAACCGATATCTGTAAATACTTTTACAGATATTACTGATTTTAACCGTATGTATGGATATACAGAGGTTGAATTCAATCCGTTTAAGGAAGAGTATTCACGCAACTATGCCGCACAACTTATTCAAAAAGGCGGTGCTGTTTCTGTTGTTAGAGTGAATAAGGGTGATACTGCATCCTTTAAGCTTGCTCCAGATGAGGCTGATAGAACAAATCCATCAGCAAATACTGTTTGTCCTGCTACATTAGAGGAAGACTATTACGATAATGTTTCACTAAAAGACAAAACAACATTTGTTACAACATTAGATAATACTGACATTGTTCCGGGTACTGTTAATATCACATATACTGTTTCCGATGGAACTGTTTATACGGTTGTTGATGTTCCAACAGAAGCAGCAACAATTACATCTGGTACAATTACAGCCGGCGCTTATGTTGGAACTATTACTTATGCGACAGGTGCTATTTCTTGGACAGGTACACCACCAGAACTTAAATCAAATACAAAAGTTCTGTACGATTTCAAAGTAAAGAACTTTGTTAAAGGTACTTTCTGTCCTCAGATCGCAAGCATTGAAGCAAAATATGACGGTTCATTCGGTAATGATATTATGATCGGAATTACACAGCTTACAACCGCAAATGTTTCACAATCTTATCAATATGCAAATATTTCTGTATACAGAACTATTAAGAATATTGTGAAACAGTCTGATGGAACATATAATACAGTAATTTCTGGTATCTCTGTTCTTGAAACAAAGCGTGTTACGACTGATCCGGATAGTCCATATTACTTTGAAGATGTTGATTTTGATTTCATTAAGATACTTGGAACACCTACAGCAAGAGAGGAACTGAGTATTATTTGGAGTAATATTTCTACAAATCCTGAAACATCTCCAGTAAAATATTCTGGTTTTCCATCAGTCCGTGTTAGATATAACACATCTACTGGAATGGTATATAATACAAATGCATTACTTTCGGATGGTTCTGACTTTGCAGGATATAAGCCAGAATTACTTGAAAAGCTGAGAAAAGGATTTAAGGGTTATTATTCTGGCAGCACATGGACACTTTTCGATGTTTATGAATATCAGGAAGAGACATATGGAAGCAATACTGCTGTTGTTCCATATATTTACAAATCAATAGCAAACATATATAAGAACTTCACAGACCCATATGTATACGATTTTGATTTCATTACAAGTGGTGGATTTGTTTATACAAAGTATAGTGAAACCGTTGTGACAACACAAACAACTGTTGAAGATGAAAAACTCACATCTACTCTCACACTTGCTAATGGTTCAGTTAAACCTGGAACAGTTTCTTTCACAACAGGTGGTGCTGACTATTCCGATTCTCAGGATGAGAATAATCCCTATGTTGGAAAAATATACACAGGAACAAGTGATCCAATTGGGTACATTGATTATTCTACGGGTGTTCTAACTAATGTTAGTGGTAGTACAGTTATTGCTGCTAATGTTGAAGTGACATATTCATATATTACAAGTGTTACACCTCAGATTCCACAGATTCCAATTACCGGAGATGCAACAAAGAAATATTCAACATACTACGATAAGGTTAATGATATTCATGCAGAAATGAGGAATCTTGTAGAAACAAGACAGGATTGTATTGCATTATTTGATGTTCCATATGATTATGATACAAGTCTTATTGTCGATTATTCTGGAATGTTAAATACTTCTTATGGTACTATCCATCATCCGTGGTGTTGGGTACAACATCCAACAATTGCTAATAAGCAGATCAGAATGGCTCCATCCTATATCTTCCTTTACACATTCTTATCTAATCTGATTGACAATGTTGATTCTCAAAAGTGGTTCCCACCAGCTGGTGTTAAGAGAGCTACTGCAAGAGTTGTAAAGCGTCCTGATTATGAGATCGGTTCTGTTATCCTTAATATGTGGCAGAATGATAATATTTCCAGAGTCAACCCGATTATGAAGTTAAAGCAGTACGGATATGTTATCTACGGTCAGTACACTACTTTACAGGCAATTGATCTTTACACACATTCTGCATTAGAGAGCCTTAATGTAAGACTTATTTCAAATGTTGTTAAGAAGAAGATATTTGATGTTTGTCTTAACCTTGCATTTGAGCCAAACACTTCTACACTCTGGTTGAAGTTCTTTGCTCAGATGGATGAGTTCTTACGTTATATGAAGTATAATGACGGTGTGTATGATTATAAGATCAAGATGGATGAATCTACTGTCACAACGGATGATATCAACCACCTGAGATGCCCTGGTAAGGTATGGATCGCACCTACAAGAACAGCAGAATTCTTTGATATTGATTTCATTATCACAGAAGCTGGCGCACTGTTCCCAGAAGACTAATCAGAAGGAGAGTGAAACTATATGGCAAATATTGCAAATGCACCACTTCATCTTGGTGCTTATCATATGATTGGTGATGATAATTGGGAGCCTCAAAGAACGAATAACTTTGAAATACAGTTTCCTAACCTTGGTCAGCTAACCAGTATTGATACAGGTTTGGCACTTCCGGGTAATGCGAGTGATCTATTAACACTTTCTGTAAAGAGTGTTTCATATCCGTCTACTAACATTGATAAACTAACTGTTCAATATGGAAACAACTCTGTAAACTATGCCGGAAAGCCTACATATGGTGATGTGGAGATTGTTGTTAATGACTTTATTGGTATTCAGACAGAAAGAATTATCATGGCATGGAGCAAGCTCGTTTACAATCCGAAGAATGAGACAGTTGGTTGGGCAAGTCAGTATAAGAGAGATGGATATCTTTTAGAGTATTCTCCTGACGGAACAGTTGTTAGAAGAACACAGCTTCAGGGATGTTTCCCCGGAACAGTTTCTCCCGGTAACTTCGATAACGAGAATAATTCTATTAGAGAGATCTCAGTGACATTCTATGTTGATGTGGCAATCCCACTTGACTGATAGTTTGTTAGATTTATTATGAACAATGGGTGCTAAGTAAAGATTAAACTTAGCACCCATTTATACATTTTAAGGATATTTGAACTATAAATATACAGTTTTTAGGTAACTGTAAACGGAATCTTATATGTTTATTTTGGAGGAAATAAATATGAGTAATCTTATCACAGAAAATCTAGTATTACCTAGTGCTTCCACTCATCTTTATGGAAGTAATTTTGACGGTCACATAACGCTTAGAGCTATGACAACAGATGAAGAAAGAGTAAGACTTAGCGGACAATCTTTCTTTGCTACCATGTCAAGAATTGTAAATGATTGTATTGTAGATAATAAGAATCCGGACGGAACTTATAAATTAGACAGTACATCCCTTACAGATTTTGATTTCTTTGCTGTATGTGTCAAACTTAGGATTATGTCTTATGGTAAGATGTATAAGACAGTATGTACTTGTTCTAAGTGTGGTCATCAATTTATTAAGAAGGTTGATTTATCTGATCTTACCTATAACCTTGTTCCGGAAGATTTCTCAGAGCCTTATGAAATCGGACCTCTGCCGTCAAGTGGAGATACATTAGGTTGTAGATTTCTTAGAGTGAAAGATATAATCGACATTGAAAAGAAAAAAGAAATTCTTCTAGCAAAGAATCCAGACTATGTAGGTGATCCCACATATAACATGGAGATGGAAAGAAGAATTATGACTGTAAACGGTCAGGATATGGACTATATCAAAGCAGAAGATTATGTTCATAAAATGATTGCTATGGATAGCTATGTATATCATGATAAGATTGATAAACATGGATTTGGTGTTATTAGAGTGAACTTTACAAATTGTGAAAGTGCTCTTGGTTGTGATGGAAGTGCTTATTGGGTGTTGAAGCCCGACAGGGAGTTTTTTCGACCCTGTTTTGATGATTAAAGGCAGACCGTACAGTTCTTTACAATATGAAGATATATTGAAAGAACAACTTTTAATCGCTTATTTATCTAAAGGTGCTATAACAATCACAGAGACAAATAATATGCCAATAAATGATAGAAAAATTCTTCTACATACACTTCAACAAGCAGAAGAAGCTAAAAGAAAACATATGGAAGAATTGAAAGAAAAACAAAAATATAATAAGTTACGAAATAAAAAATAATGGTGGTGAGGTTTAATGCCTGATATCAATAATAATGGACAAGGAAATCCGATGAATGGTGGGTACAATGGCGGAAATAACCCTACCGATATACTTTCTACAATCACACAAACCTTGACTCAATCATTAGGATCAGTAGAAAGACAACTGCAAAATATATCTACGCAGCTCATAAATTTGAATGGGCAAACAACACAGGCAAATAGGAATAGCCAGAATTTTATTCGTAACTTCACGGGAAATAGACGTTCTCGTGGTATGGCATATCAAGAAAAAACATTAAATAATTTATATAGTGAATTAAAAAAATTAAGAAATGACACAAAGGTATCTACAATTGGTAATGGTTACGGTAAGGGTATTGATGGAGCTATTGCATCTGGGTTCAATAAGATACAGAAGAAGTATCAGGAATCATTAAATAAGATACAACAAAAACTTCAAACAGATTCAAACATACAACAATTGCAACAACTTGTAACCAGAACAGCACAAGGCTTGGAACGTGTACGACAACAAAAAACACAGGCAGAACAATCTGGAAATACCACAGAAGTACATAGGTTAGAACAAATAATACAAAGTAGAGAAAATGCACTAACACAACAACAGCAAAACCTTGATTCGCAAATGGCTAGATATACACAACAAATGGAAGATGCCTACGAAGAAAATTCAAGAGCCGTACAAGCTCTACAACAAAGCTACGAAGCATTAAATGAAGTTAATTCAAAATTATCAGGTGCTTACTCAGACTTATCTTCTATATCTCCGGCTTTTGCAAACTTTATTGAAAATCAGGATAAACTTTCAAAGAAAGATCAGTATAAAGAAGCTGTTAATAAGGCTATCGAGGTTGTCACAGAATCAATAACACAACTAGAAGAAAAAATAGCTTCTCTAAGTGATGAAGATTCAGAACAAAAAGAGATACTTGAAAAACAGCTTAAAAATGCAAATGAGCAAAAAGATTATCTTAAAAATCTAAAACCGATAAAAGATAATACAAGACAAATGTGGACATCACTAAAAGATGTTGGTGGAGCAGTTATAAAAGGTGCTTTAACTGGATTAAAGAACAGTCTTGAAAATAGATATCTTGATACATATGCCGAAGGATTCCAAAGAGTATATGATTCTGTAGAATCTACAAGAAATGAAATTTCCGCAAGACTGAGATTTAATCAAGGTCAGTTTGATGATATGCAAAATAACATTCAAGCTGAGATAAAAGCACAAGGTCTTGAAGGAGCTATTTCATTAGTAGATGTTAATGAAGCCGTGCAAGGTCTTGTAGCTGCTGGTATTACAGATCAAGAGACTATTGAAAAACTTGCTTTTGAACAAGCTAAGTTAAAATATATGGGAAGTCCTTTTGATCTTCAAAATGAAGGAAACCTTTCCTACATCATGAGTGAAATAAACAAAGGAACTGATATAGACACTATTGTTCAAGGTTTTGAAACATTATCTGCTACTGCAAGAACATTAGGAGAAGAGTATGGAAACACAATGGCTCTTGCTAATGGTGGCGCACAAACAACACTAAGTCAGATATTTTCAATGGGAGAAGCTGCCGGAAAAAGTTACGAGCAGATAATATCAGATGCACAAGATGCAATGATATCCCAAATGAGTTTGGCATCATATAATGTTTCTTCTGATTTATTAACATCAATGCTAAAAGAAATACAGGAGCAAAATATTAGCAGTACATCTCCATTTAATCAATACTTATTGCAACAAGGTTTAAGTGCTGATACAATGAGATATCTTTCTGTTGGTGAACAACAAGATAAACTTGTAAGAGCTTTACAAGAAGCTACTGATCAAGGAGGGGAAGTTCCAAACTGGCTAAAGCCTTTAATGGAAACATGGGGTATTGGAGCACAATATACCGATATTGCAAATTTTCTACAAGGTGCAAAATCTCAAAAAGGAATACAAACATCTAATACACCACAACAGCAAAAAGAAATAGAAAAACTACAAAAAGAAGATCAAGAAGCAATGCAAAAAGCATTGTATAAATCTCAAACAGAAAAAGTAAACACAGAATATGAAAATAAAATGACAGATTTAGCACAAAATGCAGAACATTTCTTTGAGGGCGATACTATTTTTATGTCACAAATAAATAACATAAAAAATGGTATTGATTCTATTATTGATATTCTTGCTACTTTTGCATGGTCTTCTATAACTGGTGGAGCTAGAGGATTATTTGGTGGTGGAGGTGCTGGTGGAGCCGGAGGTACTGGCGGTGCCGGTGGAAGTTTATTATCTGCGACCAATGTTAAAGACTTTATGACTGGTTCAGGTGGAACAACAGCGGGAGCACTCGGAAAAGCCGCAGGAATTGCCTATGGAGCATATAATTTCGGTTCTGCATTAGCATCAAATGTGCAAAGAAACGATGATGGTTCTATAAACTATTTGCAAACAACTGTTGAAACTCTCTCAGATAAACAAGCGTTAGAAGGAATTATGGAGGGTGTTGGTGGTGCCGTTGCAGGTCCTATTGGTTCAGCCGTTGGAAAGTTGTCTGTTGATTTAGGAACAGCAGTAGATCAATTTTTTGGAATCAGTAAAGGATTGGTTGAATGGGATCCTCTTGGATTAGCAGGTGAAGATGACGGATTTAATAGTTTATTAAATAGTTTTCAAGAAGCTGCTGATAAATTAGGTGAAGCCGCAAATGCCCAATTAGATAGTGCTCAAACAAGTCTTAACGATTTTAAGACAATGAATGCCGATCAAAAGAAAAATATATTGTTACAACAAGCTCGTCAAGGTGAATTATTGGACGAGCAAAGTAATAAAATAGAACTTGAAACAATAAACGCTATGAACGAAGAAGATATAAATAAACTATTTGCGAATACAGTTGAAAAACAATATAAATTACAGGAAGAGCAAGCAAAAGCAGATATTGAAAAAGCAAATATGCAAGCCGCTATTGCTACACAACGAGCAACAGTTGCATCCGATATTAAAAAATATGCAGATAAAGGGTGGGCATTTGATACTGAATATGGTGGAGATACTTCAGAAGCTACACAAAAGATGCTTGGAAGAAATATAAAGAACTACGAACATCTAGCATCTGAAATGTCCTCCGATACAAGAGCACAAATATTCTCATCATACAAAACAGCAAAAGGAATGGGTAAAAATATAGATGCTTACTTAGCGGAATATTTTCCAGATGCTAGTGAATCCGAAAAGAATTATTATAGAAACTTATTAATGGTCTATGATACAAACAAAGAAAAATATGATAAATCTATGGAGGAGTTTCACGGTTATTGGAAAGATGCAGAAGAGGCATCCGAAAATAAAGATACCGTAGCTGTGTGGTTGAAGTATCAAGAAATGCGTGGTTTAGATAAAGATTATAGTGGTATTGAAATGGGAGCTTATGGTGTTCCTGAAATAGATCCAGAAACAAATATGCCGTTTCTTAGAAAAGGTTATGCTGATCTACTTCAACCGGAAGCATACGAAGGAAAGTTTAAGTCTGGTTTAACAAGAGTTCCTAGTAATAATTATACAGCAGTTCTTCATGAAGGAGAAAGAATACTAACAAAGAGAGAAGCAGAAGTATATAATAATATAATTCCAGATATAGTAGAAGCTGCTACAACAGAACAATATTTCAGAACAGATAGAAGTTCATCTAATGTTATGAATACAAATGTTTATGGTTCTTCTGATAGTGAATTACATAAAGATATTACAGATCAAACATCTTCACTGACAGATGTTCTTAATAAGATATTAGAAGCACTTAGATCTATAATGGTAACTTCTTCTGTAAAATCCGGAATAAATAGAAATATACTTGCTATGAATTCTGATGTGGTTCAGGTGAACACATCAAGATAACGAGGTGATAATACATGGGATTAAATTTTGGTGACAAGAGTTTATTGATAAGATATATACAGCAATATATAAAAGAACTGTATAACAGCAATATCTATATTACAAGTGAATACTATACTCATTTTGAGATGAACTATGGTATGGCACATTTTATTGCGAAATATCTTGATTATAAATATCCCGTGTTAGATAAGGCTACGAAAGATGCTTATTCTAATATCAAGGACGGGCAAACTAAAAATATAGATACTTGTATATCTGTGATGAATTACTTTTTAAGTGATAATAAAGGAAACAGACTGAAATTTAATTCCGTGTATACCTTTGATGATGATACAAGAAGATATGTTCCACAGGCTAATCCACAAGGTATGGATTATATACAATATCATCCATATAATGAGATATATAATGATTATATGATTGTTGCGAATGTTATCAACGAAAACGGAACATCAACTTGCAGACCTATTTATCAAAAATTTGTTGTAGATAATGATCTTCCATTATTTGTAACAAAAAATGATGATGAGACATATAACATAGATCAAAACATAATATTCAAACTTCAATCATGGTCAATTCCAAAAAAGATATGTGAACTGGATGAATTTGTTATGTCATATCTTTTAGGACAAACAATAACACCAGATTCTTCAATGGAAGATATATACTATGCCCAACAGCTTGTATATCAACAAGAGATTGATAATGTTCATAAAGGTATTTGGTGTTTACCCGGTGAAGAAGGTTCTTATTATGACTTGACTTCTGCAATTATACAATACCAGCAACAAAAGGTAAATAAATTAAGTAAAATACCATTATTTGTTACAGGGTATTTTGATATATTTACAGAAGCATCACTTTTAAGGGATTTGGGTGAGAGTGAAAATGGCATCACTGGATTATAATTATACCGAAATAGAAACATTCAAACAAATAGCCGATAGGTGTCAGACAACAGTAGATCAGATAATGTTATTGAATAATATTCAACCCCCTTATTCTGCAAGACCTTATGATATGTTCGGAGCTGGTGGAGTTATAAAGGTTCCGCAGGTATATTCCGGTGGAGAGACATTTGAAAACACAGGAAAACAAAACAATAAACAAAAGTATCTTCAAAAACCTAGTAGTAAAAAATCAAGTTCCGATACTATAAGACCAATAGTACAATTAGGAAACGCTGTTCAACGGAAATGTTGGATAAAGGTCAACGAAACGACTTTATGTTTTCCATGTTTTCCTGAAAGTTATACAGATTCACATACGGCATCTGTAACACCTATGAATATATTAGGACGATCCGAACCGTTTCAAATCTATCAAAATTCAGGTCCTAGAACTGTGAGTGTTTCATTTAGAATGGACAGAGAAATGAACAGAACGTGTAATATTCAGAATATCATTGCACTTGTTCAAAGTGCTTGCTACCCAATACATACATATCCAATTATTCCAAGATGCACTCTTGTTATTGGAGCTAATTGTTCTATCACGGGAATTATAACTGATGTTTCTACTGATTGGGGAGAAACCTTATTATCTGTTACAGATAGCTCTGGAAATCAAAATTTTGTATATTCGGTTGCAACACTTCAATTTTCTGTAACAGAATGTACTGGAAGTCCTAAATGGCAACCTCAAGTAGCATCGAGTGGAGGTGTTTGATTAAAATGAGATATGCAATGCCAAGAAAATATAAAAATATTTCAAGATACAGTATTTACAGACAAATACTTGATGATGATAAAGAACTATATCTTGAAACAGTAAATCAAACTCCTGTTGATGATTCTGAGCTTGATAGATATCATAAAGTATTGAAAGAGGAAGAAAACAGATTAGATATTATCTCAAATAAGTATTATGGAACACCTGAGTATTATTGGGTTATCGCACTAGGTAACAATTTGATTGATCCTATGGTTGTAAGACCGGGTGAAATTTTAAGAATTCCAAACTTTACTTCTTTGAAGAATTGGAAAGGTGCTTTGTGTAATAGACTATAAAGATAGGGGGATACATTAAAGGTGAATTCAATATTGAAAGAAGGTTTTGTATCCCCGTGGATACGTTTTGAATTTGAAAGTGGGGATGCATTAGATAATTATATTGATACAATTCCTCCAAGATACTTTGTAAGTTTCAATCAAGTTAGAACTGTAAAAGAAGCGTGTTCATTTACATTGACAATTATGTATGCACCAGGTAATTTCGGGGAATCTACTGCTTCTTTAATGCATCAATTATTATTATCTAATGCGAATACAAGAGTTAAATATGAATATGGATATAAGATACCGGGTGGAGAACATATACCTCAAGGACAAACATATGTTGGTATCTTTACAAAATATACAGAAACAATAAATGAAGGTTATCTTACTTATACAATAACAGGTATTTCAAGAGCCGTTGATATCTCAACACCGGAAGTATCTGTTTCTGAATATTTTGCAGATTTAATAAGAACAAGAGGTGCAGATGGAACAAGAAAACCAAGCACTGTTATTTGTTCATTATTAAGAGGTGGAGGAGATCCGAAAATTAAAGAATTCTTCAATGGATTTGATTGGTCTGACATAGATTGTTCCGATGAGGAAATAACAAATTCTTCTTTCCAACACTTTGTAAATCAACAGAACATTTCGATTCATGATCTTATTATGGGTCAATCTAAGGCAGACGGAACACAAATAGTAACAGGAATTGCAAATTTAGGATATAAAAACTATACTCCAAATCAAGCTATCAGTGCTGGTTTAATATCATCCTCAAATGTGAATATGAGAATGTTAAATCAGTATTTTCTAAAAACACGTTATGGTATATCAAGTCAAATAACGGCACAAGAACAATCAGCTTACAACACTTATGAAAATGTTGCTAAGATGAAATATATAGCATTTTTTGATAATCTAGCTAATATGGAAGGTAAATACGGTTCGTTTCACTATGTTCCTCAATCTGGAAGGGATACGAATAATATCTTTGTTTATAATTATGGAAACAACTTTATAGACAGTGATGTTATCAGTTTCAGTTGTGACGTAGATTGGACTGCGGCATTAGCATCATATCCGGCAGTTGCAAATACAAGAGTTTGTATTGATGCAAAAGGTAATAATGTCGGTTCAAACTATGTAACAGATGTTATACCAGGTTTTAATAAAACAGTATTTAATACTCCGTCAGGATTTGATACATCTGCTTTTATAACAGAAACGACACTTGCAAGAGCATTGAATTTTCCATTTAGTGCAACAATGACAGTTGTTGGTCAAACAGATTGTAATCAACTAATGGATAAAATAACTGTAAATGTTTTTGTAAATGGTTTAGAACACCTCGGTCTTTCCGGACAATATGTAATAATGGGAATTGAAGATGATTTATCTGATAGTGGGTTTACAACAAAATTTGATTTAACGAAACTTGTATCAAAACAAACTCCTTCACTTCCGGGTGTTTATAAAGCTGGATCTTCTGAAACAGAGATTGCAATGCAAAATGATTATGCAAGGACATAATTATAAAAGGAGGATTTAATTATGGGCTTATATAAAATGTCTGGAATATGCAAAGGAATTGTGATTGATACAAACGATCCAGCCGGATTTAATAGAATTCGTGTTCGTATTCCAGAACTGCATGGTCCTGTTGATCCTACTATATTTAATAACATGGATCAAGCAAGCATAGGTGGAACTATTTCGCAAACATACTGGATTCCTGATGAAGATATACCTTGGGCAGAAGTAAATTATCCTTTTGGTTCTACTACACTGCCAGAAGTAAATCAAGTTGTAACGGTAGGATTTTTTAGTGGTGAAACATCTCAACCAGTTGTTCTAGGTTGGTTAGGATATGATTATACAGACTCAGAACAACCTTTTTTAAGGAAGTGGGGTTGATTCATAAATGATATTTACGACTTCAATAAAATATCCAATAACATTTGATTATATATCCGGAAAGACAAATCTGGATGATTATGTAATATCTATAAATAGATGCATTGCCTTGACACTAACTTCCGCAAAGATGGAGTTATTAGGTGATCCTGATTTTGGTTCCCGATTATATGAGATGTTATTCGATCAGTATTCAGATTCATTACAATACCTGATTAAACAAGAAATCGTTGAATGTGTAACGAAATTTGAGTCCAGAATAACTATAACAGAAGAGGACATAGATATCATTAAAAAAGAAGATGGAAATAGAAATTCTTTTTTGATTCATATAAAATATACGATTTCAAGAACAGACGAATCTTATGAAACCGAAGTTTTATTAGAGGAGGATACGCCAAATGCCGAATGATATTTTACAGTACACAAGTAGAGATTATAACTCTATAAAAACAGACCTTATAAACTCAATATCCTCTTTAACAAATCTTTGGACAAGTAGAGAGGACGGAGATCCGGGTATTGTTTTAGTTAAACTCATGTCTGCATTAGGAGATATGCTTTCTTTTAATTTTGATAAACAAGCCCTTGAATATTACGGTCCTACGGTAACACAAAGAAAAAATGCATCAAGATTATTTGAACTGATTGGATATAAGATGCATTGGTATAAAGCTGCCGTGACAAATGTTTCACTGACATATAAACCAAGTGTTCCGGATTTTATTAGTTTTTATAAACGTATTGTAGACGGAGAAAATGCCGTTGATGTTTACTATGATTATAGAGACTATTATGTTTGTGATTTTGACAGTACCACAACTTCATATAAGATATCACTCCCGCCAATCACAAATGGGTCTGGACAAATACCGTTGATTGATGGAATGAATGAAAGAGATACAATCTTAAATATTCAAAATGAAATATCAGATTGGCAACAAGGTCAAGATGTTAGAGTTACACCCTCAGTTAAAGAAAATGATACATTTATAGCAAATGCAAATACATTTGCCGGATATGCAAAAGAAGTATATTCCCTTTGGCAAAAAGCAAATAGAATAGGAATTCACACATACATTGAAGATCCTCAAATATCTTTACTTTTATATTCTTCGACATATGCAGAACCCGCATATTCCCTTATTCCTGTTGAAGAAGCATCAATTGATTCTACAACCGGAACATATATGCCAACATTATACCTACTGCCTTACGAGACAACACAACAAAAAGCAATTCAAGGTTCGATGTGTTCTGTGAACTTTACATCAAGACAATTAAAGAAAAATTGCTTTTATTTACCGGATTCAAACGTAGACCAAGATTATCTGTTCTTAGGATATAAGACATCAAATTCAAATATCACAGATCAACCTACAATCTTTATAGATAAAGTAGATAATCTATTAACGGAATCTGATGGAAAACTTCATTTTCAGTTCGGTGTTGATGAATTTGATTATCCATACATAGAGCTTTCAAGTTATTGGGTTGATACATTAGGAGATCAAGCTGTTACATTTACACTATATTATTTCAGAACGCAAGGAAAGTTCGGAAACATAACAGAGAACTATCTTAAAAGATTAAATGGTACTCAATCTGGTAATATTGATGTTACAAATATGGAAAATACAGACTATCATGTAGATAACTTTGGAAATACGATTTGTGCTCCCGGTTATAATCCTGAAACAGCACCGGAAGCATACAAGAATTCGTTAAACTATGTCATGACATATGATACAATTGTAACGATATATGACTTCATGCGATTTACAAAAAGACAAGATGGTATATCAAATGCCTTTGCTTGTGACGGACAGTATGCAAAAGACCTAAATGATAAACAATTAGAACTATGTCAATCTTATACAAGAGAACAACTTATCAATATTCTAGGAACAGATGTTGGTGGAGCTACAACAGATCAATTAGCTCAATATCTATTCAATATAAGAAAGATAATGCCTAATTACAAAAATAATATAGTGACGATTAGTCAGGCACAAACTCCTCCGTCAGTTCCAGATTTTATCAATTACAGCATAAACATTTATCCAATTGTAAATGACTATGATACCTCGCAAGATAATGAACAAGGTATTTCATTTGAAATTGCTAAATTCTCAAATGATCCGGGTGTTGGCTTGGAATATCCATATAAAGTATATAGAATAATAACAAGTGAAGATGATGGAATGACACCGGATAACTATAAAATTGAAACTCAACTTGACGAAGCATTTGAGGAAGTTCATGTTGCAAATGTAAAACCTTTTTATAATGGTTGTAGAGTTTTTGATTGGCGTGTTTGTGGAACATTACATCTCAAAAAAGCAGTCACTCCGGAAGAAGCAGATGATATTATAAGAACTGTTATAAATACGATTGCATCTGTTTATAGTGTTGGAAATGTTCAGTTTGGAGAAAAAGTGAATTATATGGAACTGATTGATGTGATTGTGTCGAGCCACAACAATATTAGATACTTTGATGCTGGTATGGGAAATAAGAAACTTATTGAATTTGAAAATCCTGTTGATCCAGAACATAGGAATGAATACTTTATACCGGAAGCATATTTTAATGATGAAAGTATTATGAGATATGCACAGTCAGCAGATGAATGTTTAGGTGATCCAACAAGCAATTATTATAAATATATAACAATTGACCCAACATATATCATAAAATCAAATGATCCTAGTAATACAAATACATGATTGGTGGTGTGTTAAATGTTAATGCAGACAAATAAATACATACCACAAGTATATGCAAAAGAGAGAACGATTCAGGTTTTCACAAAGTTGTTAGATATCATACTTACTGCGTGTAAGTATGATATTGACAATATTGGTAATGTTTATGATGCTTATCAATGTCCGGAAAATCTACTTCCTTTACTTGCATATACACTAAATTATGATTATAATTTTCGTGACACTGTTTCTACCAACAGAGCCGTTATAGATAGTTTTGCTATTATGGAAAGGTGGAAAGGTAGTAAACGTGGAATGAAAATGGCTACTGCTTTAAGTCTAACTTCTTTGGATATATCACAAAACAATGCAGAACTTCTTTCTGTGTCTACTGATTACCTAACTGCTTTATCTCAAATCCATGTTGTGTACGATTATGAACACGCAAAAATAATTATTGACTATCCAAATGTATATACTCTTGTTAGTTATCTACTAGATTATGTAAGACCAGTTGGAATGTGGTTAGAGCTTAGAAGCATTGTTGGACACAATATTAATTCTGATGTTATGTTATTATTTGGAAATGCTCAAACAAATGTTCATGAGTATAATCCGGATGTTGATTCAAAAGTAAATAGATCTTTTGTAAACTTTTCCACTCCGATTGATTATGAATGGCTTGACAATATTTCCAATAATGATACATTTACAGTGATAGGAGAGTGATTATATGGCAATAGATAAATCACCATTAGCATTCTACATTACGAATAATGTCTACATAACAGTTTTAGATAAATTCGGAAACATAAAAAAGGAAATAGAAACTCATAATAAATGTAATCGAACAATGGTGACTGGAATACTTAGATTCTTGTGTGGACATTTTACAGATACAAACTGCAATGAAAATCCTCCTTATAATACGGCTAAAAATTATATTCCTTGTTATTTTGGTGTTGGTGATGGTGGTGTTGAATTAGATACAACAGACGCACAAAATCCATTTCCAAAATCAAAACCGGGACATCCAAATATTCCAAAATTAGTTAGTGAGTGGAATCAAGAAGTAAATTACTTAGACACATCACTCGAAAGAGAATTTTTTGTTTTAGCTGATGGAACAACTACAAACAGTCGAACAAAATTTCAAGATGTAACGACAACAATTCTTCAACCTTCCGTTGCATCAATGGACAGCATTTATTTTTATTGTCAAATACCTCCTGCAAAACTAAATGAATTCTACGGTAATAGGAATGTGTTTGTTACTGAACTTGGTTTATTTTCTGGAAATGTTTGTGGTACACATGATTTATTAGCAAAAGTAAAATTAGCTAACTATAAAGAAAATAAAGAAAATGAAGAAAATGAAGAGGAGCAAACAAATGCACTTTATGTAAGACCACAAGATACAGTTGTGGTTAGATGGATAGTATCAATTGCATCAATTGGTATTGATGATATGTTTGAATCTCCGGTAGAAAATGAATACGGAGACAGAATAAAAACTGATGTAACCCCTGTAACCGGAGAAATGGAATTTGAGATACTTAATTAAAGGAGGATATACATATGCCAAATACAAGTAATTTTTTTCCAGAAGTAAATGATTCAATTATGGAAAGTTTACCTGTAAGTAATGTTAAAGCAAGTCCATCAATAAATTCAGCAAATGATGGATCTTTTAACTCAGAAGAAAATTTAAAGTGGTCGAATAGAAAGTTAGCACAAAAACCATTTATTGTTGGGGAGACATCTGAAGATATTCGGAAATCTTTTGCTTTTATTCAAAATGATGGTGATAACATTAGAATTTCTCCCGGTATGTTGAGTGCAGACGGATATCTTTTTAAGATATCGGATACAGAAAATATATCTTATGATCAAGACCCGTCCGAGAATTTTAGTTTAGATGTAACAACAAAGTATATGACAAAGTTTATTCAAGGTTTAACAAAACAAACTGACGAAGAAACAAAAATATCTACCAATATAAATGATTTTGTTTTTAGCGAGTATAGAACAAATGATCCTGAAAATGCTGAGTTTCAAACTAATTGGTTTGAAGCCTCTGCAAATGAAGGAACGCTTGTGGGTTATATTGTAAACACCTATGGTGGTATAAGTCCTGACGAATATTTTAACTCACTTGAAATCGGGGATACAACAGACGAGGATGTTCCAGATTATGTAACATTTTCAACAAATTCTATTGTAATTGCAAATTCAAATAATTCTAATATTATGGGTTCTTTAACAGAGATAACTGATATAGATGATATAAAGCAATTTAATGAGAATGAGTTTTTTAAGATAGGAGATCCATTTGCATTATACACTGACGGTGAGAACAAGATCATAATATACTATCCTGTAAAGATAACATATAAGAATATTTTTAATAAAGAAACAGGGAAATATGAAAACAAATTTATGCTTGCATATACTAATATTTTTGGTTTATTTAATTACTTCGATACTCCAATTATTGAAAGTAGAACATACCCAAATACATTTTCTTCAATGTGTACTATGAAAATAAATCATCCTCTTGATGATATTGGATTTGCTGATTGTAATAAACTAACATGGGCTAAAACAATGTATGACTTAGATATGTTTTATAGTGATAGTTATCAGAGGTATAAGAAGGAAGATTTTAACTTATTACCACCCCCATCTTTTAATGTTCATGGAATTGCCGTTGACGGTCAAACATCTGGAATATCAACATATGATAAAATATTAAATGACATTTTTGAAAGAGAAACCGCATTATCAGTAGCAAATAAATACATACCGGAAAACTCTGATATACAATATCACGAAGGAATATTTGATTACCTTTGTATTAAAGACATATCTAACGAATGGAAACAACAAGTTACAGTTGGAGGTGTCACAAAATATGTTCCTGTTTGCTTTATGACAGAGGACGGAATTCTTTGTCCTTATGGATTCACATATGGAGATGATAATAGTCATGTCACGAATGATTATCCAGTTGAAGGATATTTACATTTTATAAAAAGACTATACTGCCAATACAAGTTACAAATAACTCCTACCGAACAGGATATAAAAAATGTCACTGCAAAACAACTTACTGGATGGACTTCCGGAACACCTAATTTTTACTCCTTATATAAGAAGATCATGCCATATATAGGATTTTATATGCAACTTTGTTATTCTTCAAACATTGATAATGTTTTATTTATCAACGAAAACACAGATTACAAGAATATGAATTTTAATGGTTGTGGTGTAGCTCTGGCAGAAGCAATATCAGAAGATCCAGAAAGTAATGATTTTTATACATACATGACAGTTACAACAAATAATGGAGCCATACAAAAAGGGGGAAGTCAGTTTACAGTCACAAGTGCCAATACTACTCAAAAATATCAAAAGGATATAAGTTCCGATAAATATAGAATAGTGAATAGAATTGATGCCTTAAATAACGGACAAACACTTGTTCCAGGTCAAATCACAGAAGATAATACAGAAAATATAAATTCTTCTGTTTATGATTATTACTCTTCCCCAGAAAAAACAGTTAATGGAACAAATGTTGAACTAATTGGAATTGAAGATCCAATCAGTTACATTAGAAGATGTTATTTTGTTTGGGACTACAATGTTTCCATAAAATCAAAAAGAGACACTTATGCCTATCTAAGAAAGAAGGATGACAATTTTACATTTACCTTATATCAACTATATTATGATGAAAACGAAGATAAATTTATACTAACTCCTGTTGATACAGATATAATGTGTAAAAATGTTCCACATTATTCCTCAAACAATCCTTCTGGAAATATCGTTATAGATGAATATCTAATGCCAAGAAAACTGCCGAAAGAGGATTGTCCTGAATATATATATACTCCGGATGATGCTGGTTCCATAAGTAATTCTGAACCAATTTTATTTGAAGATTCTTATGATGCGTGGTTTGAAACAAAAATGCAATATAATAACACAACCCAAGAAGAATATTCAACAATTGCTAATGGTATGAACTTGTGTTGGAGACAATATTCTTGGAAAACTGCTGTACCTTATGTGGTAGAAACTCAATATGATGCATTGGGATATCTTAGAGGAAGCGATATTGAAAGTATATCTAATTATAAAGGATTAAAGATGTATTATAAATTCCCAGAAGAAATAGAATCAGATGATCTTGTAATCTTTAATGTGTTATTTTCAAATATTGCAAGTAATGCTAATTTTGATGTTGATTCTAATAATATTGATTTGGATACAGATTGGGAAGATTCTAATTCCAAAAGAGAAACATATATTAGTGCAAACAAAATATATGGTATGTCTAATAATATTATAAACAATGTTACAAATATCACAAATGTAATAGGAGATCAATCAACTGACAATGTTATTCAAGCATTACCTTTCGCTGAAGTGGTATATCTAACAAGTTTTATTTCGGGTTTTGACGATTTAAGTGATGAATGGACACAACTAAGAGAAATACTTAATGATCCTACATTATCACCTAATAGTTCAAGGTTCCGTTACACTGACAAATCTCAACTCATTACTATTCCTTTGAGAACATATAAAAATGACTATTGTTTTGGATTAGTTACAGTAAGATCATTTGAAGACCCAATAGAACTTAAAGGAAAAGAAGACTATACACAAACAGACTTGCTTCATGTAACACTTAACAAATATCCAGTTCTTGCAAATACAGTTGATATAAATAATAATACTTACATTGATAATGATCCAAGAACTATTGGCGGGGTATACAAAGGCGATATTATTGAAAAATCAACAAATAACATAGTTGGTACTATTTACTATAATACAGGAGAGATTGAATTTGATTCTGACATAGAAGTTACCGGAGTTTCATATTCAATGAGTGTTACATTTTCCACAGACCCTATGAATATAGACATGCAACAATATGTTGATACAAACGGCATTAAGGAAATTCATTTTAATATTCACAACACACAATTTCATAAAACATTTGAACATAAAGTTCTTATACAAGATGATGGTATGGCTGAACCACAAGCTGTAAATATACAAGTACCATACACACCTCCTTTTGGTTATAAATATTTTACAGTTATGTTACTTCGTGTAAATGCAGAAAAATTAAAATCTTATGGTGTAAATATAGGTATTGACTCATCTATATCTGCTGATTATTAAAAACATAAAACACTCTCTGAGAAATCAGGGAGTGTTTTTTTTACAATTAGTAGATATCGTTAAAAAATATACAGACAAAGAGTTACAAATCTTAACCCTTGTAGAGCCGATCATAGTGTTAAGATTTGTAACATAAAATATTTATTATATACTACAAAAACAAACACAAAAATCAATAATAAAACAATTTGTAATAATCATAATACAATAAAACATATAGTAATATAAGATATACTATATATAATACTTTTAGTTGTTTGTTCTTTTGTTTTTTAATTATAAGGCACACGGTTACAGACCAATTACAGAATAGTTACAAAATAGTTACAGTTGCAAAAAACACTTGACTTTTGAAAGATAATGTGTTATACTATATTTACAAGGTTAGATAACCTAAGTCAAACAAAAAACTTTATGGAGGTAACTATTATGAGAACAGCTACATGGTCTACTATCGGAACGAAGGTTGATACTTGTGCGGATATTGCACAGGTACTTGAAAAGTCTGGACTGAACTACAAGGTTAGCAAATCCAAGATTCAGTTGCCGAACGGAATTGAGATTCCGGATCGTATGGCAACAGTAAAGGAAGACGGTTCTTATATCGGTGTTGTATCTAACGGATATGAGATTTGTCAGAACGAAGATGCCTTTGATTTTGCTAATAACATTGAGGGCATTGAATTTGAGAAAGCCGGAGAAACCGGAACTGGAATGGTCTACATTATCGGTAAACTTCCGGATGTTACAGTTCTTGGTGATACCTTTACACCGCACCTGATTCTCCAGAACAGCCACAACGGAAGATATACTCTCAAAGCTACAATTTGTCCTCTTAGATTTGTATGTCAGAACCAGTTTTCCATTAGCTTCCGTAACATGAAAAACTCTGTGACAATCAGACATAGCAGACAGCTTGCATCTAAGATTGCACAGGCAAAACAGCTTCTTAACCAGACAGCATCGTATATGTCCGAATTCAAAGGAACTGCGGAAGATCTGGCAAGAATTAAAGTTTCTGACACTAATCTGTATCACATTGTAGATAAGTTCTTTGATATGGCAAATGAGGAAATGACAGAAAGACAGCGGCGCGAAGTTGAAGAAAGAAGAAGTGCTTTCTTTAAGTGTTACAATGCCGACGATAATCAGAACTTCCTCGGAACAGGTTGGGGTATTGCAAATGCAATGTCCGATTATGTAACTCACAGAAACCGGAAACAGACAGCAGGAGTTAATGACACAAGATTTCTTGATGTTACATTCGATAATATGATTATGCCGAAACTGATTCAGGCTGTCAAGGAGGTAGCCAGATGAGTTAGTTAAAAAATAAAAATTATCAAAACCCTCTTGACAAATTATCAATTATATGTTATACTATAATCAAAATAGGAAACATATAATATTTGTCAGGAGGGTTATGGTTGGTAGATATCAGAGTTAAAGATCATACTTTATATGTTAAATCGGAGTATAATCAAAATATCGTTAAATTTATGCGATCAAGACCAGTTCGTAAATGGAACATAAATACTAGGCAATGGGAAATTCCGGAACAAGAATTAGAAAATTTAATTCCGATATTAAATGGATTGGAGTATAAGATAAAATACGAGGAAGCTCCAAATCCAATAAAGGAAATACCAGAAACATATAACTTCAAAACAAAGCCATTTGAACATCAAAAGGAAGCAATAGCTTATGGGTTAAAGCATAACAAGTTTCTTCTTGCTGATGAGCAAGGATGTGTTGACGGCGATATGGAAATATCATATAATCTGTCTGGATCATCACAAAAAGTTAAGCTGTCTGAATTTTACAAAACTTATCAGAAATCAAGAGTAAAAGATAAGTTTAAGGTCAGATGCCTGAAGAATAATATCTTTGGTCTGAATTCTGTTAAGAATGTTGTGTTTTCTGGAATCAAGGATGTTTACAGACTGTCAACTAATGATGGAAAATCCGTAAATGTAACATTCGATCATGAAATACTAACTGATAAAGGATTCAAGAGTTTATGTGATATTTCTGTTGGTGATACAATAATTACAAATGGCGAGGTCTTAACTTGTCCTATTTGCGGAACAACTGAAAACATTGTCACATACCCATATGCTAAGTTTTATGGATACTGCAAATCCTGTATGTACTCCCAAAGAGATGGAAAAAAGTATAATGGTGATGAGATTGGTCGTGTTGTTGGAAAAGACGGATATATCTTCCTATATGGTAAAAAATACAGAAAACATCCTAGATACACTCCGAATGGGATACCAGAACACGTTGTTGTGGCAGAAGAGAAGATTGGTAGAATGTTAAGAGATGATGAAGTTGTGCATCATATAAATAGATGTGTTTCTGATAAATCACCAGATAATCTAATGGTTCTAACAAAACAAGAACATTATCTAATACATGATCCAGAAACGCACTTTCATAGAGATTATGTTCATTCTTCTGGTTCAACAGTTGTTGTTATTCCAAAAAAATCTACTGTATCTTCTATTGAGTATATTGGAAAAAAGGAAACATATGATATAGTCATGGAAGATCCGTATCGTAATTTTGTTGCGAATAAGATAGTTGTTCATAATTGCGGAAAATCAAAAACAGTTCTCGATCTTGCTTGTATATTCAAACAGGAAAGAAAGTATAAGCACGTTTTAATCATCACTTGTGTAAACTCAATTAAATATAATTGGCGAAATGAAGTTCAAAAACATACAAATGAAAACGGATATATTTTAGGAACAAAGATAACTAAAAAAGGAACAGAGTATATAGGTTCTAACGAAGATAGATTGGCAGATATACAAAGGATTGAAACAAATCCAAATTATTTCATAATTACTAATATTGAAACTCTTAGATATAACAAGAAGATAGAAATACCCTGTAAAACAAAGAAAAATGGGGTTCAGAGGTATAAGAAAAAGACAATATTTCCAATTGTTGAGGAGTTGCAGAAGCAGTTAAAAAATGGAAATATCTCAATGATTATCGTTGATGAAATCCATCGGTGTTTGGCTCCGGAAACAAAAATAAAGACGGATAGTGGATATGTTGAAATCCAAGAAATTTTTAACAATAGAAATTATATGGTTGCTACACTGTGTTCTGATGGGGATATTGAATATGTAAAACCTAGTAACTATTTTGTAAATCCTGTTTTTGATAATATGATAAGATTATCATTTTTAACAGACGAAGGAGAAGAAAAAGAAATTGTATGTACCAAAGATCATAGATTTTTAACTAAAAATAGAGGTTATGTGTCTGCGGAAGATATAACAGAACAAGATGAGGTGGTTTGTCTTGATTAAGATATGTAAGCATTGTGGAAATGAATTTATGTCTGATACAGATAGGATGTATTGTAGTGCAAAATGTCAACATAAGTCTATGGAAACACATCCGGATTGTTACAATAAAAAATGCTTGTTTTGCGGAAAACCAATATCTTATAGGAGGGCATCTTGTGGTAGAATCTAAAGAACAATTCTTTGTTTGTTGGAGGAATGATAGAAATGAAATTAATAAAAAAAGAGGTAATTGAATCAACAGGAATTGCATATGATATTGAGATACCTGAAACACATAATTATATTGTTGATGGAGGAATAGTATCACATAATTGTAAAGACCCAAACAGTCTTCAAGGCAGATCATTACTAGCATTAGACTGTGATAATAAAATAGCAATGACAGGAACTCCTGTTATGAATAATCCAATAGATTTGTATGAAATTCTATATTGGCTTGGTTATGAAAATCACAGCTTGTTTGCTTTTAGAAACCATTATTGTATTATGGGAGGTTTTGGAGATCATCAAATAGTAGGATATAAAAATCTACCGGAGTTACAGTCTGTTGTAGATAAGTGTATGCTTAGACGATTAAAAGAGGATGTATTGGATCTCCCTGAAAAAATCTATATTGACGATTTTGTTGAAATGACAAAACCTCAAATAAAGATATATGAAGAAGTTCTCGATAGTATTATGTCTGAAATAGACAGAATAAAATTAAGTCCTAATCCATTAACAATGCTTATAAGACTTAGACAAGTTACAGGAAATCCTTCATTACTTAGTTCTAAAATAAAGGATAATCCAAAACTTGATAGATTATTGGAAATCGTAGAAGATGTGGTAGGGAGTGGGGAAAAATGTATAGTATTTAGCAACTGGACTAATGTTATCAATCCAGCTTATGAATTACTTAAATCAAAAGGATTTGATCCTGCATTATATACAGGTGAAAATAGTAAAGATAGAGAGGCAGAAAAACAAAGGTTTAAGACGGACACAAAATGTAAAGTTATTCTTGGAACCATAGATGCTATGGGAACAGGCTTAACTCTAACAGAAGCCACAACTTGTATATTCCTAGATGAACCTTGGAACAGGGCAAAAAAAGATCAATGTGAAGACAGAATACATAGAATCGGAACAAAGAAAAAACCAAACATAATAACGCTAATGTGCAAAGGAACCATAGATGAAAAAATACATAACATCGTATACAGAAAAGGGAAGATAGCGGATATTATAATAGATAGGGAAGAAGATATTTTTAAGAATCCTAAATTACTAAATTATCTATTATCACAAACTTAATTAAAAATGGAGGAATAAAGAATGAGTAAAAATGAGAAGAATCTAACAGCATACCAGGTATGCAATGAATTGAATGTGAGTGTCAAAACATTAACAAATTGGTATAAATGGTATAATGATCCGTCTTTTGAAAAACCAAATAATATGCCAGCTCTACCGAAGTATGAGCAATCACATGAAAAAGGACCTAGATATTGGAGTAAAGAAGATATTAAAACTCTAAAAGTATTTAAGGAATCACTTCCAAGAGGTAGAAATGGTATTATGGGAGAATTCAATAAGCGTTATTGGTCTACAAAGGAAAAGGAGAATAACAATGAAGGATGAGATTATTCTTACACAAGAAGAAAAAGAAAATCTTGAATCTCTGTGTGAGGACTATAATGTAGCGTGTGAGGAAGCATCTTCTTACGATAATAAGAAGAAAGCCCTAAACGGTTATATCAAACAAACAATGGCGGATTATGGAATTGATCAGTTTGTTTCTTCTACAGGTCTTAGTCTGAGTATTTCAACAAGACCAAATGTTAGTTGGAATGAGGATGCTCTAACCGTGTATTGTGAAACACTTAATCATCCTGATCTTGTAAAGACAAAAAAGTATGTAGACTTTGATGTATTAGAAGCACTTATATATAATGGAATTGTAAAACCGGAAGATTTAAAACCGTTCAGACAGGAAAAACCTGATATTGTTACATTAAAATGCACACAAAAGAAAATCCTAAAAGAATGATTGTTTTGTAAAAAACATAGAACCATAAAATACCTATTGACTTTTTATTAGATTTGTGCTATACTAATAACAACAAGGAAACAGTATGTCGGGCGGATATACTACTTCTTGATATAAGTTAGCATTCAGATGCTGCCATCTGTTTACTATACAATTATACATTATCACCCTGTAAGGTGCCGCCCGCCCTTATAGGGTGATTTTGTATACAATTTTGGAGGTTCAATGTATGACACCAACTGAATATGAAATTATTGAAGATAAAAATGTAAGTATTACTAAAAAGAAACAAATCATTGATAAATATAAAAGTAAAGCAGATAAGCTGGATCAGAAAATTAGTGAAGAAATTCTACAAGGTGCTACGGATGAATTTCGTAAAAACTATGTTCCATTTCCGATAAATAAAATTCCTTCACCAGTAAGAATCCCTTGTTGGATGTTCAAGGAATTCAAGTATGATCCTGATTTTCAGTTATCGGATATTGAGAAGGTAACATTGGCTCATGTTATTCATTTCACAAGACCTGATAATCCAACTGGATATATGGAATGTTCTGGGGATATTGAAAATTGGTGTAAGGTATCCCCATCTGTTGTCCATGAAACACTTATGAATCTTGTGAAGAAGAATTTGATATTTGAAAAAGAAGCACCGGAAGAGATGAGAATGGGTCATGAAAGAAAAAGTTGCTACACTGTAAACGTAGATTATATGCATACAATATTATCTACCTATAATACAGATATTTGGATTTGATGTAAATTATAAGTTTTGGAGGCGGTGTTTTGTGCAAACGAAAAGTAAAAATCCAATGCCAAACATTATTGTATGGTCTTGGATGCGTACTGTTCTAGGATTAGCAGGAACAGAGATTCTTATATTTTCATATATTTATTCACAGTCTTTTGATTCCGTTCATAAGTGTTATACTCCGTTGAATGAGATGGAGGATTGGTTTGGAATTACAAGACAAACAATATCAAGGAATATTGAAAGACTGGAATCAAAAAAATATCTGATTAAGAACACATTTCCAGATAAACATAATAAAATGATCAAACATAATTCATATGGAGTTGATATGGCTACGGTAAGTGATTTGTGTGAAAAGTCAGATTATGATAGTTATAAGAATTTCATAGAAAGCTATTCCTATGTTCTGAAAAATAAGTTTCCGGCACAAAGCATTGAAATTGACAGCTATTTAGAAAACCTTTTAAGATGGCATCAAACAAAGGATATCACTATAAAAGTGACTTTGAATGAGTTAGCAGAAGTTTTACAGAGTGATAAAAAAGACTATACGCTAACAGAACTTCTTTCAGGTTTAACATCAAAACAAATAAAGAAAACAGTAAAGGAAGTTACAAAGAAACCTGAAAAAACAGACAAGCTGTTCGGTGAAACAAAGAAAAAGTCTACACGAGCTACTAAGAATGAGTGGTTAGCTACAAAACAGGAGATTAGCAAAGAGTTTGTATTTCTCAAAGCAGGAGGAAATCTTGATCTATTAAATGCCCTTTGTGATTTTCTTGGAACTAAAAATGGTATGAGTTATACTCCTGTTCAGTGGCAGAATCAACTTGATAATCTGTATAAGTATGGAAGAACCGTAGAACGAATGATTGAAGGTGTTCGTACCTCATTTATGAATAATTATCGTTCTCTTTATATAGTAGACAAATCAGAAGTTGACATTGATAAAAAACTGTCTGAGATTGACAAGTATGTTTCAGAGCAGTGTGAAAATAACGAGGAACTTAAAAAATGGTTGTGTTTGTATGTGACAGAAGTTCCGAAAGGAAAATCTAGCACGATCACACAATTCACACTGATGCTTGAAAATCTTTCCGATATATGTAAAACTACACAATCTAAAATAGACAGTGTTAAACTTTCGTATACAAATTCTTATTCAGCACTTGCATATAAAAATACATCCTCTACTGGAACAGATACAGAGATTGAAATTGAGGAAAAGGAAGCTATTGTTCATAAGTTCGTTACAGATGGGTATTATCAACTCTGTGATAATCTTGAACAATCACTGTTAGATTATATACACACAACTTCAAATGGAAAATCAATGGACGCAAAATCATTTGATGTTATTTTATGTAATTTAAGATTGTTCTGTTTGGACGATACTGAAAAAGTATCTAAGGTTATGATGGCAACACAAGCAAATCGAACATATTTTGCAACTGAGGATTTTGCTGAAACAAAACAGTTGCATTCACGACTTGAAACAAGAGAATCTATGGCAAATAGCATGGACAGATCAAGACGATTGAGAGTAGAGCAGGAAAAAAGAAAACATCCAAATGATCCAAGATTAAAGGATATAGTCTTACCACAGGTAAAAAAGAATTTTGTTTGATCTGAGGTGATGAGATGCGAGATGAAAATTATGTGCGAAAATCTGATGTTTCAAACTGTTGGTATAAAGATATGTGTAATAACTATGATACCGATATGTGTAAAGAAACGTGTAAGAAATTCACACAAACAGATTATTTATTTCAAATGAGTAATCTACCAAAAAGCTGTTGGAAAGCACAAAGACTTGATGATTCTTGTTTAGATGATGCCGTAAAAGAAGTCTTAAATACAATCGTTGCAGACTGTGAATTCTTTGTCAAGAAAGGGTTCAATCTGTATTTATATGGAGAAACAGGTTGTGGAAAAACAAGTTGGGCAATTAAAATAATGAATAATTATTTTGCAAGTATTGCAGAATATAATGATTTCACGACAAGAGGGCTGTATATAAATGTAGCAAGTTTCTTACGAGATGCAAAACTTAATATGACATATAAATCAGAAAACTATTATCAGCTTCTTGAAACCATAAAACAATGTGATATTGTTATCTGGGATGACATCGGACAAACAGATCCGACAAATTATGAATCACAGTGGATGTATTCTTTTATAAATGAAAGATTATTAGCAAAGAAGTGTAACATATATACAAGTAATCTATCACCACAGCAACTAGAAAAAGTAGATAAGAGATTAGAATCCCGTATATGTAAAGGATCAGACTGTTTAGAAATAACAGGTTTAGACATGAGATCGAATAATACATATACAGCATTCATGAACAGTTCGGAGGTTGAGTATGGTTCAAGCACAGATTATAAGTAAGATACTGAAATCAAAATCTCTGGACATTGTTTTTGATAATGATCTAACCGAAGCACATTTTGGAGATTACTCTCCGGAATACAATTTTATATATAATCACTATAAGCAGTATGGTAATGTTCCGGACAATGAAACATTTTTAGATAATTTTGAGGACTTCAAAATCCTTGATGTAGAAGAAAGTGACAGTTATCTAATAGATAAAATAAATGAAGACTACCAATACAGAGTTCTTGTTCCGGTTATCAACAAAGCTGCGGAACTGACAAAAACAGATTCCATTGAAGCCGTGGATTATCTTAAATCAATGTTAGCTCAGATTCAAATTCTTAATGCCACAGAAGGAGTAGATATTATTTCTCAGGCAGAATTAAGACTTGAAATGTATATAAAGAAAAGAAACTCCAAAGAACCTTGGATGCGTCCAACAGGTTTCAAGGAACTTGATGAAGCTATCGGAGGATTAAGTCCGGGTGAAGAATTCCTTGTTATCGTAGCTAGAACTAATAATGGTAAATCTTGGATTCTTACAAAAATTCTGGAACATAACTGGAAGATCGGAGGTAATGTAGGATATATAAGTCCTGAAATGAGTGCCGAATCTGTTGGATACAGATTCGATTCACTGAATGAGCATTTCTCTAATTTTGCTTTGTATGCTGGTAGGGAAGTTGAAAATTATGAACAATATATTAAAGATTTAAAAGAAAAGTCAAAAAACAAATTCATAGTAGCAACACCTCTTGACTTCAATAAGAAAATAACTGTATCAAAACTAAGAAAATTCTGTTTGCGTAATAAATTGGATATTCTTGGTATTGACGGTATCACATACCTTACGGATGAAAGATATCACAAAGGGGATAATAAAACAACATCACTAACAAATATCAGTGAGGACTTAATGAGTCTTAGTTGTGAATTAAAAATACCTATTATTGCAGTTGTTCAGGCAAACAGATCTGGTGTTGAGGAAGATGGCAGTGTTCCGTCTTTGGAGAGTATTCGTGATTCAGATGGTATCTCACATAATGCATCAAAAGTTTTGTCTATAAGACAACAGAATAATAAACTTAAAATGGAAGTCACAAAAGCTAGAAACTGTAAGGTAGGAACAAAACTTTGCTATGATTGGACTATTGATACAGGTGAATTTTCATATAACGCTAGTCCGGAAGAGTATTCAGAATCATCAAAAACTGAATCTAGGTATTCAAGACATAACAATAATGAGGAAGTTGAAAATAAACAACCTATAATGCCAAGACGAGGTGGATCACAGACACCATTCTAACTATTGGAGGATTATTATGAAGGGCGTTAAAATAGTACCAAAGAAATTTTCAAAGCAGTACCTTAAAGATCACAGCAATATGATTTTCAAAAATCGTGAATTGATTGTTGAAGAAGAAAAAGGAACAGATAAAGATTCCACAGTTCTTCGGTTTAAGATCGGTGATGGTGTAACACCTTATTACTCCTTAAAGTATGCATCTTCTTTATATGCTCTGTTCCCTGAAATTGTTTTCTACGATGAAGGTTATGATAATTACATTGCAGTTGATTTTGGTGGTGAGAAGTAAGTGTTTACAGCTTTTGGTCAACCAATATTAGCGGATGAAATGGATGTCTTGATTGAACTGAGAGATCAGTTAAATCTAAATGGGATTGACAGACTTCGATATATGAGGAGACTTCCAAACAGTATTCAAGTGTCGTGCCCATTTCATAAAGGTGGTCAAGAAACAAATCCGTCATGTGGAATAACAACCACTGATATTAAAAAAGGTGATAGAATAGTCAAAGCAGGTTCCGTTCATTGCTTTACTTGTGGATATATTTCTACACTTGAAGAAATGATTAGTAGGATGTTTGGTCGGGAGGATTTTGGAGCTTTTGGAGCGCAGTGGTTAAGAAAGAATTTTTTAACTGTTGAATATGAATCAAGACCGGATATTACATTAGATATGTCAAGATCATCGAAAAGCACAAAAGAAGAAATAAAATATGTCTCAGAAGAAGAATTAGATAAATATAGATACACTCACCCTTATATGTATAAGAGAAAACTAACAGATGAAGTTATTGATATGTTTGATGTTGGATACGATTCTGACTTTGAGTTGAAAACGAAGAACGGAGTTAGGAATATCAAGTGTGTTACATTTCCGGTAAGAGATGAAACTGGTGAAACCTTGTTTGTAGCTAGAAGATCCGTTGAAGGTAAATTCTTTAATTATCCTAGTGGGGTTCTAAAACCTATTTATGGTATATACGAGCTTTCAAAATTAGATACTTTTCCGGATGAGATTATTATATGCGAATCTATATTCAATTGTCTAACGTGTTGGGTATATGGTAAATATGCAGTAGCATTAAATGGAACAGGATCTTCCACTCAATATGAACAGTTATTGAAAATGCCAAATCGAAAATTTATTCTCGGTCTTGATCCAGATAAGGCAGGAAATTCAGGAAGAAGGAAGTTACACGATCATTTAGGCAAAACAAAAGTTATCACAGATTTAATAATACCTAACGGAAAGGATATCAATGATTTAAGCAAGGAAGAATTTGAAAATTTAGAAGAAATTTTTTGAAAAATTTTCAAAAAACACTTGACAAATCAAAAAAAGTATGTTATAATATATTTACAGTAAAACACAGAAACCAAAAACCATAAAACCATAAAACAGGAGGAAAACGAAAATGACTAACACAAAGACTTCCAATCAGGTAATCACCATTACTGATACTGAACTTCTTAAAGTAGTTGAGGAGTATCAGTCCTACAAGAATCTCATTGACGAAGCTACGGCAATTGTCAAGGAACTTGGTGCTAAGATCACCGAAGCCGTAGAAAACAGTGGAACAAATACAATCAATGTCGGATGCCACAAGGTATCGCTTTCTAAGTATACCAGAGAGAGTGTTTCGGCAAAGGATGTTAAAGCACTTGTTTCCGCAGAAGTCTTTGAGAAGTTAGTTTCAAGAACTATGACCACAAGGCTTACTGTGAAATAACAGTAAGCCTTTTTTCATTGGTATATTCTGCTTAAGCAGTTTATATAAATCAAAACATTAAAAATTAGAAAGGGCGTATGAAACATGAAGTTCAATGCAAAAAACGATTTGGAGAAGTATGCACCGGATCAAACTGGTTATTTCTCCCTGAAGGATGACGGAGACTCTTGCAGAGTTCGTTTCCTTTATGAATCTCTTGATGATGTGGAAGGATATTGTGTTCACAGAGTCAAAGATAAGTATGGCAATTTCAAGTATGTGAATTGCATTAGAGATTACAGCGATCCACTTGATGTTTGTCCATGCTGTTCTTCTACAGAAGATGCTGACAGAAAGACAATTACAAAGTTCTGGATCCCTCTTTACAAAGTAGACGAACACGAAGCGGTTCTTTGGGATCGTGGTAAGGCAATGTATAAACAGCTTGCAACCCTTATGGTTGAAAAAGGTGGAGCACCGTTCTGTGGTCACATATTTACTATTGAAAGACATGGAAAAGCAGGTGATTTTGATACAACATACGAGATCATTGATGAGGGTGTAGATGAAACTGTTTTGGATGATATTCTCGAAGAAATTGAATCTATTCCAACACCGGAAGGTTCTCTTCTTATGGATATTGATTATGATGCAATGAAGAAGTTTGTGGAAACTCGTAGCTTTGCTTCAAATTCTGATTCTAGTGATGTGCCGGAAGATATTCCAATTCGGCGTAGAGAAAGATCCACAAATGACGATATTCCAAGACGGCGCGGAATTCAAAGACCTGATACCTAATGGTGAACTATTATGGCAGGGTTCTTTGGTTTAAGCTCTGCAAGGTCTACAAAGAAACGTGATCAGAAGTTAGCAAAATCAGCTTCTAAAACAGTACAGAGTTCCACTGCCGTTAAAATAAAGGGCAGTGGAACACTATTAGATAAAATACAAGCAATCAAATCACTTGTAAAGTCTAAGTTTGAGGGTAAAGAGGATGAATTAAAACTAATCGTCACGGAAGCAGATCTTAAAGAGTATATTGATAAAAGTATAGAAAATGGAGTAATAAGTATAGATACTGAAACAACAGGTCTTGATCCAATACTAGATCAACTTGTAGGTATTTGCATTTATACTCCAGGTCTTAAAGCAGCATATATCCCGGTAAACCATATAAGTTATATCACACAAATCAAGTGTGAGAATCAACTTCCAGTTGAAATACTCACAAAGTATTTTCAGATGCTTGTTGATGAAAATGTCAAAACTATATGGTTTAATGCACCCTTTGATATTCGATTTTTAGGAAATCATATCAATGTTTGGTTCACGGCATATTTCGATACTTCTATAGCATCTAAATGTTTGAACAGTGCCGAACCAGAAGGTTCTAGAACACTCAAAGCCCTACACAAGAAATATTGCTGGGGAAACAGAGGAGAAGCCTTAACATTCGGAAAACTGTTTGAGAATATTCCATTCAATCTAGTTCCAATAGATGTTGCATATTTATATGCGGCAAGTGATGCTATTTATACATATGAATTGTATGAATTTCAGGCACAGTATCTGGAACCAGATGGAATATATTATGAATCTCATAATATGCAAAGACTTTCTTCTTTGTTCTTTAATGTAGAGATGAAGTCTATGGTAACATTTATATCTATGGAGCAACAAGGTGTTTGTTTTGATTATGATCATGCAAAGAAACTTTCTGAGCAATATCATGAATTAGCCGATAAGGTAGAACAGAACCTCAATACTGTTTGTGAACCATATATGAATAAGATAAATGATTATCGTAGGACACATCCTAATTGTAAACTAACAGATCCAATCAATTTTGGTAGCCCAACACAATTAGCAATAATTCTGTATGATATCTTAGGAATGAAATCTCCGGATGTTAAAAACCCAAGAGGAACAGGTGTTGACATACTAGAACAGATGGATCATCCTTTGTGTAAGGCAGTTTTGGATAATAGAGCCTTTTCCAAAGTTCTTAGCACTTATATTGATAAACTTCCAGAGGAAGCATCAAAGTATCCGGATAAACGAATACATTGTAAGTTTAATCAGTATGGTGCAGATACTGGTCGTGTTTCTTCCAATTCACCTAATCTACAGAATATCCCTAGTAATCCTTTTGTTCTTAGTGATGGAACAAAGATTGATTCGGGTCACGATGTAAGACAGTTGTTTACCGCAACCCCTGGTTATGTTTTACTTTCTTGTGACTATTCTGGACAGGAAGTAAGAGTTACCGCACATCTAAGTAATGACCAAAAAATGATAAAGGCATACCAAGATGGTAAAGATGTTTATTCTGAAATAGCAGCGCTTGCATTTAATACCACCTACGAAGAGTGTTGTGAGTACAGACCTGATGGAACTGCTAATCCAGACGGAAAAAAACGTAGAGGAGAATCGAAGAAAATTGTTCTTGGAATTCTTTATGGACGTGGTATTCCTTCTATTGCAGAACAATTAGGAAAGTCTGTTCAGGATGCACAAAAAATCTATGATAAAGTTCTTTCAAAATTTGAAGGTCTTGCTAAGTTTATTTCTGATTCCGAAGATATGGCCAGGGAACTAGGTTATGTTGAAACCGTATGGGGTAGAAGGCGTCAACTCCCAGATATGCAATTACCTTATTATGAGTTTTCTTATAAGAGTGGGTATAATCCAGACTTTGATCCTCTTAATGACGATGTTGAAATGTCTTCGGAAGTTCCAGAAGATGTTGTAAGAACATTAACTAAAAAACTCTTGAATTGTCGGAGTTGGAAACAAAGGGAATCGTTAAAAGAGCAAATCAGAAATCAGGGTATTAACATAAAGGATAATAGCTCTTTTATAGCTCAGGCACAAAGGCAGTGTGTTAATGCAAGAGTTCAGGGGTCTAGTGCAGATTTGACAAAACTAGCACAGATAGAACTTTACAATAATCAAGAACTTAAAGATCTTGGTTTTCGAATGTTAATTCCAGTACACGATGAAATCATCGCTGAGTGTCCTGTTGAAAATGTAAAAAGATGTTCTGAGTTAATGAGTTATTGTATGGTTCACGCAGGAAAGGATCTTTGTGTTCCCCTTAAATGTGATGTGGCACTATTTAAGAGTTGGTACGGAAAAGAATTAAGTGTTGAAGAAGTTCTGGAACAGTTGGGGAGTGATTAAGTGGGATTTGACATTTATTTTGCTGGAAGTCAAAATAAACTTGCCGAAGATTATATGATGAATAATGGTTGTAATAGACTTCTTTCCTATTACAGTGATAAATCTATTATTAAATCTTGGGTGGATTTCAAAAAGTCTACCCAAGATACCACAAACAAGTTATTTATAGACTGTGGTGCCTATACGGCATTTACTCAAGGTGTTACAATAGATATAGATAATTATATTCAGTATATAAATAATATTATTGATTATATTGATATATTTGCGAGTTTGGATATTATTGGGGGTGGGGATGTTCAGGACTCGGATAAGAAAAGTTACGACAACTATTTATACATAAAAGAACATTGTAAAGGTAAGCATAAATTACTTCCCACATATCACCAGGGGGATGATATTCAATATTTGTATAAGTATTTAGAGGATGATGATATTGATTATATTGCTCTGGGAGGTTTAGTAGGAAGTACAAAAGGTGTTCTTGATAACTTTTTTCAAACTTGTTATAAAGTTATACAAAAAGTAAGACCCGGAATTAAGGTTCATGCATTTGGTATGACTTCAAAACCTCTTTTAAAATCCTACCCATTTAAAAGTGCTGATTCCACAGCGTGGATTATGACAAGTGCCAATGGAGGTATAATGTCACCTTGGGGAGTTATCAATATTAGTGAAAAACAAGATCATTTGGTAAAAAATTATGCCAATATGCGGAAAGAGGAACAAGAACAGGTTCAACAGTATTTACAGTCTCTTGGTTTTACTGTTCAACAATGTATGGAAGATTATAAAATAAGGTGTCTCGTTAATATTATGTATTTACAACAATTCGCAGATAACCATGAACGTAAATTAAAGGGTTTAAAAAAATCCTTATTTTGAAAGGAGCTTTTTATGTGTACTATTTGTGGTGGAACTGCCCTAAATGAAAACTTTCTTCCTATATTTCAAACATCCCTAGATCGCGGCCGAGATTATAGTAATGTTTTTTATAGAAAAGGAAGTTGGATTTGTAACCACCGGGCAGTTCCTACAACTGAAGTTGAGAACGCAGAATTTAACCAACCTTTCGGAACTGATTATAAAATAGTGCATAATGGAACTATTAGCAACGATAAAGAATTAGGTAACCCGGACGGTATGATTGATAGTTATATTTTTAGTAAAGTTCTTGACTTTACAAATATCCATTCACTTAGGGATAGTTTATATAAAGTGGTGGGAGCCTATGCCCTTGGAATTCTAAGACCAGATGGAAATTTTTATTTGGCCTGTAATTATAAACCCATTTTTTATACATACGATAAACAAGGAAGTTTTTATTTTAGTTCCTACGAACATCATCTAAGCTCCGTTGGGGACGTTAAGAGAGTTCCTCCCTATTCAGTAATGGATTCTAAAACAGGGGAGATCGTAAGTATTAAAAGGGATATTCAGGATAGGGCCATTGTTATCGCCTCTGCCGGTTTGGATAGTACCGCGGTAGCGGCGTATGCCTGTGCCACACATAAAGAAGTGACTTTATTGCACTATAATTATGGTTGTTTGGCGGAAACACCTGAATTGATTCGAATTAAAAAGATTCAGGAATCCCTCAACCACACATATGGAAATTGTTCTTTATATGTAATGGATTTGGACCTACATTTTATGGCTCATGCTAGTACAATTTTAGACGGTAAAGAAAACATTGCAGAAAGTGTTTCTGGAAGTGAATATGCCCATGAGTGGGTTCCTGCCCGTAACCTTATTATGATGTCAATGGCCGTGGGGTATGCGGAAGCAAATAATTTTAGTTATATTTACCTTGGTACAAACCTCGAGGAGTCCGGGGCATACCCAGACAATGAGGAACAGTTCATTAAAGACTTTAATAGATGCTTGTATGGGGCTGTTCAGAATGGTAAATATGTTGAAATTAGAACTCCTGTGGGTAATTTAATGAAACATGAAATTATTCCATTTGGTCTTAAATATAAGGCACCTTTTGAGCATACCTGGTCTTGTTATAGAAACGGGGATAAAGCCTGTGGACATTGTGGACCTTGTTTTATGAGACAGAAAGCATTCTTCCGAAACGGTTTAGTAGATCCTATTGAATATGAAGAGCGTTTAGATTTTGAGGATAAGGAAAAAGATTATGCTAAATGATAGGGATAAAAAAGATATAACTCCAGAAAAGGTATATGTAACATGGGATGATGTTGAAGAGTTCATAACTTGTGCATCTTCTTATCTAGGATTAGAAGCATTTTCTAAATCCTATACAGGTGTATATGGACCTGCCCGAGGAGGACTTATATTTGCAGTTATACTTTCTAATAGGTTTAATCTTCCTTTTCTTGGGGCACCTCAGGTGGGTTGCATTTGTGTTGATGACATCTGTGATACAGGAGATACAGCCTTAGCATGGAGAAATAAGGGATATACTATTGCCACTATGTTTTATAAGAAAGGTGCTAAGGTTACTCCTGATTATTGGGCGAAAGAAAAAGAAGATAAGTGGATTGTATTCCCTTGGGAGTGAATTATTATGTATAATGATAATATTATGAAGACTACATCTAAGCATGCTTTGCTTGGATGTAGTCACAATAAAGGTGGACCTTTTGGTGCTTGTGTGGTAAAGGACGGAAATATTGTTTCACTTGATTATAATTCTGTTTTAGTAGATAAAGATCCAACGGCTCATGCTGAGGTGAATGCAATAAGAAATGCTTCTAAAAAACTAGAAACATACGATCTTTCCGACTGTGAATTATATGCAACAGGTTATCCTTGTCCAATGTGTTTAGGAGCTATAATGTGGGCAGGTATTAAGAAAGTATATGTTAGTGGATTACTTGAAGATGCCGAAAAGATTGGGTTTAAAGATAAAATTATATACGAGACTATTGACAATCTGAAAGATTTATGTTATAATACAAATAACTTAGAGCTAGAGTTTGTTGATAGAAGCATAGCACAAACTCTATACGATAAGTACGAAAAACAAAAAGGAATTATTTATTAAGGAGGTTTACCATGAGTCGAATTAGTGTTTGTAGACACGTTGACTTCGAAGCAGCCCATATGTTAGAGGGGTATGTTGGTGGGTGCGGTTCCTGCCATGGACACTCGTATGGATTGGAAATTATTATTTCCTGTCCAGAATCTTCCAGAAAGGAAGGAAGATTTGGGTTTGTTTTAGACTTTAAGGAACTTGACAAAGTAATCAAAGAAAATGTTCCAGATCATATGTTTATGTTTAACGAAAATTGTAAAGAAGGTTCTGTCGAATATCAGATTGTTCAGATTCTTAAATCAAACAATCTCAGAACATGGGGATTTACTGATGTTCCATCTGCCGAGAATATGGTAGAGGAATTAGCATTTAACTTCCAAAGAGTGTTTGACTTATTTTATCCAGACTTACAAATCACGGTGGATGAACTTAGACTTTGGGAAACTAAGAACTCACACGCTATATGGAAGAGGGGATAACACATGAAAATAACAGAGTTATTCAAATCAATCGAAGGGGAAGGTATTAGAACTGGAAGAGTGTGTACTTTTGTCAGGAGTTTTGGATGTCCCCTCCGTTGCATCTACTGTGATTCTATGTACTCTAATGAAATAACTCCCGATCAAATCATACTGGATATGAGTGTTGAGGAGATTGTAAACGAGTGTAAAAGAATGAAAACCCCTTATGTAACACTCACCGGTGGAGAGCCCTTAATTCAACCTGAAATAAATGAACTTATAGAATCCTTATTGGAAAATGGCTTTGAAGTTAATATAGAAACAAGTGGAGCTTGCGATATATCGACAGTACACGAATATCTTGCAAAAAAGAAAAAACATCCTCTTATGGATAAACTCATATTTACAGTAGATTATAAATCTTATTCCAGCAAATGTACTGGTATGATGATCATTGATAATTTCCTGAAACATATCCGGCCAACAGATGTTGTTAAATTTGTAGTAGGTTCTAAACAGGATCTGGATCAAATGAAGCACGTCGTAGAACTTATACAGGATTCTAAAAAGGAGTTTCAACCACATTTTTATGTAAGTCCTATTTTTGGAATGATTGAGCCTAAGGAGATTGTAGAGTACCTAAAAGAAAACGATCTTTTTGATGTTCAAGCTCAATTGCAAATTCATAAATTCATTTGGGATAAAAATATGAAAGGAGTTTGATTGTTTTGGAGAAGAAAAAGAAGATCAATAAAAAACTTATTGAAAAGAGTGTAAGAAACATCCTTCTTGCACTCGGGGACGATCCGGATAGAGAAGGACTTCTGGAAACTCCAAAAAGAGTAGCAAAGATGTATGAAGAAGTATTTGAAGGAATGCTTTATACAAATGATGAGATTGCTACTATGTTTGATAAGTGTTTTGAAGACACCACTATGGGGGATTTGGTAATTGTAGACGATATTCCTATTTTTAGTTATTGTGAACATCATATTGCGTTGATGTACGATCTTTCAGTAGCAGTAGCATATATTCCAAAGGGTCGTGTTATTGGGCTTTCCAAAGTAGCCCGTATTGCTGATATGGTAGGTAAGCGTTTACAGCTTCAGGAACGTATTGGTAGTGATATAATGGAAATTATGCAAAAGATTCTTAAAACAGATGATGTTGCTGTTATTATTCAAGGTCGTCATAGTTGTATGGCGGCAAGAGGAATTAAGAAACCTAGCATTACAAGGACTTGTGCATTGGGTGGAGAGTTTAGAAACAATGCAGCTCTTCGTCAAGAACTGTATTCAAATCTTAACCATAAAAATTAAGGAGGAAAATAAACAATGGGATCTTTAACAATCAAAACTGGTGTTCTGCAAAACCTTATGTCGAAGGCAGTAAAGGGAGCATCAAACAGTAAATTCAATGTTCTTACAAGTCTGATGCACGTTAAACTGGAAAACGGGATTCTGTCTATGACAACGACTGACAGTGATAATTATCTTACACTTAAACAGAAGGACGTAACAGGTGATAACCTTTCATTTACTGTAAATGTAAATACATTCAGTAAACTTGTGTTTAAGACAAGCTCCGAAAATATCAAGATCTCTGTTACAGATGATACGATTTCTGTTTCAGGAAACGGTACTTATAAAATTCCAATTCAACTGGATGTTGACGGATCTGAGATTAAGTATCCAACTCATGAAATCAATAATCCTGAATATTCCGGAACAGTTAAGACATCTGTTCTTAAAACAATCGTTCAGTATAATAAACCGTCTCTTGCACTGACAATGGAGAAACCGTATCTCACTCGTTATATGTGTGCCGATGATTGTGTTATTTCTGGTGATGAGTATAATATTTGTAGAAATAATGTATCTACTTTTGGAACAAAAATTTTAGTATCCCCGGTTGTAATGGAACTTCTTTGTATGTGTGAGGAAGAGGATATTTCTTATAAGATTTATCAGAATAATGCATTGTTTGAAACAGAATCTATGAAGCTGTTTGCAATGCTATCTGATGGAGTTGAAGAATATCCAGTAGACCTTATTAAAGGGATCACGGAAGCGGAATACCCATCTGATTGTGTGATTCCAAAAACAACTATGATCAATGTCATTGATAGACTTTCAATCTTCATTAACGACGATGATCAGAATGGACTTTACATGACATTTACAAAGGACGGCATTAAGATGGAGTCTATGAAGAATGACGGAGTGGAGTCTGTTCCATATCAAGGAAGTAATAACTTTAAGGACTTCACTTGCTGCGTTGGTGTTGATTCATTTAGAAAGCAGCTCGCATCAAGAACAGGAGAATCTGTCCATATCTATTATGGTGACGATTCTACACTCACTCTCAAAGAAGGAAATATTATTCAGGTAATTTCTTTACAGGAAGATCCTAGAATGGAATGAGGTAAATAAATATGCCCAAGATGAAATCACTTTTTAATGTGGATCGTCTTGTAAGTGGAAAGGATACCCCGATTGAGGTATCCTTTCTACAAGATTTCGATTTCACACAAAGAAAGATGAATGAGTATGTTCCTCACTATTACTTTAAGAAAATAACACTCTCTGACTATCATTCGGAAGACAAGATGACAAACATTGTTTGTTTAGATGTACTTCCAGAAGAATGTAAACCAGAAATGGTATATGAAACAAGTGATATTATATATCATACAAATGATAATAATTATTATATTGGATGTTATTCTGATGGTAAACCTTCAAGAAGATATAAACCATCATTACTTCATTGTATCCGTCAAATGTATTATCAGATAACTGGTGCGAATATGGATAAACAAAGTTCCAAGACAGGAGAGTTTTTATCCATATGTGAGTCCGGAACAGATAGGCATAAACGTATTCAAGAAGTTATTTGTAATATGAAGAAACATGGCATTGATTGTGAGTATATTGATGTAGCAGATTATATTAAACAAAATAATTTGAATCTGGAAGTTGTAAGCAAAACAGATTATGAAACAAAAGTCTATGACAAAGAACATAACATTATATTCCTTTGTGATGGCATTATAAAGTATAAGAACAGGCTTTTTGTGTTTGAGTGTAAAACAGAATCTTCTTTTAAAGCTATGGGAAGATCGGGTGTAGATGATTCTCATAAGTATCAAGCCTATACATACGCCCTTGAATTTGGAATTGATGATGTGTTGTTTGTATATGAGAATAGAGATATTTGCACCAAGAAAAGTTATATTTTACACGTTACAGATGAGAATAAACAGTTTATTTTAGATAGGATTAGTAGTTGTGATGATTATGTAAAAATGAATATTGTTCCTCCAAAAGAGGAAACAGTGGATAAGAAGATTTGTCAGTATTGTGAATATAAAACACAATGTAAGGTGGATAAAGCATGAGAGCCGTAAATAGAGGAAAGGATTTTGAAAAAGCCATAAAGGAATGTTTTGAATCTGTTGAGAATGTTTCTTTTGACAGACTTCCTGATCCAATGGCAGGTTATTCAGGAGTTCGCAATATTTGTGACTTCTCTATGTATCATTATCCTAATATGTTTTATCTGGAATGTAAATGCTTATATGGAAATACTCTTAACTATGCCGGAGCCATTACAAAGAATCAATGGGAAGGTATGTACGAAAAGAGTAAAATATTTGGTTGTGTTGCAGGAGTATGTGTTTGGTTTATTGACTATGATCTAACGGTATTTGTAAATATCAAGGATCTATGGGAACATAGAAACTCAGGAGCTAAATCATTGAACATTCAGGATATTACTGGAGAGAACAGTGTTCCTCATTTCATTATAGACGGAGTTAAGAAAAAGGTAATGTTTAGATATTTCGGTGAGAGTGCTTTGAACAAACTTCATACAATAGCAAAAGAAACATGGGGTGATTCTAAATGAGTTGGAAAGACAGCTTGAACGAATATTTAGATAAAAGTGAATCCGATGCTGAGTATATTGATGATATTGTTTTTGCTATAACGACCGATATCTGTAAAAAACTTGACGGATATGTTTCTTATGTTTCTCAGATTCTAAAAGATACCTCACACGCAATAACAGACGAAGAATTAGATGATATTATAATGACAATACCAACATTAGTTTACTTTGTCAGTGAAGCACAGGAACGTATGGGAATCAGACAGGATGTGTCAGAAACTAATTACAAGAATCTATATAATAAGTATTATACACAAGCAGAAGGTACTGCTCAAATAAGAAAGTCTTATTGTGAGGGGTTATTAGAAAATGAAGCATTGGTATCCATAGTTTATAAGAAAGCGTATGATATTATTAAACAGAAAGTATCTATTGCGATTGAGTTGCTTCAATCTTCTAAAAAAGTTCTTTCTCGGAGGATGTCTGCAGCTGAACTTGAAAGATCTGCACCGAATAAAGATAGGAGTGTGTTTTAATGTCTAAAACAGAGACACTGTTCAAAGAGTTTAATAAAAAGTGTAAAGCCGAATTATTCACAGTTGGTACAGCGGTACATAATTGTGAAAGAATACCTTTTAGTAGCCCTAGGGCAAACTATATGCTTTATGGAGGTATTCCAAGAGGTCGTATTACAGAATTTTCCGGAGAGGAAGGCTCGGGAAAAACAACTTCATCTATTGATATAGCCGCAAATGCACAAAAGATGTTCGAAACATCTTGGCAAGAAAAAATCAATAAGTATGAATCAATGGATAAGCTAACAAAAGAACAATCAACAGAATTATTAGAACTTCGTGATCGTGGTCCTCTTAAAGTGTTTTGGGTAGATTGTGAAAATACATTTGATGAAGAATGGGCAAGAGTTTTAGGACTTGATGTATCTAAAATATATTATATGTCTCCAGAATCACAAAGTGCAGAAGAAATATTTGAAATGGTAACACAAATCATAGATACCGGGGAAATCGGTCTTTGTATCATTGATAGTCTTGGTATGATGGTATCACAACAGGAAATGGATAAGACCATTGAAGATTCCACATATGGTGGTATTTCAAGAGCTTTGACAAAATTCTCAAAGAAAGTTGAAACAGTTTGTGCCAGAACTAATTGTGCCTTAATTGGAATCAACCAAGTAAGAGATAATCTTAATGCCGGATATGGTGGACCCACAACAGTCACTCCTGGTGGAAGATGTTGGAAGCACGTCTGTTCAGTTCGCTTACAGTTTAGACAAGGTACTCCATTTGATGAGAACTTTAAGGATGTTAAAAAAAGTGCAGAGAATCCATATGGACATAGAGTTCAGATTCATGTAGTAAAAACAAAGGTATGCAAACCAGATAGGAAATTAGGTTTTTATACTCTTACTTATGATAAAGGAATAGTTCCTCTTGTAGATATTATTGATATTGCAATTTCTAGAGATGTTATTCATCAAGCCGGACCTTGGTTTACGTTTATTGATATTGATTCCGGAGAAATTCTTTGTAAAGAAGAAGATGGAAAACAAATTGAAATAAAGGTACAAGGTCAGGCAAATCTAATACCCTTTTTACAAAAAGAGGAAAATGCTTATATTCTGGATATGATTCAGAGGTATGTAGACAAATTTACATATAATAAGTGAGGATTATGTTATGACAAATAAGGAACAACAATATTTGAAATCCCTTAAAGATTTAGAAAGCACTGCATCTGAAGGCGTACTAGAAAAATTATCTAAAGAAGAACGTGAAATAGTTTTAATATATAACGAAGCAGAAGGTTTCTGGGTAGCAGAAACAAGTATTCCAAAGTATTGGAGAAAATTAGAAAATAAGAATTGGATCTGCACAGGTACTCAATACTATAAAGATGGAACCATATGCAGCAAAACCTTTAAGGGCAGCAAAAAAGGTGTGTCTGTTACAGATCCTTTCAAGGTTAGGGAAGTATCGGAAGAGAATCGTCAAAAAGCCCGAGAAAGGTTTATGAAAAGGAAATCGGAGGACACAGAGGATGAAGCTGAGTAAACAGCAACAAGAAATAGTTGACAGTACATCTAAAAATATAATTGTAGATGCCGGATCCGGTTCTGGTAAGACTAGAACCTTAACTGAAAAAGTTAGGAAGATTCTAAATGACGGTGTTAATCCAAAATCAATTGTAGTGATTACATTTACAAATCTAGCTGCTGATGAATTGAGAAGAAGAATATCTGACATTCCAAAATCAGATAAATGTTTTATTGGAACAATCCATTCCTATGCAAATAAGCTACTCAAAAAGACAGGATACGAATACGACATATTCTCAGAATTCCACCAAACGGAGTTTATGAAAGCCCTTATACCAAAATATGCAAGATATTGCACAATGGACGATTACTGTTTATTTGTAAAATACAGAAATAAGGTTCAAAGAGGAACAATGTCTGAATCTGAAATGCCGTATAAGTTTACAGACATAAAGGTATATAAAGAAATACGTTATCTTCTTGGTGAGGAATCTAATTATAATTATACTGAAACTGTTAAAACATTATGTGAGTTAAACCACATAATAACATTTGACGAGTTACTAAGACTTAGCACTTCCTATTTCGAGGATTCAAAAACAGTGTTAGAATATCTTTTTGTAGATGAATTACAAGACATCGGTTGGCTTGAATATGATTTTCTTAAAGGGTTAAATGCAACTCATAATTTCTGGATAGGAGATGACTTCCAATCAATATATGGGTTTAAGGGAGGGGATGTTAAGATATTCCTTTCTATTATGAATAATCCTGACTGGAAAACATACTATCTAACAGAGAATTATAGAACCCCAAAACTTGTTATGAACTATGCCAATATAATCGTATCTAATGCCAAGAGTATAATAAAGAAAGATTGTATTTGTATGAGTAAGGTTAAGGGAGAGTTAAAGTTCAACTCAAAGAGTCAAATTGAGTCCTTTATAGCATCTTTAGATAAAAATGAAAACTGGACATTCTTAACCAGAACAAATAAAGAATTATATGAGTTAGAAGGTAAATTCAAAAAACTAAAAGTACCATATTATTCTTTACAGCAACCAATAGAGTCAGAAGAAAAACGAAATCAGATTATGTCCGATAACAAAATAAAGTTAATGACAGTTCATAAGTCAAAAGGTTTGGAAGATGATAATATAGCCATATATGGAAAGTTTCCGATTAAGCCCACAAAGGATGAGGATGAGTATAAGGTATTCTATGTGGGGATAACAAGAACAAAAAATAAGTGTATTATTTTTGTGTGATGGAGGTTTATTATGTCAGATTTAAGAAAAGAGTTTATTGATCTTGTTGTTGACAATATTAACAGGGAGGGCATTGATAACTTGCTTCGGTACCTTGACGAAAGTGGTTTTTATACATCTCCGGCAAGTACGAGGTATCATGGTTCTTATGAAGGTGGTCTTGTTGAACACAGCATCAATGTCTACTATTCTCTCAAAGATATGTTAAAGTATATCTTTGCAGATACTCCAATTCCATATTCAGATGAAACTATTGCTATTGTATCACTATTCCACGATCTGTGTAAGATTGGTAAATATAGAAAAGGTTTTAAAAATGTTAAAAATTCTGAAACTGGACAATGGGAGAAAGTAGAGTGTTTTGAGTACAATACAGAACACGATCCATTAGGACACGGTCCAGCATCTGTGTATAAAATTCAGAACTATATTAAGCTAACAGTAGAAGAGCAGCAAGCTATCCATTGGCATATGGGAGGATTTGATCTATCACAATATAATACAGTCGGAGATATGGGTAATACATATGAAAAGAATACACTAGCATTTGCTTTACATATAGCAGATATGATGTCAACTTATGTCGTGGAGAATAAAAACTTACAATAATTTGTATACTTTATACAAAAATCCTCCTAGATAATAGGAGGATTTTTTATTTCCAATTTCAAAAATCTACTTGACTTTTTTGAAGATATGTGTTATACTATATTTACAAGTTAAACACTTGTATATCTTTATAAAATCTAGAGGAGGATTTCAAAATGGCTTACAATTTTAATAAACAGGGTTATTCATTACAGGAAGTATCCCAAATTCTTCATTGTAGTTACAGTACCACTCTTAGGCTGGTAGACAGTGGGAATCTCAACGCTCTTATTCAGGACGAGCTTACTGAAGGTGGTAGACGTAGAATAAGAATTACTCGTGATCAGTTGATAGATTATATGAGAAGAAATAGGAATAAAATTGCTCCTGAAACATTGGAAGCATTTAATGCACTCGACACGGCTGCTGAGAATTCTAATAAGGAACAAAGCACATCTAATTGTTTTATAAAGGGAGCCACAACAGAACCTTGTGGTGTTTGGGCATCCCTTTATAAAAAGGAGTCTAAAACAGAGGAACCAAAAACAGAGAAAACAAATACAATCAAGGATAAGAAAACGTGTTCAATCCTTGTTAATGGGAGAATTTGTGTATCTAACATTCTTCCGGAAACAGCAAGGACTATTATGGATGCCTTATTGCAGGACACGAATATTTCAATGAATTCTTTAACAATCGAATTCAAATATTGATTTGTATACTTTGTATAAAAACTCAATTAAAAATCTTTTCTATTTTTACATATATACATCTTGACAAAACAAAGAAAATATGTTATACTATATATGTAAGTTAAAGGAAATAAAAAACCTTATAAATACTGAGGAGGGTATAGTATGCATCAGGATAATAGAGACTACTTCGACTCCAAAACTTATAAAGTGGATAACATAAAGAGTGAATTAATTTCCTTATCCTACGATCTTGAGGAACATGGTTTTGTCCGTAAAGCCAAAAGTCTCAGAACTATCGTAGAGAAGTTGGAACAGTGGGAACATACAAAAAAGTGATGTGTGGTCTTTTTGTAGATTGTTTTGTGTAACAAATAGAAATAAAAAAATTTCAAAAACTACTTGACAAAAATGAAATAATATGTTATAATACAATTACACTAAGATGTGAATTGTACTTCTTATAGGGTATGGAGAGGGAAGAAAAAACCTTAACACTCAGGTTTTTCTAAATCATATGTTTGGATTTAGTTTTTTGAGAGTGTATTGAGTACCAGTAGCTCAGTTGGTAGAGCATATCCCTTTTAAGGATAGGGTCAAGGGTTCAAACCCCTTCTGGTACATTTTGATGGATCCTTAGCTCAACAGGTTAGAGCCAGCGTCTTATAAACACTAGGCCCTTACAAGGTATATCTGGGTTCGAGTCCCAGAGGATCCACTCAAATTACTCCGTGGTGAAGTGGTAAACACATACGGCTTTGACCCGTACATTCGTTGGTTCAAATCCAACCGGAGTAATTCTTTTCGGAATGTAGATCAGTTTGGCTAGATCGCCACATTTGGGATGTGGAAGTCGCAGGTTCAAATCCTGTCATTCCGATTATGTAATATAAGTGCTCCGGTTTTATACTACCTTGACGCTAGATAGAGGTGGAGGAAGGTGTAACAGAGTTACTTAAAGCTATTGCCTTTGAAAATCCAAGCAGGAGTTAAATGGAGTTTGATGAACAGCTTATATTATATATGCTACTGTGATGGAATGGCAGACATGAAAGACTTAAAATCTTTTGCCGGATACGGTGTGCGGGTTCAAGTCCCGCCAGTAGCACCAATCCTCAAATTGTTGAGGATTATGTCATTTTCGTTTTGTTGTCTCCTTTTTTACTAATCTTATCTTTTTATTGTGGGAAAGTCAGCAGTACAAGAAACTATGTTTTAAAAAGAGTGCATTCTTCTTTTACATAGTTTATGATTTCTCCTGTTTCCGGATCAATCATACTCTTGTAAATTGAATATTTATAAGTCGGATTTCCTGTCTCCATTAAAATCTATTGATTTTTAATATTCACGAAATACTGACTTTCCCGCAAACCTTATTTTCAGAAAGTGGTGTTGAAAGTGATACAACAAGAATCGTTACAAATTCCATGTGAAGGAATATTTTGGGTAATAGATAATTGCTTAGTCTATTTTGCAGATAAGGTAAATCCAAAAGATCCTTATGATTCAACAGATCTTCTACATAAAGATACATGGAGAGAAATAAAAGACGAATATCTTGTAGACGGAAAACAGGTTTCCTTTGATTATTTTCCTCGTGGAAGAGTTGAAACATTAGTAATTCAAGATACTGACGGAACCTTAGATCACTATGAAGCGACTATATATTTAGATAAATGTATCAACAATAAAGAATTGATCTCGGAGGTTATAGATACGTTTAGACTATACCTTCCAAATGTGAAGGTTGAAAATGGAGGTCAGTTATTTATAGATGGTAGTCACTATACTTGTAATAAGTGTAGAAAATGATAGGGAATCTTCGTTTAAAAGTGATTAGCAACCAAAAAGAAAGACTGAATTATCAGTTTAGTTAATCCGAAGACAGTTCCTGATCAGAACTATGTAAGGTACAAACTTACAGATTCCACCAATATTTGCCGTGGTAGCATAAATGGATATGCAACATCCTTCTAAGATGTCAGATACGGGTTCGAGTCCTGTCCACGGTATGTTATGTAGGAGTGGCGCAAGAGGTAAGACACACCGGATATAGAATCCGGTGGAAGAATTAAACATTGGTGAGTTCGACTATAACCTAGGATGATGTCAGAACAAAATGTCCCTTGTTTATGATATCCTGTGTAGGTTCGAATCCTACCTCCTACACCAATAAGTCCAGACCCAAACTCCGTAGAACAATATGGGGTTTAAACGGGGAAAAATAAGTGATTAGCTTATGGAGAAAGGTGGACGCACTTGATGACGGTTTGCAAGGGCTTTACGTCATCCACAAATATTCCCTGTTAGATCAATCGGTAGATCAACTGACTGTTAATCAGTGGGTTGCTGGTTCAAGTCCAGCACAGGGAGTTCAGATAAGAGTGTTTAGGTTTGTTGATTTAGACGTTCATTCTTATCACCTGTAAAAGTATCTTTTGGTTTTTCGGTTTGCGTTTCCATTGGTAGCCATGCAGGTGCCTCCTTTCTTAAAAATCAACTGAGGAAACAACACCTTTGGTGAATGGTGTGAAATACACCAGGCTCTGTGAAAACATTTACCTCACTTTCTGTTTTCACAGAGCTTTCCTAAATTATATCAATATTTCGGAGATGATAGATATGCGTGAAGATCTTATTCTAAGACTTAATGATAACATAGAATATTTAGAGGAATTAAAAAAGGTGTTACAGGAATCTAAACCATCTAATATCGTTTTAGATTATTATGAAACATCTTATGTCGATACAATTGCAGATCACATCTACAAACCTAGGGCAGTATTTGATATACCAGAACCTTGTGAGAAGTGTAATGGAACAGGCGTTATTCAAGTATCTTCCGATAAAGATATTCACTATAAAATGTGTGATTGTTTCTATTCAACAAGGAAGTATGTTGTAGAACCCCTTGCAGTAAGATCCATTGTAGATGCCGAAACACCTTATTATATGTGTTTTGACGGACTTGATATTATTTGTATTCCAATTCAAAGCGTAAAGAATTCTTTTTGTGTTGAAGATGTATATAATGAATATTATTATAAGAATAAAGAGGACTGTGAGAAAGCCTGTGATTGCTTGAATGGGGGTTGTATAAATGACAAATAATAAAAACTCAACACGTTATTATAGTGACAGACATGAAAAAAGAACTGCTAAGAATATCGGCGCAAAGGTTCAAACAAGCAGCGGATCAAGTTCTTTTCTAAAAGGTGATGTTATTTCTGCAAAATGTCTTATCGAGTGTAAAACAAGCACATCCGAGAAGAAATCATTTTCAATCAAAAAAGAATGGTTGGAGAAGTTGGAAGAACAGTGTTTTGCAATGGGAAAGAAACATCCGATATTAGTGTTTGACTTTGGTGACGGTAATAATTACTACATTCTAAACGAACAGATGATAAGGAAGTTTGTTGAATTTTTAGATGGTGAAGAATAAGAAAATAAACCTTGCTAATTTTTAGCAAGGTTTTTCATTTATTTTTTATAAAACACTTGACTTTTTTGTGTAAATGTGTTATACTGTAATTACAGATTTTTAGTTTACAGGAGGTATATTATTGTATGGAAACATTGGCAGTAAAGTATAGACCTAAGACATTTGATGATATGGTAGAACAAAGTGTTGTAAAAGACATTTTGATGAATCATATTAAGGAGAAGAAAGTAAGAAATGGTTATCTGTTTAGCGGAAGCGCTGGCTGCGGAAAAGCACAACCTTTGTATAGCAAGGTACTAACTCCTAAAGGTTACATTGCTATGGGTGAGGTTTCTGAAGGAACAGAAGTTATAACACATACGGGATCAGTTGCATCCGTTTCGGAAGTATTTCCACAGGGAGAACGTGACATTTATGAGATACAGTTTAGTGATAGAACAAGTATTCGTGTGGCAGATAATCACCTAAATGTTGTATATAGGTACAATCAAAATAAGAAAATGAGAGAAGATTTTGTATTAACAACAATGGAGCTTATAGAACTATTAAAAAAATCTAAAGATAAGATTAGAGTTGACCTTCCTGTGGTTGACTTTGATAAGACGGATGTTCCAATTGATCCATATCTATTAGGTTGCTTAATAGGTGACGGATCACTCCATAATAATTTTGGTTTTTCTAATTCAGAAAAAGATGTTATTGATAAAGTATCCGGTATAGTTAGTAAGTATGATTGTTGCTTAGTACACAAATCTGGTTGTGATTATGCTATAAGTAGAACAACAGATTCTTTTAAAAATTACTATGTTTTTGAAGGAATTACTTATAAAGGACCTTATAAATTGATTGATAGACTTGTTGAATTGGGTTATCCGAAATTTGATTCTGAAACAATTTTACAATTATCTTGCAATAAGGCGAAGATTATAGTTTCTAGGTATCCTGAACTCATCGGTAAAATAACCAAGATAACCAATGAAAATTATAATCAGCAAAATAAACTTTTAACACTCATAAAGAATATGGGTCTTGACGTTGGATCTAAGGACAAATTTATACCGAAAGAATATCTTATAAATGATGCCAATACAAGACTTCAAATTTTACGAGGTCTTTATGATACCGATGGATATACATCGTCTGGTGGGGAAACAAGTTTCTCCACATCTAGTAAAAAACTGTCCGATGATTTTGCTTTTTTAGTTAGATCTTTGGGTTGTCGTGATACGGTTATTGTTAAAAAATGTGGATACAGAAATCCAAATGGTGATTATGTAGAGTGTAGCAATAGTTATGAGCACTATATTAAATTTCCAAATAATTTAGTATATTGTTCTTCTGAAAAACATTTAGCTAGACGTAAAGAAAGACAACACGATCCAATCAAGAGTATTGTAGATATTAAATATGTAGGAAAAGAATTTTGTCAGTGTATTTATGTAGATCATGAAGATCATACATACATTTCGGATGATTTTATTCCTACACATAATACAACCTCGGCACGTTGTTTCGCAAAGAGTCTTAATAGTTCTATAACAGAGCTTGACGCAGCTTCCCATAGTAGTGTGGATGATGTAAGGGATCTTATTAAAGATTCAAGACTGAAACCGATGGGAACTGATTATAGAGTATACATCATAGATGAAGCGCATTCGCTTAGTAATCAGGCTTGGCAAGCTCTACTCAAGACATTGGAAGAGCCAACACCAACAAGCATTTTTATTTTTGCTACAACAGATCCTCAAAAAATTCCAAATACAATTTTATCCAGAATTCAAAGGTATAACTTCAAAAGAATTTCACATAAAGGAATTGTAAACAGATTAAAATACATACTTGATTCTGAAAATAAGAATGGTTGTAACTATACATATACCGAAGATGCCATTGATTATATCGCAAAATTATCTGAGGGTGGTATGAGAGATTCCATAACACTTATGGAGAAGTCATTAGGTTATTCTGATAATCTTACAATGGAATCTGTAACAAAGGCTCTCGGAACTGTTGACTATGAAACAATGTTCACACTCACGGACAGCATTTATAATATGGACAGAAAATGTGTTATTTCGTGTATTGAGGAAACACATAGGGAAGGTCTTGATCTAAAACAGTTTATCAAGAATTATAGCTTTTTTGTTCTTGACCTTTGTAAATATGATGTATTTAGGTCTTTTGAGTATCTTCAGATGCCGAATACATATGAAGATAGGATGAAGAAGTATACACCAGATCACTATAAGTTCTTTACAGACTTACTCAATACAGTAATGCAACTCAATACAGATATTAAATGGGAATCTACTCCGAAGCCACTTATTGAATCAACACTTGTTCTTCTTTGTTCGGAGGGGTGATTATGTATATCTGTGGACAAAAAGAATTATTAAGTAGGATTGATTCTTTAATAGGTAGAAATAGATTTCCAAGATTTTGTATTTTAGTTGCACCGGAAGGATATGGAAAAAAGGTATTATCTGAGTATATTGCAAACGAGCTTGAATGTACTTTTGTTCCATGTGAAACAAAAGTAGAGAGTGTTAGAGAAACAATCTATAATTCTTATAACATATCATCTAAGATGCTTTATATGTTTTTCGATTGTGATGATATGTCTGTAAACTCTAAGAATGCGTTATTGAAAGTAACGGAGGAACCACCAAATAATGCTTATTTCATAATGACAGTACAGAATCTATCTACTGTGCTACCAACGATCATAAGTAGAGCAACAATATTCAATCTTGAAAATTATTCTATTTCCGAACTGGAAGAATATGTAAAACAAAATAAGTATGAATTTGATAAGGAAACAAAAAAGATCATATATCAAGTATCAACTTGTCCGAAGGACATAACCACATATACAGAGGTTAATTTGAAAGAAGTATATAGTCTTGCGGATAAGTTCATACAGTATATCGGTTCTGTATCACTGTATAATGAGTTTAAGATAGGGTATTCGTTGAACATAAAAACAGAAACAGATAAGGTTGATCCTGTTCTGTTTATGCGGTGTATTATGTTCGTGTGTATGGATTATATTGAACGTGGTTGTGAAAAAGAAGATTATAAAATATTCAATACAATAATAAAGCAAACAAGCAAATACCTTTCAGAGCTATGTCAAAAAGGAAGCAGTAAGCAAATCGTTATTGACAACTGGATATTAAACACTCACCTTGAAATATCCGGAGGTGCATTATGAATTTAATGGAATTGAAATCAAGTATGGCAAACAAAGATATACACAATTTGTATATTTTTTATGGCGCGGAATATGCCATACTTGAAATATATATCAAGAAACTGAAAGATATTGTAGGTGGTCAGTATGTTCAATATGATGATGTAGCATCATTATACAGAACACTAGACAAGAAAGATATGTTTGGATCCCAAAAGAAGTTTGTTCTTATTAGGGAGGACAAAGATTTTTTAACATCTGAATCTATGTGGAAAGACTTTGAATCTAAACTAAGTAAGAAGGATATAACACTTGTATTGAAATATTCCAGTATAGACCAACGATCTAAGTTCTCAAAAGCATTTTCTGACAGGATGACTGAGTTTACATACCTCTCAAAAGAAGTTCTTACAAAGTATATCAAAAAAGAAATTGATATTACTGATTCTTGCTGTCAGTATTTGTGTGATATTACACATAATGATTATGGTAGGATTCTTTTAGAAGTAGACAAAGTAAAAAGTTATGCACAGATAAAGAATATTTCCGATATGGATGCATTCAAACAGTGTTATAGTGAGAATGTATTTCATTGTGATGTTGAAGGTGAAGTATACGATCTTGTAAATGCCATAATGATTCGCAGTATAAAGGATATTCATTATCTGTTACAGGAATCGAAAGAACGTAAAGATAATCCAATCATGGTATTAGCAATTCTCCATAATAATGTAAGAACTCTTTTACAGTTACAGTTAGCCGGAGATGTAAAGGATCTGGCAGATCGAACAGGACTTACTGGTTTTCAGATAAAGAATGGAAAACAGTTTGTAGGTGTTTATGACAATAAAGAACTTGTGAGATTTATGAAGTATATTAGATACTGTGAAAAAGGAATAAAAAATGGACTGTTGAATTCGGACAATGCCATTGATTATTTACTGATAAATGTTCTGTGAGGTGTTATATAATGAGTTCTGAGAATAGCAATATAGATGATAAAGTTATTTATTGTAGAAGATGTGGAAGACCACTAAAAGGTTTTTCAAGTCGTGAACTTGGTTTCGGTCCTAGATGTTATTCGTTATGGAAAAAGGAACGGAACCAACAGATGCCATTATTTGACAGTAAGGAGATAGACAAGAATGAATGATAGTGGAATAGAGAAAGGGAAACAAAGAAGCAAGGGAGTTATGGAGATCGAACATAGATTAACGTGGCTTGCAGAAAATGACCCTTATAATGAAGAAATGTATAAGCTATTAAAATCATTAGCCGGGATATTCATAAATCAAAATAAATTTGTATATGGATATAGTGGTGTTGATGATGTTTGTCATGATGTAGCAGCGGATGTGTGGATGAGTGTTCTGAATGGTAAAAAGATAAACGCTTGGATATATTATATCGGAAAGATGATAAAACTAACCTATGTCACAAGACAAAAAAAGATTGAGCATGAAATTATAAATGTTGAACATGATCCTCACCTGAGAGAAAATGTCAAAAAGATGTGTGCCAGTTCATCTATGTCATGTGTTAAAGAATTTGATGATATGGAACGTAGACTGATGCTTGAAAATGTTCCTGCAATGATACAGCGAACAATGTCACATACAAAGTTCACACAAGGTACAAAAGAGTGGCTTGGTGTTTATACAAATGTCTGTCTTAATCTTCTTAAAGACATTGAACGTAAGCCCAGAAAGTATTTTAGAATTGATGACTCTTTAATACCTTATGTGGATATTATCATCGAGCAGTTTAAGAAAGATTTTAGAGTATCCGGTTTTAATTCATCAATTATGGATAATGTAGAAACGGATCTTGAAATGACACTTCTTGCAGACGAATCCTTTATGAAAGAGAATGGGGGTCACTACAATGTCTGAGAACGCTAATGAGATTATTGGCAGATTAAAGGACAGGGATGTATATTCTATTCTGTGTAGTCTTCTTTTTGATATTAGACATATTCCTCAGTATTCAACATTATCTGAATTATGTTATATTTTGGATGTTGATTCGTTCTTAAATCTTATTCAGTATATGGAGGGTAAGACAATCACGATTCCTACAAAAAAAGAATTCGCAGATTGCATTCAAACACTTAGACTGTTTCAGTATTCTGAGATTGAAAAAAGACCTTGGAAAGATTGTGTGTTGTTGGCGGGTTTCAAACCGGGTGAGGGAAAACTTGCTAAATGTAAGCTCAACAGACTTTTGCAAACACTTGAAGAAACAAATATTGGTAACAGAGAATATTAAGGTGGTTGCATATGACAAATGGTATAATATTGGATTGCTGTGAAACGCTTGAAAATAGATTAAATAGTAATATGTCAAAAGAGGATTTCTTCATATCTTGTGTGAAAGAGAAAATGAATAAGATATACAATCGAGAAAATGAAGATTATGACACATTGCTGCGGAAATTAGAAGTGTATATTGATTATAACGATCCACAAGGGGTTAAACAGTGCGTAGTTAAAATATTAAAACTTCTATCAAAGAATAGAAAAGTATTATTACATACATTAAAGGAGTTGAGTTAAATTGGCAAGGTTAAAAGGCAGTGTTTCTTCAAAAGAAGCTAAGACAATCTCACAGGAAATAGAGCAAATACAAGGAAGTTCATATAGATACAATTTTGATTTTCTTAGGCTTATCGAACTTCTGATATCTTATAAAATAGCTGAATCTGTTGCAGAATATAAGAAAGATACTCCATTAGATGAAATGTCCGTCACAGTAGAAATACCACTTATAGGGGAACTTGAAATAGTTCCAAGGTATTTTCATGAAAAACATAGACTGACAGACGAACCCTCTTTACATTTTGATTTTAATTTCACTCCGACAAGTGCTTTCAAATCTGATGTTATGAGGGCTTTTACAGTAAAGGATTGTGATCTAAAAGATGTAGCTGCTTCTATATACTCAGATAGATTACAGGAGCTATATAAGAGATTTCAGAATGGAGAATAAATATGGAAGAGAATGTTCTTAAATTAAAGGAACCGGAAGCATCATCAAAAGCACTTATGAAGCAGTTGGCAGACAATGATCCAGAATTACTTGTTGACATAAACGGTGAACAACTTGTAGCACGAACAAAACTGTTTGTTATTGCACAAGCAAGAAACAATCTAAATAGAATAATCAAACTTACTAACTTCTTGGAAAAACTGGAAGATAAGTTTATAGAAGCTGTTAGCAACAGACTTGAAAACGAACCTGAAAGTATTTCTATGATCTCCCTTGCAATGGAAACAATAAGCAAGTGTTTAGCGGATGCAAATGAAACAGTTACACAAGTATTGAAGGATGACAGACTACAAAACATAGTTATCAATACTACAAATATTATAACACCTGATGGACAGTCTGCAACCGTTGTTGATGCTGATTCCAGAGATGCAATTAGAAACCTTGCCGGAAGTTTGTTATCTCAATTGTCTAAACTATCTGATGAAACAGAACAGCAGGTAGTTGATGTAGAATATAAGGAAGAGGGCAGTAAAGATGTTTGATGAATTTAGGGAACTACATGATAACAGAGAAAGTGACAGTATTCAATATTTCTCTTTTTATGATATAGAAGGTAGTCTAATCCGAGGAGATTCAATTTCCGTATCAATAGATGAAAACGGGCAGTTTAATGAACTTTCCGTAACGGTTGACAATATCACAACCACATATGAAAGAAATCTATATACTTATACAACTGAATGCTTATATGTTCTCGGTATAGGTTTTCTACTTCCAGGTGACATTGTTAAATTAAAAATAGATTATTGTAAAGAATATGAGCTTAACTATGGTTGGCATACAAATGTATCAGGTCAAACTATATATTCTTGGTATCTTGTTCCACATCCTGTAAAAGATTATTTCAAAGAAGATAGACAAGGACTTTTTCACAATGTAGATCCAAATATAACAAATACTGGAATTCTAACATTTTATAAGGAATATTTAGATACAATAGAAGTTGTGGAGTTTAGAAAGGACAGAAACTCATTCAGCATTATTTGAGGTGATATGAATGGCGTATGCGGTTAGCACATCATACCCGAATGTTATTAGAAGCGGTGATCCACTTCTAATTAGACTTAATGAATATGCTTTATTAGCTGGAAATAATAATTTCTGGGCTAAGTTTAAGTTCGGTATACAATTCAAAGGATATCTCATCTATGTTTCTGGAATTAGTATGCCTATAATGGAAATTAAATTTGAAGAGAATCAACTCAACGGAACAGGTGGAACAAAAAGAAGTGATGCATTTCAACTTGACATTATACACAGATCGGCAAAAGAATGGTTTGATGATCTAGAAGAACAGTTAGCAAATAAACCAAATGACGATTCCTTAAAGAAAGCTATTGATAGGTTTTGTTGGCAGATGCACTATGACATTACAGAATCTCCGACCAATTTTGCAACTACATTTGCTGAAGATGATTTCTCCAATGTTCGTATTGATACAAAAACAATATCTACATTCAACACACTCCCTGATACAGTTGAAGATGGATGTGTTCTTGTTAGAGATTCTATTAAAGGAACTTCTGATGGTACATTATCTTATGCTATGAATAAGGTGGCTGAGAACCTTAGAGGAACAGGTGAATACACTATATCTAAGGCATTGCGTGACAGTGATGATTCTACTGCTTATGGTGGAACTGTAAGATCTGTTTCATGTTCTGTAAAATTACAGACCGATGTTGAAGAAGCAAATTTTAATGAAATCAGCGTAAATCAATTAGGTGCATTTGGCGTTACAAATAGTCATAGAACATTATACGATACTGTTGGTTCTTATGCAGCTTCTGGAAATGATACACTTTCAGGAACATTAAATACAGTTGATACAAAGATTGGAACAAATAGTGATTCTTCCTCAACCACCGTTTTTGGTGGAGTAAATAAAACTCTTGACAGAATCGGTCAATTCAAAGACAATGCGTATCCGGGAGGAGTTTCAGATAGTTCTGTAACATTGTTTGGTTTGATCGGAGATAGTGATAGAGATGGTAAAAATCTACCTAGTGACAATTATAAGACAGTTATGTATAATATTCTTAGAAGATCCGGTTCAAGAGACATGAATGGTGCATTGTTACAGTCTAACTCTGTCGCACAGAAGATAATTGATGGTGCCGGTTCTGGATCAACATCTACGATCAATACAATAGACACAAATGTTAGTACGATTATGTCAAGACTTGGTACACCTTCTTCCGGCAACACTATTTGGAGTGGTATTGATTGGATTAGTGGATCCGTTGTTAATCAGAATGTAAACGGTGCAACATTTAGAGTTTCAAGATCAACATTACCTGTAAATTATGAATCAAATTTGTGGTGATATTAAATGAATACAATATTAGAAATATCTAATTGGAATCAATTAGTAAAAGCAAGATCAGAAAACTATCCTAATCTGAGAATAGTTGTAACACAATATAACTCAGAAGAATTAGTTGGAACAAAAATATCTGTTGTAGACTATAACACTAATGATATTTATTTCTCGGCGTTTGCCACAGATATGTCTTCCACTATTATTCCGGAAACCGGAACAATGTGGAACGATGATATAATGAAAGTTCTAAATGATTTTGAGTTTAACGTGAAGTTCTCAGAGCCAATTGCTGTATCTCAAAATGTTATGACAATTCTGGAAGGACTGTATGCCGGAGGATATCGTTATATTTATAAGCATTATATTCCCTGTATTGGGTATGTAAGCCCTGAAAAATACGGTTATGATTTCAAGAAGTATGTAAAGCGTGAAATGGATATTTATGCTTCTGTGAACATCAACAACGATGGGGAGAATATTCCTGTATCTAAAATTCCGGAATTTCATAGGGATGAATGGGAATGGGTTAAAGCATTTACATCATACCCAATAAAAGATATAATTGATACAGGAACAGTACCAAATGGACAACCTATATAATCAAAATTTAGAAATACCAATAGATAACAAATTATCCTCTTATTACATTGTTGACAGTGATCTTAGATATCTATCTACTGTGAAAGAAGAATACTATTATTTATTTTATGTAGATTCAGGTGTTTTAGGGGAGTTGATTAGTGAAACAGTCAATGAATATGAATTTGATTGTTTTGTAATAACTAATCATACACCAATACTTTCTGCGGTATGTGAGATAAAAAAGGATGTTCGTTATGTAACTATAAAGACACAATCGGGAAACTTTAAGCATAAGAAGTCCAGAAAATCACAAGAGGATAATGTGTTATCACGGTATACAAATAAAAATAAAACTAAACTATTCTAAGGAGTGATCTTATTGGCACGACCGAAGAAAGTTGAAACTTGTAAAGATGTACCACAAACTCTTCAAGAACATCCTTTTTATGGATTTCAACTAGACGATGATCAGAGAAATTTCAGAGATTGTATCTGGGATGAAAAGAAACGTATTGTCTTCTGCAACGCCAAGGCGGGATCTGGGAAGAGCCTTATGGCATTTGCAACAGCAAATCTACTTTATGAATATGGATTATATGACGGAATTATATATGTCGTAAGTCCATACGGTGAAGGTAAACAAGGTTATTTACCGGGAGATATTACAGAAAAGTCAGAGGTTTATTTTGAACCAATATATCAAGCAATGATAAAGTGTAATATCTTTCCACCAAAAGCCGTATATAGTGAATCCCTTGCAACTTCTAATAAAGAATCAACAGGATATGTTAAATGTCTAACACATACATACTTGAGAGGAACTAACTTTGAGAATAAGGTAGTTATCATTGATGAAGCACAAAATGTAGGATTTCCGGACTTAAAGAAAATCTTGACCCGTGTAAACGATAATTGTAAAGTCATTGTGATAGGACACAATTTGCAGAAGGATATTGCTGATCCGAAAGACTCCTTTGTGCGATATATGAATTATTTTGAAAGCCTTAATGATGACCGTGTTGCTATATGTAAGTTGACAAAGAATTATCGTGGATGGATCAGTCAAACAGCAGATTCATTTGAACTATGATAATATATTGGTGTGTTTATATTTAATGAACACACCAATATTTTTTTTGAATTATAACTTGACTTTTTATTACTATTGTGTTATAATATAAAAGAAAGAGGTGTTGAACGGTGTTAGATGCTGTTTTTAGTAAAACATTTTATCTTAATATGATTAGAGCTAAGCAGTCGGAAATTCAAAAAGATGTAGATTCTTTATATAAGGAAGTTGATATTCTTTCAGCAAGAATGGCAACTGTATCAAAAATAGACAAAGAAAAGCATACACAATTAAGCAAAGAAAGAAGACATTTATATTATCTTATAAACAGGGGTAATAAAAAAATAGCTAAACTGGAACAGGATTATAAAAGGTTTGATAGAATGATGTAACCGTTAGGTGGTGTGTATACAATTGGAAGAGAGATATGTGAAGTTTTTTGATCTACTACCAAAAACAGCACAATTATCATTACGAATGCTTGTGCCGAATAAGTATGAAAAACTAGACACGGAAATATTATCATGTGTTTGTATTCAGCAAGGAATTCTAAAAAAGACAGTAATAGATAATCTAAAAGAAACAGCAGATCGTGTTGTCAACAATATAGCAAAACAGGATTCTTCATGTAAGAAAGAAATCAAGGAGTTTTCAGATCTTGAAATAACTGATGAATTTGCGGAGTTCCTTGATAACTATTTATTCTTCACAAGCGTATACGGCGATAAATTAAATTCAAACCTTATAACATACTATGTCACATATCTTCTGGTTTCAAATAAACATTTGAAAAGTCATACATTCTTTGACGCACATCTATATGTAAAATATAAGTCAAAAGTAGAATCGGAACTAATGCAAGTGATACTTTCAAGCATAGGAATAGTATTATCCGAAGAACTTATCAAATATGGTGATTATATAACGAATCCTCTTATGTTAAATCAGTATCCATGTTTTGGAAGGGATACCGAGGTAAAACAATGTGTAGATACTTTATGTAGATTTAAGAAGTCGAATGTAATTCTTGTTGGACAACCGGGAGTTGGAAAGACAAGTATCGTATACGGTTTGTGCAATTATCTTCAATCTCCGCATTGTCCAAAACAACTTAAAGGAAAAAGTATATTTTCCCTAAACGTGAATAGACTTATTAGCGGAACCACATACAGGGGTGATCTTGAAAAAAGAATTTCCGATGTTATAAAGGAACTTGAATCAAATAGAAACATAATTCTATTCATAGATGAGATACATACATTATTCAATAAACCTACCGGAGATGACACATCTGCATCAATACAGAATGTTTTTAAGCCGTATCTTGCGGAAAATTCTATGGTAGTTGGATGCACAACTGAGAAAGAGTATAAGATCATAGAATCTGATAGAGCCTTTGAAAGAAGATTTCAGAAAATTCAGGTAAAGGAAACAGGTGTTGAACAAACAGTTAAGATCATTATGTCCGTGAAAGATAAATATGAGAAATTTCATGGAGTATCCATACCAGATAGCATTTGTAATTATATTGTGAATCAATGTGATACCAGAATTCGTAATAAGTTCTTTCCAGATAAAGCCTTTGATATATTGGATAAGAGCTGCGTTATGTGTAAGAATAAAGAAGTAGATATTTCAACTGATATTATTGACAACAGTATATCCGATTATATGAATATAAACGGATCGGATTCAGTTGATGTTGAAAGCATAAGAAGTCGTATAAAATCAAAAATACTCGGTCAGGATGAAGCAGTAGATACTGTTTTTAGATATATCCAAAAATATCTATTTGGAATAGTATCTGATAAAAAGCCATTAGGTTCTTTTTTGTTTGTAGGACCAACAGGAGTTGGAAAAACAGAATTGTGCCGTCAATTGGCATCTGAATTATTCTCCCCAGAAAGTTTTATAAGATTAGATATGTCTGAATTCATGGAAGCACATTCTGTTTCTAAACTTATAGGATCTCCACCGGGATATGTTGGTTTTTATTCAGGTGGAAGTCTTACAGAAAAAGTAAAGAACAATGCTCACGCTGTAATACTTGTAGACGAAGTAGAAAAAGCACATAAGGATGTTTTGAATATATTTCTTCAAATAATGGATGATGGTAGACTAACTGATTCAAGTGGAACAACTATTGATTTCAGAAATACATTCATAATAATGACTTCAAATATAGGATGTAAGGAATATCTGGAACATAAGAATATTGGGTTTAACTCTGTTTCGGAAGATACTGATATCCTGAAAAAGAGTGTTGAACAATACTTCTCCCCTGAGTTTTTGAATAGACTGGATGAAGTTATATACTTTAATTCGATCACCGAGGAATCATGTAAAGATATCACAAATATAATTATTGATAATAGGATAACTATGTATGATAAAAAAATGTCATTAGGTATATCTGTTTCAGATAAGGCAAGGATCAGGATAGCAGAAATGAGTTATAATAAAAAATATGGCGCAAGGTATACTGAACGAAAAGTAAATGATATTCTTGATGATGTTATTCTATTTAACAATAATGAATGTTTTATATTAGATAAGAATAATGATATTTGGTCTGTGGAGGTTAAAGATGAAAAGTAATATCAAAAGAGCTATTGCTAAGAAAGCGTCACAATCACTTCTTACATTTGATAATATTGGACATGGGTTGAAAGTTGCACATCTCAGTTATCTTGGAAAATCCGCTGTTGAATCAAAACTCAATTCTGTACTAACCATAAAGAAATGGGTATATGACGAAGAATCTTCTTTGTGGTTTGCCCATGTTACAACTCTTGGAGGAACTGAGTTTGATGTGGAAGCGTCCTCTATGGAAGAAGTTATTGAGGAATGCAATAACTATTATGAAGAAATTTCTAAAAAGTCCTTGACAAATGAGCAATAATGTGTTATACTATAATTGTAGATTGTGTAGGTGACATATATGGACTTCAAGGAACTATATAAAGAAGTATTTGATACTGTTCTGGATTCTGATATACTGAGGAATTCAACAGTTCTAATGCTTGGAAAAGATCTAACCGAATCAGATAGGCTTGAAATCTTGGAACATTTATCTTTAAGACTTCAAGTTGAGTTTGGAAAAACAGTTCGATTCATTTCATCATATGGGGATAAAAGTGACATTCTAATACAAAAAGGATACGATTCAAGTTACCTTCCAACAGAATTCAATCCCCAAGAAACAGCATTCATAGCGAATGTATATGTAGGTAATTTCAATAGGTTAAACAGTTGGGAAGTTGATATGCTATCTCAATTAGCTTACTATAAATTTCCTGTATACGGTTTTAGTTCATACCAGTCAATTAAGGTTTACGAACCTTAAAAATAAATAACATTGGAGGTTTTCCACCATGACTAACAAGCCTATTGTTCACGGTTGTTTTGATCCGACTGAGGTTCCTTATTGGTGCAGAAGGTGCATTCATTATAAGAGTGGGAAAGGTTTACCGTTTCCTGTTTGTGATAAAAGGGAAGATGGAAAGTTTAAGCCCGAAATGGGTAATACTTGTCTGAGATTAAGACCCGTAAAGGAGGAACCTAAAGAATGATTGAATGTGAAGGATATATTGCCTATCACGGTGATATGGAAATAACTCCAATGAATCCAGATATTGAACCATTTACTATTTATAATAAAGATTTTCTGTATAAGCCTGATACCGGATGTTGGTATGGAAACGGAAGAAGTTTTCCAAAAGAAATCGTATCTGGAACATTTGAGTATATAGAAAAACAAGATAAGAAATGTGGCAATAGTTTCACGGTATCTGATGGTGTGGATGAAGTAGATCCATGTCTTTATGATGTTATTGAAACTCATAGAAATGTGACCGTTGAAGTTTTGAAGTGCTGCAACTGTGGTCACATTGAAGTATCTTGGCATGAAGATTGGGGAGATCAGGAGGTTTGAAATAAATGAAAAAGTTAAAGATAAACATAGATATTGATAATACTGTAAATGACTTTATTGAAAAGTTTGTTCACTTCTGCAATGGAATGCGACCAATTGAAAATCAATTCTATGTAGATGCTATGGTGGAATACTCTCTTGAAAAGGATACAAATATAAATGATTCTGTGCTATCAACGCTGTTCTTTAAGAATCCGTCTTTTTACAAACAGTTAAAACCTCTTAAAGATGCCGAATGGGTAATTGAAAATCTAAATAAAGAACATATAGTAAAATTTGTAACTTCTATTGACTATGATGTTATTGATGCCAGAATACAGTTTATAAATAGATACTTCCCGTCAGTGGATATCGGAAAGCAACTTCTTGTTACAAACGATAAACATTCTATTTATGCTGATATTGTTATTGATGATTATATCAAACATATGAATAACGTGAATCCAAACTGCAAATTCCTACTATATGATCAGCCGTGGAATAGAAATTTCAATGAGAGGATTGCAAGAACAGATGTAAAACGTGTTTTCTCTTGGGAAGAAGTATATAAATATATAACCGAGATTACTTATTTTTGAGGAATTTGTTAAATATGACTAATAAACTGTTAAACAGTCTTTGTAGAATGTATGATTACATATATACTGATAAGCCCTATAAACATACAAAGACCGTTTCCTTTCTTATCTATAAAGGAAAAGTGGTTAGCTTTGGGATAAATTCAGATAAGACTTCACCTCTACAAAATAAGTATAGGCTTACCACGAAGTTAAGATATGTTGAAAATTTTGTTGATAAGGAACATTCCGAGATCAACTGTCTTGGAAAAGTTCATCCAAAATTCAGTTTTAGTAAATGTGAAATAGTTATTATATCTAAAAAACGTGATGGAGAATTTAGACTTGCAAGACCATGTGATGTGTGTATGGCTTGTATAAAGGATCTTGGAATTAAAAAAATATACTATACAAACAGGAATCAAACATTTAGCTTTGAAAAGGTGTGATGTGTTTTGGAAACGATTGAGCGACTAAGAGGCTATGGATTTACATATAATCAAACTCTTAATCAACTGATAAAAAATGACACAGACTGTAAGCATATATTCTGGACAATTATTGATCTAACAGAAAGCACATTTCAGTTTATTTTATATAGTCATGAACGGTTTGAGAATTCTGTATATGGTTCGGTGTTATATAGAATACCGGATTACAGATCCAGAAAGTTGTATATTGATGTTGAAAATTTGGATCATGATAAAATAGTAGAGTTGTCAGACAGATGTTTCCGAGAGTATCTAAGTAAATATATTAGAAAGAATATCAAAGTCGGGGATGTAGTAAGACATTTCAAATCGAATCCGGAAATCGGAGATCACATTTATAGGATTATAGCAATCTCACTTGATTGTGTATATGAATCCAAAGAACCACTTGTCACATATCAAGATATAAATAATAATGAAAATTCGTATGTTCGTAAATATTTTGAGTTTATGAGTTTTGTAGATTTCGACAAATATCCGGATGCCAGACAGGATTATAGATTTGAGATTATTGAACAAAGGTGAGGGAGAAATGAGAATAACTGAGCGTGTATACGATTATAATAAACATACGTTCTGGAATGACTGTTATAGTCCAGATATTGAAAATCTGACAATAAAGGAGAAAGCCATCTCTTTTATTCCTAGCTTCGTGCAATTATATGATGTTATATATGATAAGAAAAGTTATGTGGTTGTTGAATATCAGTATGAGGATACTGAAAAGCTGCTTCTTATAAATATGTCAGATCCAATGTTCAATGTTGAGGATATTTATAACTCCGGAGCATTATTTATTGAAATGGCTATCAAAAAAGACACGATTGATCTTTTTAGATATGAGGGTAAAAAGAACACGGCATACAAAGTTATAACCCAAAATGGATTCTCTCAATACTACCACTTAAAACAATTTTCCGAAGAATTGAGAGAGGTGAATAATAAATGACAGAAGAAGATCGGAAATATTGGAATGACTTTTGGAATAAAATAGCACAGCATGAATATGAATTCCTTGATTCAAAGGATCTACTACCTTACATAGACAAGGATAAAGATATCTATGATATTATGTGTGATATTGAGAATGCCTTTGAAGATGAATATTTATCGAAACATGAAAATGATGAATGTTTGTTTAACATGATTTCATCTGATGAATTTGTCAATTATATTTGCAATAGATATAAATTAAAGACCAGAGAGGAAACAAAACTGTTCTTTTGTTGAATATATACAAAAATCCACACAAATACTGTGTGGATTTTTTATTCTTATTTTTTCAAAAACAACTTGACATTTCTTGAAATATGTGTTATACTATATTTACAAGGTTAAGCAATACGAATAGGAATTTAGGAGGTATATAAAGATGAAAGCATATAAGGCATTTAATAAGGATATGACTTGTAGAGGATTTCAGTTTGAAGAAGGAAAAGAGTATGAGGAACAGAGTGCTGTTCTTTGTAAATCTGGTTTTCATGCTTGTGAAAATCCTCTTGACTGTTGGAACTATTACGATATGCTTAATAGTGATATTCACGAAGTAGAACTTGATGGTGTATCTGATGAACGCAATATGGATACAAAAGTCTGTGCGAAGAAGATCAAGATTGGTGTTAAGATGTCCTTGTTTGACATTGTAAAGGCATCTATTGATTATGTCAAGGAATCCATAACTAAGGAAGATAATAGGTCTGATAATGTTGACTTTGCTCAACTCGCAAACTCCGGCAATTGGGCAAAACTCGCAAACTCCGGTGACTCGGCAAAACTCGCAAACTCCGGTTACTCGGCAAAACTCGCAAACTCCGGTGACTCGGCAAAACTCGCAAACTCCGGTTACTCGGCACAACTTGCAAACTCCGGTGACTCGGCAAAACTTGCAAACTCCGGTGACTCGGCACAACTTGCAAACTCCGGCAATTGGGCACAGCTTGCAAACTCCGGCAATCGGGCACAACTTGCAAACTCCGGTGATTGTGTAACTATTAGATCAACTGGAAAGAATTCAGTCCTTGTTTGTTCTGGCTATCATAATAAAGTAAGTGCTATGAAAGGATCTTGGATCACACTTTCGGAGTGGAAACAGGACGAGGAAGGACATTGGATTCCTGTTTGTGTAAAAACAGAACAGGTTGATGGAGTAAGAATTAAAGAAAATGTTTTGTATTCAATTAAAAACGGTGAGTTTGTTGAAGTTGGGGAGGACTGAATTATGAAGATCACAAAGGAAATTGTGGAAACATTGAACACAAAACTTGAAAAACTAGGTTGTAATTTCTGTTATGAGATGATGGAAACAAATGATTATGTTCCTACAATTCGTAGAACGATGAAGGATACTATTGGTTTTGTTGACAGTGCAACGATTAACTGCACAGCTAAATTCTACGATTGGTTAAATTCTTTCTTTGCAGAGTATGGTATCAAGCTCCAATATAATAATACTATGGAGATATGTTGGAGCAAAGATTATTCGATGTTTTAAGATAGGAGGATAATTAAAATGATGCTTTTGAAAGATGTTCTTAAAATGTTTGAAAGGGATCAGATTTTAGATTTTTACGATATGGATGGAAAGATCATCTGTGATACAATGGTTATTACCGTTGAACGTGACGGTGCAACAAACTTTGGAATATCTGAAAATACAAATGTTCACAGAGTTGAGTTTGGGATAATGTTATTAAGGTGTTTGTTGATAATGTTAGAATCCTCGAAAAAGGTAAGGAATATTATTTTCAGGTTATTCAGGCAGCAGAAGGATATTCTTACGGCTATGTTAAGATGACATCTGAACAAGCAAGATTTGTCAACTATGTTACAAATCAAAATAATTGGAAATTGTCAGAGTTGGATAGCTATGACGGTTCATTTATTGTTAATCTTAACGATTGGAAAACAGTAGAAGAGGTAGAAGGGGATGATTCGGCATGATTATTCCAGAGGTAATGAAAAATTTAAATAAGGATATTAAAGAATTTTGTGATAGATTGTATTTCAAATATAGTCCATTTTCAGACATGGATATTATTGCAAATATTGTTTATAGTGGGATGTTGACATATAGTAGTGACTTGAGAATGAAAGAAGAGTTTGACAGGATAGATAAATGTAAATATAGAAATCTTGCAATTGAAGTCGAGAAGAAAGTACAAAAAGAAGTTGAACAAGAGATAAAAAGTTATTTATCTGATAGATTTGGAGGATATTGTAATGCCGTACAAAGCGGAAAAGATTAAACTTCCTGAACAGTATGACAGAAGAAGAAAACTGACAGAATCTCAAAAAAGTGAAATTAAAAGTAAATACGAAACAGGTTTTTACAGTCTTAACGGTCTTGCCAGAGAATATACAGTGAGTAAGAAAACAATTCTTCTTATTGTAAATCCCGAATCTAAGAGAAAGAACGACCAACATATCAAAGATCATTGGAAAGACTATGTAAGACCTAAACAGGAAAGAAATGAGATTATAAAAGAACATAGACATTATAAGCAAGAATTATATAAGAGTGGCAAGATTAAAATGGAGGAACTGAATAATGACTCTTAAAAATTTCATTGAAAAGAAACTTCCAAAATGTACTAACGGAGTTATCTCATTTAAGGTTTTTGAGAAAGTTGGTAATGAAGTTATTGATAGTCCATTGTTCACTAACAAGGAATGGGATGCTGAAACTTTTGATAAAAAATGGTTAAAAGCTGAAGTTGTGCATTATAGCATCGGTTATGGAATTTGTAATGATTTTACTGAGGTTTGCTACATTTATGTTTATGATCCAGATAAGCCAGTAGAAGGAAGACCTTATTACTTCTATATGGATTCTTGTGGAGATGGTGTTTCTACTGGATCCGGTTGGGTAAAACTTACTCCGGAACAAGCTAGATGGGTTGCATTTGCTTTGGATAAAAGTAATTGGAAAGATTGGGTTCCCGGAGTTCCAATGGTTGACGGCGATACAAGAATTCATCTTGATAAGTGGAAAACAGTTAGTCAGGTTGAGAAAGGAAAGAAAAAATGAAAGTATATGCAGTAGAAAGATATGTAAGGGATGGACTCTTGAAATCTTTTACCGCCACTCTTTTAGATATTTTTGAAACTCGTGAAGCCGGATTGGAATTCTGCAAAGAGTTTGTAAGGAAAAGTGATATGAATTCTAAGAAAGATGGAATTAGCTTAGTAGAAACACAAAAAGACGGAGCAGATTTGATCTGTAATTCTCATGTTGGAAGATTTGAATTCTTAAAAGGTTACTGGAAGGAGGTTAAAAAATGAGTATAATCGAAAATGCAAAGATCAAGGATGTTTCTATTTCTATGGCAGATCACGGAGTTCTTACTTTTACTATTTTTGTTGAGGGTTCCGGATGGTGCTGTGGTATTGGGCAGTATGTAAATGGCGTTGGTTATCTTGGCGCAGATTACTGGAAAGGTAATGGCTCTGCTATTGTGGCAATGATGAAAATTATGGACACAGTTGGAGTTGAAAAGTGGGAAAACTTACAGGGCAAATATATCCGTATAGAGTCTAAAGGTTGGGGTTCTTCTATTCATAAGATCGGAAATATAATTGAAGATAAATGGTTTGATCTTAAAGAGTTTTTTGAAAACACCGACGGAAAGCCCTTATATTTTAGATGAGAGGGTAGGAAAAAATGAATGAATATCTAAAAGATATAAAGATTAACAACTATACATTAAATATATCGAAACTTAATTTAACACAAAAAGACTTTGAAATCGCAAAAGAAGAATATGAACGGAATAGAATTATCTATAACTTAGCACATGATCTGGAACAGCATTTATATGATTTCAATAACAAAGTTTATCTTGTAATAGACAAACTTGTATTTGACACCTTTCGAGATATAGGTGGATGTTATAATCCAGAAACAATTCTTCAAGCAATGACAGATTTATCACTTCTTCAAAGAGTTATCAAATCTGTGAATGAACAAATAAAAATGCTTGATGTATATGAAGCAACACTCACACAAACCGAACAAGGAACATGGCAATATAATCCTATACATGGATATCAATTAGCTGTTCCAAAAGAACCGTTCAAACCAACAGAAGAATTGTTTACATCTATTAAAAATAGGTGGGAGGAGATTTATGGAAAGTACATATGAAACACTAATAGAATTATGTAATATAAAATCACAATTGGATGACTCACTCAATAAAACGGATAATGAAATTTTGCAAAAACTTGTCTTTCAGCAAAAACTAAATGAGCTGGTTCAAACAATAATGGATGATACATCTGTTATTAAACCTCCGGTGGAAATACCAAATCCTCCATTACCACCACTTAAACATGACGAAGTTGATCATGAAAAATTAGATTGGATAATTCCACCAATTTCAGTAAGAAAGGATAATGAAAAATGAATTTTACAATGGAAGAATTGATGATGCTTTATGCATCTGTTGGATGTTTTCATGAAAGAGCTGCCAGACAATTCGCAGATTCATTGGCAGATAAAACAGAAGAAGATAAAACAATAAGCCCAGAAGAATTCTCAGAAACAAATGAAGCAATTATGAAACTATATGATAAACTTGAAAATGAAATAAAAAGAATTGCGGAAGAAAATAATTAAAAACAAATAACAAATAAAAGAACAATAGATGGAATATAGAAAAAACATCTATCGTTCTTTCTTTATATGCGAAAAAAGAAACAATATAAGTAGAATTTTTATCCCTTAAAGGAGTTGATCTATTTATGGCATATACAGGAACAGGAACACAAGCAGATCCTTTTATTCCAACGACAATAACAAGTTTATATGACGTTTTAGATATATGTAATAATGATGAAAGTTCATTTGGTGTGGCTGGTTATTATATTAAGTTGACATCCAATCTTGATTGCGCGAGTGATACTGATTATGTCGGATACTCTAATACGCCTATAACACTAACTTCATATGTTAATAAACTATATTCTGATAACGGATATAAGATTATCGGTCTGTGCGTAAAAGCACAGTATTTCATAAATGCTTTTGCTACAGCAAATAATTATGTTATAGATAACATTGGATTTGAGAATTGTTTTTGGAAACCACCAGCAGCAGGAGTTTGTTTCTATTTAACAAGTAGTGGTAGTTCTACTGATGCTGTAAAGCATATGTATAGAGTTTCATCAAGTATTTATGTAGCTGCTTCGGATAATGATACACAGTTTATATCTTTTCAATATGGCTCTATGCCTTTTTCAACAATAGAGGAAAGTTCTCTTTATTTTGATTTTAGCAATTCTGTTAATATTGATTGTAGTCAACAAAATCTTATGTTCTCTCACTTTATAAATACAAATATAATTATAACAAATGCATATTTGTATGGTATTGGAGGAACACCTTATATTATTACGGCTTACTTAAATCACCATTCCCCATATAATAGCTTTATTTTTAAGAATTGTACTATACGTGCAGGTAATAATGGAGATTTTAATCTAATTGCAAATCTTGATTATAGTTACGCGGCTTTTATTGATTGTACGTTTAGTGCAAATACTTTATCAGGTGTTGGCACAGCAAATAAATATGATTGTTCTCATTGCGTTGTAGCATCCGATAATTATACTAATGTTAATCACACTGATGACCCAACTTATGTGAATTATTTAACAATACAGGAACTACAAGATAATCAAAAGTTAATTGATATAGGATTTTTACCATAATTAGGTTAGGGTGATATTATGTCTTGGTCAAGTACAAATTGGAAGTTATTGGACGGTTCAAATTTTAGTCTACCATATCCATCTGTATTAACACAAATCGTAGATACGATTGATAACTCTAATATAAAATTTTGCTTCTATAAATATGGAGTTGAAAATTATGGTCTGCCGAAATCAATTCCATATAATATAAATATACCGGGAGCTTGCAAAGGATTAAGTAATTTAACATCTGTGACAATACCTGATTCTGTAAAATATATAGATCATTATGCATTTTGGGATACTGGATTGACTTCTGTAACACTATCATATAAAACAAAATATCAAAGTACATCATTTCCCCAAAACTGTACTATAAATATAATAGATGACAGACCGTTTTCATGTGATTCTGAATATTATATAGACACAGAAGTTGAATACGTTATAAATGGAAATTATTATTATAAGTATAATGACGAACCATCAGTAGGTATGATAGTAATAATAAATGCAGGTGGCATATATTATACAACAGGTTTATTTATATCTCCTTACTCAGAAAGTGCTGTAACCTATAAAACGCAATATGGTTATGTGTGTACTTCGGTTGGAAGCATAATATATGATGGGGTTACATGGTGGTATTCTTCCGCTGATTATGCTATTGGAGGTCAGTATCAGGGCAGCGGTATGGAAAATTATTCAGATATAGTAAATTTCCCATACACTCAACAAATTTTAACAAATATTTTACAATCAATACACGCATCTATGAATAATAATTAAAACAAATATTTATTTACAAACCACTTGACAAAATCAGGTGGTTTGTGTTATAATATATTTAAGAGTAATCACAAAGGAGGAAATGTAATAATGCCAGAAAAAGAATTATCAGAAAAAGAAATAGAACAACAGATAAAAAATCTACTTATAGATAATGTAAATATAAAAGAACTAATGGATCTGGGAAAACAAGTCTCAGAAAAATATGATGTAGATCCAGAACTATATGAATTTTTCCATAGAGAAGTGGTAGAAGTTTAAGTATATAAAAAAACAAATAATTAAACTATAAACAAAACAATCTAGAACTATAAACGATGTAACTCGTTATAGGACGGGACATTATGTGAAAAGGGGATGGTCTTATGGTAAGAAGATTAAACGAAGATATATATATAAGGATAATGAGTATTATAACGAATTTCAACAGTGGTTAGACAACGATTATCCTAATCTTATCAGGGAAGTTGAGGAATATGTAGAAGAAGGATTCACAACAGAAGCTGCAATAGAGATTGTCTGTGATTATTATGGAATATATAATGACCAAGGTGAAATTGACGATATTTGCAAGTTATTTGGAGTTAGAAGAAGACGCGATTATACACCTCAGGATATGCTTCTAGCATTTGATAAAAATATGCTAGATGTTACAAATGAATACATTGATGGATATAGAGATGCCTGCAAAGGGATCAAGGAACTGTATGGAATAAATTTGAATATTTAAGGGAGATGTTTCTATGAAACTTATTATTGAAGATATTGGTAATTATAGGTTTGCCATTATTATTAAAAATGATTCTGGCAGAAGTTATAATTTTGTGGAATGGGCAGATTCTTTACAAGATGGTAAATCAACCGCTAGGGAATACTATGATAGTGATTTTTATCATCGTACTCATTCAGAGTATTGGCTTTATGATACAAAGAAACATAGAGCTTATTTACCACAAGGGTTTAGTTCTACAGATCAGCAATTTGATAATTCCTTACCTATTTATAAAGAGGATGATGAGGGTAGATATGAACTTCTTGTTGATTATGTAGATGATAAGATATATGGAATGAAAGAGTCCGTTCAGCCTGATGGTAACTCGGTCAGAAAGGCATGGGCAGAAAAACTAGGAGTAGACCAAAACTATTGAGATCTAGTTGCAAAGGAAATTCGTGTACTATTACAATCAGTGCATTGAATATGTTTAGTGTATACGAAAAAGGTCTTAGTAATAAAGATATTGAAGATGCTGGAAATGATGTTATCAAAGAAATGTCATTAAATGGAAAATGTTATATCACAGATCTTGGAAATTATAGTGGAGCTAAATTAAAGTTCGAGACAGTTACAAATGAATGCATGGTTAAAGAATCTGCTATGCTGATTGGTTGGAATAAAGTAGAAGATATTTGTAATAACTTCAGATTCACAGGAGACTGGTTCAAAGATTTACATAAACTTTGGGATCGACTTGATAAATATTATTATAATGAAGTTGAAGTTTATAATGAAAATATCATTAAAAGAATCAAGGATAAGGTAACAGAAGTTATCATTAGCAAGTATCCAGAGTTTGAAGAAGAAATTAAAGAAGAAATTTGGTAATAAATTAAGAATCATACAAAGTATAAAATACTTAATAAACTTAAATCTAGTATAATATACAAAAATGTCACAAGGAATTCTACATTCTTTGTGACATTTTTTATTGAAAAACTTTTAGAAAACACTTGACTTTTTCTCTAAAATATGTTATACTATATTTGTAAGGTAAAGGAAGCACAAACAACAAATAAGGAGGAAAAGAAAATGACTACATCCCAGGAAAGAAAAGTTGATTATCTCCGTAGAGAAGCTGAGAAGATGGCTTCCGAGTATCATAACAACGGTGAGATTAAGAAGTTTGAAGTTGTAGATCACGGTTCCTTTGTTTCTGTTTACATTGAGGTTGGGGACACAAAAGACGAAGGAACACTGGCAGCTTTTATTTGCCGAGAGAAAGCACACATCTTTATAGGCAAGCGTGGAGCAATGGAATTTCCGGTATGGGATGCTAAAAGATGTGACCAAAGATACAAGAAGTTCAGATCTTTGTGGTGTGCTTACTACGATCAGGAAAATAATGTGGTTAAAGGTTCTTATAAATAAGGAGGGTTTATTATGGAAGCCACTGTAAGAATTCTTATTAATGATATTGATAAACAGGTCGTTCGTGGAAAGAATAGATTTATCAAGGATTGTTTCTATAAGGTTTGGGATGAGATATATAAACCAAATAAGCCCGTCACAGATTATGATATTGTCTGGTTTAAGAATGAATTGGAATATAGATATTCGATCTTCATTCTTTGGTCGGCACTGGATAAATTCTTTGGAGAGTTTTGAAAGGAGTTTATTATGAAAATGTTTGTTGTTTACTCTCATGGAGATTTTGAGGAAGAATTTAATGCATATTCTGAAGCCAGACAGTATGTAAAAGATCTGATTAAAGGTACAGCAGAGTGCTATGGTATTACACAAAAAAGAGCTAAAGAGGAACTGGAACTCACGATTGAAGAGGTTGAATATATTTAATTTTGGAGGTTTTGATTATGTTTACAGTGACTAGACAAGTTTATAACACCACAATGAAATATCTTTCCAAGAACGGACTTCTTTATAAATCTTATGATCTGTTTGAGTTGTGTGAATATGATCCTGAGATTCCCGAAGACATTAAACAGTGGTCTGAAAATGATGATTATTATGAGTGGGCGCAGTGTCAGCTTGACGTTATTCTAGCTAAACATGAACTTAAAGAAGCTCAGAAACAGCTTGATAAGAAGAATAAAAATCTTATGAATTCTGAAAAGAACATACATTTCACTGATTGATGATGTTTCTAAATGAAACATCATTTTTTTTCAAATCAATATTGACTTTTGAACAATTATATGTTATACTATATGTATGGAGGTGATCTGTTCATGAGTTTGAAATCAATTCTTACAGATTATGGAATTAAGGATGAAGAAGGTCTTAGGTTTGTTCTGGATCAATATGGAAAGATTATTCAGGAACTAAGCCACAATGAATTATCTAAACTAACATACGATGCAAATTATCTATTGGAACACTTTGAATATAAATTCAAAGAGTATATCAAGCCGTGGGAATATGATGGATTCCCACAGAACTTCCGATCAATTGTTTTTGAGACAAACAAGGGGGATGTCTTCTCAGGGTATTTCGATGTTGAAAAACATTTGTTTATAAATTCTAACAAACAAACTTGTGATGAGTTCTACGAAGATGAAGTTTGTGGTTGGTTCTATGATAACTGATATTGGAGGTAATGTATGCTTATTCCGGCACAATTGAGACAGGATGAATTAAAGCAGTTATTCATAAACACATGGTATGATGAAAAGTTCAAATACTATTGGGATGGAACAGGAAGATCTGTGTATCAGAGTGATGATAACTGCTATTATTCTCGGCAGTTTACATCGGTAGATAAAGATAACAATATCATCGGATATATTGGATATTCCTATAACAATGATAATCGTTCTGCCAATAACTTTGGATTATGTGCTTTTAACGGAACAAATAAAATATTTTTTGATGATGTGATCCTGTGTATATACGAGATATTCTATAAGTTTCATCTTAATAGAGTAGAGTTCTGTGCCTTTGAAGGTAATCCTGCTATAAAAGGATATAGAGCTTTTCTTAAAAGATATGGTGGTAAAGAAGTAGCACATCTCCATGAAGTTTGTAGGCTTATGGACGGAAAGTTACACGATTCATTTATATTTGAATGTTTAAGAATGGATCTGAAAGTAGAACACCATATCAATTATAATGCTGAATATGAGTTTGAAACTGTATTGGAACGAGATGCCACAAAAATTATAGAAAGACGTAAACAGGAGGAAAATAAGAAATGATTTTATCTGATAGAGGAATTAAAGAAGCAATCGAAAAAAGAACTATTATTGTAGACCCCTGTGATGACATTTGTATTCAACCTGCCAGTCTTGACATTAGACTAGGTAGAAGTTTTGCAACACCTGAAACAAAGAAATATGATGTTATTCCTTTCGACAAAGAAATCAAATACAAAAGAGTTATTGCAGATAGATTCATTCTAATGCCGGGTGAGTTTGTTTTAGGAACTACTATGGAAGCTATTAGACTGCCAAATAATATCACGGCATTCGTAGAGGGAAGAAGCTCTATCGGTAGACTTGGTTTATTTGTTCAAAACGCAGGATGGGTAGATCCTGGTTTCTGTGGTGAAATTACATTGGAATTATTCAATGCCGGAAATCACTGTATTGAACTTATTGCCGGAACTAGAATCGCACAGCTTGTATTTGCCTTAATGGATCAAAATGCTGAAAATCCTTATAATGGAAAATATCAAGGTCAGGGTGGTGCAACAGGTTCTATGATTTATAAGGATTTTAACGTACAACCAAAGCAAGTAAACTATTCAACTGATTATCCTAGTTATATGGGAATGAGAGAATATGATGACTAATATAAAATTATATAATGGTGACTGCTTAACTGAAATGAATAACATAGAAGATTATTCAATTGACTGTATTATATGTGATCTTCCTTATGGAACAACTAAGTGTGAGTGGGATACTGTTATTGATTTTACGGACTTGTGGAATTGCTATAACAGAATTTTGAAACAAAATTCAACAGTGGTCTTGTTTGCAAGCGGATTATTTACTTATCGGGTATATCAAAGTAATGTGAAAGATTATAGGTACAAACTTATATGGAAGAAGAATGTTCCAACCGGAATGACAAGTGCAAAATATAGACCAATGAAATATTATGAAGAAATGTTGATATTTCAAAAAGGAAATCCTACATACAATTTGATTCTAATGTAAGTTCATGCAATCTGTTTGATCCTGAATTTAATGAGAGAGTTGAGGTTTGTGCTTCACGAGCGTTAGTTCCACATAAAATGTCTGCAAAAAATTCTATTCTGACAGAATGTTTTGATGCATCCATTAAAGATAGAATGATTAAATACGGTGAGAGATATGAAAAAGAATTCTCATGTAGATTTCAACAGATTAAAAAGGGTTGTTTTGATCGCTTAGTATATGTTATATTCTTTAAGGATGTTGCTGTTGTTTATATGACATATTCAAAAGAATTGAATAAAGATATGGGTGTGGCTAACACACAGCATAAGAATTCAGTGAATGAGTGTCAGTTCTCTGTGAATAATTTCAATATTGCAAAACACGAAAAGAACATCTCTGCTGTTTTTACATATGATAAGATTCTTGATTATCTAAGTTATGATGCGGAGGAAACAGAGAATGAAGCCATTAAAGCAAAGTAAATATGTAATAACAAATGGAGAAGATTATGTAGCAAATTCAACAGGAACATCTTTCAAAGTAAATAAAGAGGATGCCTATATGTGGTCAACAGAATCAGCAGCTAATAATGTTCTAATCAATCAGATGGGGCATAAGAAGTCTTATATGGTAAAAGAGATCACTGTTTATAAATCAGATATTGCTCCTGATATAACTATGGATGTAGAAGTCATCCAGAACTTTCTTGATATAGTTATGGATAGTGCAGAACATGAAGAAGAACTAAGATCACAACTTAGAAAAACAGATAGGTCTATATCTGATATTTTACATTATATAGAAATGACTGATCTTAATGCCCGTGATGGGTATATGGTTTATAAGCAACTAAAAGCCTATCAGAGATCGCGGAGAGAGATTAAGAATAGGTTGAAGATTGTAGAAAGTGTGAACTCACTTTCAATTGATCCACAAGTCTTGAAGTCTGTAATTTCATTTTTCAAGGAAAGAAGTTATAGACCGAGAGAACTTGATTTTGATGATATGTGGTAAATGGAGGTAGTGTATATGAGAGCAACTATTATTTCAGAATCTACGGAAGATCAAAAGTTTAGCTTTCTTCCAAATCTAACAAAGGCAAAAACATTTTCCGGAAAGATGGCAGCAATCTGTTATCTTAAAGATAAATACTTTAATACAAATGCTTCTGATAATGCTAAATCATATGACAGATTTATGCGTGTAGCAGAAACAGGACATCACAGTATTGCGGATCATTATTTTGTAACGGTTCTTTTTGAGAACATTCCAAAAATGACAGCAATGATTCTAAATAGTCTTGGGTTCTATAATACCTCCGAGAAAAGCGGAAGATATACAGTTATGAACGCCGATGAAGAAGATATGATTAAATATCATAAAAATTATGAACTGTATAACAAATGGATTCCAATCCTAACAGAACTTATTAAAAAAGAATATCCCACAATGGATGATAAACTGGTAGAAAAACTATCACTTGAAAATGCACGTTATATGCTTAGTGTATTCTCACATAGCACAACGATGTCATATACAACCTCTTTCCGGATGTGGAGTTATATTAAGTGTTATTGCGATAGGCATATTATGACACATGAATCTAATTATGATAATATGACGCAGTTTGAAAAAGACTTGTTTGACTGTATTAAGGAACTAAGGAATTGTATTGAGGAAATGTATTTATTCTCAAATGATCTTATTGAGAATAAAGGAAGAGGTTTCTATTTCCTCGCAAAACAAACATTCTTTAATACAGACAATATGAGAGAGTGCATTGGTGATGCCTATTTGATTAAATACGGATCATCCTTTGCCGACCTTGCACAACAGCAGAGACATAGAAACATCAAATATTATATGAACTATGACGGAAAGTACCATCAATTCTATGTTCCAAAAATTATTAAGGACACGGAGTATGAATCACAGTGGGTAGAAGATTTAATGTCTATTGCAGAAACAACACCGATTGCAACAAAAGTTCAGGTGGTGGAGACAGGTTTTATTGGTGAGTTTTTACTGAAATGTGATGAAAGACTTTGTGGAAGAGTGCAGCTTGAAACAATGAATACTATCACACAAAATCTAATTAGATTTGCAAGAAACCGTGGTAATTCACCGTTCATGAAAGATATGTTATCTAAATATATTGATATTGACAACTACAATGAACAAACAGTTAAGACTAAGTGTTGTAGAGTAAACTGCAAAGAACCTTGTTTCTTTGGCGCAAAGAACGGGATCACAAGAAAGATTTGATATTTAGTGATATTATACAAAAACTCCTACATCTATTTGTAGGAGTTTTATTTTATATCCTATTGACTTTTTCTTATAAATGTGTTATAATATATTTGTAAACTAGATAAATAACTATCAGATCGGAGGTATTTGTTATGACGTTTACTGATGCTCAGATCAATGAATTTAAGGAAAAGGTGTCCGAATTGTTTATGGATAAGTTCTATGAATTTATTGATGATGTAAAAGAAACTCGCGGAGATGGAAAAGACTTTGCATGGAAGTATGGTTTCACTATTCGCCCTAAATTCATCGAGAAGTGGACAAAGAATACAATGACTAACGCAAATAAGTTCGCATCTCAGGTTTTTAATGGAGGAACTATTGATTTCTGGATGAATAACGGTCTTGAAAAGGAAATGATCTGGAAACTGGTGTCAGAAGGATTCCTTTCTGAATCTACTGCATGGAAAAGTGGCTCTAAGACATTCTACTTTCTCAAGCAAGATATTATAAAGGAAATTTTTAAGCAGTATAGACGATAATTAAGAAGTATTATTTGATTAAAGGAGGATTACTGAAATGGAGTTTATTATTAGTGTTATGAGAGAGGAACTTGACAGACTTCCGGGCGGTATTGAGGATCAAGCTAGGGAGTTTCTTAGCAGAGTTTGCAAAACTGATGAAAGTGCGGAGGATAGTGAAAATGATTACAATTAAGAAATCTGATTTGTCCGATCTGTTTAACTATATTAGGTGGACTATTGATAATCCATCTCCATGTATGAAATGTTATAGTTATGGAACACCCGAATGCTGTGGATGTATTCAGGATAGTGACTATCGAGAAAAGAAACATTCTCTTCCCGGATCATCCGTATATAATAATATGAACTATCAGAAACTTGCAGATGCTTATGTAAGAAAATATATAGCAGAAAAAGCAAAAGAAGAAGCAATCAAGAATTATAATAAAGAAGCGTCAGTGTATGAATCAGTGCTACAAGAATATGATGTAGTTTGTGAAGAAACCACTAAATAAAGGATTTTGCGTATGAATCAAAATGAATTATATGATGAAATACCTCACGAACTTAAAGAGTGTGGAAGAGTTCAGATTAAAAATATTTTTCGTGATGCTGGATATGTTGTATTCCGTGATCATGTTGTTGATCATACTGGATATTATATATTCAAAGAAGTATTTACTAAAAATGACATTATAAACCCAATTCGTTATAAATATCTAGGTTGGTATAAACTACTTAAACAGGTCATGTATGAAATTAAAAATGATTACATGGATTCATGTAGGCATTTTGAAGTAAATGTGACTAGCGTTCTGGAGGTATATGATAATGAAGTGTCTTGAATTTCCACCAATGTTGTTTGATGAGTGTGAATTCGATTTCCCAGATGACATGAGAAGACTTCTGAATCTTCTTGAAATGGATTACTATTGGGATATTAAAGATTATGTATACAGACCTTGGGATAATGATAAGGAGTATGAATAATATGTATTCAAATGTAATGGCGAATATTAAAAATAATAATAAGTTCCCTGTTTGCTGTAATCAGTCTAAGTTAAATTATAATAAATACAAACAACTCTGTGAACAGAGTCAAGAAAAAGCAGAGTTGTGTGACAAAATCAGAAATGATTTTGGTGAGGAATACACAAGTGACGCTAAGCGTGAATGGAGAAAAATCGCTAAAGACCGTGACACTGTATGCACTTGTCTTAAACTAAATAAAGTTATGGATTCTTTGATGCAAGAAATCATAGATGAATATTCTTTGGAATTTATTGGTAATGGCAGTAAGGAATGTGACGGATCGCAAGGTTTAGTTCACTTGTGGAATCATGATAATGCTTCATGTTTCAAAGCAAAAGCGAAAGATGCATATATTCTGATGGAGCACAGCGAGAATATATTCAACGGATATTACTTCATTGATTTCGATATCCATTATGTATTTTCAAATTCAGTTGAATGTGCATTGTTGGAATGGGATTTGAGAAAGCACGATGACTATTTTAACTTTTCTGATGAACCGAATCGTATTGGATTTGTCGATCTTCATTATGATGTATATGAGAAAGCAGAATATTTTTATATGCAAAAAAAGCTAAAGGAAAAGCTTGAACAGTTCTTTGAACAACATAGGTTAGATATCATTCTTTGGGAAGAACTCGAAAATGATGAATCCGGAAAATAACTTCTTCATATGGGATATAATCAACAACATCCCTCATGAACTAACTCTATTTAGAATAAGTTTGAAAAGGCATACTGTATGATTAAATAAGATGACAGATATGCAACTACACATAATCTTATAGAGAATTCGTGATATTAAAAAACAACTCTATTTATTATGACGGAATCACAAGAAAGATATGATGCTTAGTAAATATATACAAAAACTCATGCAAATATTTGTATGAGTTTTATTTTATAAATTTCAAGAAAACACTTGACAAAATCAAAAATATATGTTATACTATATTTACAAGGTTAAGTAACGAATAATAAAGCCAAAAACATTGAGGAGGATCTAAAAATGGAAAACAAGAAAACCTGTACTTTTGTGTTCTACAAGTTTATTGACAAAGAGGAAAACTATGCCAAGGTTAGATGTACCAACTGCGGTGATTTTGCTATTGCTCAGTACATTCACAGATGGGAAACAGAAAGACTTAATGATCTTATGCGGATCAAGTTCTGTCCTCATTGTGGTGCCGAGGATACTCTGTACGATAGAGTATGGAGTGGTGAGTTTGACGATTGATGGAGGATATTAAGTATGAAAATCATTGAGATTAAATATTTTGAAAACCTTAGAGAAGTAATGAAAGATCCTAAATATCGTAGAAGCCATATCGGAGTATATGTCGCTTATAAGAACTATATGGAATCCGTCAGACTTGGTGCAGAGGAATTTGAAGTTTCTGATCCTCCGTATAATGAAGAAGATATGCGGGAATTTATCAAAACTCTGGAAGCCGCCGGAGTAAATAGATTCTGCTATACTGCCAAGAACACCATTACAATTGATTTCCTTCATGTATGTACCGATATGTGGTGGCAGAATATTCATGTTGGATCTATTCACAGAACTAATGAAATTTTCGGAGAAGAAGATGTAAAAGGAATATGGGTAGAGATTTCTTGAAGGAGTGTATAAAAATGATTATGTGTGTTTGGTTAGATGATATCAGGGAAATTCCGGAAATAAATATTCGTCATTGTGTTCGTGAAGAACCTGAGTTTGGAATGAACACATATATCACATACAGAGCTAAATCTGTAAATTATGCAAAATCTCTTATTGAGAGTGCGGTAAAGCAGAATAGGTATGACGGATATCTTCTTGATCTTGACCATGATCTTGGAGACTATTCAAAAGACGGCGGAGATGCCTATAAGCTGATCCTGTGGATGATTGAAAATGGATATGTAAGCAATAAATTCAAATTCAGACTGCATACAATGAATCCGGTTGGTAGAGAGAACATGAAAGAACTTATTATCCGTTATTTTGGAAAGGAAAATTATTATGATTGACAGACATTGGAATGAAGTAAGAGAATTGGGTGAGAAGATCGGATATGGGAAACTAATGACAGTTGCTTCTATCCTATGGGCATCAAAACTTATTGATGCCGGACTACCAGATAACGGAGCATTTTATCCAACAGGTTTATTTAATATGAAGGATTCGACAACAACAAAAGATCAAGTCGAATATCGTAAAGCATGGCTTGAATTTTATAGGAAGAATATAGTATACAAAGAATAAGGAGGATATAATAATGGATCTTAATCTCAAACTCAAAGATCATACCCTTATAAAAATTACATCTGAACTTGACACAGAAAGAGTTTATGATTACTACGGTGATTATGATCGTCCAACTCAGGACATTAGATTTATTTTCGATGACGGAATGATAGTTGATTTTTTGTCAATTAGAGATGACAGTGCTTCCTTTACATATCTTGCAAGTTTCTTCTACCAGAAAGATTTTTCAGAATACACAAAAGATCAATTTATTTCTGAATTTTCGGAATATGTTAGTGTGAAACCATCAGTTATGAGAATAAATTGGCGTGATCAATATAATTCTAACTGCTCAGTTATGAAGTCTGACCATTATGCAGTTTTCAGAGATATTGAATCTCCGAAAGAATCAACTGGATATGCTAACTATGACGGTAGAGAATTTTAAGGAGGACTAACACAATGAAAACATACTATCCAATGGCTACTTATGATGGACAGACAGATAATTTTCATACGCTTACTACATACGATAGTCAATTTACTGTTAATGAGTGTTTGATTGCAATTCGTAATTGGATTTCTGCCGGGTTCAAAATTGATAAATGTTGGATTCAAGAATATGATACAGATACGAATGTTCCGAGAAATATCTCTGTTCACATTGTAGGCAGAGAACCTAAAGTTATTTATAGTAGATAAAGGGGGGTTAATTATGAAAAAAGAATGGGTTGAGAAGAAAGAACAGGAACGTAAAGTAAGAATTAAAGAACTTACAAAACAAATCATGGATGCACTAACTTCTTTGGAAGATTTTACGGATAAAGAAAGAGATATGTTTGTTGAAAGATTTTACGAGATGAAAAATATTGGCATGAGTGATGCTCATATGTATATGCCGCATATTAAAGGAAAGTTCAAATACAGAGATGACCTATATAATAAGATAATGGATATTCTCAAAGAACTTCCGTTTGATCAACTTATCATGACCGAGCGTTATAGTTATGAAAATTATCTTGATTCTGAACATAAACATTTTACCGGAGATATTATTATCACAGATCCTTGTTATATTGCAAAAGAAAATGAATGGCCCGATTATCTTGATGATGCGTATGATAATGAGGATCATCCTTTAAGGACTTTCATTGAACGTGGAACCATTTATGGTGACTGGTCTTGTACTACATTTGATACTGTTAATAGTTGGAAACCCATTGGAAACTTTTGTGCGGATGCTGGATGGGTCGGCGTGTTTGATCTTTCAGAAGTTTTAGCATATAACCCGAATTTTAACTATCATATAGAAAGACCTTGGACAACAACACTAATTAAGAATTTTGACGGTACTGTTTGGTTTGAAGTTGATGAGCACTACGATGAAGACTACGGATATGAATACTCTGTTCATGTTATTGGTAAAGGGGTTAATACAGAGACCGGAGAGCCTATTGAGTTCAGGACAACTCAGACAGGACTTTGAAAGGATTTTACATTATGAAAACTGTTTTGGTTTACAGTCTTAACGAAATTAGAGATATTCTTTTGAAATATCTTCCGCCTGATTCAGAGTCGTACATTGAAGACGCTCTGTTTGAGTGGGCTAGATATGAACGATTTATTCATATTAACGTAGATAAACTCGAAAACATTTCCGTTGAGTATGAGGAAGGTGGGTTACGCGCATCAAATGATGGTGCTGTGCCTAAGAAAATTCAGAAATGGATTGACATTATCAATGAATTGATCCTAATTATTGAGAATATGGAACTTCCGGAAGAGTTCATTATTGACTATGAATCAGACATTTCTATTTATAAATAAAGGTGAATTACTATGGTTGGATATAAAATTGCAGTTGGTATTGACTCCGTAGACGGTCCGTTTCTTGTAGTAGTTAAACTAGAGACATTACCAGAATCTACTATTGTTACACCAAATAATAAAATTCAGTTAGCAGCAGAATGTTCTATTCTCTATTACGTTGAAGAAATATTAAATGTATGTAATTTTTATTATATACCAGATAAAAAAGAAATTCAACAATATAGAACAGATGCTGCAATCGTAACGGGAATTGCACCTATTAAATTAGATTATAAACCTAATAATTGGAATAATAAGGCGTATTCTATTCACGACATTTCAAATAGACTTGAATTGCCAGCAGCATATTCAGACAGTTCTGCTTTTACATATATGAATTGTAATAAAGTTTATTCCAATCTTGATTTAAGACCCGAAAATACTTGTGGGTATGGAATACATTTCTTTGAAAGTTTAGAGGATGCTATTTATTATTTTGCATATGATTATGAGTCTTATATAGTAAATAATTTTCGTCAGATAAAAGGCGCTTGGAGAAGAGAATCTAAATTATTAAAGGAGTTAGTAAAATGATTGGATATAAGATTGCAGTTGGAATAGATCGAAAGAACGGACCGTTTCCAGTATTGGTTAAACTTGAAGTTCCGGAAGATGCAACAATAGTAAGACCTTTTGATGGAATTAAACTTGAAATACTGAATCGCTGTTTCTTTTCAGAAAGAACACTTCATCAATTAAGAACTGATAAAGCAAAAGTTCTTGAAATAAATCCCGTGTCAACGTGGGAAAATTATTTAGAAGACTGGAATGGAAAAGCATATTCAGTTTATAGCTTATCAAGAGATATTAACATGAATATCTCCGGTCATGTTTTTTGTTACGAAGAAGGAAAAGAAGTTTCAAGTTATCTTGATCTCGACGAAAGATATTCGTGCGTTCCGGGAATTCATTTATTTGAATCAAATGCAGATGCTGTTGAATATCTACTCTTTGATGATTATTTTATGAATTGCATAAATAAGTTCAGTAAAGTGTGGACATATAAAACAAATTGGAATGATCCTTGGGATGATGAAGACTACCAACAATATGCAAATTCCTGTAAAAATCATCTTATTGATCTAAGTAAGTAAAGACAAAATAGATGTAGAATAAACTCTACATCCATTGTTTATTTTATATAAAAAATGTGCAAATACTTTATTATTGTTTTTACATATAAAATTATTCAAAACCTATTGACTTTTTGAGCATTATGTGTTATACTATATTTACAGGATAACACAATAATTCAAGGAGGATAAAGGTTATGAAAAACACGATTATTGGAAATGAAACTTGGTTCGATATGTGGTTCTCCGACAAGCAGAATATGCTTGATACAATGGTAAGAAATATGCAAGCCGATCTGGATTGCGGATATGATTATTTTGGAAAGTCTATCACTTCTCAGCGAGAGATGATTGATGAGTACAAGAAGAACTTTGATGATCAGATGGACAAGTTCAAGGAAATGGAAGATAAAGCCGTCAATAGATGGTGCTATTACGATATGAAGAAACGTGGAGTTATTGAGTGAAGGGAGGATTATTATGGTTACAGTGGTTTTGGGGTATAGTTGTCTTGTTCTATTTACATATTCTGCTATAATTACTCTTATTGTTTTCGACAAAGAACGTAAACAGAAGAAAGAACCGGAACCGGAACTTTTTGACGGAGATATAATGAGAGAAATAAGCAAGGCAAATGAGGGTATGTATAAGTTTGAATATTCTTCAGAACAGAAGAAGATCTTAAAAGAATTGGTTGCTATCATTAAAAACTCCGCCGAAAAAGGATTCACATCTGTAAACCTATTAAAATGTAGGAATCTTAATTATCGGATACAGAACTATTTTACAAGACAGCAAATTCTTGATTATTTCGAGCCTAAGAAATATACAGTAAAATTTGAAATGGATTCAGAAAATACTTCTTATATTGAGAAGATAACGTGGTAAAAAGGAGAAATAAATCATGTTATTAAAAGAAGATAAACAGTTATACAGAGGTATATTCTGGATTCCGGATATTGATAATGTGAAATCATCTAATCTATATTTTACAATTCCTTGTGATGTTGATGGATATATAAACGATACTGAATTTCAGATTTCCGATATTGTATCTTCTACTGGATCAGATAATTATAACCATAAAAAACTGTGGAAATCTTTGGGAAATAAATATACAAATGGAAAGGACTTTTCTTATTATCCTAGAGGTAGAGTTGAAATTAGCAATGGAATTGCAAAAGTATTTCATTCTCCACATATTCCACAAGATGATCTTAAAAGATTTGTTATTGATAAATTTAATCTAACTCCGTCAAACGGAATCAAGAAGATTAAAATGATTGCTGATGGAAGTGACCATTATAAATGTTATTTAGATGAGGAGTGATATTATATGAATATTTACAGACTAACTATTTGTAAAATTACTTGCTATCAATACGAAGATACATGGTATGAGTGGTTTTTAACAGAAGATGAAATGAAAGCATATAAAGAGAAATATGAAAAAGAACATAGACGGGAAAACGGAGATTATATTCCACATATTACTGATATTTCATATTATGAAGATACAATGACATTAGAGGAAGCGAGGGAATCAGATACATTTACAGTGAATGACTTTGAAGAATTGTTTAATGTTGATGTTACAAATTTATTAACAAATGAAACAGATTGGTATCTTGATGAGGATGGATAAATTAGATGTTCTTACTGTGACGAAAAGTCTTATATTCAGGATCCGTCTTTGAACAGAGAATGCTATTGTTCTATTTGTGGAAATAAGATGTCAAATAAAATTCTTCCAGAAAAAACTATAACCAAGTAAGAGGAGAGTATAAATTATTCCTATCAAACCGGAGGTAGATGAATGAAAAATTCTTTGTGCGCTCACTGTCTTAATTGCAGTGAGATCAAGTATGATGGATTCTTTTGTGACGAGACTGGATATACAGAAAGTAAAGATATTTCTGATGGATGTGAAATGTTCAAAGATGATTCAGTTAAATTTTTCGCAGAAAAGTTAGCATATACGTTTAATGATAAGGAGGAGGAAGAATAATGAAAGTAATTACAATTTATGAGGCGTTTGACGGTGAACAGTTTGATGACGAAATTGACTGCTTAGAGCACGAACTTATCTTTAAAGAAAAGACTACTACACTAAGAGCTTACGGTAAACGTAATAAACGACTTTATGATCTTTACAAAGACGATACATATAATGAAACAATGAAAATTGTTATTCCTGATACTGAGGCTCTTAAGATGCTAATGGAACTTCAAGATTATTGTGGTTTCTATTTTGATATTCCTGCTGTTGCATCCAGCATTGGAACATGGAAGTATGATGAAAAGGAAGATCATTGGAAGAAGGTCGGATAAATTATGGCTATCATAGCAATTAAACAACCTAACGGACAATTGATGATGTTTTCATCTCTATGTTCCGTTCCAATTGAAATGATCCTTACACAAGAAGATTTTATAAGTTTAGGAGTATTGAAAATGAAATTTGAAGATTATCGTAATTGGCTAAGAGAACATGATTGGCTAGGAGCGCAAGAATATGATTATTTAGATACACTTGATCTAGGTGTAATTCTGTGTGCAAATTCAGATAAGACTTGCAGAGAGATTATGGAAATCATTGCTGATAAGTATGAGGACGATTATCTAGCGAAATATCCAAATGATCAGGAATTATTTAATAGTATTCCGGAAAGTGAATTTGTTGATTATATTCATTGGCGTTATGGAATTCCAGTTAGCGAGGAAGTTATATATAGGTTTAATATTGGGGAGAAAAAATAGGAGGAAATAAAAAAATGAAAATCTCTATTAAATTTCTTAATGATCTAATTGCCAAGAACAATATTCCTGAAACCGCAACACTTCAAACCGATACTGATTGGAAATGTTGGGAATGTGGTCCAGTTGATTGTTATAGTGTTTATTATAACCCAAAAGAAAATACAATCATTCTACACGGAGAAAATAATTCCATGTATCATAGAGAAGGATGTATTCAGCTATTTTCTGATGATAATCATAAAGAATCGTTTTATGGAGTTTTTCGATACTATGTAAAGGATGATACAAAAGAAGTTTGTGTAGAAAGACAGAGGTAGTATGTGATTCTAACTACTATTCAATTTGTGAAATATAATTATATTGTAGAGTTCATAAATAAGCGTCTGAAATATTCATTATGTCCTTTTGATGATATGTTTGAGGTGTTTCAGGTAGGAGCGTTTTCAAAACCTTTGGAACCGTCCGGAGAACTTGAGAATAAACTTGTAATAGAGTGGGAAAGGGTAATGTCATGAAATATTCAAACATTGAAATTCCTGAGATAGATATAAACGATGTTTCGCCGGAAGTTTATTTTTTTGATGTAATCTGTCCTAATTGCAAATGTCCGTTATGTTCAGATGAAATTAGAGTTGCTAATATATCTACGGGGCATAGTTTTGGTAGTATTGAAACCACTTCTATGGCGCACTGTAGATGCAAAGTCTGCAAAACTAAATTTGATGCAGAAACAACTATTTACTCAAAGTTTAGTATTGGCTTGTTTGCTCATATGATTTGTTGTATTGTGATGACCGTTGCATTTATTTTAACTGGAACGAGTCTTATCGGTATTTTAATTACAGAACTAATGAAAGAATATTCTATCAGAAACAATATATTTGCGGTTTTTATAGTTTCTTTGTGCATCTTAATTGTTTCTGGTATTATTGGCTCTATTCTGGAAACGTGTAATGATGATTGTTGCAAATATGTCAAAACATTTAATAAATGAAATGAGGGTAAATGTATATGAACGCTGATATTGAAAAGCTACGAATCTTGTATAACAAAAAAGACGAGATATTATCAGAAACATAGGAGGTAATTATATGCTAACATTTATTAAATATCCAAAAGGAATAGATAGAACTGAGTTCATTAAATATATTGAAGGTGATATGGTACAGTCTGTAATGAAATGTAGAGGAATTCCTATTGTTGGACATGGATGTGTTTACTACTCAGATTCACCTAATAATTTTATTGAAGTATTTCTGTCTCCTGACAGATACCTTGGTTATGTGAAAAACATAACATTTGATCCTATCCCTCCAAATATGGATTATATTGAATTTGATTTACTTGATAACCAAGCCGGAAGACTTGCAAAAGAACTTGTCATGGATCAAGAAACAGAATATTCAATCAGTCCATGTTGCATCGTAAATCCTTTGGATGGAAGTATTAGACTATTAGGATTCACTATTCATTTTGAATAATTTGGAGGTCTTTATGAAGATTGACATAAATAGTGATGTATTAAATCTATTTAATAATATAACATTGGATATTCGAGATTATATTTCCTATAAAGCGCAGGAACGGCATTGCGGTTGGGAGTGCTGTTTACAAACATATAATCAAGTTATTTTTAGTTTGTCAGATAATTATGTCACGATTGAGATTGCAAAAGACGAGAAAGAAAGAGACTATGTAAAGCTGTTTACCGGAAACAGATATAGCAGTATTCTTCTTGTTAATACAGAACATAATAAATTTCTAGTTGTTCCATATACAGGGAAAAATAAGTTATTATATTATTGGAATGAAAAAGATTTAGATAAATTCATAGATATCGTGAGAACAAGATTTCACGAATATTTAGTAAAGATAAATTCGGAACAAAAAGAACATAATTTCAAGCTCAGAATCATTACAGATGCTATTGATCCATATGTTGATAATTTGTCTTATACCGATATTGATAATCTTGTATCCCAGCTTAGATTAACATTAGATTGGGTAAGAAAGAATGAGGATAATAAAATGGTTGACGATTCTAATGTAAAATATTTGGAAGATAGAATTAAAGAACTTAAACAACAGATTGAAGAAATTGAACAAAGACATTATGAAGAACTAGATCCAGTTAAACAGGAACTTGAAGATACAGAGTGGGAGTTGGCATCCGCCCGTGTAATATTTGAGAGTCAAAAGAATGAGGATGTTGTAGATGATGAATAATCAAAATAACATAGTCATTACATATGATGACATATATAATATCTTAAAGTGGATGTACGCAAAATACAGGGAACAAAGATATAATTGTCTTGTAAATTTCGATATCGAACAAAAGCATTGGGTATTTCCAAATGTATTTGGTGTGAAGAAACTTTACCTTTATTGTCCGGAAAATAAGAAAGAGAATGAGATCGCATATATTGGATTCTGTGAAACACATATTGATGATCCAGATACAATTCTACAAGACTATCCACCTATTATAACAGTGACAGATGAAACGATTAGTTTTACATACAATAGAGATTTAATGCCAGTTTGTGAAGAAGAGTTTGTTCTTGAAATGGTAAATAACCTTATAAGGGTAAATAACCTTATAAGGGCAAATGAAGAACTATATCGTGAGAAAGAACTGCAAGAAAGTGAACAATGATACTATATCTAGTATAATATAGTATTACACATAACAACATATAGTTAATTCTTTACTTTATCAATAAAATAAACATACAATATTTCCATCAATTTTTGTGAAAGTAGTAGAATCTAAAAATCTTGATTTTTATTTCACAAAAAGAGATGGAAATATTCTTATGTGACCTACTATAACAAATACAACTCCATTTGGAGGATGGGGAAATATAGAATTAAGAGAGGATTGATCCATTATGTATCAAATTAAGAAACGAAGCGGAGAGTTAGAACTATTTGAACTATCAAAAATCAAGACAGCAATAAAAAGGACATTTGATTCTTGTAATAGAAATTATCAAGAGTCTATTATAGAAACAATATCAATCAAATCAGTGGCAGATGCAGAAACAAAGATAAAGGATAATGTTCTCAATGTAGAAGATATACAAGACAGTGTAGAAAAAGTCTTAATGACATATGGATATGAAGATGTAGCAAAAGCATATATTCTATATAGAAAACAACATGAAAAAGCAAGGAATGCTAAAGAGACATTATTGAATTATAAGAAAACTATCGAAAGTTATAAGAACAGAGATGACTGGCGTGTAAAAGAAAACTCTACTGTCACCTATTCTCTTGGAGGTCTTATTCTAAATAATAGTGGAGCTATGACAGCTAACTATTGGCTTTTTGAAATATATGATGATGAAATTGGAAATGCTCATAGAAATTGTGAAATGCACATACATGATCTTTCTTTTCTATCTGCTTATTGTGCCGGATGGTCACTTAAACAACTAATACAAGAAGGATTAGGTGGAGTACCTGGAAAAATCAGTTCAGATCCGGCATCTCACTTATCTACATTATGTAATCAAATGGTGAATTTTATAGGTATACTCCAAAATGAATGGGCAGGAGCACAAGCATTTTCAAGTGTGGATACATATTTAGCACCTTTTGTAAAAGTAGATAATCTTTCTTATAAAGAAGTAAAGCAGTGCATCCAGTCTCTTGTGTTTGGTCTTAATACTCCTTCAAGATGGGGATCACAATCACCTTTTAGTAATTTTACCATGGATTGGACAGTTCCGGATGATCTTGCAGAACTTAATTGTATCGTAGGAGGTAAAGAGTTAGACTTCCGTTATAAAGACTGTAAACGTGAAATGGATATGGTAAATAAAGCATTTATGGAAGTTATGATGGAAGGTGATGCAAACGGTAGAGGTTTTCAATACCCCATACCGACTTACTCAATAACAAAAGAATTCGATTGGGATCCTGAAATCCCAAATAATAAACTTCTATTTGAAATGACAGCAAAGTATGGAATTCCATATTTTAGTAATTATGTTAATAGTGATATGTCCCCCTCAGATCTGAGAGCAATGTGTCTACATCCAGATACAGAAGTTAGATTTAAATACGACAAGGTTTTTGTAGAAACATCTATTCAGGATATGTATGATAATTACGATGTTAATAAGATTCAAATCCTAACAAAATTTGGTCTTAGACCTGTGAAAGAAGTACAACGATTTGGTTATACTGGAAAACTACTTAAATTTACATTTGATAATGGTACTACGTTAATCACCACACCTGATCATGATCACGTTATTTATGAATTTACAGGTGTTCGTAGATATACCAACGGGGAAAAAGGTGGCTTCTTTGAATATGGAAAACAGCCTGAAGGTTGGTATCTAAAATCAAAATCACCTGTCATAGACGGTAAATGTCATCTTATTAAAAGAAAGGCTTCAGATCTTAAAGTAGGGGATTATTTATCTGTAAGATCTAAAAACGGTGGTGAATATCGTAGAGGAAAGACTTATGAAGAATCATACGGTGAGGATAAAGCAAAACAATTAAAACAAATGTTTAGCAAAGATCGAAAAGGTCGTGTTTCTTGGAATAAAGGTATACCAACTCCCTTAGAAGTAAGAAAGAAGATATCAGAAGCTGAAATTGGACATTATGTATCTGAGAAATGCCGTAAAGCATCCTCCGAAAGATGGAAAGGATCCAAAAACCCATATAATAAAAATGGCGTGAGGGTTTCTGGAAGAAGCGCTAGTATTAGTAACTATGAAATAGATTTTGAAAAAGAGTTATTAGCACTGGACACAGAATTTGTAAAACAGTATCCAGTTTTAAATAATAACAAAACCTATATTTGTGATTTTTATATCCCAGAAAAAAATCTTATTATAGAACTGGAAACTGATTATAGATATAGTGAGTGTTCTTATAATAACACTGAAAAAGTTTTTATATCCCACCTGAAAAACAAATATGACGATATCATAAGTTCCGGTTATAATCTTTTAGTAATTAATCCAAAGATAGATAAATCTTCTTATAGATGCCATATAAATAATCATACTCAAATCATAAACATTGAATCCATTGATTATGATGGTTATGTGTATGATCTAGAAGTAAATTGTGATGACGTTGGTGGTGATACTACATTATATCATACTTTCTATGCTAATAATATCTTAACTGGGAATTGCTGTAGATTGCGTTTAGATCTTCGTGAACTTAGACGTAAATCAGGAGGATATTTCGGTAGTGGGGAATCCACTGGAAGTATTGGAGTTGTAACATTAAACCTTCCAAGAATAGCATATACATCAAAAACAGAAGAAGAATTCTTTACTAAGCTAGATAAACTAATGGATATAGCGGCAAGATCATTAAATATAAAAAGAACAGTTGTATCACAGTTATTAGAACAAGGATTATATCCCTATACAAAGAGATATCTAGGATCTTTTAATAATCACTTCTCTACAATTGGAATTGTTGGTATGAATGAATGTTGCTTAAATGCTAATTGGATTGGTTATGATATCTCTACAAAGATTGGGTATGAATTTTCTAAGAAGGTTTTAGATCATATAAGGGAACGACTTTCGGATTATCAAGAACAGTATGGTGATCTATTCAACCTTGAAGCAACACCTGCGGAAAGCACTTCATTTAGATTTGCAATGCATGATAAGAAAGATTTTCCAAATATAATCACAGCCGGAGATAAAACAGATGGAGCACCTTATTATACAAATAGTTCTCATCTTCCAGTAGGTTATACAGATGATATTTTTGAAGCACTGGATCACCAAGACGATTTACAAACTAAATATACTTCTGGAACTGTATTTCATGCTTTCCTAGGAGAGAAACTTCCTTCTTGGCAAGCTGCTATGAATCTTACTAGAAAAATAGCAGATAATTATAGACTTCCTTATTTCACATTCTCTCCCACATATTCTATTTGTCAGGAACATGGATATCTAACAGGGGAACAATGGAAATGTCCTCACTGTGGAAAAGATACAGAAGTATATAGCCGTGTTACAGGTTATTATCGTGCTGTTCAAAACTTCAATGATGGTAAAGCACATGAGTTTATGGATAGAAAAGAATATACAGATTTTTCCAGAGAATTTGCAACACCAGAGATAAACTATTCTGAAACAAAAGAAGTAAATACAGAAGAAGTAAAACTTGAAAGACCAATTCTCTTTACCACATCAACCTGTCCAAATTGTAAAATAGTAAAACAGATTCTTGAAGAACATGGATTTGTATATGATGTAGTAGTTGCAGATCAGGATATGGAAACTGCAAGAAAGTTCAATATCAATCAAGCACCAACTCTTGTTGTTCAAGATGAAGAAGGAAATCTAATTAAAGTAGCAAATGTATCTAATATAAAGAAGTTCCTTGAAGAAACAGAGGAATCAGAAGAATAATTGTAGTAATAATCCACAAATAAGTTCTGAAATAATAGGACTTATTTGTGGGTTATTTTGTATTGACATTTTTATGTTTTTGTGTTATACTATATTATATAGACAGAATAATATAACTATAACATTTAATTCGGTTTAACTTGAAAAAAAAAGACAAATGATTAACAATATGTATTGAGTTCGGTAAGATACCGACAATACAATAAATAAGAAAGGTTGAATGACTTATGGTAAAGAAATTAAGATTGGACGAATCAAATCAGAAACCTGTTGTAAATGAGATTTTGTCCGACAACCTGGAATTATACCTCCAAGATTTTGCACAGGAATACGGTGGTATTGATTATAACGATATTTCAGATCTTAGTAAATGTTGGGATAAACTTGAGAATGCTACGAAGTCCAGAATCAGAAAGTTTGTTTCGGAGATCAAAAAAGCCTGTAAAGAAACAGGAATGGATGCTTACGAACTTTCCCAGGAATATCCGGAAGATAAAGAAAATTGTGAAAACCTTGTAAAGCATATCAAAAATGCTATTAAGGGATGTAAGAAAGAATCTGTAAACGGAAAGTTAAAAGAATATGTCACAGTTAGTACAAATGTTAAGGAAGAAATAAACACTACCTTAAGTAGACTTCAAGATACTCTTAAAGGCCTGTACTTTATGAAAGACGAATTTTATAAGGACGAATATGTAGCAAGACTTGTAGATAATCTAGACACAATAAATGATTGTATATCTAGAATTCAGTATGACGAATCAGATGCTTGGCAACATGACAATAATGGAAAAGAAATAAATTGGTAAGAAACGGTCTTAACATTAGAAATTTAATTTGTAAGAAATACAAAAAAAAAACAAATACCTACAATAAATAGTGGTACAAGAAGAGAAGTTGTTATTAGTACCACATAAAAATAATTTTAGAAAGGAATTATGCGTTATGGTTAAGAAATTAAGACTAAGTGAAGCTAATACTCAAAGAATTGACCAGGTAATGACTAAAAAAACTATTCAAAACAAACTCGATGAGATTCGTGATGATGTTTTTCGTCGAGGAACATACAGAATGGATGGAGTAGACCATAAAATTAAAAGTGTAAGATGTACCATCGAGGATGTGTGGGATGTTCCTACTAAGCCTGGTATTTGGGATATACTGGGTTATGTTGATATTAGATGGGACTACGATGAAGATTCAGATACAGTTGGAACACAAGATAATTTTAGTTTTTACTATGATCCGGAAAAAGATGTTATTATAGAGAAAACAGACGAGTCTAAATTGAGAAAAAGATATGGGCATAGATTAAAAGAATCCGAACGTATGTTAAAAGAAGGCAACCAGGAATGGTTTGATAAACAACTAACTACCGCGAAAAGATATCTGACAGACATTATAGATGCTGCGGAGAACGCTAGAGATCAATTATCCCAGTATGTTACAGATGTTGAAGACGAGGTAGGAATTTCTGACGACCCAGAAAGACTGTTAGCTTTGGCTGGAAACCTAATAGCTAAAGCAAATAGAAAACTTGGGCAAGCAACAGAATTAGTTAATTCGTCTGACGTTTATTTTGATTTGTATTACTATAAACATGGTGGAACAGACGATGATATCTGATTAGTATATAGTGAATATACACAAAAACCCTTACATATATTTGTAAGGGTTTTTATTTTTGTCCTATTGACTTTTTCTATAAAATGTGTTATACTATATTTGTAAGTTAAACGGAACAACAACCAACAGGAGGAAAAGAAAATGAGTAAAACAAGATGTAGGAAGACAAGATACACGGTTACGTTTGAGATATTTTCTAATAATGGTGAACACAGAAAGTTCAATGAAAACTTCTGTTCCTATGATCCTGAAAAGTACATTGAAACATATGTGAAACGTGTTAAAAGGAAGTGGGCATATGCTGGTCTTTCCATTTCCATTAAATTCTATGATCTAAAAGAAAGATAATTAAGGAGGATATCAATATGAAACAGATAAGATTTGTAATTAGTAATGATACCTTTGGAAGAAACTATCTTGCTATTAGTGCGTGGAATTGTACGTTGGATGATCCGGTCGGTGTTTTTTGGACTTCTTTTGTGAATTGGGAGATTCTTCAAAAGGAGATTGCAAAACATTCTGATTTTGGAAGAGTTACAGCGTTCAAAACAAAAGAAGAGGCAGAATCTGTTTGTCGTGAATTTGAAATCAAAGACTATACTATCCGTGAAATTATTATGGATGTTTAATAATATGAAATTCAAGAAATTTATTGGAAATCTCACACTTTGTATTTGACGAATAATGAATAGTCATGAACCGAATGAGGAGGTACTTTATGACATTAACAGATATTTTATCCATGCCACAAGGATACACTCCAGAACAGTGGCAGAAAGAATTAGACCGTAAAAAGAGAATTGAAAAGAAGTTGAGGAAGTTGTCTACTGATCTTGATTTCTACTTAGACGGTTATGATATGACAGGGAAAGAAAAGTTCAAAGAACAGGCAGATCAGATTAAGTTTGAAATGGATAAGTTGAAGAAGAATTTATAAGGAGGATATTATGGCAAAGGGTTTTACAGATTATGTTTTTAATAATCTCAAGAGTAGTGGTTTTTACCATAACTATGATTATCGTCATTATCCAACGGAAACACTTCCATACGATAACCATGTGAACAGACATATTGAAATTTATCTTCTTGTCAAAGAATATGTCGATCTTTATGAAGATGGAAAGAACGCTTCTGAAGCTACTGCGAAACTTATCAAGGAACGTCTGAATGAAATAGCTAAGAAATTAGCAAAGACTTATTATATCGTAACAGAAGATGAGTTGAAGTGACACAATGTTATGATGAGATTATACTTATGGAAAAGTTGAGAATAGTAAGGAGTTTGTAAAATCTCCTTATACATTCTATTCTAGCTATATGGAAGGTAGGTAAACAAATGAACTACTATCTTATAAGAGAAACAATAGAATATAATAATAAAGTCACAACAGAAAAAATATGTGTCTCTGCCGGAGTTTTCAAAACAAAAGAATCCGCATGGAACTATGCAAAAGAACTTATTGATTCATGTGGAGAATTTGGGAAAACAGTAAGAACAAAGACATATGAAAAAATGAGACTTGTGTGTAATTATTGGGATGGAACAGAATTTACATATTCACTTGTTCCGGTAAGAGTTATGGAGTGATATAATTATGATTACAAAAGAAACATTCAAAAACGGTAAGGATACCCTTGTTGGTCTTCCGGCAAAAGAAGTGATTGAATTCATTAAAAACTCAGAAAAGTTTTCCATAGATTATATAACGGATAACGCTTATCCGATGGATTTTAATAGATATGGAAGAATTGTTTTTGATCTTCCTAGTGGATATGAACGTATTGGAGGAACTGGAAGAGGACATATCTCTATTCACTTTAAGTATGTTCAAATAAATCCTAAATCATATCGTTTCAATGTTTCTAATCTGTTTAGAGTTATCATGGAAGTAGATAAGATCACAGAATCACAAGTATATCTTCCGGAAAATTTTGAGTTTTAAGAACTATGTAATTCAAAATACATTGATAATACATCTGACTATTATGATACGGCAGATGAGTTAATTAGATACTTCAATGAGATGCAGCGGAAAGGTAAGAATTATAGAGATGAATGTTTGTTGAATTGAAAAGTTATGTTGCGGATACATTTTCAGTATCCGCTGATAGTATATCCGAATCAATGTTTATACTTCCATATGATGAAGGTTCTTATCAAATAAATGAACAAATAGAAGATCCAATAAAAACAAGTATATTCTATAATGTAGATAAAGAGAATGGAATAATCAAATCAAGTATTTGTTCTGATATAGAGTATATTCCTGGTGAAGGTTATGTTAGTTTCAAATCTGCTGAGATAGAGGATTATAGAAGTTCAAGAAAACAAGAATTTTCTATTCCACAAGAACTGTTAGACATAATACCAAAAAGAGATGAACAGGGTAAAAAAGGATCTTCCGGAGCAAAAGCACCCGTTGGTAGTTCATATTATATATTCGATGACGGAACTAATTTTACAGAAATTACATCATATGAGAATCTTGCAGATGCCGTGGATGATGAGAAACAAAGAGGCAATATATTCACAAAAACAAATATAATAGGACGAAGCGGAGGAATCTTATATATTCAATCTTGGGGATTCCAAAACATATACAAAATGATTCCATATATACAATTCATTCCAAGAAAGTATTTCCTATATACCGGAGAGTAAGAAATATTCAGTTTAGGTTATAATTTTAATCAGTATTAAACACAAAAAAACCCCAAGACTTTACATTAAGTAGTGAACAGCAATTATGTTCACTACTTAATTTTTTGTAATATGAAAGGAATTGATTATATATGATAAGAAGATTGAATGAGAATAATGCCCGTGAAGAAATGATAAAAGATGATATTGAATACATAACAAAACAGGGTGGAGATATTTATGAGGTAGCCGATTATCTTGAAAATCTTGGATTTGAAGAAGGTGGAAGCACCGCACTTAAAGATAACCAAACAGGTAAAACAGAAATAACAACATTTTACAAAGATAGCGGTAGTAATATGTCTGTTGGTGTTACACATGAACCTTTATATAAAGGAGGAATGGTTCTAGGTACTCGCTTTACATATGGTGGAGGAACTAGAAATAAACTTGAATCTGTAAGAAGAAAACGTATTGTAAAAGAATCAGCAAAAACAGAAAAATTTGAAAAAATACTTGATATGCTTAGTGGATTAGGTTATGAGGGTAATGTAAATATTGTTGAGGCAGATCTATCGAAAGGTAAAACAGTAGGAACTGTTAAAATTTTCAGATCTTCATATAGAATAGATTCTGATACATATGATGAAGACGATATTCTAAATGCCACCTGTTTAGGTCTTTCTCAAAAGAATGGCGGGGCTATTGATAGATTTTATATTTCTATCTAAGTTGATCTTTATTAAACACAAAAAAAAAACAAAGAATAACAATATCCATGTAGACTGATATGGTAAACAGTTTACATTGATATTTTTCAGTAATATGAAATAGAAAGGATAATGATATATGATTAAGAGATTGAATGAAATTACGGACGGAAAAACTTTTCTTGAAAAATCTATAGAACTCGCAAGGTGGTTATACGGTCATACTGCAAATTATGAAATGTCATCTGAGAGTAGACTGGATTTACAGATGGAGCTTTCTAAACTTATTGCAATGATTGAAGGAGCAAATAATTATTATTTAGATGTAAAGAAAGAATCTAAATCAAGAACTAGAAAAAGAAGTATTAAAGAAGGAATTGAACAAGTAGATGGCTATGCTGTTCAAATACATGATATGGGTAAGGGTTATATTCATCTTCTTCTTTTTAATGACGAATCGACAGCAGAAGAAGTATTAGAGTCACTTGAATATTTAGAATCAGCAGAAGATATTGATGAAGAAATGTTTTATGCCGAAGTTGATTATAATGTTGATATTGCCGATGATGTTGTAAATGAAATTGATTGGAGAAGAGAAGTTGATAATAACGATGTATGGACTGCCTCTGACGATACAAAATACAAAATTATTGGCAGTGTTGATCTTTGGTTGTATTGGTAATTTCACATCATTGTTAATTAGTAATAATACACAAAAACTTCCTAATTTATGTTAGGAAGTTTTTATTTTTCTATTTCAGGAAAACACTTGACTTTTTAGATTGTTTGTGTTATACTATATTTACAGTAATACGTTTTAGGAGGTAACTGTAATATGCCTAATATCAAAAAACAGGAAGTAGAATTTCTCCGGTCACTGGTTGATAAGATTGAGAACTGTAAAGATATGGAACAGGAAGCGTTCACTCTCCAAACAATCCTGAACAGACTTGATGCTAAACAGGAAGAAGCAAATAAAAGAACTCTTGAAATTGTTACAGAGAAGAGGGAACAAGATCCTTGTTACGGCAGATCAAAAGAAGAAAAGGAACGGATTAAGAATAGAAAGCGAGGTAAGAAATAATGGAATCCTATGTAGTGATGGAACTTGAAAAAGAAAGACAGAAGTTATATGATGAATTCAGATCTATTGAGATTAGACTTTGTGCAATTACAAAGGAACAAATCGAAGAAAGAAAAAGAGCTATTGAGAATCCGGATAATGGATTGGTTTATATTCTGAATGCTTGTAGAGATTACTTAAAGGCATCGGATCAGTTGGAACACAGTAAATGTATCAATAGGGCAGAAGTACATCTTGCAGATTTCTTTGGAAGTAAGCAAGTATCTGTTGCTGACATTATTGGTCATGGATATGACGATAGAGAGATTACAATTAGATTCACTTGTCGGGAAAGTAATCTTGAATGGGAACTTGTAATTGCAAATCCAGAAAGTAATTATCGGATCAATGATAAGTCTGTTATTTATGCTACATATAATGATTATCTTAAAGTATTTTCTCTTACGGCAACTTTAAGGTACATAAAAAGATCTTCTGAATATGCATCCTATTCTGTATCATTCAAAGATATATTTCTTGATAAAGATTTCCAAGAAGTTGTGATTAAAACAAATAAGGAGGATATTGAAAATGGCACTGATGAAGATTGATTCCGGTAGAGTTAGTGCGGTAGGTCTTTTGACTTCCTCACTGGATTTGTTTAATATCTCATATGAGGTTTATTATGTTGCGGATCAGAATGGCTTTATGGTTGTATTCCCTAATTTGAAAGATCGTAAAGGTGATGTTGTTCTACACGATTTTTCCTACGGTCACGAAGGTAATCTGTTTGAAGGTTATGGGGAAATGAGTACAGTTGATGGAGATGTTTGTGTGTTTGAAAGTCTTGGGGAGATTGTAGAACTCGCAAAGCAGAAAGGTTTTTATTTTTAAGGAGGAAGAATAAATGATACCGTTAATTAAAGAAGATAGTTTTATGGAAATGGCGAAACTGATTCCAGATTATGCCGATGAATTGCTTTGTGGAGACTTTGGAGATTTTATATATTTTTCTCCAAAACTACATCCGGCAGGTCCAAGAGTAAAGTTCTATGGTGGAACCAAAGAAACATCGACAACAAGAAAAGCACCTACACTTGCTTTTACAAATACAGGTGAAACAACTCTTGAATTAGCTAATTGGATGAACAAGAAGAATTGTCCAAATGCATTTGATTCTGAATATGTTGAAAAAGTACATAACTTTGTAAACAGACTTCTTCCGATTCTACTTCTTGTTTGGTATGGGAAATTAGACGAAGCCCGCGCATTGAAGTATTTTGAAGGGGCTATTACATTAACAAAATTATTGTCGTATCTTAGGGAGATTCCTGAAAATCATCTTAAATATCTAAGAACTTGTGAGACATTGGATCAGATACAGGAATATTGTTTGAAGAATAACCTATATAAATCATAAGGAGGAAAAAATAAATGAGATTTGTTTCAGAACTGGAATATGACAGATGGATTACAGATATGTATGATTCATATCAAAATAGAGGTAAAGAGTTTACTAATGTTCGTGTTCTAACTTTACAGGAAAGAGAAGCAACAAAAAGAACAATTATTATGAATATTATGACAGGAAGAACATCAGTCGCAAAATGCCACAAAGATGATAAATTCTCTTATACTATTGGAGTAGCAATCGCTTGGGCAAAATATAGGAACATGGAAATTCCTATTAAATCTAGTATTGTCAGTATCCATGATCTTGAACCCGGAGATGAATTCTATTTCAGACATAATTTCTCAAAGTCACACATTTTCATCGGTTTCCACTCTAACGGAGTTGAAGGAGATGATGTTATTCTATATAAGAATACAAGAAAGTCGAAGAAGATTGAAATTGAACCCTTGTCACAGTTCAAAGAACCGTTGACAGTTTATAAGGTATTTTGAGTGGAGGTAAATAATTATGAAGAAAACAATTGAAGTAGAAGTTCCTATTACAGTAGATGATATTGTAGAATTCCTTTCATCCGGATCAGCATCAGCAGTAAAGGAACTAGCAACTAAACTTAGCATTAATACTTTGTCTTATTTTGCATCACGATATGTAAATAGAGTAAATGAAGAAGATCCGGAAACATATGAAAAATTCGTACAGTATCTTCCTACAATTAAGCCCACAGTAAAAACAGAGTCAAAGAATATGGAAGATAAAAAAGAAGAACAGAAACCAAAATATGAGCTTGGATACAGGTTTAAGATACAGTTGACAAATATATTCGGTAATAAGAGTGAAACAGAGTGTTGTATCTCAGCGATTACAAGAACAGAGAGATATGGAAGATATAGATATTCATACACAATCTCAACAAACAGATTTCCTTATGAGTGGACATGGGATGAAAATACGTTGAGGAAGTACATAGAGGATGGAAAGACATTCTTGTGAAAAGTATACAAAAATACCCACATAACTTTGTGGGTATTTTTTATTCTAATTTTTTCTAAAACACTTGACATTTTACTATAAATATGTTATACTATATTTGTAAGGTTAAGGTGTTACACGCGAACAGGAGGTACAATATGAAGACTTATACAACAACAAAGGTTAAGTTCACCGAACTGGAAAAGAAACTCAACAGATTGTTCAAGAAACTGGATGCAATCGGTGCAGACTACACATTCAATAAGATCAGAGACTTCGCAGATGATGTTCCTGTTTACGCAATTGATGAGCTCACTCAGACCAAAGTTAAGGTTGATACTGTTAAGGTTGAGTGTGTTGAATTTGAACTGGATTTCGACACATACAAGGTTGGAGATTACAGAGTAGCAGCAGTTCTGGAAAGAACAACTGATGAGAATGACAACCTTGTTTACACTCTGGATGAAGCACTGGATTATAAGAAATATGCCCATACCGCACTCCGTTGCGATCACTGCCATACTGCACATAACAGAAAAAGAGCAATCGTACTTATCGACAATAATAATGGTAATGAAATCGTAGTCGGTAAGACCTGTGTAAAGGACTTCATTGGTATTTGCACAGATACTTTTAGCAATTACCTTTACGGAATCACTGAGATCCTGAATGACATTGACGATGGGATTTGGGATAACGAAATGCACCTTTACACAAGAGTTATTGATCATGTTGAGTATCTGGCAAGATGCATCGAACTCACAGAGAAAAAGGGTTATTACAAGAGCCTTAAAGCAGATTCCCTTTACAACCTCAAGAACCATGTTAATGATAAGTATTATGATCTTGCTAAGAAGGTAGTAGACTTTTACGAGAACTATGAGACTGTTGACAACTTTGAACACAATATTCGGATGTTCGTTACCGGAAGAACTCCTATCGTTGCAGAGAATGGTTTTGTAGCATACGCTTATACACAGTATGTAAAGATTCTTGATAAGCAAAGAAAAGAAGCAGAAAGACTTGCAATTGTAGGAAAGAGCAACTATGTTGGTGAAACTGGAAAGAAGTACACATTCACTGGCAAGATTGAAAGAGTTGCCGGATATGATACAGATTATGGTTATGTCACAGTGTTTACATTCAGAACAGTTGACGGAAATGCAATCGTATGGAAAACAACATCTGATCCGCTTACAAAAGACTACACAGAAATTGGAACAATCGAAGTCACCGGAACAGTAAAAGAACACAAAGAATATAGAGATGAAAAACAGACAATCCTTACAAGGTGCAAGATCAGAGAAGTGGTTGGAGCATAAATCCAACCACTTTTTCTATTTTATCAATTCTAACTACATACAGAATAAATAAACCGAATATTTGATAACAATAATACATAGTACGAATCGCCGTTTACTATGTCTTTTTTTTTTATTCTTTATGTAGGAGATGATTTCTAATGGCTGATGGAAAAGCAAAAGTTTTTTATTTAACATATGAAAGATATGAGAATTTGAAAAACTCACAAGACCCAAACGAACATATTGATGCTAATTCATTTTATGTAGTATCTGAAACATCACAACTAGGTTCTAATATGCTTTCACTTTATCTAGGTGAAGCAAAACAATGTGATCTATTAGATATTACACAAGATGTAGATGATCCTGAAAATCCTATTGATTATGTAGATTTTATAAATAATGACAATATTCCGGAAAGTTATAAGATTCCTGATAAGCTATTATTCTATAAACAAGGTACTTATGGTGTTGATGAACATTATTCAATGCTAATGTATTATGTTCCGGAAGGGGAAGATAGACAGCAAGGGAGATTTATTCAAGTAGGAGATAGTTCTTCTATAAAACCAGATAATCTAACTATACTATTAAATCAAGCTACTAATGAAATATATGGTGTAGGTGCTAACTTAGAAGGAAAAGAAATTACATATGGTGTAAATACATATACAGGTGCCGTTGGTGCAACCGTATATAATGATTATGTTAATAATAAAAATGCAGGACAATACTCTAATGTATTTGGAAGTAGTAATGCTGATATAAATGGTGAGTTTGACACTATCTTTGGTTATCAAAATACTGTTAGTGGTGGAACAGTTAGAGGAAATACAGTTTTAGCAGAAAATGTTTCTTTATCAGCACCAACAATAAAAAATAATTTAGTAAGTGGTTCTAGTATTACGGTCGGTATGGGAGGAAATTGTGAACATAACACAATCATCGGGTCTAACCATAATATAGGAATGGGAAATGTTCCGTTTATAAACAATCTGATTTTTGGTTACGGTGTTGTAAGTCCGGCTGGTAGTGGTCAAAATCCAACAAAAATAAGATATTCTATTATAGGTGGTAAAGATCAAAAAATAACAGGTGCTGCTGATGGATATGTTATATTGGGATTGAACTCTTCCTGTGTGAATTGTTATGACGGTTCTACTATTCTTGGAAGTAGTCATACAGTCACAAATGGTGTTGAGGGAATATTGGTGGCAGGTCGTTCAAATGAAGTTGACACAACACATTCACCCTATGATGACGCCGGAATAATAGTTGTGGGAGATCATTTAAATGTTTCACAATATACGAATTTTGGTTTTACTGTTCTTGGAAAATATAATGATACGTCTGTAAAAGATTCTATATTCACAATAGGAAATGGAACAAGTATAACAAGGTCAGATGTAATTAGATTATCTAATACAGGTCTTTTACAAGTTTGTGGAACTAATGGAGATGTTGTAACATCAACAGGAAATAACTTAAACACAGAAATAAGAACAGTACCGATATCTACAACCTCTCATACATTTTTAGTTCTTCCATTTAACGGAAAAGAAACTATACTACAAAATACCGTATCACCAAATACAATATCAAGTATAGGAATATCAGACATAACATACATGAGTTATAACAATGGTCGTGGTGATACGTCTATGGCAACATCTGATGATTATAATTCGGTTATTGTATTCAAAAAAGGTTCTAGTATGACAACAGCCGATAGTGTATTAGCAAACTTCACAGACCCAGATCTACCAAAAATATACTTGCTAAATCCAGATATTGATATTTCAACATTTGATATTCTTCACGTTATGTTATTTAATGACGGATTTCATATTTGTGCTATCGTTGCAGGATATGAGGAGGCTTCATCATGAATAATAGAATGAAATTATTAAAGAGATACTATTGTAGTATTCCTACCAAAACAGAACCAGAACCGGAATTTACATATACAGTATCAAATAATGAAGCCACAACAGAATTTTATTATGGAACTAAAACATCTGTAACTGTTCCAAATACTCTTGGCGGATATCCGGTAAAAGAAGTTGGAAACACCACATTCAGTCTTGGAGCTTTAAAATTAGAGGATCTTGAAAAACCAGATACAACACAAACAATCACATCTATCACTTTCTCAAACGGAATAGAAAAAATTTAAGCAATTCACTTGACTTTTTGAATGTAGTGTGTAAGTAACAGTTTTTGTTAAATATAAAAATTATAATAGTTATTTACATTATTTATAAAAATTATTCAATAAATAGTAGATAAATATAAATTGGAATAACTATATAAATAACAACAAGATTTGGAGGTTGTTATTTATGGTTAAGATAAGTGATCTCAATAAAGATTGGTATACTCCTGGTGATGTGGCTAGTATGCTCGGTGTTGTTCCTATGACAGTTATAGGATATGATAAGAAAGGTATTATGTCATTTGAGAGAACACCAACAAACAGAAGAACCATATCCAAATATAATCTTATTAAAAGTTTGAAAGAACTAAAAATTTTAGTGGATGATTCTTACAATAAGTTTGATGCCATATACGCAAGAGTGTCTACTCAAACACAATCTAAACGGGGTGATTTGGATCACCAGATAAATACATTGTTATCTTTTTGTGCAGCAAAAAATCCAGTCAATCTTCAGATATATAAAGATGTTGGTAGCGGACTCAATGATAAAAGAAAAGGTATAATAAAACTTATTCATGATATAGAATCAGATAAAATAAGCAGATTATTTATTATGTATAAGGATAGATTAACAAGGTTTGGATTTAATTATTTATCTGAAATTTGTGTGACACATAATACAGAAATTATACAAGTCTCAAAGGAAGTCGTTACAAAAACAACGCAAGAGGAGTTGGCGGAAGATTTGTGTGCAATAATACACTCTTTCAGTGGCAAATTATACGGGCTTAGAAAATCTCAAATAAAAGATATTAACGAAAAATTAAGTTTTTTGAGGGAGGTGAATGAGAATGATGACTCTGGTTGAAAAACATATAATTAAAAGAAACCATAGATATTACAATAAAATAGATCATATTTGCTTTCTTTCAAAGAATCTATACAATTCAACATTGTATGTTATCAGGCAACATTATAAAAATACAGAAGAATATCTTAATTATAATGAGGTAAATAAAATATTTACAGATAAAAAACAGATAGATTATTGTGCTTTGCCAAGAAAAGTGAGTAAATGCACCCAAATGCTTGTTGATAAAAATTATAAAGCATTTTTCAGTAAACACAAAAACGGAGATATGAGATGCCGACCTCCAAAATACCTAGATAAGATAAATGGTAGACAAGTTACTATGTACTGCAAACAAGCGTTATCTTTTAAAAGAATAGGATTTGTTAAACTATCAGGAACAGATATCTTTATAAAAACAGACAAAGATGTTCAGTTTGTGCGTCTTGTTCCTAGAAATGGTTATTATATTATTGAGATTGGATATAATATACATTCAAACGATATTAAGATAGATAATAGCAGATATGCTAGCATTGATTTAGGAGTTAATAATCTTGCAACAATAACATCAAATGTATTTAGTCCAATTATAATAAATGGAAAGCCTGTAAAGTCTATAAACCACCACTATAATGAACTTGTTGCGAAATACAAGTCAAAATTACAACTGATAAATAATAAGAAAACATCAAATAGAATAAAGGCATTCGGACGAATAAGAAATAATAAGATAGATGATTATTTTCATAAGGTATCCAGATTTATAGTGAATCATTTAGTTTCCACAAATGTTAATACTCTCATAATTGGATACAATGAGGGATGGAAACAAGACACTAAAATGCACAAGGATGATAAACAAAACTTCATCTATATACCGTTTCTAAAATTTGTAAGAATGCTTGAATACAAATGTAATCTTGTTGGTATATGTGTTATTGTTCACGAGGAATCATATACATCCAAATGTAGTTTTATGAATCAGGATGTAATGCCTACATATGGAAACAAACTAATTGATTTTAATCCAACTGGAAAACGGATAAAACGTGGATTGTATAGAAATAATGATCTTTCTGCGATAAACGCAGACGTAAATGGATCATACAACATAATGCGCAAAGTTCTTACTGAAAAAGCAGCATGGAACGAGAATATTTTCTCGAACTGTGTAGAGGTGTGCAGTACACCATTAGTTAAATCATTTTAACTATGAATTAGATTTTTATATTAACTATGAAAATCTAAACTGTTATAATAATTTTATGGAGGTGGTTGATATGCCAGATAATTCCTTTATTCTTCAACAGCCAAATGATTCAAGAATCCTTTACTTGAATGGTGATGTTGAAGATACAAACATTTCGCAAGTATGCAAAGATCTACTCAATATCATTGAAGAAGATAAGAAAGGGCTTGAAAAATTCAGAGATTACAAGCTACTCCCGATCAAACTCTATGTGCAGTCTTATGGTGGATCAATAAATGATATGTGGGCATTGATTGATATTATTGAATCAAGTACAACACCTATTATTACATATTGTTCCGGATACTGTATGTCAGCAGCAGCACTTATATTCCTTGCTGGACATTATAGATGTATGTATAAACACTCGTCAATTATGTTCCATCAAATGTTTGTTGCTACATTTGGAAAGATCATGGACTTCAACCTAGAACAAAAACAGTTTGATAATATGCATCGGGATATGATTAAATACATCAAGAAGCATACTAAACTGACAAAGAAGTTCTTTCATAAGATGGTTGATATGAAACGTGATATGTATTTGGATGCTAAACAGTGTTTGAAACATGGTGTCTGTGACAGTATTATTGATAACTCAGATATCCGGAGTGATATCAAAAAGCAACTTACTATTATCCTAAATCAACAGGAATGTGGAGGATTAGAGGATGAATGATAAAAAGTATTGGATTGTAAGACCTATCATCAATGGTTTTGAAACTTGTATGTGTCTTTATGGCACAGAGGAAGAACTTAGACAGTATATTCAAGTAATGCTAAACGGTGTGACAGCTTATGCAGAAGCTACTGAGGATATTGCACAGATGTTCCTAAGACTAGCAATGAAAGTTTATATGTGTCCAAATATTATTCCGGAAGAACAGAAACAAAAAGAAACAGAAGAAAATGTATAATATAAACAAAAACGATCTACTTCAAGTGGGTCGTTTTTGTTACCTATAACATATGATATTTTTCAAAAATAACTTGACTTTTTCGAGAAAGTGTGTTATACTATATTTAAGTAAATGTGTGGGAGAAGAAAGGTGACTGTTATGAAGAAGTTTGTACCTTATGAAAAACTATCAAAAAAGAAGAAAAAAGAGATCAACAACAAAAAGCGCAATACATGGGGAGATATGAATCCTGAAACAAGGATTATCAATAAGAACTTTAAGAAGTTGAAGCAGATGGAATATGAAGATAGTCTTGATTATTAAAAATAAAAGGAGTTATTATTATGAGAAAATATAAGATATCATTAAATAGTGATGAAGATCATGTTCGTCAGATTAAGGAAGGGCTTGCATCTAATGATGGATACTGCCCATGTCGTATCGGGAGACTTCCTGAAAATAAATGTATGTGTCAGGAGTTTAAGGATCAGTTGAAAGACGATAACTTTGAGGGTCTTTGTCATTGTGGTCTTTATCTTAAACAGTTTAAGGAGTAATGTATGGACATTATTGGAAAACGGTTTGGAAAGTTAGTTGTTCTATCTAACGATCCAAACAGGAAATATTATGTTATGTGTCAGTGTGATTGTGGTAACATAAAGTCTATTCGCTCTTGGAGCCTTACAACTCACGGCAAAAGACCTGTTCGTTCTTGTGGATGTGAAAAGGAAAGGGCTTGTTTAGAAAACGCAGAATCCCATAACAAAGTAGATAAGGCTTTCAATACAAAGTTTGGGATCATAGAAAGTGATAAACCTTATATCAACAATAAGAGTGGATATAAGGGAGTATGTTGGGATAAGCGTAGGAACAAGTGGTGTGCTGATATTCGCATTCAAGGCAAACGATTCAGATTAGGTAGATTTGATAATATCGAAGATGCTGTAAAAGCAAGAATAGAAGCAGAAGAAAAACTACATGAACCTGTAATCAGATTAAAGGAGGAAAAATTAGGTGAACATTAAAGAAAACTATATGGGATTTTCCGGAACTGTTATTAGTGCTTTACGATATTGTTTAGGGAGAATGACATATATGCCGTCACTTGTTATTGAATTTGTCACTCCGTATCTACAAGAAATGGAAACGAAGGATTTGTATGTTATTCAACGAGACATTGTTGAACATGGTAAATTTGTAGTAACTCCACAAAAAGTAACACTCACATATGACGAACGTGGATTGTGTAAAGAGTGTTATGGTGATGAATGTGATTATAGAACATGGATGGATTTTCTGGAAAAGGTAGAAGCTGAACTTTATAACAGAAAGGAAGACACAGAAGATGAATCTTAATGAAGCCATTGAACATCTGGAAGAATTGCTTAATGACACAAACAGAGAGTGGAACTGTGAAGAATGTAAAAATGAACATGAAGAACTTTATAACTTTCTAAAAGAACTTCAAACAAGAAGAACTCAATCTGATAACAGTTGGCATAATTTCAAAACAGATCCTCCACCGGAGAATGAGACTGTTCTTGTGGTGTTTGAATATTTCAGATACGGTGATTATAATAGAATGTATAAAGACATTGGCTTATATGAACATCCATACGATCATTTTATAAACGGACAATCTGGTTGGAAAAATCTAAGAATCATCAAGTGGAAACATCTTGGAATTACAAACTATGATATTATTTCTGAAAAGTGAGGTAAATAATTATGAGTAAGATCAAACTAGGTCAGGTTGTTGATTGTATTATCACATCTATCTGGACTGCTATTGGGGCTTTCTGTTCAGCAAGAGCCGCAACGACAAATAGCATGGATGCTGTATTTATTTACTTTGCTGTAGCAGTTGCAAGTTTCTATTTTATGTCACATTGTTTATCTAAAACAATCCATAAAAATGTAGAGCGTGATTATTTCTTTGAAGATGATATGACAAAATATCCATAATGTAGAATTAAACTCACTACAAACATATATAATCAAACTCCTTCAAACATATATAATGTGGATGTTTTCCGCAATTTGTTGAAAGGAGTTTTTGACTATGAAATTGTTTATTAAAGAAGGACGTTACGAAGATGATATGGCTGTTGCAAGACATATGTCAAAGTGGCTTGAACCAGATCCAGTAGATGATCCTGAAATGAGATACACCAGTGCAAAAATCACAGTGAGTTGTCTTGATACGGATGAGGATTATGAAACTGAGTTTGATTTCGATGTTTATAACTCTAAGAAGTTACCTAACGAAGATTTTGAAGAATATGTAAACAAGAATGCTTCACTTCTCGCACAGCAAGAATGTGAACAGGAAGGTTCTCTGGAGTTTATCGGAGTAACAGATATTCAGTTTGAAGAAGAACCTTATTATGAAGATAAGTACGAGAACGATGATTTTTACGATCCATACGAATATTGATTGATTGTTCTTCACATTATAATTATTTATTCTAAACGTCACATTTATTTGTGGCGTTATTTTTTTTTGAAATTTCCTATTGACTTTTTTGAGTTATTGTGTTATAATATGTTTACGGAGGTGTTGTATATGAATGAAATGCAAAGTAATTCATTAAAAAACATTAAAAGACAGGCTAATGAATATGCTGACAGTATTTTTGGAAGAGGACATATAAGAACAATGAAATTAGATTCTTTGGAATATTTTATTTCTGCATGGTTTGAAATTTCTCCAATTGATGATGATATTGAAAAGTTTCCATACCCAACAGCACATATTTATATTTATCCGGATGGTTCACTCAGATATCCAGTTCACATAAACCATGATATTTATGATGAAGATTACATAGATTTTAAGACAACTATTGAGTGTCAGTCGGCTAGAAATAAAAATATAAGAAAGGATGATCTATACTATGAGTAAGAAGAAAGAAACAATTGAACCGGAACAGATTGGAGTTATTCTTAAAATTCCAAAAGGATGTAAAAAACTAACCCTTACAGCAATCATAGAGCAAGACGGAAAAGAATTGTCGGTATCTACTACGCTTAAAAAGAAAGCCCTTAAAACTGCTAGAAAAGACTTCCTTGATAATGTTGAATTTGGTGATGATTATGATGAAGTCTATGCTCTTACAGACGAAGGTAAAGCATACCTTAACAGTCCGGAAGGTATGGCAGAATTGCGCAGAATCATCGAGGAAGAATTAGACAAAGAAGATAATTAAATAATAAAATTTTCTAAAAACACTTGACTTTTTCCTTATAATGTGTTATACTATATTTACAAGATATTATGAAGGAGGAAGTCACTATGTTAGATCCTAATAGACTGTTTGAGGAAGGTATCGTTACAAAGGATATCAAGAAAATTCGTCAGGCTCAGTATGAGTATGAGATTCTTTTGGAACAGGAAATTATGCTTGACAATGAAGATCACTATGACCTCCGTGAAGATATCTCTAACTATGAGGAATGTGGGTGGTGTGCATGACAGACAGTTATTTCAATATGTTTGCCAGAGAAGTTATTTCTGACAAACAATATACAGATGATTCAATAATAGATTATATACAAGAAGGTTTACATGAAATAGAATATCCAAATCCTAGAAATATTCCAAGATATCCAATTGATCCTTATGAATGGATTCATATAGTAGTATTACCTTGATATAGGAGGTGAGTTTTCAAGTGTTTTATTATGCAGTCCGAAACGGACGAAGAACAGGAGTTTTCACAACATGGAAAGAGTGTGAGGAATCTGTTAAAGGTTATTCTGGATCTATCTTTAAGAAGTTCACAGATTCAGAATCAGCATGGAACTTTGTAAATAATGTTCCCGAAAAACCTTCTCACAATACAGATGTTCCTACATTTACAGAAACAGGATCAGATTGCTATTGTTTTGTTGACGGTTCATTTAATGCTGATACTGGTTTCTATGGATATGGTGGTGTTTTGTTTGATGGAACTAAATACCATCTTATTCAGGGAAGTGGTAATGATGTTGACATGGCTTCTATGCGCAATGTAGCAGGAGAAGTTATGGGAACAATGGAAGCATTAAAATGTGCATCCAGTATTGGCATCAAGGATATCACCATATACTATGACTATCAAGGAATAAGAGCATGGGCAGATAAATCTTGGAAAGCTAAAAGAGAAGGAACTGTTGCCTATGTTCAATTTATTCGTGGACTGAATATGAATCTAAACTTTCAAAAAGTAGAAGCACATACCGGAGTTATAGGGAATGAATACGCTGATGTTATTGCAAAGAAAGCTGCTGCGATCAATCTAACAAGAGCACAGAGACTTCTTTATTTTGATGCCTTAAAACTTTGTGGACTTACAGTTACGGAGGAAGAAGAATGATAAAGAATATCCTTTATTGGATTACAATCACTGCTTGTATGTGTGGACTTCTTATCTTAGGATTTTTGGTAGGAGTGACATATAAGAACTATGAACATATAGATAACTTTGAATCAAGTTTTGAACAATCAAGTGAAAGCTATATTAAAACAGAAGATATGACAAAAAACGATAATTTTGAATGTGTTCAAGCATTTACTTTTTCCGAAATACCTCATATGGATTTATTTGGAGTGGATACGTTAAAATCTGAAACCGCTACACCAACAAGTATTCGTTTTATATGTGATGAAGGAACATTTATTGTGTATAAAGCATTTTGTGTTGTTGATTCTGATGGGTACATTGTTTCAGAATATAGTTCAGTTGCTCAGTTTATAGATACATATGGGAATAAAACAACAATAGGTGAAGATAGTTTTAATGATGTTGTTATTGTTCCAAAAAACGAACAATTTAATCTTGGTGATAGAACATTTCTCGCACACAATGGTTGGTACATTATATATAATGGAAATTATTATAGAATAAATAAAATTGAATCTGTGGATTATAGATATTGGGAGGATTGATATTATGACCAGACAAGGATTTGAACTATGGTGCAAAAAGATGTTTGATAACTTTTCATATGAGTATAAAACATCTACAGAAAGATTGAAAGAGATGATTGTAAATAATACAAACAACTATGATCGAAGAATGATTCTGAGAACATTGGATGATGGAACTCATAGTCCATTTGTTATAGCTATTGACATTAAACACGGTGATATTAGGATCACAAATGTAAAGACAGGTAAAACAGGAAAAGCCCATTGTCATCCAAAGGAAGAATTTGATCCAATTAAAGGAATTGCTATTGCTTGGGCAAGATATACAAAAACAGATATTCCAGAAATTACTCCGGAAAAGATTGAATTCCTTGCTCCGAGTGATAAAGCACGCCTAAAAGAACTTGTTTCATCTATAGCAGATTATCACAATTGCACAAAAGAAAATGTACTCAGTCTGATGTATAAGTATATTTCTGGAATGGTAATTGAAACAGAGGAAAAGAAAGACAGGGATATTTTCACAGTAGATCCAAAGTCATTCATCAATACAAAAGAATTCAAGGATGTAATGAAACACAGCAAACACGAATATAAAGACACAGATTTGTTTATATTTAATGTAAAGTTATTGGACAGTTATATGGAAGATAATGAATGTCTTTCTTATCATGAGATTGAGGAACTTCATAATAAAAAAGTTTTTAATGGAAAATTGATTTACTATAAAAGTAAACCTGTTGCAAGAATTTTTCATACACTTTTGATTAGTGACAATGATTATAATCTTAATCCTCAAAGAGAATTAAGAGCATATGCATACACTGTACGTCATGCAGGAAATGATGATATTATTGAAAAGATCATATCAGGTAAACTTGATAAATGTTATGTTGTATATACATTTATGAGAAGAATATGTTCCATTTGTGGGGAGAATTATTGTTCTGCACATAGAAAGGGTGGGACGTATGACGGTAAGGTAGCACAGGACACGATTGAGGAAGTTACTGGTATCCATGATATTTATTTTGTGGAGGATTGATTTATGTCTCTCAGTTATGGAAAAACACTAAAAGATAAAGCTGCTGCATTTTGTGTAAACAAATCTATCGAACTTGAAGATATTGTAGAACAGATGCAATCTCTTTATGATGAACTCAGTCCGGAAGATGCGTTGCTTATAGGTCTTACTATGAGATCAGTAGAAAAAGCATCTGAAGCATTACATACAGCCGCAGATAAATTATATGAGGATAATTGAATATGAGAATTTTTAGAAAGCTATCAGGTTGGGAATACTCTGTATATGAATATGATAAGTTATTCATATACACAATAACAATTAAGAATTCAGGACAGCACCTTGTAATTATAAATACAAATAAAGATGTAGATGGATGTATCTTTATTGGTCTTGACCCTTATATTGATATGGAAAAAACACTTAAAAGATGGATATCATCCGGAGTTATAATGCTTGATGAAGTTTCTTTTTATAGGTGTGTGACATTAGATCCATTAAGAACAGCCGATTATATATATCTAATGGATAACGCTCTATATTATATGCAGAGTTGGTTAGAGTTTGACAGGTCGCAAATAACACCCGACAATTTTCAAAAAGAGGTTAGCTCTGAGATTAAGGAGGTTGGTAAGGATGAGAGCATTTGAATCCTATGAACAGGAGTACAAGAAAAACCTAAAATTCACATATCCCGAAGAAATGAAAACAATTATTGATTATATAGAAAAGAGTGGTAAATGCAATCTGGATTATAAGAATTTGGAAAAGGCGTGGTATGTTTTCTCAGAAATTTATGATGCTACATTCCTAACTCCTGATGATCAATTACTTCATGATTTCGGAGAATGGCTTACAGACTATGATGTAGAGGAAATCCGTAAGATGAATTACTATGGATATATGGAAGACACACCCTATGAACCGTGGAAAGATGATTTTGAATATAAGGATTAAAAATAAACAAAAATAGATATCATACATAATGTTAAAAACGTAACTATATGTATGATATCTATTATTTTATAAAGGAGTTGTTTTTTCTATGGTATTATACTATGAGAACATAATTACAGATTTACGCAGAAACAATATTAAGGTGACACAGAAGGTATTTGACTATTTGAATGAGTATGTAGATTTACAGAATTCAACAATAGAAAAAATGGAGCCGGAGACATATAGAGATTTGAAAGACAAGAATGTTCTTGTTGTTGACGATTCAAATGTTATTGCTGTATATGGGCAAAATAAGTTTATGTATAATCCAAATAAGATAAAGGCTTCTGCTATTCCTGAGTATGATGTTTATGAGGTTATTCAGGGCGGTGTGAATGTTCAAAATAGGAGAGAACAAAGAAGAGATTACTTAAAAGGATTGTCAAGTACAAAAGATTCTAAATTCAGTAATGTTCCAAGATCATCTAATTATATTTGGGATAAAGACTGGAATCCAGAAGTCAATAAGCGTTATTACACAAAGTTATTACAACAGAATCATCTTGGTAAATATGCACAACAGTTAAATGATGCCTATGATGTTGTTAAAGAACTAATAGATCAACGTAGAGAAAGATTGACTGGTAAGAGGTCTGAGTATGATAGAATCATAACTGATATATCTAGGCAAATCAGTCGTATTGAAGATGAAATGGTAGCTGCCGAAAGAGATTTTAGTTTTGATCCAGATAAACTTAAAAAGGAAATTTCAAAACTACCAAGAATGATTAGCAATGCACAGTTCTTTATTGATACAGAGAATAAGGAATTTGCCATTGCTGCAAGATATAATGGAACAGGTAGACGTAAACCTATTCCATATACTAAGATCGAGAAGTGATTAAGTTAAATAAAAAACTTTTTCAAAAAGTCCTTGACAAATCTCCTGATAATATGTTATAATATGTTTATAGTATAATGTGTGATTGGAGGAAATAAGTCATGATTAAGAAGTATATGAATCAACTCTATAAGGAAATCATGTGGTATAAGAAAAAGATTGATAATGGTAAGCTCCAATATTTCGGGAAGAAGGATATCGGAGACACTAATTGTTTTACTGTTATTTTGAAAGACGGTTCGTATTTTTATATCAATATTGGAACTGATAAGATTCCGTATGTTCAGAAAAGACAAGTAGCGTATATCTTTAAGGAATTGCACAGAAGAGATGACAGACTTAATAAGTGGTATTTGGATTCCATAGATTCTGACCGTGGGTACTATTGTTACAAAAAAGAGGATATATACGGACAGAGTAACTATGTGACAGAAAAAATGAAATATTATAAAGTTGACTATAATAAAGAATATGATACTGGTTGTTGGGATTGAACGAAACCTATATTGAATAGATATTAAAAATGAGATTATGAAGAGGAATGATGATTTATGATAACCCTGATGAATGAAGATGTATTATTTGAAAAACTAACTGGAAAACAATTCTTCCAATCACTTCTTGAATATCTAACAAAAGATACGATGATTAAATACGCCGATGATTATATTCCTAATTTTGATAAATCAAAGAAACAGAAATATGCAAAAGAGTATCCGATCAAAGATATCAAAGATGATATCGCTTCTTTTATAGATGACTGGTTAAGCGAAATAAAGACCGAGTGTGACGTTTACTCTATGAAAAATAATCGTAAGTCTGATTCCTATGGATTCTCAAATTATATAACACTATCCTTTAATCGTCCTGCTGATAGAAGACTGTATCAGTTCTACAAGGATAACGATGAACTATATAACAATGTGAAATTCCGTTTCTCGGAACACGAATCCAGAAATGATGATTCTGATATTGAGGATTGGGTAAACTTCACTGGTAAAACATTTAACCAAGCAGCAGAAGAAATGAAGTATAAGATTCAAAACTATGTCGTAGACCTTAGATCAAAAGAAAAGCAATATTTGAAGAAACTGGATAAGAAGAATAAGAAAAGATGGTGATTATATATGATTATTCTTGAGGATGTTGGGGTTAAAGACAACCATATTAAAAAAATATATGATATAATCAAACAAAATTTCGATAATAAAAACTATAAGTTCGAGGAAAAAATAGAAGATTATGTTATCTGGTGTGATAACGATAAAGAACGTGCTGTATTCATTCAGGCAAAAGATGGTTCATGCTATGGAACTGTCTGTAAGAATGATATTGATACTGGTTCGGAAGCTGATATTTTAGATTATATAAAAGATCAGCTTAACGATACAAAAGACGATTAAGGAAGGGAGTTATTTATTATGACTACTACTCACGAATTTGATATTAGAAAAGATTGTTGGGGCGGGGCAGAAGACAGAATCAAAGAACTTACAGATGATCAAATTGATGAACTGGAAGCCGTATTAGAGGATTATTTTATTGATGCTGATAATATTCCAAGCGATACAGATGTAAATGATTTCATTTGGTTTGAGGAAGAGACATGGAAAGAATGGATCGGACTTGGTGAAACCGATGAAGATGAAGATTTCTATGACGAATACGAAGATGAAGAATTTGAAGATTTCGATGATGAAGAATTTGAAGATTAAATAATCATAAAACATAGTATAAGGCACATCCTTTATAGGGTGTGCTTTTTTTGTTTAATAATAAAAATATTTCAAAATCCTATTGACATTTTCTAAGTTTTGTGTTATACTATAATTACACTATTATATCATGGAGGTTGATATTATGTCCTATTCAAAAACAATCAATGAACTTGTGGAGTACCTTAATGTATGCCGTGATGCTTATTATAATCTAAATAAACCTATTATTACAGATCAACAATATGACGATTTATTTGACAAACTTACAGAACTTGAAAAGGAATCCGGTATTGTTCTAAGCAACTCCCCGACACAGACAGTTGGTTATACTGTTGCATCGGAGTTTAAGAAAGTAAAACATTATAAACCACTTCTTTCATTAGATAAAACAAAATCCTACGAAGACATTGTAGCATTTTGTGATTATAGAGATGTTCTGTTCATGCATAAACTAGACGGACTCACAATTCAATTGACATATGAAAATGGTGAGTTTGTTCGTGCTGAAACCCGTGGTGATGGTTTTATTGGTGAAGACATTACAGATAATGCAAAAACATTCATTGGAGTTCCTAAAACTATTCCGGTAGATGGAACAGTTAGGATCACAGGTGAAGCGATCATCAATAAAAATGATTTTGAATATATCAATAGTAAACTTCCAGAAGATGAGCAGTATGCCAATCCTAGAAATCTTGCGAGTGGGTCTGTTAGACAACTTGATAGCAAAGTGTGTGCTTCCCGGAAAGTACGATTCATTGTATGGAATGCAAATGATCTTTCCTCAGACGGAACAATGCTTAGTGGTATTGTAAAAGCGCATGAATACGGGTTTAACATTGTTCATTTCTGTGAAGCTAATAAAGTGAATGATACTTCTTATGTTGAAACAGTTTTCAACAATATGAAATCTGCTTCTACAACAAATGGAATTCCTATTGATGGTATCGTTGTAATGTTTAATGACATTAGCTATGGTGATCTTCTTGGAAAAACGGCACACCACTTTAAGAACGGTATTGCTTTTAAGTTCTATGATGAAGGATCAATTACAGTTCTTGAAAACGTAGAATACACAATTGGAAAAACAGGTGTATTGACACCTACTGCTGTATTTAGTCCTGTGGAACTTTGTGGAACAACTGTAACAAGAGCAAGTGTTCATAATATCTCAATTCTTAAAAAGTTGAATCTTAAAGTCGGAGATGAAATTGAAGTATATAAAAGTAATGAAATTATCCCCCAGGTAAGATGTAATAATACACTCCACAACAATGAAAAAGAATATACATACACAATTCCAAAGACTTGTCCATATTGTTCGTTCCCAACGGAGATTAAAACAAATAGAGTTAGAATAAATAAAGATACTGAAAAAGAAGTATCTGTTCTGATGTGTACTAACCCAAAATGTCAGGGAAGACTTCTTAGAAAGCTCACGGCATTTGTTTCCAAACAAGCAATGGATATTAAGGGTTTGTCAGACAAAACACTTGAAAAGTTTATTGAGCTTGGCTATCTGAATACATATGCGGATATTTATACTCTTATGGAAAACTACGCACAAGCTATTAGTAAACTTGATGGGTTCGGGGATAAGTCTGTTTCACAATTAAATAAATCTATTGAGGATTCTAAAAATACTACTTTTGACAGAGTTCTTACGGCATTGAATATTGATGGTGTTGGCGTAAATGTAGCAAAAACTATTTGTAAATACTTCAACAATAGTGTCGATAAGTTCTTGGAAAGTGTTGAAAATAAAACCTTGTATGCTTCACTTAATTCAATTAAAGGTCTTGGAGACTTTGTAGCATCCAATGTAGCAGAATATTTCAATGCACAAAGCACATATAATGAGTTTAAGAACCTTGTTTCTTACCTTACTCTTTATACGGGAGAAACAGTATCCGGAACTAAATTAAGCGGTAAGACATTTGTAATCACAGGTTCTTTGGAGTATTATGCTAATAGGGATGAGTTAGTTAAAGAGATTGTTGATAATGGTGGAAATATTGATCCGTCTGTAAAGAAAACAACTTCATATCTTATCAATAATGATGTGACAAGTAATTCCAGCAAGAATAAGAAAGCAAAGGAACTTGGTGTAGCCATTATTTCCGAAAAAGAATTTATTGATATGCTTGGAAGCACAAAGGATATGAAGCCTAAAAAGTCAGGCAAACTGTTCTAAGGAGGAATAAGATATGATACTGAACGATGGTATATCAAAAAATTTTGAAGGAAAATACGATTTTTGATTATACACAGGATTTAGATACAGATATTTTACATCTATCAACAGATGAGAGTGGTGTTAAAACAGCTAACGGTCTTACATATTTCTACGCATACCAATTCAATCCGAAAGCGGATTATAACGAAGTAAAAACATTTAGAAAATTATTCAACTATAATTATAGAGATTCACATTATTTTTATAATGACGATGTTTTTGATTTCATTGAGGTTGGAATGCTTCATATGGATCATTTCAAAAAATTAGAATCCTTTGATATTGTGTTCATGACAGATTTTGGAAACGGTACATCTGCAGGAGTTATGGCATTGCTAGATAGTATGTTGTTAGAATATACAAATGGATCATTTCTTGATGTAAGACTTGTTAAAAAGACATATGAAAATGTTAAATTTGACAGGGATAAAGCTAAACAAGCAATACTAAGTACAAATAAATATTCTAATGAATATCAGGCTGAACGTGCTGTAAGATCTATGGAGGATACATTTAATCAGTTGAAAACAAGTGGCGAATTGTTCAAGATGAAAAGATATCTTCCGGCAGCTGGTAGAGTAGGTTTTTACAATTTTCTAAAATTTGATACAGAGGAGCATAAAAGTGCTTTTATGTCTATGGAAAACGGATCAGAAGCCCTTATATGTGATGATCTAATAACATCAGGTTCTACAATAAAAGAAATAAAAAGATATTTACACTCAATAAATCCAAATGTAAATATAACAGTGTTTGTTCTTATAGATCAGATGAGAGAATATTGATATGGAGGACTAACATGAAAAAATCCAATTTTCAAAAACCTTTATTCGGTGTTTCGGACAAGAAAGATACTAAGGCAATAGAACAGCCAAAAAGAAGAGGAAGACCGCCGAAGCAGAAACAGGACAAAACACTTAAACAAAATACTCCTAAAAAGGATTCTCCTAAAATCGTATCGAAAATAGGAGAAAAGAAAAAATTAGGAGAAAAAATAGTAGAAAAATCTACCCCGCAAAAATCAAATGTAAAGGCAAATAAAGGATGGAAAGACTATAACACATCAAAACCAGAACTGATGCATCCTTGTGAATTCTATACTCAGGATGATAAAGGAAAACAATATATGTTCTATGGGTATTTGGAATCAGATGGATGGGCGGTTACGGATGATCCATATAAGCTAGTGGTTCTTAGAAAGAAGTTTGGCAATATGTTTTATCGGGAGCTTCCTTGTAAAGATTTGTCAAACTGTAAAGATAACTTCCCACATTGTAAAACTTGTAAACTAAATAAGGAGAAATGATTATGGGGCTTGAAAATTCAATTTATCTAACTATAAGAGATAAAGAAACACACATAACGCAATATGAGGTAAGCGTTGCATACTGGCGAAAGTATTTTGGTGTTCGTGATACCCTTCTAAGATTGTTTAAGAATGAACGATATTTGATTGAACAGAAGAGTGAATACTTGTTTATTTGTAGTCCAAATATTCTAACAAGTGTTATCTCAGAACTTATGGAACATATAGGTACACTTGATTGTGAACTATGGACTAATTCATTCTGGGAGCCTGTAATTTCCCGTGACAGAACAATTCGCAATGTCGCAAATCTGTACGCTCTGCAAGCATGGATTTATGATCCGGAAAATGATGATGCACTGAATATTTGTAGATATGATACCGATGAAGATATTGGATGGTATGAAACTTATTTGAAAGATAAAGATAAATATGAAATACTTATCACATTTGAAGATAGCTATTAAAGGAGGTTACAATGAATATTAAGGAAGCTATATCCGGACAAGAATATTCGTTTCTTGTAGACTGTGAGTATTTACACAATATACTATTTCTTTGTTTTGGAGGAAGTCACGCTTACGGTCTGAATACAGAAACATCGGACGTTGATATTAGAGGATGTTGTTTTCCTCCAATGGAAGGAATAGTTGGTTGTGGATTCTTACAGGAGAAAACAGAGCCTTATGTTATTCTCGGTGAAAACGGATTTGAACAAATAACAGAAACAAACACAGATACAACCATTTACAGTTTCTATAAACTTCTTAAACTGCTTTATAACTGTAACCCAAATACAATTGAGATGCTTGGGTGTAGAGAACAAGATTATATTATTTATCATCCGGCAGGACAATATTTGATTGATCATAGTGAAGTGTTTTTATCTAAAATGGCATACAGATCCTTTGCTGAGTACGCACGAGGACAGTTTCAACGACTTAAAAATGCCCTCGGTAGACAAAGACAAGGAAATTTATCTAATTGTCTGTGTATGACAGATGCAATAGGAAGAATGCAAAAACATCTTGAACGGGAGTACAGCGATTATAATTCTAATATGGTAAATGTTAGAATAACAGATAAAAGTGGAAATCCTGTTTATTGTGGTGTAAAACAAATTGTCCCGGATGATGTGGAGCTTCTGTTTTATGATAACTATAAAGAACTTACAGTAAACGGAAAACCAATTAAAGACGAGGACATTCAAGTTACATTTGATGTTCATGTAGATGGTCTACCTTCAAATCAGTTTACATCTGTTATGAATGAAATTGGTTCTAATATAAAAGAATTTAACAAAGTTCTTGGACACCGAAATCATAAGAAAGATGATTACCATCTCTCGAAACACGCAATGCACTTGCTCCGTCTGTATATGATGGGTAGGGAGATTCTTGAAAATCATGTCATCAATACATATAGAGTCCATGAACACGACTTCTTAATGTCTGTTAAAAACGGAGCATATTTCAACGGTGAGTCTTTTAGCAAGGAGTTCTTTGATATTGTTTCAGAACTTAGTGTAAAACTGGATGAAGCATATAAGAATACAACACTTCCAGATACTCCGAACAAAAATCATATTATACAACTATCTAAAAAGATATCATCTTGGTTCTTCTAAAAAAAGGAGGGTTATTATGAATAGTCTAACTGCAAAAGTAATTAAAGATTATGATATTCCGATTCAAACTGTTTCAAATAAACATATGGAATATGCATTAACTGAATTCAAAGAATTTGATAAGTATAAAGACGCATTCTTCTTCGCTAAAAAGTATACGGAGACAGAAGGATTAAATACAGAACAATTTGATGCTAAAACACATGAAGTATCCGATAGATGCATTCAATCAGTTATGAACCTTGATTCATATAAGTATTTTTGTATGAAGAATTTACCAGTTCTTGATAAAGAAACAACTCCATTTCCGCAGTATAGCAAAGGATTAGATATCTACAAAAATCAAAATAACGGAAAGAGATTCATTTCTATCGACCTCACTCATGCCAATATACAATCACTTAAATTTTCAGATGCTTTGTTTGAACCTAAGTTTGCAGATCAGGTTGATAATTTTGCAGAATTCATAGAACACTTTGGAACTTGCACGAACTATTATTTGAAACAGTATATTTCTAACAGCAAGAGAATGCGCCAAATCATATTCGGTAATCTGAATCCAAAACGCCAACAGCATATGGAAAGATACATGGTTGAATCTCTTATAAAAGAACTAATTGATTGGAAAGTGTTGAAACCGGAAGATTTTTACGGATATACAACAGATGAAATAATCTTAAATGAAACTCCAAATACAATAGTTCTTGCATACAATAAATTCGATTCTATTTATAATATTACGACTAGCGGAGAAATTGTAGATGAAAATAATGTTGGCAAAGAGATAACAGTTCATATCGAGGATTTCAACTTGGAAAAACTAGAACCCTATGATTTTTGGGTGAAGAAAGACCACTATGGAAATATACTGTCAATTAAGAAAGTTCCTATCGTATACTACTTACAGGTATTGAAACATCTAAATAATAAACCATTGATCGAGGAAGATATGATGTTCCTGTATGAGAAAGTTCCATGCAAGTTTATTGATCCCTTGTGGAAATAATTAAATAAAAAAATTTTTATAAACCTCTTGACATTTCCGGAAATATGTGTTATACTATATTTACTAGGATATGTCAGGATGTTATTATATGTCACTTAGAGTTATTCAAGTTATCGTTATGGCTTTCGCATGTTTCTACAACTTCTTTCAGGCTGTGGAAGAAAAGAGTCATAAGAAAAGTGTTCAATACGCATTTGTTAGTGGATGTTGTTTTATGACTCTTGTTATCTATCTTGTCTTTATTGTGGGGAGGTATTTCTAATGAGGGCATATACAGTTAATTATAGACTTCATCCATATGACGAACATGAGACACAAATTTCTTTTCTTGCAAAAAATAAGCAAGATGCTTATGATAAAGCTGTATTTGAGATCATCCCACAAATGGAAGGTGAATCTCCTTATCACGCTTATGTTTATTCTGTGACTTATCAGAATGGTAATTATAAGATTTTTAATTGGTAAGGTTATAAGAGGGACTGAATGGGAATGAGAATGTGGCATTACAAGTTATTGGACGTTCTTCCTGAACTTCAATTTAGAGGACAGTTGAGGGAGTTAGTTGCAATCTGTTCTAATATTCAACAGTTTGCAACTCCCCGACACCTTCTTGTTAATATTCTTCAGCAATATCCACCTGAACATCTTGCAACATATATTGATTACTATATCAGTATATATGAAAAGTGGTACGGTAAGAAGCCTAATAGTTATGATAAACTTCGAGAGTTTATTTATGATTTCCTAAATGTAAAGCCGTATGAAACTGTTGACGGAATATATTCTGAGTGGCATAACAGAGAATATTTACGAGTGTGTATGGCAAACCTTTATGAGAAGTTTGCATACAGTGATGGAAAATCAAAGATCAGTGAAAGTGACTGGAAACGTCTTACAGATCGTTATTTAGAACTTACCGGACATAACTATATTATTTAATTGGAGGTAAAATAAAATGAGAAAGAATTGCAAGACATTTAAGGAATGGATTGATTCTCAAGTAGCTGAATTTAATGCAGCTCACCACGGGGATGATCACGGGTATCATCTGTCTGCTAGTATTTGGTCTACTCCTCTTGGTGGATCTGTGAGATGTATGATCATAAATGATAGAAGAAACAAAACAGGATTTGCTTCTGTATCTGCAAAAGCATATAATGATCCTACTCAGATTGCAATCGGTCTGGCATGGGCAGATTATAAGGGAGAGGAAATTCCTGATTTTAGCATTCCGCTGTATAAGTTGGGTAGAATGGATAAGTTTGAATACGGCGGCGAAACATATAAATACCTTACAACAAATCCTTGTCTACCTGATAATATCATTGTATGTGATTATAAAGGATTTCCTTTTAATTTTAATCGGAATACAAAAGTTAGAATTAAGGAGGTGTAAGGATATGACACTTACAGATTCTAAAGGAAGAGAATGTACTCCGGTTATGATTTCTACATCATTTGGAGCAGGATTTTCTACATGGCATTATGGATCCGCTACAGATGATCGACTTATTACATATTTATTTAATAATTATCAGCAGGAGCTTGGAACATATTGCTGTGAGTATTCCGAGCATGAGTTTGATTGCTACGAGTTTGAGCACAGACCTCTTTTTCCAAAAGGGATGAACGGTTTCATTGATGATGATATTACTGTTGTTCTTATTCCAAAAGGAACTGCTTATCGTATCAATGAGTATGACGGACAAGAGAGTATTGAAATTTATTGTCCGGGAGGATACTCTATTGCATAAGATGTGTATAGTATGAACGAATTGGGTAACTTTATAATTGAGGTAAGATGTGATGGATAATCCATGTTATGATAAGATTACAAAAACATCGTGCTCAAGGCGGTGTGCTGGTTGTTCTATAGACTGTCCGGATTGGAAGCTATATGAATCAGAACGAAACGAGAAATATTATCAGAAGAAAACTGAATACAGTCATGTTGCAAATAGCTATGAGATACAAAGAACTCAAAGAATTAAGAAAAAGATGAAAAGACATGATTGGAATAGGTATTAAGCTGGAGGAGTTATTATGTCTAAAGAATTTGAGTTGAACTCAATTACCAATGAAGATATTTCTTCAATCATTCAGTTATGTGCAAGACAAATCGGTATCTTGCAAACTCAGGTTAATGAGCTGCAAACTATTATCGTTGAATTGGAAAATAGAGTTGTTTCTAATGAGAAACTTCTTGAAAATGTATGTACTCAGTATAATAATCATATATGCGGTCAGGAATCTTTTTTAGTTGACATTGATGCTGATTATTAAATTAAAGGAGTGTTGAAAAATGGCAATGTTTGATTATGGATATATTTTACTTCGTGATGGAAAACTTATTGATTGTACTGATAATCATATGTTTATGGAAGTATCTGATGTAGAAATTCCTCCGGTAGAAGAAGCATATGATTATTATAATAAACAACATAGCATTAGAGGAAACTATTTCGCATATGTTGGTGACGAAAATCTTATGCTATGTTTCTATAAGACACACATCAAACTTGTTCGCGGTGATAGAGTATTAGGAACTATTTACTGCGGTCATTATAGTGAAAAATATCCAGATGATAAGAATGTGTATTACTCCACAATGCCCATTGAAACTCTTTATAATCCATTTAACTGTGGTATTGATATTAAGATTGATCTTCTTGATAGGAACTACTATCTTATGGATTGTGGCACAGTACGGGATGATGGTTTAACTTTTTGGGAATATTATAAGAAGTGTATTGGTTGGGAAAACGAAAGAACAAGTGCTTATACTGAAAGAGAGCATAAGAAATTCCTTAAAAATATGAGAGCAAGAAAAGTTCTTGAAAAAATCTACAAAGGTAGAGATTTGTGGGAACTTCCAGATGCTTATGTAAATAATGATCAAAGTCATAAATTTGATGTAACATTTACTTTGAACGGATTTGAATATGAAATTATTTTTGGATATGGAATTAAAGGATTCAAAGAACACTATCCTATAAGTTATACGGCGCAGGAAGTATGGAGCTTAATGTGTGCTGATCCAAATGCAACTATCCCTAAATATCCGAACTGGTGGTGATAATAATGTCTAATGTATGGTTTATTTCAGATACCCATTTTGGACATGAGAATATAATTAAATATTGTGACAGACCATTTAAGGATGTACCCCAAATGGATCAATACCTGATCAAACAGTGGAACTCTGTTGTAAAGAAAAATGATACAGTTTATCATCTAGGAGATTTTTCATTAGGACATCCAAAGGAAGTTGTGAAAATGATTGTAGAGGAATTGAACGGCAATATCAAACTTGTAAAAGGTAATCATGATACATGGAGCAATGAAGTCTATCGTGAACTTGGATTTAAGGAAGTATATGATAAACCAATCCTTATAAATGAATTTTTACTTCTTTCACATGAACCAGTACCATTTAGGATCAGTTCAATGTTTGTAAATATATATGGTCATGTTCATAATAGTAATCTGTTTGATACATATAAAGATGGATTCTTTTGTGTTTGTGTTGAAAGACATAACTATACTCCGATTAGTCTTAAAGATATTGGAAGAATCGTGGTGAGTGGAACATGAGGAATTTGACAACAAAAGAAAAGCAAGATTGCTTTGATAAGTATAAAGATATACAAAATAAAGTACAAGTACATGACTTCCAGTCTGCAATAGAAGCGTGTAAGCAAAAAGTATGTCAGGCTGTTCGCAAAAAACATAGAGATGATAAACGCAGATGCCGGAAATATGGAAATGGTAAGTTATCAGACTATAACTATCGGGGAAAGATTCTTAGGGGGAGATACATCCTCCATGCGCAGAGAATACAAAAAGATTTGTAGCAATCATGAAAAATAAATATGGATCTGTTGAAAACTATCACATTCAGAGAAAGGTTTATAAGGTGTTGAAAAATGGATAAAGAACTGATTTTGTCAGCTACAAAACAACCTAAGAATGATAAAACATATATTTGTCCTATTTGTGGAAAATCATTTTATGTTTCGGATAGGAATTATATTTATAAGAAGAAAAACAAGGAAGGTTTTACAAGATGGACTTGTAGCTATTCATGCAATAATAGATTAGGTGAAATTATTGAGGAATCCAAACATAATTACTATTGGTTAAAATAAAAAAATTTTTGAAAACCTATTGACAAAACGATAAAAATATGTTATACTATATATGTAAGTTGAAGGACTTACGAAACAAAAATAATATAAAGTGAGGTACTTATTATGAAGATGTTTGATGCAGGAAGATCCAGTATTTACAGTATTCTCGAAAAGAATGGATTCACATACTATAAGGGATATGAGAGTGTGTGGATCGCAAAGACACCTATCGGTTATATCACTGTTGACGGTGATGATACAACAGAACTTTGGACAAAGAAGGATGGAGTTTTTGTGACGGATGAGATGTTTGTCGAAGCCGTTACCGGTTCGGACATTCAGATGTATGAAAATGTGAGAGATATGTTCGTCATCGAAAATGTTGGAATCCTTTATGCACTTGGTATTGCAGAGGACTGACAATTAAACAGGAACAATTAACCATAGGATTCAAACTCCTCTGGTTAATTGTTTAGGAGTGATTGTATGTTAAAAGTATCTAAGTTTATTCGTGACAACAATAATTGGGAAGAGTTGTTACGGTCTGATCCATACAATGTATCAATTAAACATCAAAATAACCTCATTCTTCTTAATTATATTCAAGGAGCATCTACTGTTTGTGATATAACAAATGAGTGTAGAGGTCTTGTTCTTGACATTGCAGATGAAAGAAATCCAAAAGTGGTTCGGTGTGGATTTTATAGATTCTTCAATCTTGGAGATCCTAATGCAGTTACTATTGGAAATCATATTACAGCATATGAAAAAGTTGATGGATCACTTGTGTTCCTTTACTTTGTAAACGATAAATGGTGTTTTGGAACAAGAAATACATTTGATCTTGAAGTAGATGAAGTTACAGCCGGAAATACACCTAAACTTAGAAAAATGGCTAAACAGATTCGCAGTGTACTGAATCCAAACATTTTTGATTCCCTCAATAAGAACTTTACATACTGTTTTGAGTTTGTATCTCCTGATTTCCAAATTATTGTTCCTTATGAGAAACCGGATATGTATCTACTTATGATTAGGAATAATAATACATTGGAAGAGGTTGAAACTGCTATTTCTGTTGAATTCAAAAAGCCGAAAGTATATAGTCTTAATTCTATTTCTGAAATTGAAAAGTATGTATCTCAATTCTCGGCAACTGAGTTTGAGGGCATTGTTGTCAAAGACGAAAACAATAATCGTATTAAGATCAAAAACCTTAATTGGCTTCAACTTCACTATCTGTATAATAACGGTCAGTTTTCAGATAGATACTTTATTCATTTGTATATGAATGATGACTATCAGGAGCTTTTAAGTTATTTCACAAACCTGAAAGAACGGTTTAACAAGGTTGTGAATAGATATAACACGATTAAAGAAGCTGCCAGATTGATGGATAATATTCCTGTTAATACTATTATGACTAAAAAACAATTCTTTGAACTTGTAGATAGAACAGTTAAAGACAAAGGTTTTCAAATGCTTGCTTTGAAGTCCTATAATAATTGTGCATATAACTGGTTTTGTATGTTAGATGAACATTGGTATTCACATTATTTTGTAGGAGAAGAAAGATGATTACTTTATTTATGACAATTGGACTTCCCGGTTCTGGAAAATCTCATTGGGCATCTGAACAGGATGCAAAAGTTGTATCTTCGGATGCTATCAGGGAAGAACTGTTTGGAGATGTAAATGATCAGAATTATAATAATGAAGTATTCAACGAAGTACATAACCGTATTCAGAACTACCTTAAACAGCGGTTTAATGTAGTTTATGATGCAACCAATCTCAGCAGTAAGAGAAGAAAAGGATTTCTTAATACTGTTCCTGAATTTGTAAGAAAGGTTGCTGTTGTATTCTGTACTGATTATAGTATTTGTCTTAAAAGAAATGCAGAAAGAGAAAGACACGTTCCGGAAGAAGTTATTGAACGTATGTATAAAAGAATCACTCTTCCTACACATTTAGAAGGATTCGATCAGATTGAATATATTTTCTGTCCGGAAAATGATAAAACAGAACTTGACTATTATCTTGAAACAGTTGGTTATAATCAGGATAATCCTCATCACAGTCTTACTCTTGACAAGCATCTTGAAAAAGCATATAATCTTGCTCATGAAAAAGGATCTGACCTTAATGATTATGATAAAGAAATTCTTTGTAGGGCTGCTTTGATGCATGATGTTGGAAAGCCTGTTTGTAAAACATATGAACTTTTCTCCGGAAAAGTAGATGATCATGCACACTATTATAATCATGCTAATGTAGGAGCATATAAGATTCTTTGTTCAAGACCTATTATTTTTGGGTTAGATAAAATTCATAATAGAATGGAAAGACAGAAATTAGTCGCTATTGCTACACTTATTCAGTTACATATGAACTTCTTTGACAGCAACTTCTCACTTAATGAATATAGAAAATACTACGAAAATAACCTCATTACACTCCTTGAAATTTTACATGAGTGTGATGTAGAAGCGCATTAAAAAAAGGAACTGATGACTTAATGAAGAAAAAAATATTTATTCTTATTATGCAAATAACAATTATTATATTGTTATTTGCTGTAACCGAAAAGAAAAACACTATCAAGAATGATTCAACAGCATCAATTGAAACAGTATTTATTGATACCTGTATATACGAAACTACGGCTTGGGTTTCTACCATATCAACTTATCCGGAAACAACTACCACAACTATACAGGAGACAAGCACAACCTCTGTTCCTGAAACCAATACAACGATAACAAATACAGAAGGATCAACTAAAAAGACAACAAATACGACCACAAAAAGATATACTACTACTTCAAAAACTACCACAAAAATAACTACAACAAAAACAACCACATCAACTACAAAAACAACTACTACCACAACACAGAAAAAAGAATCTAATAATATGGAGCTAGTTGGAACATTCAAACTAACATACTATATTCCTACATCAAAACAGAATCCAAATACTCTTGTTGGTGGATCAGGTAGGAAACTAATTGATTGTTCTATGGGTGATGGAACAGTAAAAGGATCTGTTGCTTGTCGCGCTGTGTACGAAAAATATGGATATAAATATAACGGAAAAAGAACTATGATATATTTGGATGTACCGAATTTCAAATATTTAACCGGATATTATTATGTAGACGATTGCTGTGGTGGAAAAGCAACTGTTGATATTTACTATAATTCTAAGAATAATTGTCCATTTAAGAATATCGGCGTTATTCGTGGGGCTAAGTGTTATATTGTTAAATAAAAAACATATTCCAAAATACTTGACATTTTGGAATAGTTGTGTTATACTATATTTATAAGTTATTCTGGAAAGGACTATCATATATGATTCTAATTCTATGCGGTAAATCCGCAAGTGGTAAAGATACAATCCTAAATGATTTTATTCAAGATGGGTTTGTTCATAAGATTGTATCCTACACAACAAGACCTAAAAGAGATGGCGAAGTAAACGGAATTGATTATAATTTTGTTACAGAACGTCAGTTCATTGACATGATGAATGAAGGATTGTTCTTCCAAACAAGACAATATAATACAAATGTTAATGGACATCTTGATACTTGGTATTATGGATCGAAAAAGGTAGAAATTGATAAAAATATTCATTTTGGTTGTATTGTTGATATGGGTGGAGTTAGAGATTATGTGAATACATACGGTAAAGAAAATGTGTTTGTTGTTTATGTTGATGCTCCGGATGAAATACGAAAACAGAGATGTATCAAGCGTGGATCTTTTGATGAAACTGAATGGAACAGACGATTAGAGGATGACACAATTAAATTTGATATCAACAATCCAGAAGTATATAATCTAATCAATAGGGTTGTTGAAAACACCGGAGATATCCGTGATGCTAAATTTGAAATCTCTTATGATTTTTATAACTACATCATGGATAGATATAAAAATGAAAATCATACACGTTTTGGAGGAAACAAATGAAAGTATCAACTAAAAAGAAGATGGGTGAACTCAAAGAATACCTTGAAGAACTTGGTCTGTTTATCTGGCAACTTAATCAGAAGGATGATGAGGAACTGAAAGAACTTGCTAAAAAGATGCAACTCTGCTATACTGTATGTATGAAGCAGATCAAACAAATCACCAAGGAGGAATTTGAATAATGTATCTGGTATCAAAACGACATAAGTTGTTTAATGATCCACCTGAAAATCTTAAAGTATTTCAAACAGAATCCGCAGCATTATCATTTATAAATAGCCTTGTATCAGATAGCGATTATGTGTACTGTATGACAGAAATTCGCAGTGGTAATGATTATCATATGCACTATGGATATCGGTATAGAGTATATGTTACATGGCATATGATATATTTCTGTGTTGAAAGAGTTGAAGTTCTTGACAGATGTGAGATTAAAAATGATTGTTTATATCTTACAAATGTAAAGAAAGATGATTATGAATTCTGTTTTGAGATTGAAACAATGTATGAACTTCATACAGATGAATGGATTGAAAGTCATGGATATTGTAGCAGTACAATTTCAGACGATATACTCAGACAGAATAAACTTCCGAGGTTGATTGAAAAGTTATATTCAATTAAATAATTACTTTATGGTGATTAAATATGATTAAATTATATGTCGAAAGACGAAAGAGGTTATCAGAAAGTCTTGATGCCCCGTGTGAAGGGATATTTTGGATTATTGATAATGAACTAATCGCATACACAGATCAGGTTGATACATCTGGAAAATTATCTACCACTCTTGAACATAGGAAGATATGGAATGAGATTAAAGATAAGTACACAGATGATGAAATGCAATTAGTTCCTTATGATTATTATCCTCGTGGAAGAGTTATGGTGAATCCTATTTATAAAGATGGGAAGTTCGATCACTATAATGCATATATTTATATGGATGAATGTATCAAAACATATGAAAACATAACTGATATAATCTATGAGTTTAGGCTTAAAAATAATTGTGATATTAAGTATGTTGGTTCATCTGGTGGTGTTGAATCAGGTCATTATGTATGTCATAACTGCAAAGGAGGATGATACAGTGGATCCTATTTGTGTAAATATTGCGTGTAGACAGAATGGTATGTGTGATACTTGCATTAAAGAATGTCAATTTTATACAGATATAGACTCTTTACTTAGAGTTCTCAGTTCGACAAAATATGGATTTGATGTTATCAGTGATGCTCATGAAATGACAATTCAGGAATACTATAATGATATTGAAACGGAACTGATATTTTGAAAAGAGATAAGGAGGATTAAGATGGATATTAGAATTCTTGGTTACGCCGGAATTATTTGTTTTGCAATTCTTGTAATTTGTGCTTTATATGCTGTTATTATGATCGCAGCAAACACTAAAAGGATTGCGGATGAATTAAAATATCTTAACAGGAATGTTTCTGACTTAAAACTCAAAATGACGGGCAAGGATAATAAAACAGGGATTTATGATGATCTTGGAGGTGAATAAGATGGATTCTAAAGTAACAAAACAAATCATGGCAGTTTCTATCTGTCAACTTAGCAACAGTATCTCGGATCTCGGAAAGTTGCTACAAAATGATGAATTCACAGACACACTGTTTTTTAAAATGGAAGATGATTTGGAAGATTTCATCATTGAGGTTTCAGATAAAATTATGGATGTTACAAGAAAAATGGCTTTAATGAAACTATCGGAGGGTAAGAATGAAGTTTAAGTTGATAGGTAGCTGCAAGAATTGTGATAAAGTTATCACTATGACACAAAGATTTGATATTCCTGAAACTGAAAAAGAATTCAGTGAAGCTGAAATTCTAAATGCTATTGCTTGTAAAGTACATAATGAAATTCATAAATGTTCTGCCGGAAGTCCTAATGTATTTGGTCTTGTAGAACCTTTTCAAATTGTAAAGGAGGATTGAGTCAAAAATGCTCTATGTTAGTTTAATTATCATTGGATTTCTTTTATGTGTTTGTATTTATTTAATATATCAACTTAAAGGATCTGGTTCAAAACATAACAATGATATGAAAGATCTTGATAATAGTTATGTGAAAAAACAAGAGCAACTTCAAAAAGACTTTGAATCTCGTGTAAATGATATAAATGCTAGATTTTATGAGATTCAACAATCATATATACAAAAGGAACAATCTTATGATGTTGAGATACAAGATATATTATTTCGGCTAGAGAACTATAAAGAATTAGAAAATAAAGTTGTTGAAAAGTATAAACAAAAAGAGATTGATGAGAAACAAAGAGATTTTTATAGAATCATCCTAGAAAAGTCTGATCTCTCTGATGTTGAAAAGTTAAATGCTTTTGCCCCACAACTTTCAAAGCCAGTTGTATTGTATAAACTAATGTATGAGGTATATTACAAATCTAAATTGGAGGAACTATTTAAGAGGTTGATACCTAGTGATTGCACATCTGGAGGAATATATAAAATAACAAATATAAAAAATAATAAATGCTATATTGGAAGAACAACTAATTTTCTAACTAGGTGGAGAGATCATGCTAAGTGTGGGATAGGTGCTGATTCCGGAGCGCAAGTAAGGAATAAGTTTTACGAAGCAATAAAAATGGATGGTATTGAAAATTTTACATTTGAAATTATTGATAGGTGTGAAAAAGATATTCAACCAGAACGAGAAAAATTTTGGATTGATTATTATAAATCTACAGAATATGGATATAATACAGTATCAGGAGGTTAATATTTATGAAAAGTGTGTTTAATAAATGCTTGGCAATTCTAGTGTCTATTTGTATGGTTCCTTTGTTTAAGATCCATGTTGAAGCAAAGATAATTGAACCAGAAGTTGTAAAAACAGAAAAATGGACTACTTCTTATTTTATTGATGATGATATGGAAACTCTTTATCCATATGTTCAATGTGAAGCAGATATTTATAACGATGGAACGATTAAATTCTATATGTGGAATACACATGAGTGGAATGGTTTTACAACATATGAACATAATTTATGTATTTGCGGAACACATATTTTTTATGATGAAGATTCTATACCGTATCAGTATTATTTTGGGAAACGTGATGATTCTGGTATTCATTTTGAACAAGGAATGCTGGACAATACAATTTTGGAAGACGGTATTGTACCAAATGATATAAATAATGAAAAAGTAGTTAATTTGTTTTTGAATTCTTTTAGTTATAAACCGTGTTCTTATGAGTTAGAATTATATGATTGTCCTATACCAGAGACAATAGGTGTTATAGGAAAGAAAGATTCATTTAAGACATTTCCTATATTTATTGATATGGTTAAAAATATTTCACTTCCGAAGTTTTCAGAATATTATTCAACTAAAAATAATCCAATAGTAAGGTTTACGTTAAAACCAAAAACAGAACCTATAAAACAGTATGATTTTAAATTATATGGTCACGGTATCACGATTACACCAGAACTTCTTTCTGGTAGTGTGATAGCTACTCCGGAGCCTTCCGAACAAGAAAAACGTATTGCAGAACTAGAAGAACAGAATAAAATACTAATTGAACAGAATAATCAACTTGAAGCAGAGATTGATAGAATCAACGAAGAAAATAATCACCTAAGTTTTGAAAATGATAGACTTGAATATGAAGTAAAATCATTAAAATCTCAGCTTGATTCGATTTTAGTCGGTGATCTAAACAGTGATGGATCAATTGACATCCTTGATGCCATTGTAATTCGTAGATTCCTAGCAGGAACTATTGAAGAACTACCATATAAAGGAGGAGAATGAATATGTCAACCATGTCAGAGTGGGCAAGAAGAGAAGTTGAGATTGCCTGTAAAAAAGAAGCACCTAACCGAAAAGAATGTGAGTGGGATTATGGTTGTTCATGTTATGAATCAGCCTTAAAAGCATTTGAATCTTTATGTGAAGATGGTCATAGTGGATATAGTTTTTCTGTTACAAGAAATATTCTTACAAGACTTATGAATCATTATCCACTTACTCCAATCAATGATGATGAAACATGGGGAGAGTCAGATCAGTGTGCAAGAATGTCCTCTCTTTTTCGGGAAACAGATGAAAATGGCAACATCTTATATTCAGATGTAGATAGAGTTATTTGTATTGATACAGAAGATGGATGTACTTTTACAAATGGATTCATTACACGGATGATTGATAAGATGTTTCCAATAAAAATGCCATATTATCCGAATGGAAAATATCATGTTGAAGTTGAACATCTTTCTACTACAAATGATCCGGATAGTTTTGATACCATTATTATTCATTCTATTAAACATCCTGATGGACACACAACGAAAGATTTTATTGCATTCGCAGAAGATACGGAAGGTAAATTACATAAAATTAGTGAGGAAGAGTTATTGGTTAGAAGAAAAATGGCAGAAATGAGGTGAGTACAATGAAAGTATATATCGTAACTGACGACTGTGGAGCTATTATAAAAATATTCAAAAGTAAAGAAAGAGCTTATGAACTATATGATGAACTGATGAAAGAAACTCCAAGAACTTCTTTTTATTATGAAGTAATGGAGTATGATGTTGAAGAATAAGATTTATCAAGTACCTGACAGATTAGTTAGGTACTTTACTTTTGCTTAATTAAAATTAGATTTACTTTGTTTTTGTATAGTATATACAAAAATCATTATTATTTTGAGAGTAGTTTATAATGCTAAAATTCAAAAACCACTTGACATTTCATAGATTTTGTGTTATACTATATTTACAAAGTATTATAGATGGAGGTACATAAAATGGCAGTCACGTTCATCTCTTACACAGGTAAATATCCATGTCTTTGTTCCGGTATCCTCACTGTTGACATTGATGGTAAAGAGTATCGTTTTGGATCGAAATGTGGTGATGATACACTGTATCCTAAGTTCTGGAGTTCCGGTGGATCTTGTGGGTTCGATAGTTCTTGGAATAGTTATATAGAACATAATTCCTGGATAGAGAGTTCCTTTTGGAGAACATACAAAGATAAAGATAAGGATAAAGAATTCTTCATTGAATCACATCTCAGTGAACTTTTATCTGTTATGAATGCAAATGTTCCTCACGGATGCTGCGGAGGATGTTTGTAAAAATAAAAAAAAAGAAACGGAGGACAAAAAAGATGGGAGTATACGCAAAGGTAAATGGTATTCTTTATTGTAATGCCGGAAATATTAAGACAAAGGATTTCAATATTGTAGATCAATGTCTTAAACGAATTATTCACGTTGGTGATCTGAAAAAAGATGACATTGTAATTGAATACTCACAGGGCGGAATTTATACATTCTATATCAAGGAATCTGTATATACTATCTGCTATTCAAGTGTTATTTCTACATTCAAGGAGGAAAATGTATAATGGTTACGGTTGATGTTAATATTATGATTGGAAATTTTACAAGTACAAAGACAATGGAATTTGACAGTCTTAACGAAGCACTTGATTATATCAAAGTTCATATGTTTGACAATTACAAGAATTGTCAGTATGTTCATGTTGATAACTATGATACTGAAGGTGAAATTTATCTTGTGGTTGTAAACGGAGCTATTATAACCGAGGTTACTATTACTGGAAATCCAGATGAGGAAGATAAATGAATTCACAGACAGAAAAACTGTTGATGAATATTTTTATCTATTAGAAAAGGAGTATGGTAATCATGACAAAAGATGATATGAGTACCGCAACAGATAAACTTCCAGTCTTTCTTGACGCAAATGAATCACTTAAATTTTATCAAATTGAAAAGAATAGAAAGTATATTCAAATGAGAGACTATCTGCTATATGAGCACAAAATAGACAGTGATAAGATTATTTCAGATATTACTGAAAGCATTTCTAGTCTGTTCCCGAAAGAGTTGAACGGGTTTAAGGTTGAATGGGAAGTTATTCTTGATAATATTTCAAGTCATGGAAGTGCTATATTCAAAGTAAATAGTAAGATTACAAGATTTGGTAATATGCATCTATATCAAACATTTGGAATTGTATGGGCATTGGATATAAACTATTCAGGATTCCTCGGTGATGAATTTATTAAAGACGGAATGAGAAGTGTAGAAGAACAAGTAAAAGAATTGATCTTTACTATGATAGAATGGAGTAATAAAGAGTATGTGGATTGGTGAAAATAGAACAGTCGTAAGGTGTGAGGAAAGAGATATTAGTATTGTTTCTGCCAAATGTAATAAATGTAATAAATATGTAGAACAAGTAAATAACTTTTCTCCTATCCTGTCTTATGTTTACTGTCCGTTCTGTGGAAATAAAAATGCTGAAACAGAAACAAGGACAGACTGTAAAGGTTGTGATTATTATATCACTCATACACCGACTCAAGCGTATTGCAGTAAACATAATAAGCACGTTGACGGATATGAAAACTATTTGTATCTCTATAAGATCTGTGGGTGTGAAGATGTAAAGAACGGAGGTTGATTGTTATGTGGGAAGAAGATTTTTGGGAAGACGATTATTCTGAATATGACAAACTTATCTACGACTTAAAAGAATCTTTGAAGTCTGGGATTAAACAGGAAGTTACAGATAAGATCAATGATTTGGAATCACAGTTATATGAGGTCAGAGAGTTTATTGCGGAACGTGACAGATATATGGAAGAAATGAAAACACTTGAAAGAAAACTTGACGAGTGTGAAAAGTCTGTTGACAAACGAGCTAAAGATATTAGACTTCGTGAACTTCTTGAAATACTTAAAAAACCTGCTTGGGTGTGTGACTATAAATGGGTATATCCAAAAGAAAAATGTGATAAGTGTGATGATAAAAGAACAATTCATTTCTTTTCTCCGTCAGGTAAAGAACATACTGAAAGCTGTCCGTTTTGTGGATATCATAGAATGGAATATTACCCGCAAGAAGCAGAACTTATTGAGATCAAAGAAACAAAACCTGGTATTCGTATTGAACAAGAAATTCAAGGAGTTCATTTTACATTCGCAGTTCCTAGAAGATATGTAGAAAAGGAATTACGAGGAGAAGATATTTTTTATACGAACATTGAAATTCTGTATGGTGGAGAAGATTTCAAATATTCTTATGATATCTTCCGTACATATTTCAGGAACAAAGAAGATTGTCAGAGAGCCTGTGATTGGCTGAATGAGAGAACGATTAATGGTGAAAAATAAATTGGGATGGTGAACGATGTGAAAACATATGAAGTTGTAGATATGATCAATATATTCGGTGAAAATGCAACACTAAAACAAGTTCTTTCAATTGTTTCTGGTGGAAGAAAGTACAAATGCCCGAAATGCATCGGGAAAGGTAAAATTACAGTTAGATATAACGGTTATCCGAAAGGTTTACCTGACAGTGGCTTTGTTTACGAAGAATCCTTTAAGGACATTGAATGTGATATATGTTGTGGCGAGGGGTACACAAGAGAAGAATACAAGCCTAGATATATCCAAGATGGATTTGAAGTAGTCGTTGGAAACGGAGGAAAGCAGAAATGACAATGAGCAAGGATGAATTCGAGGCATACATCAAAAAACACAAAATCGCCAAAAAGACTATTATTGAGGCGTACATAGCGGAGAACCCGAAGGACGAATACCACTATGATGACATCGACGCTGTGTACCAGCTCCAAGTTGACACACAGATTGGAGCACATACCATCGGGCGTACAAGGCAGGGTCGCGTGGGATGCGGGCATGGATCGACAAGGACAATGAACGGCACAAAGTACGGACATGACTACCAGTGAAGGGGATAATCAAGAATAGTAGTAATTATTTTATGAATTAGTATATTATTGTTGGTGAGGAGCGTAAATAATGACAAATTCTGATAGGATTAGACAGATGACGGACGAGGAACTTGCGGAGTTTCTGGATGAAGATGCAAGCTATACGTGCAGTATATGCACAAGGCATGATGCTAAAAATTCTTGTAGTGATTACGAGTGTAAAAAATTTGTGCTTAACTGGCTACAAAAGGAGGCTGACGAAGATGAAACTAAAAGAATTGATTGATAACATGGCATATGGAACACATTACAAGTTGCTTGGTGCTAGTACAGGTAAACATCTTGCAGACAGTTGGAAGAATAAAGAGGATTTCATTAAGGCATTTTTTGAAGATGATGTTTCTGGTATTTTCCCATCTTTTGATGCCCAGAAAGATCACATTACGAAAGTTCCAAAATACATAGGACCTATGATTTGCATTTGGTTGAGTGGGAGGTGATAGAGATGACAGAATTGATTGATAAACAGAAAGTTATAAGATTGTTTATTGAAGGTGATGGTCACGATGATGACAGATTCACAGAAGGATATAATTTTGCTACTGAGAAATATCGTGAAGCAATCAAAAACATTAAACCATTAGATAACTGGATTCCATGCATTGAGAAACTACCGGAACAGTTAGTGGATGTAATTGTTTGTACTGACATTAAGACAGTCACACTTGCATGGCTGAATGGAGATCATTGGGTATTTGCTGATACTGGAAATGGACATACAGAGAATTGGAGTTTGGATGCCGTGACACATTGGCAACCGAAGCCAAGACCTGTGGGGGAATATGCATAATGAAAATGAATAAAGAAGATTTTGCTGCCCTGATTTGTTTACTACTTATATTTTTTCTGATAGGTGTTCTTGTTGGAGGTTATTGGTGTAGGAAGAATATGAGTAATGAAGAATCTAATAATCAATGTTCTTGTAGATGTTGTGAAGAATAACATTATATAGTTTTGAAAGGTGTGAATAAAAAATGATTGAATCCTTTAAACAAGAAACGGTTGATAATACCACTACACATAAGATCAAAATGGTTACAGGTGCTTGGTTATTTTGTGGTAACTATAAAGATTATGACGGAGATATATGTTCGGTTTACAGATGCTCTAATTGTTCGGAAAAAGTTATGAAAAGATCTAACTTCTGTCCGAACTGTGGATCTGAAATGAAAGGTTGGGCTAAATAATGGGAGAAGAATTAAAATATTATGATCTAAAAGATATTCTAAGATTTATTGGAATTGATTATGAATTTGAAAGAAAGAAAACATACCCTTTTAATAAGGATCCAAAACAAATCTCATTCTCATGGGGTCAGATCATAATTCCAAAACAAGGTATCCGAGATGTCGTAAAGAATAAGATTTGTGACAATAAAGAACTTCCTATTGATAGCATTAAGATGATGTATCAAATCCCGTTTAAGAATGATTGGAAAGATGGAACCGTTGGTATTGGAGTTATCAATCAGGATATTCAACTTACATTTAGATATGATAAAGAATATAAATATGGGAATATTACGAAATCAATTTACGAGGTTTGTTTTTATATCCTTGAAAATGCAACCGCTACAAATGATTTTTATATTATAACAGATGAAGAAGTTTTCAATTTCTTTTCCTATTACATTATTCCAAATCAATGGGGTCTTGGAAGAATGACAGTTTCAAGTCCTTGTGTTGAAAAATGGGAAATAAATGAGGATCAGATTAAGGAAGAAAAGGAAGAATACACTGCTGCTGAAGAGGATAAAAGCAATGATGTTCCATGCGAATCTTGTTCACACCTAATTCCAACAGCACCATTTGTAGCATCCTGTTCTAAATGTAATGTAGTTGTTGATGGTGATAATTGGACAAACACAAAAAATAATATGTGGAATAAGTGTAAGGGAGTGTGTGCTAAGTCATGTCGGATGAAGAAGTAAAGAATGGATATTGGAAAGGTCTTACATCAAGATATTGGAAAGCTAATAAAGATGGATACAGTGGAGAATATAAAGATTATATATTCTATAAATGCTCTGTATGTGGTAGAAAAACTGTAATCAGGGAAAATTTCTGTCCGAGTTGCGGTAAAAAAATGAGTAAGGAGGAAATAAGAAATGACTGATTGGATCAAATGTAAAGATAAGTTACCAAAGGATCAAGTTAGAGTTTTGATTTTTACAAAATATAAAGGAAATGCAATCGCTAAAAGATGTGGCAATGGTGATTGGTATCTTGATAAGAATGATTATCTGGCTGTCTATCATGCAAATGATAGACACGCACTGGATGCCACTTCCTAATGATCCGGAAGAATAAAAGAAATAATATTCGTTATAATCAACAAAAACCTCACATAAAGTTTGTGAGGTTTTTGCTTTCTTATTTATCAAATATCTATTGACATTTTACTTATTTTATGTTATACTATATTTACAGAATGTTTAATAGACATTTCTGATAACATTACTTTTCGGAGGTAGTTATTATGGATAATACTGTTAGAGTTTGTCCGGAATGTAAAAAAGAATTTACAGGTTATGGATCAATATCAAGAAAAGATGATAAAACAATTATATGTCCTGAATGTGGAGTAAAACAGGCAATGGGAGCATACGTTGAATATTTTGGCAGTCTTTCAAAAAATAAAGAAGAGGAATATTTTTAACTATGAGTGAATATCTTAATGAAATTGATAATATCTCAACTGAAACTGTTCTGGACTTTGCGGCTAGGACTAATAACGAAACGGCAAGCTACCTTCTTCGGTTTTATGGAGTAGAGAATTTTGACGGATCAGAACAAGAATATATGGAACTTATGGAGTTCCTGACAAGAAAAAGAAAAGTAAAGAATAACAAAGGCAATAAGGTAATGGCGTAAAATATATAAACAATCATTCTCACACAAATAAAAGTTATCTATAAAGGAACAATAAAATTGATTTAAGTAATCACAATTTATCTTATATGAAAGGATGTTTAATATGGATAATTATTTTGTTGGTGTGTTTAAGAATGATGATTACGATGCTGACGGCAATCGTATCTATGATGATGTTTTTACATTTGACGATAGATCCGATGCTTGGGATGAAGCCCTAAAATGGAACCTAAAAGGATATTGGGTTGAATTCGCTTCCATTGAAAAAGTAGGTTATGGTGATTATAGAGATGACTATGACTACTACGAAGAAGAGGATTACAATACATATGATTATGCTCCCTATGAGATGAGAAAATATATGTCCTCTATGGGAGAATCAAACAGGAGGAAAAACATGAAACTTAGAATTGATGAAGATAACTATGGTTATGATTCTAATGGTAATGAGATTGATGAGTCTATGGTAGAGGAACTTTATAGAGTTGCCAATAGTGAAATTCTTTCTGAGTCTGAATTAGCTAAGATTGGTTATGCTGATATTGATGAAGATTCGTGGGAAGTGTATAACACCGGAACGGCATACGGGATGAATCTTACATACAATATCAATTTTGATGTAGATAGTAATGCTATTGATCTTGAACAGTTTGTTACTGATAAAAATATTCTAATACCTATTTTTGATGCAGATCATGCTACGGCAAAACTCAATTTCGTTATCCATGTCTATAACGGAACTGATATTGAAGTAGAACTTACTGACTATTCTGTATATGACTGCGGAGACTTCTATAGTGAATATGATACAAATAACTTCAAGAGTTATGTCAATGTCAAAGCACTGGAACAGCTTGTAAAGGATATGTCTCAGGAAGTTGTAAATGAGATTCAGGGAACATTGAGTAATATTTGATTTTTGTGAAAATGGAGGAACACAAAAATGTTAGATAATATCATGCTTTCACTAAAAGAGGAACTTAAAAACATTAAGCATGAAATAGAAGAAAATAGATATTTCACAACTAAGGGAAATATTGACGGAGTTATTTATGGTGTCATATTGAAAGATAAAACATATTTTACTCTTACGGCGAATAATTCAACATTGTTTCCTACCATTGATTTTAATGATATTTGTTTTATATATAAGAAAAGAGATATAGACAAACACTCAGATAGAAAAGAAACCTGTAATTCAGATACAGGTGATTCTAATATAGGTGTTGATTTCGACAGTTACTTGAAACTATATAATGCCTTTGGAAATAAACTTATTATTAAAAGAACAGTATCAGAGTATCTACCTGAAATCAAATCCGATGTTGAATACCTTCTTAGTGAAAAATATTGGGAAAAGAGTATTGAGGATGATTACGATTGGGAAGATGAGTTCTATACATATTCACAAGATCATTCTTGTTGGAATGTTTCAATTCATAGTAAATACTTCTCAATAGACCCTCAAACAAGTGAAGATGATCTCAGAACAATTCTTAAAAATATTGATAATATCTCATATGCTATGAAGGACTTTATTTGGGATACAGTTGTTGGTGACATTGAAGATTTTTGTGATTTTCAAAATCATGGATGTCATTATATTGAACTTGCCGAAAAATATTGTGGTAATTTTACGATTGATTTAATGAAAGCTAGGTTGTGATAATAATGATTGAACAGATAAAAAGAATATTTATAGATATACTTCCATCATATATTATAAAAGAGTATCTGATGGAAGAAATACTCGATCCTAACGATACTATAATGTCTGGTAATAAATATAAGGATCATATTGAAACAAGAAAGAGTATAAACACACATCTAAAAGGACTTGCTACAAGAATTAGAAATTTACCGTATATAAAAAGTTGTAATCCAGACCCATCCAGAAGTAAGGGAAAAGGACTATCTAACTATATAGAAGTTCAATTCAACTATCCAGACGGTTTAACAAAAGATGAGATTGATAAGAATTATAAATATACAATACGATTTTCTGATCATGAGGATACACATAAAGATTCCAGAACTCATAAAACTTCTTATGTTGATGTTGTTGGTAGAAAAGTTAAGAATCTTGAAAAAGCAGGTATACGTGAGTTTAAGACATCGTTAGTTGATATACAAAATAAAATAAAGGATTTTGAGATTGGAAAATTTGGAGAACAAAAAACATTTATAAATAGAACAGATGAATGTAAACTACGAATAAGGGAGTTGACAATAAATGAGAACTTAGAAGAAATAGCTCCATCAACCTACTGTACCGATAGTGCAAAAGATATCGCTAACTGGATCGTAAATAAACCAAAACCATATAGAATTCTATATGATGTAAAATATGATATCTGGTGTATTGCGGATGCAATGTCTCAGACACACAGAGATATGTCAATAGATATGTTCGATACAGATACAAAATATCTATATGGGTATGCAAGAGATCTGGATAATGATATTATAAAAATGCGCCAAATTGGTAATTATAGTAGTGGATGGACTGATGCGGAAGTATATTCAGATTTCCAGTTTGAACATAGAAATCTAGTAGGAATGATATTCATTCCAAATAATATGAATTATAGAGACTATGAAGAATCTGGATTCTACGAGAATCAAACAAGACTTACAACCGGAACGATGTTTACATTATTCCCGTTCAACAGTACCGGAGTATTCAAGGATCTATATAGAAAACTATTTTACATGAATGCTATTCCTGTTTCTCTTAAACAGTTATTTAAGAACTGCTATAAAGAAATGGGAAGTGACTGCTTGGATAAGTTCTATCAAGATGCAGAAGCAATGGGATATTCAGAAAGTGAGATTCAGGACTTTCTAAACAGTCCGGAAATGGCAGATGTTGTTATATGATTATTTTTGGTAAAAAGTTAAATTTGACACAGTATAAAAACTATTTACTTCAATCTCTGGCACATAAGAATCCAAAAGTGGTATCAGATACAGAAAGCTATTTTTCAATGAATGTGCAAAAGGATGAACGAAATATATCTATAAATCTAAATAATCAAACAAAAGGATACATCATTATTGATGTAATAGATCCTTATGCTATTATCCGCATTCCGAGAACAAAGATTTCAGACTTTGAGAAATTCAGGGAATTCTGTTTAAATACGATCAACGTAAACCTGATTTGATAACCGTATAGAAATTATCTAAATTCGCATAACAATAACTTTACTCATACTTACAATAAGTATGAGTAATTTTTTTTTGAATTTTATTTTGGTGGTGATTTATATGGATATTACAGAATTACTCTCCGAGATTGATAGATCAGAGACATATCCAAAAATGTTATCCATGACACTGGAAACGAATGCATTGTATCTGAAAATCAATACAACAGATTGGACAGAACAGATGCTTGCAGAGCTTCCGTCAATACAATTTGACATATATACAAATACAAATGGAACATATATCAAGTACAAAACCGTAACAGTTTGTTTAGACACAGATATTTGTAACGGTAATTATGCTGTAGAAATTAAGGATGTACCGAATGATTCTTATCTAGCTGTCACTCCTATGTTTGATAATAACGCTATTGAATCACACAATAATCTTGTCTCTACTGGTATTATTGATAGTGATATGTGGGATACTGAAACAAGTTCTTTTGATGTTTCTATTTCATATGGAGCAGAAGAAGGTGCTCCACCAACACCGCCTTCCCCGACACCAGAAGATTGTCCTTTTACTTGTGATATAGAATATTTTCTCGACTCCGAAAAAGAGTGGACTATAAACACCGCTACATATAAGAAATCAACAGACGAATATGGTGTTGGTATTTGCTGCACATTAGAGTCTGGTGGAACATGGACAGCACCTATTTTACTATCACCAACACAAACCGCTGTTGGATATCTTGTGAACGGCAGTGCAGAAGGAGTATTGGGTGGTTCTGTTGTATACGATAATGTTACATGGTATTACAGTATATCTTATGGTCAGAGTGGAAGTTATGTAGCTGATGGTATGCCTATGTCTACATATGAAAATGTTAATTATCCTTTCTCTGAGCAACAAATACTTGATTTCTTAGCTGAAATGAATGTTCAAAATAAATCTTAATATAACATGGTGGTGATTAAGTATGGCACAGACACAAATAGTAAACAGTATTTCGAGGTCTGATTCATTTCCAGTTAGTGCTACATTAAGTGCTTCTTATAATTGTGGAACATTGATGTTAATACTTTCCGGAACATGGACAGAACAAATGGTATGTGAATTACCTGCTCTAAACTGCACTATTTACATTGATTCAGACACTATCTTACAATCTTTCAATGTGAATATGAGAACAGTATTAGAGAGATCTACTCCGGCTGATCCATATTGCATTCCTGTTTACGATATTCCTAGTCAATGTATTATCAAAGTAAGTCCATTATTTGATAATAATGCTATTATAGCTCATAATGATATGATAGAAACAGGTGTTGGTGGAACTGATGGAGGTATTATTTGGACAACTCCTACACAAACATTTGATCTTACTCTTGTATTTGATAATGCAAATATTAAATCTGGAAATTCCTCCGGTGGTGGCGGTGGAGGCGGAAGCTCTGATGCAAAGGATATTTCTTTTAATAATCTAGGAACATCACTGGCATCCACAAATGTTCAAGATGCAATCGTGGAAGTTGCAAATAAAACATCCACATCCGCTACTACAAATGCTACATTATATGCTAATAGCTGGGATACTGTAAATAGAACATATGCAATTCCATGTGCAGATATTACATCTCAATCTGATATCTTTATTTCACTTCCTTCCAATACATCCGATGCTAATTATAATGCGATTGCAGAAGCTAACATTGTAGCACAAAGTCAGTCTACCGGACAGGTTGTGGTTAAAGCAGTTGGAACTATTCCTACTATTGATACTCAGTTAGTTATAACTGTTTACAATAAAGGTTAAAGGAGGAACATATTATGGCAATTTATGTGGTTCTTCCAAATGAGAGAAAAGATAATAATATATCAAATTATATTCCCACGCAAAATATATCATCAACCACATTTAATAATGGTTATAATGAATGTATACTATATAAAAATAATGACGAAGCAGCTTATAATGATTATAGAGAGAGATGTTTGGCAAAATTTCCGATTCAAATAGATAATCAGCTATTGTATTATATTGGAACAAATCCAGATTTCTGGAGTGATTGTTATGTGTATACATCTGTTGGTGATGAAGGTAATTCTTCTGGTGCGGCTCCTAAATACAGGGTTTGTTATGCAATTGTCGAGAACTCTGTGATAACATTTAGAATCTATGAAAACACCTTTAATATGTAATAAAGAGGTGAATATGCATGGGAATCTATATAACAACTCCTTCTCACATTAGCACAATAGAAGCTGAAAAAGTAAAGTATACAAATCCTCTTGGGACACTCACAAATGTAAAAAGTTCTTTGGATGATCTGTATGCCGCTAAAAATCCTGTTTACTTTGGGTCATATATGGAATTCCCAAATGTAGGATCTGAGGATATACTTTACATTGACAAATCTACAACCTATATGTATTTATGGGATACTGAAACAGCATCATATAAACAACAGGTCAGTGATGTTACAAATTACATATTTCAATCAACATTATAATTATAAAGGGGAGATGTTTTTATGGCTGATGTAAGCATGAATGTAAAAATATTACAAGTCACAAAAACAACCGCACAGTGGGCATCTGTCACTGATATTATTTCAAAGGGTTTACTTTGTGTAGAATTAGATACGAATGAAAAATCTTGGGTTAAGATTGGTGATGGTGTTCATACATATGCACAATTACCATATATTACAGACGCTGCTATTGCAAGTCTTGGAGATTTTCTAAGAGTTAAGGGCGTTGTAGCAACTACATCATTACTTCCGACAACTGGAAATAAAGTTGGTGATGTTTACTTTGTAGGTGATGCATCAACAGCAGGATCAGATAAGTTTGAAGAATATGTTTGGACAACTGGAAGTACATGGGAATTTATTGGTAAGATTTCTGATCCACCTACATATCATGGTGGAACTGGAATCACTATTGACAACAGTAATAATATCAACTTATCACAAGCAACAGATTCAAGTCTTGGCGGTATTAAGGTAGGTACTAATCTGTCAATAAATTCTTCTACTGGTGAATTAAGTGCAACAGATACTACATACAGTATAGCAGGTGCTTATGGTTCTGGTAATGATACATGGGTTACAACTCTTACTCCTTCCTCCGGTAGTGCGACAACTTCAACAGTTCCAAAAGCAACCACATCTGTTTACGGTATTACTACTTTAACAGACTCCACATCATCTACATCCACAACAACAGCGGCTACACCAAACGCTGTTAAAAGTGCTTATGATCTGGCAAATGGAAAATCAACAGTTTCTCAATTCAGTGATCTAAGTGCTAATGGTTTAACGATTGGATCTGTTACTATTGATGGAACTGCAAACACTCTTAAAGTTCCTACTGGAACTACATCTTCAACAGTGGCATTAGGTAATCATACTCATACAACTACTATTGCTGCTGGAACATCCGGAGATACAAATCAACTTACAATGGCATCTAATACAAAATATAAAATGACAACTGGCGGAACTAATTTTGTATTTACAACTCCACCTGGAACAACTGTTTCAGTCAGTGATACAGTTGCAACCGGAACTAAGATTGCTACGATTACAGTTGATGGAACAGCAAATGACATAAATGTGAAAACAACCGCTATCGCTACTTCTTCTGCATCAACAGGTGTTACAGATTTATCTGCTAATACAAAGTATGAACTTACAGCAGGAAATAACTCAATTGTATTTAAGACACCTTCTGATACTACATATGAATTTGCTGACAGTTACAATGCTTCTACAAATAAGGGTGCAACTGTTGCAACTGTTACAAATGCAATAAACGGTATTGATTTTCCGGTTGATGATGTTAAAATAGGCACAGCATCAATTGTAAGTAGTGGTATAGCAACAATTGCTGTTGAAGGTACATATAATAGTTCATCTAATAAAATTGCAACACAAACAACTGTATCAGATGCTATTGCTTTACTTGATGGGAGTATAACAGGTACAGGTGGAACAACAAAAACTATAACATCTTTATCACAAACAGACGGCGTTGTATCTGCTACATTTGAAAGCATTGATTTTCCAGTTACAGATGTTACTGTTAATGGAACTTCTGTATTAAGTAGTGGTGTTGCTGCATTAGGTGTTGCTGCCGGAAAAGATGTTACAGATAATTCAACGGCAACCGCTGTTACATCAACAGATACAAATCTAATTACAGGAAGAACATTATATAATGCCGGATATATTAAAAATGTATCTATAAACGGAACAAGTGGAACTACATTTACTGGTATTGCAAAATCTGCAACAATAAATGGCGGTGCTACAATATCCGCTGATAGTTCTACTGGAAATATTGCTTTAACTGGATTGGTGACAGGATTAAGTTATACAAATTCATCTGGAACAACATCTACTCTATCTCCTACAAATGGAAATCTTGATGTAACATCTTTAATTCTTAACTGCTCACTATAATGATTATATAATTCTAAGAGTGAGGTGATATTTATATATGTCAGATGTAATCGTAGAACTTAAAGAATTTAATGTTGAATTTGATGATACTAATACAAGTAAAAGTGCAAATATAGTTTCCGGTCATGATATAAAAGAATCATTTGCTACAATTCATAAAAGATTGAATAATATTGGATACACTTGGGGAACAGAAAGAATTATAATTGACTCAAATGCAGACTTAGACAACTATAAGACACCTGGAATTTATGAAATGATATCTTCAAGCTACACGATAACACATTCTCCAATTGATGATAGATTTAGAATGTATGTAATGACTGTTGGAAATAACATGACAGCACAATATTATATTCCTGAAAACTATGATTGTATTTATACAAGAAAATATAGTGATATTAGTGGGTTTGAAGGATGGTCTGATTGGAAACGTATTGGCGAACAGATAATACTATCTTATGGAAATTCAACATGGGACGATTTCTACAATGCATATATTCATAATGCGGTCGTTTATTGTAGAGCTAGTTCCAATACTAATCCAGCGACCGGAAGTCAAACAAGAATGGCATTTATGGCATATGTTAATAATGGAACAAGCCCAACAGAAGTTGAATTCCAATATTATAGAAGTGTAAGTTCTCATTCAGATTCCCAACAAGGAGATCAGGTATTTGTATATAAATTGGTTAAAAATAGTGGATGGTCTGTTACAACAAGAGAAGCAAGTTCTAAAATTGCTGTGACTTCTCCTATTGCGAAAAGCTATTCAAGTGGAACAATAACACTCAGCCATGCTACATCTGGTGTGACAGCCGGAACATATGATTCTGTTACAGTGGATGCAAAAGGTCACGTTACAGCGGGAACAAACTATCAACAAGAAGAAATTAACTATGCAATAAATACTGGTGTAAAGAACATACTCAAAATAACAGAACGCTATAAGGAACATCAAGGCGTCACATTTACTGTGAACGCAGATGAGTCGGTTTCAATTTCAGGTGGAACTACCGGAACTAATTCATTTATAAGATTAACCGGAAGTCAACCTTCAACCGACTATACCGATCAGGTTCCGATCCCAAAAGGAAAATATAAGATTAGTTGTCCAAAGGCAGTATCAACCGATACATTTATTTTAGTAATAGGATATCGGGAATCATCCAGTGACACAAGGCATACATTACAGGCAAACTCTGGGAACGATTTTACAAATGAGTTTGAAATTACTACAGACACAGGACGATTTGATGTAACACTGCTATCTTATAGCACAGATACCTCATATACTGCCACGGTTTATCCAATGGTTAGGTCAGCAGAGATTACTGATAATACGTTTGAATCATACGCGCTTCCTAATCCCGAACTAACAGCGTCAGAAATAGAACTAGTTGATAATGGGGCGAAGAATAAATTTTCTGGAACATATACTTCGCAAACTCGGAGTGGGATTGCATTCACTGTAAATGCGGATGGAACGATTACAGCCAATCGAGTATCTTCTTCTAATTCTGCGGCGAACATGCCTTCAACGAGTTTTACCCTTAAAGCTGGAACATATGTATTCAGTTGTTCGCCCAATCCACAAAGAGATGTTACATACGATTCATATGTATACAACATAGATGCTTCTGCAACAATAGCAAGAGACAATCCAAACGACCCTCCAGGAAATGTTTTTACAATAACACAGGATACAACGGTTAGAGTAAATGTAAGAGTTGCAAGTGGTTATGCTGCATCAAATCTTATATTCTCGCCAATGATATGCTCTCTTGCAGAATGGAATGTATCTAAAAAATTTGTTCCTTATGTTTCGACAATTAGAGAATTATTTGAATCAATACAAGATAATGATAATATAATCTCAGGATATGTTTCGGATAATACGGGAACAACAAAAACAGTAATAACAAGCGGTGTAAATGCAACAAAAAGTGTTAAAGATGGTACAATAGCATATATAACATTTAAGGAAGATAATACAGCTACTTATACAGATATAACAACAACTGGTATTAGTTTGTCTGTAAATGGAACATCTGCTTTAATACCCGGTACCGGAAATGAATGTTATGATTATGATAATACATCAACAGTAAACCCTGCTGTCGGATCTATTGATACTATGTATATTGAATTAAATCCTCGTTATGGAATACAGGGTTGTACCAATTTATATATCTATAAAGATTTTGGAAATAATAATACTAAGTGGATATATTTATGTTCAACAGGTTTGGATTTATGGTCTTTTTATAATTTCACCGGAATTAGTGGGACACTACAAAACATATACATGAATACAAATAGTTCCGGTTATAGCGTTAATCTAAAAGGTGATACTGTTTTTCCTTTTGCATTAGCAACCTGTGACACTTCTGCATCAGCACAAAATAAAGTAGCATCGGTATCTCAGTCAGCATGGAGTAGAAAAGTTGGTTGTATTGTTGCTGTAAAATATGCTAATACTAATACTTATAATGCTAATAATTCTACCACAGGAACAGGTTCTATAACACTTAATGTTAATGGCACTGGTGATGCAAATATTTATTATGGCTCGACTGCTGATCCAACAGGAACGAATTCAGCAGCATTTGGTTATGCTAATAGATATGCTTACTATATGTGGGATGGTACATATTGGGTTTGGTTGAGCCAAAGTACAGATAACAACACGACATATTCAGCAATATCACAAGCCAACATAACAAATGGTTCTGGAACAAGTAGTGGACTTATTACAGGTCAGAGAGCTAAACAAGCAGTCGATAAATTTGCATTTGGAACGAATACACAAATAACTTCCGGTTCTAATTTTGATAGTTATACAACCGTTGGTGTTTATTATGTTGCTTCGGACACTGATGCATTAAATATAACTCACTGTCCTGTGGAATATCACGGAAGATTAGAAGTAATTACAACAAAAAGTGATTCAAACATAATGCAAATATACTATGCTAATATATCAAGTATAGACTGTCCTCAAATATTTGTTAGAGTTAGGGCAACAAATTGGGGTGGTTGGGTTGCACTAAATGGACAATCTGTTGGTATTCATCTGTCAACTGGAGATGACCTTGATAATATAGTAGATCCGGGTATTTACCAGTGTGGAACAGTTACAAAAGCAAAATCATTATTACATACACCATTTGCAGATGCTACAACACCGATAGGTCAAACTAATTATAACTCTGCCGCATTCAAATTTATTGTTGAAAACGTAAACTCGCCATCAACAATTAAACAAACCATAATACCGTTATATGGAAATTCAACACATTTTGAAAGAACAAGACTGAGTGGTGTTTGGAATACATGGTATGCATTTTCCGGTACTGCTGTGATATAATTTTTTAGGAGAGTGATTTTATGTATTATTTAGTAATTATTCAAAATAACAATACACAATCTATATTTTCATATCAAACTATTGATGAGGCACTATCTGTATTTCATACAGAGTTAGCATATCGTGGAGAAACAAGAAATTCTACTGTGTGTGTTATTCTGGAAGAAACAGGTGCTTTGATCAAAAGAGATTCTTGGCAAAGACCAACTAATGCACAAACATCCGAAGAATAATAAAAATGGAACCCTAATTTTAATTAGGGTTCCATAATATCAACATTCTCTAAACACATAAACAGGAATTCCATTTTTTGTTTTGTTGTCTACAAGCCACCATGTACTCTCGGATTCACCATCTGATTTTCCGTAACCGAAATACATATGATTATATTCATTTGTCTTTTTTACGGTTTCACAGAATAGTTTTTCTTTTGCAATGGATCTTGCTTTGTCAACAGAACAATAATCTTCCCTGATTGCACATAACATTCCTTTTTTGTCAGAGAACACCATAGCATTTACCTTTGATTTACTCATAGTTAAACCCTCCAAATATAATATAGTGGTAGATAATACCTACACATATATTATAACATATTTTATAGAAAATGTCAATATGAAAATTAGATTTTTTGAAAGGGGTTGCTTCACAATGGTAAAAGAATATCAATATGGAGATACAACTCAACTATCTGAGCATTTTAATGCAAAGGAATTTCAATGCAAATGTGGAAAACCACACAGCTTCTTTGTTTCGGAGGAACTTATTGCAAATCTTGAAATTCTAAGATCAACACTTGACTGCCGAAATATTCATGTTTCAAGTGGTTTCCGCTGTCCGGAACATGATGTTGCTGTTGGCGGTAAGGGAAATGGTAAACATACAAAAGGACTTGCTGCTGATGTTATTTGTTATGATAAAAATGGAAATCCTATTTCATCTAAACTTGTTAGCTGTAAAGCACAAGACATTGGATTTAAGGGAATTGCAAATATCACAAAATCATACACTTCTACTCATTTAGATATGCGTGAGGGCAAGAAGTGGTATGGTGATGAAACAAAAGGAACATCTTGGGCTTGCAATGATTTTTATGAATACTATGGTATTCCTAGGGATAATAGTGATGAGGATGATAATATGAGTGATACAACAAAACGTGGAATGGATATTTCTTATTGTCAAAAGAAAGTTACATGGAGTAAAGTTAAAGGAATTGATTTTGCTATCCTTCGTGCTGGATATGGAAGATATACAAATCAAAAGGACTCAATGTTTGAGAGTCATTATGCAGGAGCAAAATCCGTAAATATTCCGGTAGGTGCTTATTGGTACTCATATGCTACAACACCGGAAGATGCTAAAAAAGAAGCAGATGCTTGTATTGAAGTTATTAAAGGTAAACAATTCGAGTATCCGATATGGTATGATATCGAAGAACAAAAACAGCTTGAAACAGGTAAAAAGAATGTTTCTGCTATCGTTCGTGCATTCTTAGAAAAAGTACAGAAAGCCGGATATTGGGTAGGAGTATATTCAATGGTAAGTGCCTTGAACAATTATGTTGAAGACGATATCTTACAAAAATATTCTGTATGGGTAGCTCATGTCGGCGTTAAGAAACCTTCTTATTCAAAGCCTTATGGAATGTGGCAGTATTCATGGAAAGGTGTGGTTGATGGAATAACTGGTGACGTTGACATGGATTATGGATATGTTGACTACCCAACCATGATTAAGGAAAAGGGTCTTAATGGCTTTGGTACACCTACAGATGATACAGATGATAACAAATGTCCATACCCAGAACCTACAAAAGCAATTCGTGAAGGTGATACCGGAGACAGTGTTAAATGGTTACAATGGAATCTAATATATCTTGGATATTTCAATGATGAAATAAATGGAATTTTTGATATCTTTACTCTTGGATCACTTCTTGCATATCAATTAAAGAATAATCTTGCCGTAGACGGTGTATGTGGTTCTGCTACAAGAAGTTCAATTATAAGTCAAAGTAAATAATGATATAAAAAAGCAAGTGGTGTAAAAGCCACTTGCTTTTTCTTTTACTTATTCATCATCTTCATCAGTATCTTGACCAAATAGATTCAGAAAAGCATCGTATCCAATTCCGTCAATATCATCATAATCATCTTCTTCGTCACTACTCATAAGCTGTTCGTAAACATATTGAGCCTGAACATAAACAGCCATCTCAGAGGAAATATCAAGTTTTCCGTCCTGATACATTTTATTTACAAGTTCCATCCCTTTTTGGAAGTTTTCAACGTACACTTCAATTCTCTGAAATATTCCGGTTGAAAGAAAACATATAACCCATTGATTTTTATTTGTTTCCTTATCAACAACAGAAAAGCAGTCAACTTTATCTACTTCTAACAGACTGAGGGAAGATGATCCAGTTTCACTATACATCAATAACATATTATACAATTTCCTTTCTATTATAGATTTCTTTTACCTTAGACATGAAGTTTTCAATGTCAGTTTGTGCATTTTCAAAACTATTTACATCTAGTGTAAATGTCATATTTCTTTTAGCTTGTGGATAGATTGAATTATATCTATAATCTGGAATAGTTGCAATCATCTTTCTATCATTCACAAAGTATTCAAATTTTAATGACATATCCGAATTTCCGCTTGCATATTTTGAACAATCATTACAAGTCGGAAAGAAACCTTGTGATAAAAGGTAAAGTCTAAGATCTGGTAAACATCTGATTTCAATCATAGTTATAATCCTCCTCATGTTATAATAGAACTATTCTATAAACACAGTATAACATATAATTGCAAAAAAGTCAAGTAATATTAGATTGTTAAATAAAAAAATTTTCAAAAAACACTTGACAAATATCTAAAAATGTGTTATACTATATTTACAAGGTTAAGATGTGTGATCGGAACAGGAGGTACATTATGGATTCCACAAAGATGATTGAAACCATTAAGAAATTACTTAGAACTTCTATGGATAGTGGTGCTACTGAGAATGAAGCGAGACTGGCTTCCCTCAAAGCACAGAAACTTATGGCAAAATACAACATCGAGATCACTGATGTTGAAGAACAGGAAGAAGATATTTCCTATACTGTTATTGATACAGGAACAGGAAATAAGTGGAAGTATTCTTTGGCAATTATTGTTGCAAGAAACTTCTGCTGTAAGTTCTTTACTATCGGAACTGGTAAAATGGCATTCTATGGGTACAACCATAACACAGCGGTTGCAAAAGAAGTTTTTAATTTTCTGTATAATGTTGGTAACAGACTTGCAATGAGACATTATCAGAATCTCAGATATCGCAATGAGGAAACAAAAGGTGTTAAAAATTCTTTCCTTATTGGATATGTAAAAGGTATTGCAAGCGTTCTTGATCAGCAGTGCAGAGCCTTAATGCTTGTAACACCTAAGAAGGTTGAAGAAACCTATAAGGAAATGACTTCCGAAAATGACTTCCGAACAAAGAATACACGAACTGCATATAATGAAGGAAAGTCTTACGAAGAAGGATACAAAAGGGGCAGAGAAACTGCCGAGAGTAGATATATTGAATAAAGATAAATAATTGTAGGACAAAAAGAAAAGGAGATAACTAAAATGAAAACTTTCAAAAATAAGGCATCCAGAAACGGTTATATATTCGGTCAGATCTGTTCTGTTGTCGGTGTACTGATGATTCTGGTATCTCTTATAACAATGGAAACAGCAGAACAAACAATTAACATCAAAGGATTTATGACTGCCATGATCGGATTCCTTGTATACAAATACGGTGATTTTAGAACAGGAGGATTGAAATGAAAAAGTTCGGCTATTTCATCAAGTTCACAACACTTGATATTATCATTAGTGGAGTATGTGGATATATCACATACACGAAAACTCTTTCCGGATCTCTTTGGTGGCTTCTCGGTGGAGCTGCTTGTGGATATCTTGCACTAATATTTGCAATTGATATCCTTGTAGAGATCAACCTATTTCTCTGTGGAGAAATTGATAATGAATGGTTAGTTGTAAGAGAAGCTATCCCTGGTGTTGGAGAAATCCTTGCTGCAATGTTTGAAGGATTTGGAACTAGCACAAGACTTTCTGCAAATGAAAAACTCAAAGTAAAAGACCTTATGCAGACTATTGATGAGTATCATAACGGAAGTCACAACCGGATTGATCGTAAATAAATATAGTACATCTAGTGTTAAATTTTGTAACCCTTGTAACCGCCATACAAGGGTTACATTTTGTAACATAAAATATATTATATATTAACCACAAAAAAAACAGCATAAAACATAAGATAATATACATTAAACAATAAGTATAATAACACAATAATATAATAACTATATGTATATACATTCTTTTAGTAGATAATTGTTTGTTGATTATTTATTAAGATTTTGGCGTTCGTTATATGTTTTAACAATTACAAAAACCGATCATATATCAACATAATATTTGTGTAAAATAACTATTGACAACGATTTGCAAATATGTTATACTAAAAATGTAAAAGAGTAACGGCTTTACAACATAATTGAATAAATACTTGTCCGTGTTTTGTGGTTGTAAAGTCGCTACATGGAGGAATAAACACATCCAGAAGTCCGTTACCTTTTGGGTGTGTTTATTTTTTATGTGTTTGATTTTAATAAGTGTGAAACAAAACAAAACAATATAGGTAAAATATTCTGTTTTGGAGGGGATTCAAATTGGAACAGTCTTTTTTAAGTACAGTGGTTTCATTGAAGAAATCTGGAATGGGCAACGGTGATATCTATAAAGTGTTGCATAATAAATTTCCAGAACTCACATATGAGTGCATTCGATCCAGAGTTAGAAGATTAAATATTGATAATATACAGACAGAAAGCGTAAGAGTAGAAGATCAGGAATTAGAACCACAAACAACCTCAATGGAATATCGCAAAGATGGAACTATTGTCTTTGAAAAAGTTATTTGTTTAGCAAAGAATCAGGAACTAACACCTGAGAATATACTTATTGCACATGGTATGAATCCTGATAAATGGGAGATTATTTCATATAAGAATAACTTTTGGCAATCGCAGAAAAAAGGTGGAGAGATATTAAACCTTTACCAAAGCAAGATTACCGCCAAACCAAGAAAAGAGTATATAAGCCTAGAAGATATCAAAAAACATTTTGATACTTTTAGCAGAGAACATAAAGCACCAACACCTTTTGATAACTATGTATATCCAAAAGGAAACAGAGAACTGTTATATGAAATAAACATATGTGATCTTCATCTTGGAAGATTTTGTTATGACAACGAAACAGATGAACCACTAAGCACAGAGATCACAAAGAAAAGATACTTTGATGTTATTAAAGCTGAGTGTGAAAGAATCAAAAGTTTTGGGAATGATGTTTCTAAAATCCTGTTTGTTTGGTCAAATGATTTCTTTAATTCGGACGGTATATCAGGATGCACAACTGGTGGAACTCCACAAGATACTGATAAGAAATGGCAAGAATTATATAAAATAGGAATTGAAATGCTTGTTGATACTGTTGAGATGTTAGTTCAATATGCTCCTGTTATTACATTCTATATAGCTTCTAACCACAGCCGTCAGGTAGATTTTTTTGCGATTAACTATCTGTATGCTTGGTTTAGAAAATATAGTAATGTCGATGTGTGGACTAACTGTTCTCCAAGACAGTATGTTGTATTTGGTCAAAACTTATTAGGTTTTGCTCATGGGTATTATGAAAAGAAAGATCAACTTCCATTTTTAATGAGTAATGAGTGTTCTAAAGAATGGTCTAATACAAAGTATAGAGAATTCCACTTAGCACATATTCACTCCGAGAAAGTAGAAGAAAAAGGCGGTATTGTATTCCGTTGGCTACCAAGTGTGACAAGTGCTGATACATGGTCAAAAGAATGTGGATATGTAATGGCAACAAAAAGAAGTTATAGTTTTGTATATGATCATGATAAAGGACTTATTCAGATCAATTCAACTATTGTGGAGTGATTTATGTGAGCAGATCATATAGGAAGAATCCTATTCTAAAAGATAGATATGGTTCTAAAGCATTGCGTTTTTTCAAAAGACAATCAAATAAAAAGGTTCGTAAGGATGACAATATTGCACAACATGGAAAATTCAAAAAGATTTATAACTCATGGGAGATACATGATTATATTGGAAGATACTCAGAACAGGAATTTCAAGAATCATGGAAATCAGAAACTTCAAAACCAAAATACTTACAATGGATGCATAAACAATTTAAGACATATAAAGAAGCGCTTATATGGTGGAAGAAGAAATACAGATATAAATAAAGGAGTTGGTTAAATTGAAACTTAGAATCAATGAAGATACTGCTTGTATTCCTTCAAAAACATCTTATATGAATGAAGATGGATTTTATAATGGAATATATTATTTTGGAGATCCTAAACAGCCAAAGAGTTGGAGAGATTATGTAAAGAGTAAAAAGAAACAAACAGAAAAACTAACAATTGCAGAAACAGACGAACAGCTTTAAGGAGTTGTAATAATGATAATAGGTGGTATACAAAAACTAACACTTTTAGATTATCCTGAAAAAGTAGCGTGTACTGTTTTTACATATGGATGCAATTTAAGATGTCCTTTCTGTCATAATAAAGCATTAGTTACAGAATCCGCAACAAATGTTATTCAGGAACAGCAAATATATGATTTTCTAAAAACAAGAAAAGGAATACTTGATGCTGTATGTATCTCAGGTGGTGAGCCTTTTCTTAATTTAGATATAATTGATTTTGCTAAAAACATAAAAGAAATGGGATTCCTTGTAAAAGTAGATACGAATGGAACTTTTCCGGAACGATTAGAAGAACTATGTAATACCGGATATATAGATTATGTAGCAATGGATATAAAGAACAGTATTGATAAATATACCATGACTTGCGGAATAGATAAGATCGTTGTTGGAAAAGTTATGAAATCGGTTAGTTACCTAATGTCACAAGATAAAGTTGATTATGAGTTCAGAACAACTTGCACAGAGACATTTCATACTGAGGAAGATATAGATAAAATAGCTTCTTGGATCAAAGGATGTAATCACTATTATTTACAGAAATATCTTTATCGAGAATCCGTTATAGACAAAACTTGTTTAGAATGTAGTAATGAGAAGATGAAAGACTTCTTAGCTATTGCACAACGGCATATACCGAATACAAAACTAAGAGGAGTTGAATGAGAGATGAAACTATATATTCACGAAAAAGGAAAAGATAATCACTATTTTTATGTTATGGGATGGAAGACAGATAATAAGCAATCTGCACCATATAAGAGATGTAAATTCGATATCTATGATGAAGCAGTACAGTTCTTCAAAGACATATCTAAGGTATGTAAATATGTTGAAATGTTTGAGTATATTGGAGGAAAAAGAAAGTGGATCGCAGATACAGACGATACTTCCATTTTTGAAACCTGATATGTAAAATAAATACAAATCACATAAAGATTCTAAGTAGTTTCTTCAACTACAATATTAGCAAAGATTCTTTGTGTGATTTTTATTTTATTTTGGAGGTGGTCGAAATGATCTATGTTCCGGTTGATGTAAGGGAACCGATAGTAGGTAAACCATCTATTAGAATACAGAATGGACTAACTAATAACTTCCCAGAGATCGTTTTTGAACTTCACGATAAATGTAAATACTTTGATCTTGGTGATGATGTATCTTTAATGGCAGTTATAACAAATACATATGAAGAATCTGTTGTGTTTACTGGTGAACTAAGTATATTGAATCCACATAGAGGACAGATTCTATGCAAACTCAGCGCAAAAGACTTTACTAGAACAGGGTTAAACACTTTAACTATCTTATGTACTTCACAGAATTTTGACATTTCATTTCAAAAAACGGTATTTGTAGAATCCATAAGTGATTCTATATTAGATATTATGGAAAGGGGAAGCTAATTATGAAAGAGTTTTTTATTGCGTTAGGATCAACGGTTGTTCTTATCATTCTTTCTAGTGTTCTTGTGGCGGTTGGTAGATTTGCCCATGTTCAGTTTGAAAGACTTAAACAAGCAACCGATAATGAAACATTAAAGAACCTTATATCTAAATTAGATTATATTGTTCAATTATGTGTAGAAGCAACCAATCAAAAGTTTGTGAATGATAAAAAGAAAACAGGAGAGTTTACAAAAGAAGATATGGAAGAAGCATTTACACAAACTCTTAACAATATCACTAATATGCTAACAGATGAAGATAAGGAAATGATTATAAGCAATTTCGGTGATGTTAGCACCCTTATCTGTAATTCTATTGAATCTTATATTAAACAATCAAAAGACATTTAAGGAGTGTGACAATAATGGATAATGAAAAGATTGTAGAAAAAGTCGCAGAACATGATGTTCGTATAGGAGTTCTTGAAAGAGATCACGCCCAGCTAGAAACAGATGTTAAAAAACTATCAGACATGAATGTTTCTATACATGATATGCTTGGCGAAATGAAAGCTATGAGAATTGAAACAAACGGCAAAATTGATACATTGGATACTAAGTTTGAAAATTTAACAACTGATGTGAAACAAGTAAAAACAGGATTATCTGAGGTATCAAATAAAGTCACAGAACTTGAGACAGTTCCGGATAAAAAAGATGCAAAACTCTTTAATGATATAAAGTATAAAATACTGTGGATCATTATAGCTGGAGCAGTAGGTTTTCTTTTAGCACAAGCATTTCCACAAATATTCTAAGGAGAGGATTATATGGTTCGTCTATTAGAATATGAACAGTTGATACATGTTGATGCAAAAACAGAATTGAAAAAAGCTACAATTCAGTATGCTTTGTATAATGCTCAATATACAAGAAGATATGCAAAGTTTTATACTGGAAAATATTATATCACAGTTTCATTCAACCGTGATAATACAATTCAACTATCATCCAATTATCGTGTTGACATGAAGTTTAATAGAGACTTACAGCGATTGGAAGATCAAAAGTATACTCTTTATAAGACTACATACTTTATTTGGTATTGGATGAATAAACTAAGAAAACTATAAGAAAGGATCTAGTTGCTATGAATAAATTTATTACAAAGGTTTTCAAAGGCGCAGGAGTTAATGCAAAAGTGTCTAAAGATTCTAAAAATCCAAGATTTAAGGTAGTAGAGAATAAGCTAACACTTGAAGGCGTTGTGACTCCTACAAGATATAAGATGACAATCACAGATAATACTGGTGCTGAGATTGATGAACTTTCTGTTTCTATTAAGAATAGCAATGATGTTGTAAATAGAATCAATGAATCTATTCAAACACTTCAAATGCTTTCTAAGGCATATGACCACAAGAAACTTGTCGAGGAAGATGAAGAGTTTGATACTGTCACAGTAGATGATGAAGAAGAAATTATTGACGAAGAGCCAAAGGATATTGTTGATGGTCTTGCAGAAGTATATGAGGATGTTCTTGATATCGCTGAAAAAGTACAGTCTTTAACAGATCTTGTTGATGATAACGATGCAGAAACAATTAACAACATTATCGGAATAACAAGTTCTTTATATGATTGTGCCATTGATATTGATGATTTCAAAATGGAGTTAGAGCCAGAGGAAGAAGAGGATATGGACGAATCCTTAAACAGAAAAAAGACTTCTTCCGGATATGTTAAGAATGTTATCAGTAACCTTACAATGTCTGAATCACTGCTTAGAGGAAACAAAGAACTTAGAGATATCTATAATGCTATAAAGGATATTAAATCAGAGTTGATAGTTAGGGGATATTGATTATGATCTTCTTAAATCATGAGGAAGAACCTGTTGTTACAATAAACAAAGACATGGTTCTTGATTATAAACAAACAGGTGACGATTGTTTAGTTGGAATTAAAAGAGAACTTTCTAAGCAGCTCGTATACTATATCTTATATACAGACCTACAAGAAGTGAATGCTTCATTTGGAACAATTATTGAAAAATTGCTTGATAATAAGTATTTAGATGTTCGTGATCTGGATAAAGACATAGCGAAACTAGATAAGAACTGCAAGGCTTTATTAAAAAGCTGTGATGGTTTTGTTGAAGAATATGTTATCGAAAATGTAAAAATATGGGTTGATAGACTTCTCCTTTGTGTTTCAAAGTTGAAGTATATCCTTGATAAGTTCTGTACTGATAATTCGGAGGGAGTATTTAGAAATGAAGTTCGTCCAGTTTTCTAATATGCCTGTAAAGGTAAGAATCAAATGGGTTCAGGATAAACTAATTAAGTTCGGTTATTTGTCTGAAGGGGAGAGTGTTCCATTTAAAAGAGATAAAAAATATATCAAAGCTCTTATGAGATTTCAAGATAATCATGGAATGACCCCTAATGCAGATATAACCGAACCTCTTTTTGATAAATTAAACTATAATTAAATCAAAGGAGGATAATTTAAGTGAGATTCAATAAAAGGTTTAATAAGTTTTATGATAAAAAACTTAAAGAAGCAGATGATGCTGAAATTGAAAATGATGAGATAGAAGAAATTGAAGATGTGATTGAGGAACTTGATATTGAAGCGGTACTTGAAGAAATAGCAGATAAACTAGGATTTGATTATACAAGTTCTAATGGATCTGGATCATATTCTATTTCAGATAATGTTGAAGTTCGTGTTAGATTTACACCAAAGAAGATTTCAAGAATTCAAACTGTTATTCTTAAAAATCCGGCAAGATTTGATTGTACTAAAAATACAACAACAGTTGATAATTTATCAGTAGAACTACAAACAAGTGTTCTTATTATAAAAGAAATAAAACAAAAACTTATGTAATGGGGTGTTATGATGAAACTTGTGTTTGAAGATTTTGAAAGCACAACTTCTATTGGAACAGAAGATAATCCTCTTTCAGTTTTTGAACAAGGGGATTTTGTGCAATACGGTGATTATGTCGATATAGCATCTGCTATGGAACCAATTGCAGATGCATCAAGTGTATACGAAGATTTAGAAGCTATTGGATTTGTACTTATGTTAGCATCTAACGATATTCATACAATTCATATCAATGCCCACGGTAAGGATTTTACAAGACTTCACCTTGAAACAGATGAATTGTATAAACAGTTAAATGAGTACAGCGATACTTGCTTAGAGATGTGTTGTGAGGATGGACACTTTATTCACAATCTCAACAATGCAAAAGATTGCTTAACTCAGTGGAGTATTGAAGTTCCTGACTGTGAAGGTTTTACTCTTATAGACGGGATTCGTGTTACAACGGAAATTCTTAATAATGTTATTGTTGCTATTTCAGAGGTATATAATGATTGCACAACAGATGTTCAGTCTACATTAGATGAGTGGTTACGCTATCTAAATTCTAAGATGAACTATTTCCTCGGAAGAATTTTACAGGAAAGCAAAAAGCGTACAAATGAAAGTATGATGAACAGAAACACAAGACATGATAAAAAGAAATGTGTTTGTGAACATCTTGATTATCTGAAATTAGGTCAGCCTTATAAGATGTTCTGTCAGGTGGAAGACCATATTGATGATTATAATTGTGATACTGTTTCACTTAAACCGGGTGATTTCATTATAAGAGATTTCCAATTTGGTCACTTGCCAAACGGAGGAAATAAAGGTTATATACCATATGAAGTAATTGATATTGAATATGATAGAGATGATGATAACGGCGGTTATTGGGATGCAAGAAAAAGACTTCACCTTTATGACGGAGAAGAAGATTTCTACATTGAGTGCTATAATGAAAGATTCAATGGTATGTTCCATAAACTGAAAAAGAGTTCTGTTAAGGAGTGATCTACTATGAAAATAATGGGAGAAGAATTTTTTGATAAGGATGATTTTTCTTCCTTAGTACGAGACATTTATGATATGTTAAACGAAATAGAAAAAAGATCCCGTAAATATGAAAAATCCATTCGAACTGAAATTCGACTTGGTTTTGATCCAGACCCACAGGACGATGATCTAAAGAAACTAGACTTTATTCATAACAACCTACTCGGTATTATAGAAGAGCTTGATGAAAGGGAGTAATTTATTATGACTGAGTATGTAGCAGAAACAAGGATTTTTCTAAAAGAATATACAGACGAAAGAGTAGATTATTATTGTGAAAAAGGTTATGTACCTACTGAGGAAGAAGTTATTGTTGACATTTATGAAGATCTAACTCCTATGTCTTATGACGAAGCACAATTATATAATCGTTCTGGAGTAGAAATTCTAAGTGTTGACGATTTAGCAAAGAACATTCAAAATCTAGTTTCTTTCAATCTAGATGAAATTGATGAAAGCCTCAAACTTAAAATTCGTGAAGAGGTGGAATATACAGATACTATAGACGCTATCTATGATATCCTAAAAAGAAAATATAGAAACGATGATAGATTTGTAGAAATTAAAGTAGTAAATAAACCAAGAAGAGCGGTTCATGTTGAAACAGAAAAAGAAATCGAAGACGGAGAAACCTTTAATATGGACAGATATATCTATGTAGATGATTCTGATAGAATCACTATGGTTTCAAAAGATGATAAAACAAGAAAATTCGTAGATGTCGAAGCCGTTTCAGATTTCTTTGACGAATATCTAAATTCATAAGGTCGTGACTAAATTGATATGTAAACATTGTGGGTGCGAAACATCTACTGTAATTTGTCATAATTGTGGAATCAATGTTGTTTGGTATAATAAATACGGTCAGTTAAACGATGATATTGAATCTGGGGAACTTGATCTTCTTTCGTATCTCAACAAAGATTCCACAGAAAAACCTAAAATAGAGGAAGTTGTAAAAGAAGTATTTAATCCAGATGGTTCTGGAGATTAAGAAAGGGTGTAAAACTATTATGGATACATACGAGATTATCTACGATTATTGTGATGAAGACGGTTACGAGGAAACAGATTGTTCTGAAGAGTTTACTGGCACTTGGTCTGAGTTACAGGATTATATTAAAAAAATGAGAAGAAATGGTTGTTACAACATTGATGCTAATTCTATTACGCAAGGTTTCGAAGAAAATGACTATTATGAGTCTGTTAGAAAACCTATGAAACTTAGAATAACGGAATCCGAAGAGTCCCTATGTGATAAAGTAATGGAAGTAAATGATAATGCTGGTTTCTGGACTAGAGAAGATGAGTTCGTCGAAGATATGGAAAATGCTGGACTAGAAGTCACTGAATTCAATTATGAATATGCAACTATTGAAGATGATGACGAATGGTGTCAAGTAGATTTCATTAGAGCTAACGATACATTTACTATCGGAAATATTCGTAGGTGTGAAGAAAAGACTTGGGAAGAAAGTTATAGTATTAAGGAAGCATTTAGCAGTGATGATGATTTAGAAGATCTTATACAGTCCTTTGAACAGGAGTACGATAGTTCTGTAACATCTATCAACTCTGCAAAACTTCCAACTATTTTTGGACTTGTTCAAAAACTCGGAGGGTTTAAGGAAGGAACTATGAATTTGGATTTTGGTGGAGGTCGTTTTGATAATGTTGCACAATATCTAAAAGATTATGATGTCCTAAACTTAGTATACGATCCTTTCAACAGAACAAAAGAACATAACAAAGATGTATTAGATTTTGTAAAGAAAAACGGCGGCGCTGATACTGTTACATGCTCAAATGTTCTTAATGTCATTAAAGAGCCCGAAAATAGACTTGCTGTGATTAGGAACTGTGATAGACTTGTAAAATCTGGTGGAACTGTTTATTTTACAGTATATGAAGGTTCTGGTTCCGGAGAGGGTAAGGCAGACGATAAGAGAAAGTCTTATCAAACAAATATGAAAACGGCAGATTATCAGTCTGAGTTAGAACAAGTATTTTCCGATGTTAAGAGAAAAGGAAAATTATTTATTTGTAAATAATAAATATTTATTAAAACAAAAATATTTATAAATACTATTGACAAATCTATATAATTGTGTTATACTATATTTAGTGTAACACAATTATATAGGGGTAGAAAGGAAGAAAATATTATGATTAGACTAATTAGAGAAAATGAAGATAAGTGGTTTCAGGATACTTTAACAGTTGTTCTTGATTATTTTAATAAAAAGCAATGGGATACTAATATTCCAGAAGTCATGAATTATGCAGAAGCCGTTGCAGAACAACTCAATAGAGACCCTGATTGGATTGACGGTAATTATACTATAAGAGATTGGTATAGAGATACATATAGAAATTATCCAGAAGAGATTGAATGGTTAGATTCTACGACTTACTGATATTAAAATAAAAGAGGTGTTATTATGATTAAAATTATCAAAGAATCCTATTCCTATGATAACCAAAGAATAATGGATATACTGGATAAAATTGAATTTACTAACGATGATAGGAAAATCAATAAAGCATATGATTTTGTAAATCATGCTTGCAGTAATATTGATGATTGTATAGAAAGTGGTTTTTATGATTTATCCGAAGCTGATTGGGCATACGGTACAGATTATATTATTGAAGAACTTACTGATATTTTGAATGAATCTACTAGCAGATCTGTCTATACTAAAAGATCAAAAGGTAGAAGAGTTGTGGAATCTACAAATGGTAATAGAATGGTAATCACAGTTTCTAGTGGAATTAGTGCAGATGGTTTCAGTATTACTGTCACAGATAGACAAGATAACGTAGTATTCAAAGATTCTTATAGCTATGGTTACAATGCCAGCCACGATAGAAAGTATGCAGAGTTTGCTCATAATGATGTTGTTAATGCCAAAAAGTATGGTTGGAAAGGTAGTTATACAGAACAACCTTATGTAACAGATATTATAAATGATCTTCTCACAAAGTACAATATAGATAAGGAAGATATAGAGGTTACATCCGGAAGAAATACTTTTAGAGGGCAGAATGTAGATTCTAAAGATGTAGATAGATTTGTTGATAAATATATCTCTCAACTTTGATGTATTGGAAAGAAGTGATCAAGTATGAAACTTATATTTGAAGGTAAAAATAAATACCGTGTATGGTATAGACCTTATTCATATCCAGATGAAGAAGATTTTATTGATGTTACAGCAAATACAGAACAAGAAGCCGTAGAATTTGCAAGAACATTAGGGTATGAAACAGAAGTGGAATTAAAAGAAGAATCTATTACAGAGGGTGTCGAAAACAAAGATATAATGGATCTTCTTACTTCTGAAAGAGTAGATCTTATGATCAAAGCATGGCAAAATTTAACAGGTTCCCTTAGCATGGAAAAGTGTTTACAGTATTTTGAAAAACTTGGTTACGATTGTTCTGGGTATACTAATGAAGAATTTAATCGTGTTTGGGATTTAGCTTGTGATGAATTTGATAATAGATATGGTGTCGAAGAAGAGGAAGAGGATTCCGTTGATGGAATCGAAACCAAAGAAGATGCTTATCGTTGGTTACAAGATAAATTAGAAGAGTATGGAAATACATATCATTTTCCAAATGAGGACAGATATAAGTTAGACAGACTTATTGATAAGTTTGGTTCTACTTATTTCTGGAGAAGATAATAATAGAAAGGAGCTGTATTGAACAATGATTAAACTTAAAGATTTTTGTAATTCTGTCAACCTCAATACAACTTTAAATGTTTATATTAAAGGTGAGGATGAACCTACATATCAGTATATCACTGCCTATGAACTTAAACAGGAAGTTCCAAAACTTGCCAGAGAAATTGGTCTTCGTTATATTTGTATGATTGACTGTTTGGATAAAGATGTTGATATGTCTATTGAACTTTGTACGGGTTGAGGTGTTTTAGTATGATTAAACTTATAATGGAAAATTTAAGTGACAAAGATCTTCTAGACCAATTAAATTCATTAACTAGGTATGAGGGGTCAGGAAAATTCCTTACAAGGAAATAAAGGTATGGGAAAAGATATTGAACCAATTTGATGTTGGAACCGTTATTGCTATGGACACACACGGGGGTTATGAATGTTTTTATAAGGTTTCTGATGAGTACGATGGATGGAAACACGCCTGTCTGCACCCACCACATATTTCGGTTGTTACAACTTTTGATGTAGCGAGGAATTTGGGCGGCAGCGCATGGGTGACAGATAATAAGAATTTTTATTTGGACAGTTTGGAGAAGTTTGAAAAGATAGCGGACTTATATTATCACAGGGATTCAAATGCTGGATCAGGCTATAATTTTTTTTTGGACCCTCTGATAAAAGAAATTTTGGTCAAAAGAAAGGTTTTTATGGATTTTAATAGCCTGGGTTGAATTTACCTACAGAATTATAGAGAAAGGAATTTTAATTACTATGAAACTTATTTTTGAAAAAAGACTAACCCCGGAGGAGGTTTATTCCCTTTCTAAGGGTCAGTGTTATGATTTTGAAGAATATGTAGAAGATAATTTAATGAGTTTTTATGACTATGAAATCCCAGAAGATTTTCATCTTTGTTCTTTTTCTGAATATAAAAAGATAAGTGATAAACTTGAAAGATTTTTGAAAAGTAAGAAAATTGATTTAAGTTACGATAGTATGAATCTTCCTTATTTCGGGATTAAAATTGGTGGAAATTCGGGTGGTATTGCCAGTGATTTTCTTAGAGGGATAATTAAGATTTCATGGAAACAAATTAACTTAGGTGAATTAGATAATATTCAAATAAATAAAGTATATACAAGAGATAAGTATGGTTTTTGTGTTCCAGCAACACCTAGAGAAATTAAAATTGTAAACTCTTTTCAAGATGTTGGAATTGGTTCTCGGGCATCTGTAATAGAAACGAAAACAAAATTGTATGTAGATGATGACAATAATATCCTTGTTTCTACTTCTTCCTTTACATGGGATTAAAAAAATATTGAAGGTGATAACTATGATTAAACTTAAAGATTTTATTGATATGTGTTCTATATCGTTTCTTTTATATGTCTATGATACAGATGACCAATTAGAAGATAGTGTTTGGAACGGATATTCTGTCAACCTTTTAAAGGATCTTGATAACAGAGATTTATTGGACTGTTATATTACAGAGTGGGGAATGACTGACGAAGGTACTAATGAATTTATTATCTGGGTTAATGTTGAAAGATAAAAAAGAGGTGTTTTAGTATGATTAAACTTAAAGAGTTTTTAGATACTTGTGATTTTGTTCCTTATTTAACTATTTACACTCTAGAAGAGGAAGGTCCTGTTTTTGAAGGGGATGCAAAATTACTTTATAAGCGTCCGGCATACAAACAGCTTTTGACATCCTCTATTGAAAATTGGGGAAACTCTACCGACATTAGAGATCGCATGGCTTTTTGGGTTACACTTGATGTTATCGATTTTATTCCTTTTGATGAAAGTTACAAATCAAAGGAGAAATTAGCGATTAAAGAGTCCGATGATAAAATCACGGCAAAGAATTTTCAAGAGCTTATTGATAAGCTAGAAGATCATGGGTACTCCTGTGGACATTATTATGATGTTGATTGTCCAGATGATAATTGGCTTTATATCACTAAAAATGGGGATCCCTACGAAGCAGAGTTTTACAGATACAGTGATGGAGAGTATGAACTTTATTTAAGAAATATTCATCCCACAAAGGAAAGAACAGAAGGATGTCACGGAAAGAAAACGAAAAAGAAGTCTAAAAGAATAAAGGAAGATTCTTATGATGATATTCTTCAACCCAAAACATTTTATATAAGAGATGTATGGGATGATGATTTATACGATATTAACGATTATGCTGAAACACTAGGTTTTTCTATGGATCAATTTGAATATGATGGAAAAGATCTTAAAATAACTTACGATGCCTATGACAGATTAGGTTATGAAAAATGTGCTAAACTGTATAACTGGTATATAGAAAATATTTATCCGGAACACGAGGAGTATTGATATGCTAAAACACGTTATGAAAAGCTGGTATGCTCATAACTCTAATTACAAAGAATGGGAAGATAAGGTCCTTAAATATATGAACAAGGAAGAATTTGAGGACCTTATATTCTTCCTCAAAGATTTGTATAATAGAGAAATTGGAATAGATAGTTATGTATTAAAGTTTGATTCTTTAACAAATAAGATCTCCTTTATATCTACTCCGGATTGGGATACTGAGAATGAACCTACTGTTGGTGATTCTATTTGTGCTTGGGTAGATGATAATGGAGAATTTCAGGCAAAGAAAATTAAAGGAAAGAATCAAATTTATCATAACAAGTGGCAATTCGTTCAACCTAACTATTCTGGCTTCGATGTAGAAGCCGCCAAAGAAAGAACAGATCTTTGGAATTCAATTTCAGACATTAACAAACATAAATCCAGAATAGGATATAGAAGTTATTGGAATCAATTATTAAATGATAATGGAATTCCACTATGAAGGGTGATTTTATGAAACTACGAATTAAAGAATGGACAAAGGTAACATACTCAAAATCTAAGAAACACACCGAAAAAATATTGCTCGGAAGTGGTAAATTATGTATTAGACCACTATGATATTCCAACAGCTATTTATTATGATAAAGTCTCTTGGGAAAATATGCTGGGAATTATGGCATTTCTATACCAAATATAACTGATGAAGATCTAAGAAATACTATTGTAAGAGATGTAAAAATTTATTTCAGACAAAGGGATATTATAGTAAGAATTTATAGTTCTGGTACCACGGTTAGAATATATGTAAAACCTTATGACACTGGTAAAAACATAAGTGATGATATTTGAGATTGATAGTAGGAAGAATGTTAAATATCTAAAATTATTCAAAACCACTTGACATTTCTCTTAATATGTGTTATACTATATTTACAAAAGTATATTTGAAAATATGAACATATATCTGGGAGGAAATAATTATGTTGAAATATGGTATCTACACTATTGAATACTGGACACGGTTACCGTTAAAAGATCCAATGACTATTGCAAAGTGGATAGATATTGACGTTAAACCTGATTTTGAATCTGACAACTTGGAAGATGTGTAATATCGGAGGTGATTATATGAAACTCAGAATTCCAGAAAGTTCGGATTGGAATACAAACACAAAGAATGAAAAAATAAATTTCATCAGAACTATAATGAAAGAGGATAATGATTATGTTGGTGACCCTTGTGTTGGTATTTTTTGGTATGATTCAAATAAAAAAGAATTATTTGGGGTTCGTTCGAATATCGCAGAAGATACGCAGTATCATCTATCCCCTATGACACACCAAGAGATTAGAACAACAAAATTTTTGCACTATTCTGTATGGCAAAAAGAATGCAATAAAAAAGTTGATCAAAGATTTCAAACAATGGACTATACCAAGTATCCAAGGGGTAGGGTTTTTCAAGTTAAGAATAAGGGATTTGAAGTCTATGTTGGAACATGGATTAACGATTATCCGGAGTGTAAATCCTTAGTTATTGAAGAATTTGATTTACCAGATAATACTGAATTTATTATTGATTCCCATTGGGATCTTGGTCATGGTTGGTCAGACAAAGACTTTTAATCATATTTGGTGATATTTTATGATATTAAAAGAAAGTCCTGTATATCCATATGAAGGATATTTTTGGATAATAAATAATGAAGTTATAGGTATAACCTCAGAAGTACCACACTATAATTACGACTATTCCCTGAACGGTAAAACACATCAAAATACATGGAGTAAGTTTAGTAAAGATTATTTGGTTGGTGGTAAAGAAGTTGCTTGGGATTACTTTCCTCGCGGCAGAATTATGATTGATCCAAATTATGACTTGAATGGTAAGTTTGAAGATTATTCCTGTATAGTGTTTTTGGATAAGTGCATAAATAATGTCCAATGCAAACAATTGATTACAGATTATTATAATTTGGACTTGCTAACGATTCCACATATTATGTGGACTATGCTTGGAGAACGGGCAGGAATAGATCATTATACTTGTCATAATTGTAAAAATGGAGGATTTTGATATGAGTGATGAAGTAATCAGATTTTTGCTTAATAATTATTTTTCGGATAAGTTTGCAGAAACAGATGATGTTTATATTAGGGTATTTGAGATGTGCTCTAATTGTGGTAATTTATGGTCATTAAGTATTTACAATAATGGTGATTGGCTTATTACCAATGAGTTTTCACAACCATGTTGGCAAAATGGTTATAATGTAATACATCAAGACAACAAATTCAAGATAGAAAATGTACCTTGGTTTAGTAAAGAAATTCCGGAAAAAGTATCTACTATTAAAGATGTTGAAATTCTAATAAAATTTGTAGAGTCCTATAAACACAATTAAGGAGTTGGTTTATTTATGAAACTGATTATCAAAGAAGAAAAATATGATCTTTCTTGGAAAGAACATGATGTAAAAATGAGAGTTGATGGAGAAATGGGAACATATCCGTCATATGCAAAAAGAGTTGGAAATTTAGTAGTAAACATTGACCCGGAGGTATTCAATAATGGAGAATTTGGATATACTGTTTACTATACTCCGCATATCGGTAAAGCAGGATTTAAGAAATCTGAATCTGGTTTTATGAATAGTTCTGAAGCTATTGATTATGCGGATACATATATTTTTGGTGCTGATGATTTTTATGAATCAACATACTATAAAGGTGGAAAAGAATCTATTAAAACAGAGGGTTTTGGAATTGAGGATGCTCCGGGACTTTATAAACGTATATATAAAATAATTAGTGATAATCATATAAATGCTGATATTGTAGATACAGATGATAGTGATGATTATGGTTTTGTTGAACTTGATGTTGACGGCGACTGGAAGCATGATCACCTTAGATTAAAGTATCTGCTTAATCAGGCATTTAATACTGTTATCTGGAGAGAAAAAGAAAACTTCCCTAGTGATGAAGATTGTTTTAGAGCAATATATATGGTATATCTAGCTGATCCTAAAGACGATTCTTATACAGAATCCGTAAGAAAAAGAATCAGATCTAAAAGGAAATCTTAAGAATAATATTAAATAACTTATTTTTGAATGTAAGGGAATGAATTATTATGATTAAACTATTTATGGAAAACGATTATTCAGAAACAGATGAATTTACTCTTATTAAAGAGATGAATCACTGGATCAACTACCTAAAGAAATTCTTTGTTGATGATAAGAAAGCTCAAAAAGTTATTGCTGATTATTTCTACTACGATGATGGCGCTCATCAAGAAGACTTCAAAGAGCTTCAATCAACTGTAAAAACTCTCAGAAAATTGTGGAAGAAGTTAGATGCTATTACAGAGGATGCGGAAGAAAAAGAATATAAAGAGAAGAATAAAAAAGAATCCTACAAAAGACTTCATGAACAGGATGTAGAGATAGAAGTAAAACACGAAGGCATTCTTGAGGTTCCGGAAGGAAAGAATGTAGATGATCTTCCTATGTCTCATTTCGAGAAACTTGTAAAGAAAAATGGTCTTTCTAAAATTACAAAAGCTCTGAATAATTTACAAGTTTGGAATAAGAATGATAATAAAAAACTTTCTAAATGGGCAGGAGATATGATTGATAAACTTACTAAAAAATATGGTAAGAATGAATCAATTTCCGTAAAGAGATTCAATGAGGGTTGGCATAATGGAGATGCAATTATAACATTTACACATAACGATGATCTTGAAGCCGATCTTGAAGAATTCCTATTTGATATCTTCAAAGATAATCCAGACGTATTTGATTTCGATTGGTCTGGAAGTAATACAAACTTATATCTGGCTTGTAATAAAGATGATTATGACTACATTAAATGGTTTATAGAGGATTGGAAAGATAAGCACAAAGATGAATATGATGAATCCTTGAAAGAAGATACATATAAATCATATTGGAAATATGATGTTGAAAGCCCTGTACTTAATAGAAATGAAGATAGTGACACATATCTTACAAAATACGACATAAAGAAGGTTAAACTAATTCCTTGTAAAACCCCAGAAGAATGTTACGAGGATGAAAGATATTGGGCTGTTTGTAATTACGACTATCCACACGATGAATTTTATGGAACAAAACAAGAAGCATATGATATGTTATTAACATCATGGAACAACTCAACATATGAAAGAATTCATGATATTTAAGAATGGGTGGTGTATTAGATGAAACTATTTATTGAAGAATATCCAAAACAGACAATACACAAAACAGATGAGTCCTTGAAAGAAGACTATATCAATATAGATGGAGTTTATTATGATGATTATGAAATCTATAGAGAATACCATGATCTTATTAGATCAGACATAGTGAGCAAATTGCATGGAATATATTATGATGTCGGTGGAAACGAAGATGAATTTGTTATCGAAGCATTAGATAATGGTTTCTCTAAATTAGACATAGCGGCATTTCTTATGTATGCTGTAGAGGATAGTCTTTCTTTAAGAGAAATTAAAGCATTGTTTAAGTCATTAAATGTAAATTTAAAAGAATCCGGAATGTATGATTATTATGATACACCAAATAGTGCTTTTGATATGCATAATGATATGCCTACACCGGAAGATGAATGGTGGGCTTCAATTCCATCTGAATTAAGAGCAGTTGTTCATGAGATGGAAGAACAAGGTTGGGAAGGTGTTGGATTTACGACAACTGGTGTTGATTATTGTATTTCCACCGAGGATAAAAATAGACCTGAACTATCATATGAAATGTGTATAAGCATTCATGACGGGGATGATTCAGTATATCTTTCTAAATATGTTGATATCTTTGATTGGGATAAGGAAAAAGAAGTTTCCAGTATTCCAAATACATCCGGAGTAACTATTCAGAACT
>Ga0265298_10000030_pt1 | contig 193604 bp, 301 predicted proteins | sample AusTroGonzalo_MG_3_FD_193486 | JGI IMG/M metagenome (GOLD analysis project Ga0265298, IMG submission 193486) | Bovine rumen microbial communities from tropical cattle in Woodstock, Queensland, Australia - Gonzalo_01 | ecosystem: Host-associated > Mammals > Digestive system > Stomach > Rumen ...
AGGCTGATAAGATCTTTTGGACCTAATCTTAAGAACCCTAATGTTTGTTCATATTCATCAAGTTGAATTACATTTATCCTTATGTATTGAGCATAAGTAGTAATGTTGAAGTAAATATTCATTTCATAGATATCTTCTTCGATACCATGAAATTCTTTTTCATATCGCTTCATTGCTTTTCTGACTTTTGGGTCAACTTGATATAATAATGTCGTATATATAATGTACTCATTAGGCGGTTCTTCTACTTTATATACACCTGTGAGGTTTTTTGCTAAAAATTTACCTAACCGCTTTACTTGCGAAGGCAAAGGTAAGCGGTTATAGTATTCATCATTATTAGCAAATTTCTGTTTAGCAAAGATTTTCACTTATTTTATACCTCTATATAAATATAAGTTTATTCACTTAAATCTTCCCAAGTACCTTGATTATCGTCATACTGGAAAACATGTGCTTCTTTAACCCACTGTCCTATATCTGCGTGATAACGCCATACATACTGTGAGCCATTTTCCCATCCAGGTTTGTTAGGGTCATATTTATGAGTAGGATAAGGTTTCCACTTAGCATAGATAGTAGTATCTACCGGTGTTTCTAATTGAGTAACTATAGGTTGTGTGCAAGCTGAATCGTAGAACCAACCTTTGAACATATAGCCGCTTCGAACAGGAACAGGCATCTCAGATACAAGCAGTGTAGCGTTGCCATAAACTGCGTAAAGTGTTAAACCGGTATCAGTTACAATGTTATCTTGATTGTATCTGTAATCCGGAACAGTTGCAGAAGGGCTGGAGTTTTCTGTATATCCTAATTTTTCTGCAGGTTTAGCAACAGATGCAGGATATGTAGGTATCAATGAACTATCACCATAATTATAAGTTATAGTAACATAATGTTCATCAGGTTCTGCAATAGTCGAGCCCCACTGGAATGTTGCATTACCCCACTGAGCGTAGAAGGTTACATTACCTGCAGTATTATAGCTATCTCCAGGACTATAAGACGTACCGGTATCATCAGCTTGTGTATTCCAGTGCAAAAATTCTCTAGGAGCGCTAAGATTAGTTGAACTACTTGCAGGTTTAGATGTGTAATAAGTATTTGCAATTTCAAATGTAGGACCCGCTGCAATGGTAAGCGGATGTATATTTGAAAATGATGCAGGACCAGGTAAGTTAGATACTGGAGCACCGTCACTATTAGCATCATATGTAGCTGTATACGGTGTTTCATATGTAGGTATAGATAATGTTAAAGTCTTTATATGAGTGTAGGTGCCCGAAGCATTGAAGCAGTATTTATTACTGTGCATGCAATTCTTCCTACTTTTTACATAGAATTTAACAGTGGTAGTACTACTTGTTGAAGTAAATGAACCTGTAGGATTATACGCGTTTAATTTACTCCAATTTTTATCATTAACTTCCTTGGATGCTATTTTCTGTTTAGAACCGTCATTTACTGCAATATAAGACCATATCTGATAACCATAATAGCTGTCAGAATGGGTTGTTTTGGAACCCGTAACTTTCCAAGATACTGTAGAACTTCCCTCATTTCGAGTGAATGTTATAGTAAATTTTGAAGTAATTGTAGGCGAGCTACTGCAATTTGCAATACCTGAACCATGTATCTTCTGGCTAACGCTGTGAGATATACTTGCCATTTATTATTCCCAACCTATACCAATTGAACCATCAGGGATAGGGCCTGTAGGTGCTGTTGAAGATATATACAATCTTAAACCGTTGTTAAACTCGATGAATTGAGTTCCTACCTTGACAGATGAACCTGCTTTAAATTTTGCTAAATTAGTATCATTTTCTGTACCATTCTTATCAGCAGTGATTTCGATATCATACGGAGAAGCTCCGCCGCTACGAACAACTACTTTATTAGAAGCAACACCTGTCAATGTGTTGTCAATTGTTCCCTCATCAAGTTTATTGATACCGATAGTATTGTTAGATTGAAGTTCTCTACCTACATTGTGAAGTTTTGTTCCAAGAACATCTATCTTCTTTCCTTCGTATAATGCTTGTAATAAATCGCTCCAAGCAATATTTTCTGCAGGGCCTTTAACAATAACATTAGGAGAAGAACCTGTTAAATCATAGGAAGTACCTGTGGTATCTGATAAAGCTACGAAGTTTGCAGATACACTACCTACTGTCAATCTTGCTTGAGCATTACCTGTAGGAGCGCTTCCTAAATATGTTAAAACTGCAGTACTTGACCAGTTATTTACGTTGTTGTCTCCGCCTTTAACAAAAGCGAAAGTATTAGTTGATGTGTTATTGTAAATAGCAAAGTTATTAGGCATCTGCGTTTTGTAATTGTATGCCTCTGTACTATTTGTAAATCCTTTAACCGTTCCAGGAGCTGCTGTATCTAATGGAATAAGTGTGTTAGGACCAGATGCTGTAACTTTCGCAGCATAGAGGGCAGGAGGGAAGAAGTTAGCATTACTAGGTTCAGATTGACTTGCTTCGTTTTGAATCTGTGCAGCAGTCATTCCAGGATACCAAGCAACAAGTGTATTAGAACTATCACTGCTACCTAATGTAACTTCACTTACAGATATAGGAAGTGTTGAAGACGAATAGTGCTGCTTGTAGTAGTCATCAAGGTCAATAGAGTTAAAATCAATAATAGAATTAGCCCTTACTTTGCTATCTTTAACTTTATAAATGCTTATACCGTCAATTTCGTATGAAGGGTCTGTACCTTCATATGCTATATCTGAAGGAAGTGTCCTCTTTAAAGACGTGATTAAACTGTATGCAGAACTAGGAACACTAAATACAATTTTGCTTGCCCACGGAATAATTTCGGGTCCAAGCATACCACCATCTGCCCACTCGTTGTGCTCAATATCAGTAGAGCCGCCAAAGCTGTAGCCCTCGCTAGTTTCTGTAGCAAAACCGGAAAGACTTTGGAGAATGCGCTTATTAGTAAATCCTGTAAGGAGAATTAAAACGTCATTAGTAAGTGTAGCGGTAACGTACAATCTTACTACTGTAGACGAATTATTGAAATTTGGGTCAATATCTTTCTCCGGATTACCAGGTGCATCATATCTATATGTTACAACGATATTGGTTCCAGATTCAGGTGCTTCATCAAACACAATAGAATGTGTAGCTTCTTCATATGTATAATCTGTTGTACTTGTTTCATCTTCGTATACAGAAATGATTTCAAGAGCATCATATTGCAATACAAAGGTTGTTTGTTCACCAGTACCTGTAAACGGTTGAGAATTAGTTTCTGCTCTTGCTATCCAATTAGCTTCTGAAGTATAAACAATACCTTCGGGAATTTTAAGGAACTCCGCTAATGAATTTCTGTAATCTGTATAGTCAGCAATAGTATCTACCTGAGGAGGTACATCAGTATTACTAGGAGACGCATCACCATCATTCTGAATAAGCGGACCATAAGAAATAACCTTATTAGCCCAAGTATTTGTTTCATCCCAACTGCAAGTTCCTATAAATGGATTAGCAACAATTAAACCTGCGGCAGACAGATTTGAGCCTTGAGGAAGCGGAAAATCTTTAATACCTGCGGCAGTACCTTGAGGAACTCTAAGTATCATAGAAGCACCTGAGCCTATCATAGACGCAAGCCACTTGTTTTCATCAGGAATTTCGTTTTCAGGTACTCCATTGCCTAAAGAGTTACGCAGGAATATCTCCCATGCAGATAAACCAACAACTCTACCTTCATTATAAATTTCTTGTGGCATTTATCTATTCTCCTTAAGTATTCTGAATAAGATATTTAATTGCATCTATTACAGTAGTTGCTGTCCATTTAGTTTCGTCAAAATCACCTGTAGTTGCAGAAGTACATCTGTATAACTTCATTTCATCTACTGCATCCGATGTACAGAAAGAACCAACTACATAACTTGTAGACGTATCATATGGTTCAGCAATGTACTTACTGTCAATCATAGAATCTAAATCAGCGTAGATGCCGGACAACTGCCCATTTACATAAGTAGATGTATAATCAACAACTGCATCATTAGTAGGTAATGCATCTGGATTATACGCAGTGTTTGCATGCATGTATGTAATCTCAATAGAGTCTCCAGCACTCGGAGCTGTATTGAATATAATTGCATCGTCATCAGCATTAAGTGAGTAGTCTGTATCAGGAATATCTACATCATTTACTGTAACTGAAATAATGTTAGTTGCAGCATAATTCAAATCAAATGTTGTAGTTGTACCATCACCTTCGGCAGTTACTGTATCTTGAACATCTCCAGGTTCAATAGAAGCTGCAGTAGTTGAACCACAGGCATTACCTACAGGATAAGATACACCATTGACTAAGAATGATTTATTAGACAATGTTTGGGAATCAGCTAAGTTAACAACTTCTCCACCATTACTAAATATTTTGTGATTCTGAATATATACAGAAGAATCTGAATATGTTTGTACGCCTGCGCTATCTTGTGTAGCTGCAGCTACAAGATAAAGCGAAGTAGCGGCACCAGAATATGTACCGGAACCTGCAGTATTGAGAGTATCGACAGCAGCTGTCCAAGTACCGTCGCCTCTTAAGTAATAACCAGTCTGTGCATTTGTAGGCTTAGGAACAAGACCATTGCTTGATGTACTAAATGGACCTACCCAAGTACCGTCGCCTTTCAATACTTTATCAGCACTTGCCCCTGATGCAGGAACAAGGCCATTTACAAGAGTGCCCCCAGTACCATATACAGGAATTGTTGCCCAACTAGCATCACCCCTTAAAAATTTAAGTAAAGGGTCAACTGTAGATAATTGCGGAGCTAAACCGGGTGCTGTAGTCGAAACTACAGTATATGCAGGAAGTGGAATAGGATTTCTAGTATTACCATTACCTAAAACTAATAATAACTCATTAGTTGTATCATTAAATGAAGCATTTACAACATAGTTGTCATCAATTGTAAGGTTATTTCTATCAGCGATTGCTTTTTGGGCTAACGGAATTGTAAAATTGCTAGCCTGTATCCAACCAGTACCTGACAACAAGAGTCCAGTGTTGTCCGAAGGTGTCGTAGTATTTGTTCCAGGAACTAATCCAGCAACATTTGAAGTGTATACTTGATATTCTGTATTATTAGCTTTTATTGTATTAGAACTTCCATCGCCTTTGGTAAATGTAATAAGTGTACAATTATCAGAAATGTCAGTAGAACCAGATGCACTGAAGATATAACTTGTTGTAGCTTCACCAGGCTGCTGAGTAACAGGATTATAACTGTACCTTGCGTAATCTGATAACCCAGCACTAGTAGCAGTATTTGCGCTACCTGCGGTATCTGCTTTACCTTCAAGATTTGCATGAATCTTTTTAGACGGTGTAATGTAAATATCATCAGAAAGTTTGATTAAGGTTCCATGTTCATCATCCGCAGATGTAGAGGCAACTAAATAAGCCCTATCTTGGAGCGCAGTTACTTTCTCTGTAAATACTTGTACATCATGGAAGTTATTGAAGATTTCGTAGTAACCGGCATTAGCGTCCCAGCAATAACCATTGTATAGATTAACTGTTCCGCCTTCACCATCAGGTATTTCAACCGGATTACCTTCGCCATCTAATGCTTTAACTACAAAGATTGTAGTAGGTTCTCCTGGATGCTCTAAATCTACTACAGGTAAACTTGCTACAAACCTAATGCTACTTGCATGTCTGCGAACTAATTCACCAGATTCTGTAGGTAAATCATAATAGAACCCATCAGTATCATAGGTTGCAACTATATTACCGGCCTTAATAGGAATTGTATCTAATTCGTCATATGAAACGAAGTAATATTTTCTGGGATAACTTGCATCCATTTGTGTACCTCACAATTATCCTTTACATAAAATTATGTAGTGATAGTAATACCACTACATAATAATTAAAGGTTAGTGAAGTTGTGTGTTAGCTGTTATCAATCTTTAAACTTCGGAATATGATTCGCAGCTTCAATCGCTTCAATTCTTCTTTTTAACATTCCGTTTTCTTTAGATAGCTCTGCGTTATCTTTTATGATTTTCTCATTGTTTTCCTCTGCATCATAAAGTTGGTCTTTTAAGTTGCAAATTTCATGGAAATTGATTAAACGCATAACAAGTGCGCCTATTGCTATTCCAAGTATGCCCATCAGTAATTTAATTCCCATAAAACACCTCCTTTACAAATTAGAATTTGGGATAGTATACATATAATCCCAAGGCATTGCATATTCAATCTGTCGTGCTATCGCAAATACTCTATCATCTTTATATCTAGGAGCGATTACTTGCATACCGATAGGCAGTTTTTCATTAGACATACCGATAGGAACTGACGCTGCTGGAAATCCAATCATATTCTCTAAATAAGTATAAGCAAAGCCAATGAGCGGGTCTATAGCAACTCCATTTATGTTATCAGGGCCTTTTGTATTGTTGTTTGTTCCATTTTTAGGATTCAAGCAACCTGCTATCGGTGAAATGATAATATCATAATCCTCAAATATATTACAATGAGCATCTAAAATATCTGTTCTGATTTCATGGAACTTTCTATAATCCATCATTGTAGATGCAAAAGCAATACTATCCCAGTAAATGAATTCTTCTGGAAGGTCATCTGCATGTTCTCCAATTAAGTCGAAACCGTTACGCTTTGCTAACGCGTTGTCGATAGATGAATCTACGCTAATTCCTCTTAACCAGGCCTCTTCCATTTCTCTAGGAGTGTAATGGAAATCAAAATGAACTTCCTCTACAATGTTCCCAAAATTTTTGAGCACCTCTATTGTTTTAACAAACTCTGCTTCAATTACAGGGTCAGGATGAGGGAAGATATCAAAATTATATGTGTAACCTATACGGTAGTGCTTATCACGGAGCATCTTGTTTTTATCTAGTATATTATCAACCAAATGCTCAGGAGTGATTACACTAATCGGGTCTCTAGGGTCATGCTTTATCATTTCGGCAAGTACTGTTGCAGAATCGTCTACTGTTCTAGTTATCGGTCCACCACAACAATAGGGGTGTGTAGCTGTCCAAGCATCGGGTCTGCATACACTAGGAACAAGTCCCGCAGAAGGTTTATGGCCGAAGCAACCGCACCAAGCAGAAGGAATTCTAATAGAACCACCAGCATCTCCACCTTCAGCAATAGCCATCATTCCAGAACCTACAGCAGAAGCACTGCCACCAGAACTTCCACCAGAATTATATTCTGTGTTAAACGGAGTAGATGTAGGACCATACATTTTATTATCTGTGGTTCCTCTGAAACCAAAAGCAGGAGCATTTGTTTTACCTATTACTATTGCACCAAGATTCTCCATTGCTTTGCAGATTTCTGAATCATAAGCATCTACAGCTATAAGAGATTTAACTCCTCCATGTGAATTTGTCCAACCTTCTTTACTAGGTAAGAAATCTTTGAGTCCAACAGGAACTCCGGCTAAAGGACCTACATAGATTCCTTTTTCCAGTTTATCTTCAATCTTCTTTGCCGCTAATCTAGCTTCATTAAATTTAGTATATACAATCGCATTAACTTTAGGATTAATCCGATTAATCCTTGCTTCATATTGGTCAAGAATTTCTGTAGGAGTTATCTCCTTATTGTTGACCATATTTCCTAATTCTAATGCTGAGCAATAAAAAATATCCTTCATTATGTTCTCCTTAAATGAAATATAAAAGAGTGGGCAGTATATGTCCACTCTTTATAACGATTTTTATTTTAGTAAATGTTACAGCGTTCCTTTGTAAGCAAGATAGCATTCTGCATCATATTCATCTAAATCATATGTATCTACATCTGGACCATATGCATCGTAGAGCTCCTTGCCGTAGCGAATCATTGCTTCTGGTGACCAATCTTCGTCGTCCCATTCGTCATCATAAAAGTAATTTCTTCCGATTCGGATTACGTCATCAGTTACATCGCATAACTCGTTGCCGACCACAAGACCTAAGAATTCATCATCATTGAGTAATGAAATGATGTGATAAAGTTCACCATAACCTTCATCTGTAAATGAGCCTGGCTCGTCTGCATATCTTGTCTGATAGACACGCCATACCTGATAATCCTCATATCCAGGAGGAAGTAACTGTGCAGTTAACTCTTCAGAATCATATGTTCCAAAACTAGAGGTAATATCTTTATAACACCTCTTTATAATTTTCTCCATTTTTTCTTGTCTGTCCATAAGTAATTCCTCTGATAATTTAGAATATCGTAATAAATTAAGGTTATCGAACAGATGATAAATGGAGCTCTTGTACCTTGCCTTCAATCTCTTTACGTGCATCTGAGTCTTTGCGCAGCGCTGGTGATATGAAGGTTGCATCAGTTAATCCTTCGGACCTAGAACCTCTAGCACTTACACAGCAATGATTCATTACAGAACGAACATAAACTCGGTTTGAACCTGTAGCTAACTGGATACATTTTGCAATATCTGCGTTAAGTTTTTCTTGAAGCTGAAATCTTTTAGCGCACATATCAACTATTCTAGGTATCTTGCTAAGTCCAATAACTCTATAACCTTCAGAATCATCTTTCCGATTCCAATATTCAGGAATGTAAGCAACATAAACAGTTCCACTCATACTAGCCATATGGTGTTCGCAATGACTATAAACATTTTTTACTTCCTTAATTACAATTGAATCGTAACTTACATTGAAATCTTTTCTAAACATTTTTGCGATTTCATCGTTAGTATAATCTTCGCCTTCAAGAAGTTCAGCCCAATACTTCGCTACTCGCTTAGGAGTTTCTTTGAGCCCTTCCCTTTCTACATCTTCACCCAAAGCAATAAGGAGATTTTTAACTGCCTCCTCTACCTTAGGCATATCAAGATTCTTATAACTCATGTTATGCCTCCCAAGGATAAACAATCCATTTATTTTCTTTATATCGCATGAAGTAATCAGGAACTACGCAACTTGCTGTATTGTAATACATAGATGCAATCTTATAACCTTTATTAGCCCAAGCTTTCGCAGTATCACCAGTGTCAATGATATCATCTACAACTAAACAGCCTTTCTGTGGAGCACCTAAGAAAGGCAAATTGTACTTGTGAGATATAATAACTGCAAAGATTAATCCACCTCTAGGCGGACCATATACGCCTGTAAAGTTAGAACTAGAAATAAGAGGTTCTAGTAATGTGATAAAGGCATCGACATCATCCCAAGTTACTTTAACCTTTTCGACTGTCATATCACGCAAATCTCTTTCGTTTTCCATGATTAAACTCCTTGTTTATTACCCCAGACTAATGTATGAATCTGAGGTAATATGTAAACATTTTCAAAATTGCTAGGGAATTGATTAATTCTATTTAACAATTCTTCATAATCAGATAAAACTCTATCGCGAATAGATTCTTTAGTATCTACATCTGAATTACCTACGCTAAGATATAATCTAAGATTGATATTGTTATCTCTTTTATTTGTAAATTCATTTACGAAATTTGCATAGTTTCTTGCAAATGTTATATCCTCTGCATTAAATACCGGAATCTTAATAGCAATAGTACGATTACTTTGATTATTGTTATTAATAAATTCTGTAATAGTATCATAAGTATCTAGCATACCGCTCGAAGGCGCTTTAGGACTAAATACTATTGTATCAATCATAGTTAACCAATCAGGAATTAAATCTCCTTGTGTTTCTATATCAACTAATATACCAAATGCCTTTAATTTGAATAATACATAAGTGAAATCATATAAACAGGGATTGCCTCCTGTAAGTACTATATGTTTACAATTATCAGTAAGGCATTTATGAATAAGCAGCTGTGCAAGCGTTTCGGGTTCATATTGAATTACTTCACTTGCATTTCCATTCCAAGTATATTTACTATCACACCAAGAACATTTAAAGCTACATCCCTTTACACGGACAAAGATGCATCTTGCACCTACATTAGGCCCCTCGCCTTGCAACGTAGGGCCAAATATCTCTACAATAGGAATTTTGCTCATCAGTCCGGCTTCCTTTCATATGTAGCTATGTTTCCTTCGCTTTCCTGAACATCTACTCTACAACAATATCCTACATCGCAAAGTTCGTCTACTTTATCGCAAATCCACTTAGCAATATTTTCTGCAGTAGGGTTGATACCTGGAAGCAAATCATTAAGATATCCATGGTCTAAGAATCCATGAATTTCTTTCTTAACTTTTGCAAAGTCAACAATCATTCCATATTCTGTAAGCTTGTCAGCTTCGCAGTAAACTGTTATATACCAGTTATGACCATGAAGGCCTTGGCACTTTGATTCATAAGGCAGTGAAAGCTGATGACTGCCTGCAATTTCCATACGCTTGCTAATTCTCCATCTTTCCATGGATTAGTCCTCCTCATACTGAATAGGGTCTGTAGTATTGTTTGCTTTAAATGCTGCAATTCTATCTATGCAAGTTCCGCACTTTCCGCAGGCTTTATCTCCGCCTTCATAACACGACCAAGTTAATTCATAAGGAACATTCAAACTAAGCCCTGTTTTTACTACTTCTGATTTATTCATGTTAACCAGCGGAGCAACTACTCTTACTTTACCATATGTTCCGATAACAATTGCAGTATTCATTGCTGAAGTAAATTCTTCACTACAATCGGCATAAGCTCTACCTGCGGCGTCATCTGCATGAGCGCCTAAATAAATATCTACATCGTCATTAGGATAAATAGATTGAGCAAGAGCCGCTACAGCTGAAAGCATGAGGCCATTTCTAAAAGGAACATAAGTGCTAACTTTACCTTCACCATTCTGTGCAATCTGGTCTGCATAACTCTGCTCAGGTATATCTTCAGTACTGTGAGCAAGTAATGAACAATTACTATACTGCAAAACATTTGAAAGGTCTAAAACATAATGATTTACTCCATAGTATTTTGCAATCTTATCTGCACATTCGAGTTCTTTAGAATGTCTTTGACCATAACTGACAGATACAGTGCTTACATTTTCTTTACCTAAACTCATAGCAAGGGCAACACAAGTAGTTGAATCTACTCCGCCGCTTGATAATACTAATGCTTTTTTCATTTAATCCTCCTTTTCATATAATTCTGGAAACGCTAACATGATTAAATCTTCAATTCTATGATAAGTATCTGTCTGGCCATAGTATCCTGGTTTATATCTCTTATGAAGATGATATACTGGAGACCCAGTTTTCTTACTATACCTACAAGGTCTAATTATTCTGGATTTATAATGTACTTCATGAATATCGCACTTGTGCGTTTTACCGTGAATTCTGCTTCGAGTAACTACACGGCTAACACTTCTGACTCTGCCTATATTAGATACTTCATAAAGATTTTCATAATTAGGAATAGGACGCCAGACTTCTTTCATATTGACCTCACATATCAAATCTTATAGCACGATTACTTGCATCTCTGAGGGCGTCAAGCTGACGAGATTTTGCGTAATCTGCATAATCAAACTTAGGATTAGCCCAATTGACGAAAGGAAATATACTAATACCTCCTCTAGGTGAGAAAATACCTCTTACTTCGATGTACTTTGGGTCCATTAGTTTAATGAGGTCTTTCATTACGATATTCATACAGTCTTCGTGGAAATCACCATGGTTTCTAAAAGAGAAAAGATAGAGTTTAAGCGATTTACTTTCTACCATGTTTTCATTAGGAATATAGCTAATAATTACTTTAGCAAAATCAGGCTGGTGTGTCTTCGGACAAAGACTTGAAAATTCATAAGCATCAAAACTTACAACATAATCATTGTCCTGATGTTTGTTGATAAATGTTTCAAGTACTTCAGGGCAATAATCTGTAGGATACTTTGTATTCTGATTTCCGAGCAGTGATACATTACCGAGTTCTTCAGTATTTCTTGACATATGATTCTCCTTGTGAAAAATTAAAAGGTGTAACCTATAAATATAGATTACACCTACTATAACGATTATTCGTGTTGTGTAACCTGTTATTTTTGTTTAATGAGGGGCTGTCAAGGTAGTTACAAAACCCTCTAAAATATTTAAGCAGCTTTATGTGCGTCGATATAAGCTTGACCTACTTTCTCCTTATCCCATCTACGAACAATTACAAGTCCAAGAGGCGAGAAAATAAGTTCTGCAATAAGCTCAAACAAACCGCCGAGAATAGCTGTTCCTACGCAAGTAAGAATAGGAAGCGATGTACCCCAATAGATAGGAGCAAAGATGCAATAAACACCTGCGATAAACAAGAAGTTATCAATGGCCTGACCTACAAATGTCGAGCCCCAACTTCTCATGAAGAAAGCAATACCACTATCTGGATTCTTCTTAAATAACTTGCCGATAGCTGCATTAAGCAAACTGTTGATAATTCCTGAAACAACAAATGCTACTGTAGAACAAAGTACGATAAACCAAACACTACCAAAGATATAATTGAATTCGGTGTAAGGGTCTTGAGTAGGAATTGCAGCTACAATTGCGAGGAATACTACAGCAAAAAGATTGCCTACAGCAGAAAAGATGTTGAGCATGATTGAAGCTCTTGCACCAAATCTCTTTGTTACTGTGTCCATGCAAAGGAACGGAAGCCAAGAAAGAATAAATCCACCAGTTACTGCAACATTAAAAGCATTAAAGATAATCTTACTAGCAGCCAAGTTCATAAGAACTGTACCAAGAACAAATGCTACTGTTACAAGAGCGGGGATGTTATTCAACAGCAATTTATAGTCCGCTATCAAAGACTTTGTTTTTGAAACCATGGTTTGATTCCTCCTTAAAATATAGTTTTTATTTGTAAAGCGGAGGATGTCGTAAGGAAGTACGAACTCCGCTGATTACCAAAAGGAATAGTATATCTATACTATAACGATTCAGGAATTATTAAACTTCTCTAATGAGCCAACAGGTACCATCATCGGAAGGACCAATCTGGAATTCAATACCATCAATTTTTACATTCCAAGAAGTCCAACTACCACCCCTACCTGTTCCAAAATACTTACCACCGAGGTCAGCAAGCAAATCATCAATAAACGCTATCAAAGCATCACGGCTTCTATCATCAGGAGATACATGAATTCCGTCATCTTGTGTATCATAATATAAATTAGTTGAATCAAGATAATTTTCAATCTTTGATGTAACAGCATCTGCGGTTTCAACTTCTTTAGTATAGTTATCAGCCTGCTCTTTGAAGTAAACAAGATTGCTTTGAAGCCATTCAAGAATTAAATCAATTTTTTCGTCAAAATCAACGATGCCTTTTTTCTCAGCGAGGCCTTCCCAAACATGTTTAATATATTTAGGATTATATGATTGAATATCACAAGCATCAAGTTCTGCTTGATTTTCGCATCTAGCCACAGTTCTAATGTCCTTGCGGATAGCAGCTACTTGTGCAGGCATACCCTGCGCTTGAGTTCTTCTATATGATTGTCTAGCAGATTTGATATACTTTTTCATGATGTGCTCCTTACATAGAATTACTAACTTATACTAGAATATAAGGTTATGATGGTTTAAGTGTTAAGCTCAGGCTCAGGTTCAACATGCGTGAAGCATTCGTTCTTTACAGGGAAACCATGGTCATCAATAATAGCAACAGCATGAATAGGCACAGAGCTTACTACTGCACTTGAGCATACAGTATAGAATTGTTGTTCTGCTTGTGGGAGGTTGTCATACTGATTGACAATATTTGCCGTCGTTCCTGCGGTGGTCTGTAATTCGATTACAAGGTAGTTCATAATTTTGTTCTCCTTTATGTTAATCTTTTATGTACTGAATTGTTAATCTATTTACCTGACATGCAGCATCTCTGGAATTGTAGAGGTCAATTTTTCTCTTATCAGATACATTTGTCTGTATTCCTACAAATTTCCACAGACCGAATACCTGACCTGATGCACTCCAATAAAATGCTTGTCCGTCAATAGCATTTATACTTACATCACTGATAGTAACACAGCCATAGTTCCAAGAATTTGCGGCTACAGAAATATCGGATGAAAGTACAATGGTTTTCTCATAAATGGGTCTGCCATCTATCCAATAACCAACAATTTGTTCTGTATCAGAATATATATGCGGAAGAATTACGCCATTGTCAGTTTCGTTTGGTTTAGCTTTTATCAAACCGCCTACAAATAACTGATTATTAGCATCTGGAATTCCATTTATGGCAACCGAACGAGTTAATCTATCGACAAACATTATCGGAATGCCCTTACCTATAGTTAGAATATATTCGGTCTTATCGTTGCTAGTATATTCATCCCATATAAGAACCTGAATTTCCCACTCTTTAGTATTATCAAGTCCTTCAGGAGGGTTTAAATATGTAGCAGTCCCGCTAGTTATTGTGCCGTCCGAAGTCCAAACAGAAGTATCTTTCTGTCTATGGCTCGCACTGATATACATAGTATTTGTATTTAATACTGGTGAAATATTACCATTAACAGTAAGCGCCGTTGCGTTTTGGAAGTTACCATCACGAACTGCTGTACAATTAGCTGTCGGATTAGTCCAAGACTGTATCGGAATATCAATTGCTTGAGTTGCAGTATTGCCTCTACTATCTGTAACTGTTACTGTCGCTGTATAAGTTCCTGCTACATCAGGATTTGTAAATGTAACATTTCCAGAACCGTCTGGAGTATAGTCATTACCATTGATATTCAAATTATATGAAGAAATACTGGCGGATTTCTTTGCAGTAGCAGTTGCAGTATGAATTTGAAGTGTACTTTGTTTCTGAACTATTATTTGATTACTTCCGGTTCTCGAAACTGTAGTTGCATTAGTATCTTGGAAAGTAATGCCATTTGGAGTAGGGTTAGCATCTACAATTTCCATAGTAGCAGATTTTGTTTGCGTATAATCTGTCGAATCTATAGTTGATTGCAACTCAAATGTTATTGGAAGAGAATTAGAACTAGGGGCTGATGCTAACATGCTGCTGATATTAGCTGCAGTAAGTGTAGATGACGTAAATGTGTATGGTGAATCAGATGCGTCATCTTGTAATGTAACCCAACTAGTATATTGGTCCACACTACTTGTATTAGTCCATTTTATTCTAAGTTTAAGGTCAGTAGCTAATCCTGCGGGGTTTGAAAATGTTACTGTAGGATAGCTCTCATCAGTAAAATTTGTTGCTGAATCTATAAGAGCACATCTATCAATATGTTTTAAAGTATAAGATGCTTTACCATCTTGTGCCTTGTCATCAGATGACCAGTATATGTTTGCCTGGGCAGACATTGAAACAGTTTTTGTACCATCTGTACCATGTGTAATGGTGAGTGTGCCTGTTTTCTTATATTTACCACCCCCATACATATTGAATTTAGAAGTAGTATTTACAACTTTTGTACCGTTGATTTTAACTATTACTTTATAGCAGGTTATATAATAACCTGACGACATTGTACCATTTGATTTTACGGTCCAGTTAATAGTAGTCGTATTATTTGCAATATTTTGAGATTTTATTGACCATGAAACATTTAGACCAATAGTACCTGAACTACTTGTCGAGTACTTACTAGTATTAAAACTACCATTTGTTACTTCAGCCATATATGTTCCTCACTTATGTACCGACTACTCCAACAAGAGCTATGCCGTCATTAACTACAATATCGCTACTATTAGTTATTGTAATCGGTATAAAATCAATCTTATCCCCGATTCGAAGTTTATCTTGAACTATACAATTTTTTATTCTAAACTCGTCGCCTACTACTCGGAATAGTTGTGTATTGTTTGCATCATAACCTGCAAAGAAAACATTATTGTCAAATCTAACATAGGGGCGAGCATTTCCAGAACCTGAACCATAGAACTTAACTCCTAAGTTATTCATAAGTGCAATAACATCACCTTGTTCATTTTGAAGCTCAATAGTTCCGAATTGGTCGTTTAATCCGCCTCTAACAAGTTTACCGCCGTTTATCATTGCAGCAGTAAAATTAGCTATAGTAACTTGAGCAGCATTCAAAGTACCTGAAGTTAGAAAATCTGCAACTCCATGACCATTAGAATCAATTATTGTAGTATATTGGCCACCATAGCCGGTACTTGAGAATCCAAATCCTGATGTGCCATTAAATCTCCATACCTTTGTGGTAGTTGCATTTATGTCGGGGTTATTAGTAACCAGAATCTCATTTGGATTACCATCAGCGTCTAATCGCAAAATTACTGTACCATTTGCATTACCTGTAATTACTTCAGAAACTTCGGCTAAACGCTCATCTAAAACCGCTGGAGTTATAGTAGTTACCGCATTTTCCCAATCGTCTTCATCGAAAGAACCAGAAGCTTTGTCAGTAATACAACATGCAATATTATCTTCAGTAGTCCATAAATCGCCTTTAGAATATGGAGGAGTAGGTTGGATTAAAAATACGCGGGTTCCTGTACTTGCTATATTATTCCAAAGGTATTTTTCTCCCGTTGTTACAAGAGAAGTAGCAGTACCACCGCTTTCAGCAGGCAGGCTTTGATAGGTAGAACCTATATAATCTACATTATTTTTAACTATCTTGCTCATAGTTCAGCTCCCTCGATTAATCATTAGTTATAAATACTATTGAATGTCCTACAACTGATGTAGCTGCTACAGTAATGCTACTTCCCATATTGCGCAAATTAAAATTTCCGTCGCTCTGCAAATTAAGTCCTATTGCAGCACCACTATAGTAAGAAGTATTTTGTATATTATCAATAGGTAGAGGTCCTCCAGACAGTACTCCTACAAAACCATTGGCGCCATTTGCAACTGCTGAACCATTACCATTAAAAGTTATACGTATCTGAACAATATGCCCTACTTTATATGCATTGAGTTCAGAAAGAACCCAGTTTCCGCTAGATTTAGTAACAGTATATAGATTTGATATATCCTGAACTGGAGCAGTTATAGTACCAGTGGCTTGAATATTAGTGGCTTGAATATTAGTAGTTGATAGTATTTGTGAGCTTGGGTTATATTTGAGCGTAGAACTCTTTCTAACCCCCTCAGTTCTTGAGGTATTATCGGCAGTCCCGCTTAAAAGAACTTCATAATTAGCATCATTATTAGTTCCTGTTTGAGTAACTTTATTATCACTACTATTTGAATAGGATATGCCGTTTTTTATTATCTTTGTCATAATTTGCAATCATCCTTTAATCATCGGTTATAAATGTTCCTGTAAATATTACTTCCTGTGATTCTGAAAAGGTTGCGCTCGCTACCAAGTTTCTACAAATAATAGCACCTGTTGCTGTGATATTCATACCTTGAATAGTGCTTCCAATAAAGGTCCATAATTTTGCCTCAACTATCGGTAATGCTCCTGCCGTAATATTTCCTACAAAGCCGTTGCTCCCTGCAGATACAGCTGAGCCGTTACCTTTTAAAACAAAATTTGCAAATATGATATTCCCGCACCTGTGAGCCTCTATCCTTTTAACACTCCAGTTTCCGCTTGTTTTGGTAATCGTGTATTGACTTGAAATATCCTGAACAGACATTGAATTACATTCAATGCTATTAGCAGACATACTGGAAGCAGATAAAGTATGCGTAGCAGATACAGAACGAACATGGAGTGTAGTATTTTGAGTGCTGTTTCGCCAAGTATGAGTATCAGAATCATACATAAGCAACTGACCACTAGATGGGTTGATAATATCAACATCAGTAAGGTCATTGATAACTACTGCATTACTATCTCCGACATCCGTAATAAAATATGTAACTGCAGGGTCTTTGTACGAAAGGGCGTTGTATTGTGCTTGTGTACCTTCCCATACTTGAGTCTTGTTAATCCAACTTCCGCTACTATATGTAAGAACTTGATTATTTGCCGCCGATGAGATATTTACGTCAGTTATAGAGTTCAATGCAGGTTTATTACTCAAATCGTTGAAACTTCCTGAAGTGGCAACTGTAGCTAATGAGCTATTTACCCAAGTAGTTCCATTATATTTGAGGACCTGATTATTGCTAGGAGAAGATATTGATACACTAGATAAATCGCTAAGAGCTGGAGTATCTAATGTTGTATTTACCCACTTTGAACCATTATATCCCAACACCTGATTTCCAGCAGGGGAAGATATAATTACGTCACTCATACTTGCTAAAGCATAAGTAGGAGTAGATGGTGCATCTGTTATGTAGTAAATTGTATCTGCGGGCTTTGAAGATAATGCATTATATTGAGCTTGCGTACCTTCCCAAATCTTTGAGCTGATAGTAGTGCCACTGAAAGATATTCCTGTACCTGCGGAATAAGTCGTATCAGTGAACTTTGCATCAGACGGTACTGACTTTGCAATAGTGTATCCACTGGATTTTATTCCCCCAGTTGTACCATCAGTAGTAATGACCTGACCAGAAGTAGGTGTTGCAGTAAACACGCCGACAGCTGCGGTGTTATTCCAAGAAGTTCTATTAGCATCAGACTGCATTATGAACATTCTAGGTTCAGTCCTATCTACACCGATAGCTGTAGCGCCGCCAACATCAGAACCGTTATAGTTATCCATATACAGCCAGTTTTTATAGTGACTGTCCCCTGCTACAGTAGCATTTGACATTAAGAACCCTGCTCGGTTTGTTCCAAAGTAATTTGGAGGCTGCTGACCACCATTCGCAGTATATATGCCATAAACAGTATTTGAGTATGTTGCATAAGGTGTTGTAATTGACTGCACGGAACCACTGGACGGCGTAAGTGTAACAGTAGTACCTGAAGTACCAAGTGTATATGTTGTATCTGAACCCCCTGGAGGAGTTTGCCAAGTACCATCCTCACGGAGATACTTTGTTGTACCTGAACCAGTACCAAGTGCCGTCTTTACATTAGTTGCGTTTACAATGTTCTTTACGGCTCGTCTGTGATAAGATGTCGTTGTCGTACCGCCGCCAGCATATTGAGCAACAAGATAATCGTCTTGCTGGGCAGGGGATGAACCCTCGCCCAAGCCATTAATCAGCGATGATAAACTTATAGACTGAGCTGAACCGCTTGACGGCGTGAGCTTAACGCTTTCACCATCTCGCGTCATGCTATAAGTTGTATTGGTATCATAATTTGCGTCAGCTATCCAACGGTCATCTGTTATTGCAGAACCACCGGAAGTAATGGAACCGGCAGGATGATAAGTCATCAGGATATTACAGCCTGCACCATAATGCGTAGTCAGCCTACCGGTATTGTAATAGCAGTTCTTAGCTCCGGTAGTTGTGCCATCAGATAGTGTGAGGTTAAGCGTGGCATTACCACTGCCATTAAACGGCAGATAGTACATGATAGTAAGACCATCATAAAGAGCAGGGATAGGAATAGCTCCCGTCCATGAGCCGGTAGCACCCGTCTGTGTACCTTTTACATAGTACACACCATTCCTTGCATTTCCGTTAATAGGATTAAGAAATCGGGATGAACCGGTTACAATAAGGTTATTAAGCTGTGCCAAGTTATATTACCTCCGCTATATAATAGAAAAGGTTATAATAAGTTAGAGTTCGTAGAATTGATTGGATAGCATATACCCTTTTCCGATTTTTGAATTGTCTAATCCGTTTATATATTCTGTCATTTCTGTGGACTGTGCTATACCCTGCTTATTGATGTTTGATTGATTAGATAAAGGGATTACTCGGCTATCAGCTCTATAATATACGGGGGTTGAAGTCCAATAATACGCATCGAAATCCCTTACAGATTTAGATTTATCCGTAACATACTGAACATGTTGAAATCCCTTATTTGACGCTCCCGTTATGACAGCAGAATCATTGTAAGTTCCGTCAGTATAATATAATCGAAGCCCACAAGGTCGGCATACCCCATCATATATACAATCATCACCATCTATCCATAAATCAATGATATATTGAGTATTTGCAATAAACTCATTTCGTAAAATATAGCTTTCATCCCCGTAATTTTTATAAAAAGGTTCAGGTCTAATATCCATAGCCCATATACCATTCCTCAAAACATACTCACCAACCCCAACATATCTTGGTTTGGTATTATATTTAGCAACATTTTCGGTTGTGAATATATTACACATTACCCTTAAACCTCATTAAATTCATATGCGTACATATTACCTGATTTATCTATACTTGCACTCACCTGATACAACTCTTTTATGTCATCTGCGGATAAGGCTGTTGCATAGATTCTGAAATCTGACATATTGCCTTGATAGTTTTGTGATGATACATCGCGCCAAGAACCGATAAAATAGTCCCCTAGGGGAATATTTGCAGAACTGCCTGAAGACGCAAGTTCTCCGTTTACATAAATCTTGTTATCAGATGTCGTATGCACAAAAGTAAATAAAGTCCATTCATTAAACGCATAGGAACCTGTATTCTTACCCCAATTCCATGCGACATAGACAGGATTAGTTTCGGCCGCATTTCGAGCTTCCAACTCAAAACCGCTAGGGCCTCCGAATATTGTCTGATAGCCTTTTGAACCAATAGCCGTCTTATACGTCCATACTGAAATAGTATAATCAGTTTTACTTGCGGTCGTGATACCAAGCATAGCGTTAAATGGAATCTTGATAGCATTATCCGTTCCGTTGAAATTCGTACTTACTGAATATCGGGCAGTATTTGAATCTACAGTTTGGGTAGTATTGATTTTTCCATGATAATTATATCCGCTACTGTCATATATCGTAGTATCGTTATACCCCATAGCGGAATATTGGGCATCAGATGAATTAGGTAGCCAAGGAGTTGCTTTATCGCCTTTTTCTAATTTAAGATATTTCCAATGAACTGTCGATAATCCTTGCGAAAATGCGGAAAGATAAAAATTTACCGAAGAACCACTTGTATAAGAAGGTACCTCAAAAGTGTACTCAAATCTTATCCAAGTATCTTTTACTACGGCTGATGATGACGGTGTATAAAATCCCGTATCACTTGTAGATGTTGACGCACCCCAACGGATAAACATATTAGCCTGAACTGCATAAGTTTCATTAGAGGGTATTCTGTAATATCCACTCATAGTAAATTTATCACCCGTTGCCCAAGAACTTACTAATGAAGTTATTGCACTATGCGTAACAAATGTCCTTGATGTAGTTGTGGTATCGGTTCTTTTTGATATAAGATACGGAGTGCCATTTTCGTTGCCGACAGATACTAAACCACCCCAATCTGAAGTTCCATTATATCCCGAAGAATTGGTGAGGATATTATCACAACCTCTACCTGAACCATTCAAAGTATAATGAGCTACTAATCCTTGTGAGAGCAATTTTATCTGCTTTGCAGATAGGCACTCATCGTATAAACGGAAGTCATTATAGCAAGCACCTGAACCACCAGTAGATGTTGTATTGATATCATCATAAGAACGGCCATCTATCTGGATATTTAATCGCCCTTCAGGTTTTGCAGTAGTAACAGTACCATATCTTACTTTTGCACCATTTATATACAAAGATACCGTATTACCATCATAAGTGGCAGCTAAATGATACCAAGTATTTGTAGAAAATGAGAAGCTGTAACTATATGAACTACTTGGACCATTTACACCTACATTCAAAGTGGTATTACTTATTATTGAAAAATAGATTTGACAATCATCACTTGTCTTTATATTTTTACAAAAGATTATATTATTGTACTGACCAAAAGATGATGCTTTATACCAAGTTGCAACACTCCAAGCATTAGCTAATATATCAGAATTTAGATGCCAACCTATATGCCCACAAGAACAACCACCTAACTTACCATCAGTGTAAGTAAGATTAGATATTGAATATTTAGGTAGATTTAATAATCCTTGGTTATCTGCATTACCTAAAAATGGCAGCCATATTTGTAATGACATAAAGCTACCCCTTATGTAAAGACGAAATCTATTGCTTGGGTTGTCGAATTATACTGCATTGTCGCAGAACCTCCACCGACCTGAACGCTCTTTGTAGTCAAGACACCGTTTGTTGCATAGACTTCATTGTCGGAATAAGTCTGAGGATTAGCCGCTTGGGATGTGGCACCGATAAGGAATATCTTTGATGATGTATCGGTAGAACCCGCAGTATTCTTGGTGTCGGGCGGTGTAGCCCAATTTCCAGCGTTATTAAGATAAGTAGTCGTAGAACTACCTAATTGAGGTCCGTTTGTAACAGTATTTGTGCCGTTAAACTTTGTAAGATATCCTGACGTGCCAGAACCTGTGATGTTGTTAGCAATACTTGGGGTTACTGTCACAGTCTGAGCTGAACCTCCTGACGGAGTAACTGTGAACCCATTCGTGCCATTTGCAAAAGTATAGGTTGTATTATTATCAGGGACAGTAACTGTTCCTAATGAATCACCGTTCTTGTTTTTCAGAGTAATTGTATGGTCGGATATACTAAAAGAGTTCGCATAAGTCGCTTTGATGTTGTTTCCGCTTTCATCTTGTGTTGCTTTAGTTGCAGAACCAGCAGAAGTCGCATAAGGAGCAGTCACGCTCTGAGCCGTACCGCCCGTAGGAGTAAGTGTAACATTGTTACCTGAGGTTCCGAGCGTATATGTTGTATCCGTAAACACAGCATTACTTGGGACACTCTTATTTACTGTGTATCCATTTACAGTCCTTGCATCATTAGCAATTTGAATCAACCTACTGCCATCATACCTATACCAAGGATTTTCCTCATAAAGGGTTATACGGCAATATGATGTGGTGCTGTCATAACAACCGCCGATAAGAACATAAACTTTTCCCGTTGTATTCGGGGTTTGTGTCCACCATGTTGAATCCAAATAGAACAGACCATCAGAAGTATTGATGGTGCCTACAAGATATATTGGAGTATATGGCGTCAAACAATTAGCTGTTAGCGTTGTATTCAAACAATACCTTGAATCAAAAGCACTCATGGTCTTGTAGATATTACCCCAGCCATCAATATTAGTATTTGGGTTGCGATTAGTATTTGAGTAGTAGATACATCCGCCCACACGGAATCCGTTAGTATTTGCTATTTTTGTGCCTGTTGTACGATTGCTATTGGTAGCTGTTCCATCCGTAGCAGTACAGATATTCTGATAAGTGCCATTACCATCTTCCATCATCAAAGATGTCTGCCAAATACCTTTTGAACCTGTTTTACCTGCAAAATATGTTATCCTGTTTTCAATGGTATCGGAATCTCCACTTTCTTGAAGACCTCTGTCAACTGCATTTATGGCACTTATACCGTTATAGTTAGTTGTACCTGTGCCTGTCCAACTTGCCCATTTTACAGGCGTGTCAAGAATGGTAACCGTACAGTTTTCACACTCATAATAATCGACTTCAAAAGTACGATAATAATTTGAATTTTGATAATTAGAACCATAACGAATAGAAATTCCGATAGCGTGTCCATAGCCTGCATCAAAACCAGCCTTCTTTAAAGGATACGCTGTAATGTAGTAGTGAGCAGTATCTTGCCTTTCATTCCAATTTGCATATATAATTCCGTCAGACCTCCCACAAAGGGTTGACCAAGTATAACTATGATAACTTGAATAACTCGGACAAAAAGAATGAACCTTGAATTTTACTCTCCAAGGTTTATACCATTCATCAGGTTTAACTGACATAAAATACCAAGTCGAATTATCATATGAATCATTTGTAGAATAGTAGCTTGTACTTGCGTAGGTCTTATGAACCAAAGGCACTATGTCTGATTCATAGTGCCTATGGTCACTTCTTGCCTGCGTATTATCTTTAATATCGACAGTAGTATTATTAGGTAATGTTAAGTGTGAAAGGTTTGACATTAGCCTATCTCACTCCTCTTAGTTGATTTAATATTAAGAACCAGTATAAGGAGTAACAACCTTTGTAACTGTTCCATCTGTCTTTGTACCTTGCGTAACAGATGTCGTCTTGTCGTAATTGACATCGACCTGATACTTCTTGGGGGTGTAAGCACCACCAGTTGCTGTTGCCGAGATGTTACCAGAACCAGAAATAGAACCTGTACCTGCTGTAACCTGAACGCCTTTGACATCAATATATACATCTGTACCAGTAAATGTAGGTGTTCCTGCAGAATAAGAACCATCGCCAGTTTTTACTGTAACATCTGATGTCGTAATGGAAGCACCTGTTGCTACAGCAAGCTGCCTAAATGAAAGTGTTTCTGTATTCTGTGTATAGGTCATATAAGTTACTGCACCGGTAGCTGCTGTTGAACTCGGGTCAGATGATGTAACTCCCGTAACAACTGTTTTACTTGTAGGATTTTTAACAGTTGTTGTAGAACCTGCAGAAGATAGTGAAATAGTAGGAGCAGATACTGAACCTGCAGGAGTATAGTTCTTTGTCTTACCGGAAGGAATTGTTGTTGTAGAAGTTACCGGATAATCTTGCGAACTTGTATTATGAGTAGATGTACCTGTAACGCTTGCAGTACCTGAAATTGTCGGCTGAGTAAATGTACCAGTAACAGCTAAGTTACCATTAGCACTTTCTGTAATATTTACTGTTGCAGCTGTACTTGTAGAGTTAGGTGTAGGATTACCATAAGATACTGTAGGAACTGTAACACGGCCCTCATCTACAAATGCGAAGGCCCCAAGTCCCTCTTTACCTAAATGAGCCCACGTAGCTCCATCATAGATAAATTCGTCGGTACCATCGAATACAAGGTCACCAGAATTTGCAGCAACAGATTTATGGCTATTACCATCAATAATTTCTACTGAACTTCTTGTATCTCCATCTGTAAGATGTGTATATGTACTACCATCTACATAAAGTTTACCGATATAGGATACGCCACCGGCTATTGCACTTCGTGCGTATGCGTCCTTGATTTCAAGTAAACTACCATCGGGCATCTCGACTTGCGAGATATATTTAGGGTCTGGCATTATCTAATTCCTCCTTAATTTGAAAATATTACTCTTTCTAAATCTCTTATATAAAAACAAGTTACTTTATTGTTCCAATCTGTTCTCTCTTGCTGAGTTATGTGCCTTACAGTATCATTTATATGGTCTGCATACATCTGGTCTGTAAAAGGTAAATCTGCTAATCTAGTTTCTCCATCGCCTACTTTGAAACCTGCTATTAATCTACCGGCAGGGTCTGTACCCCAGTCCGAATAAATATATACGCAACCACTTTCAGTAATCAGGTCAGGTTTTGCATCCCAATTTGCAGTAGTATCGTAATATACTTTAGATTCCTGAGTTATATAATGCTTTAGTAATTCATCATATAACTGTAGGCCATGTTTGTCTAGATATTGTATTTTAGGGTCTGGCACGGTTTGCCTCCTTATTCAAATAATCCATATATGAATGAATCTGGTATAGGTTCAAATCTATCAGATATTACATTATTAATTATAGAAGGTAATTCTAAAATTAGGTTAGTAATTTTATTATCTAACCAAGTTATCTTTTCATCAACATAGCTTTCAGTAGCGAATCTTACTTTCTGTGTTATTATATCTCTAACTACAGTGTAATCTGTGATAGAGGTTTCTGTAAGTACTTCAATCTGGATAGTTTCTTGACCAGATACAAATGCAATATGGTCAATATCTGTATGTTGCGAGGTTTCGTCATTAGAACAGATTCTGTAATATCCCTTAACACGATACAGACCTTCGTCTAATCTTGAGAGAATTATAGGACGTTCTTCTGTTCCTTCAACTTCAGGTATGCCTCCGCTAGACGAACCGCCCCAATCTACCTTATCCCAGGTCTGCGTTGATATATTCCAAGAATAGTATCCAACCACTCCGCCGACATCATTAACACGAACAAGTTTACCATCGACTAATTTCTTCTTATCAAGATTATCGCGCTGTTCTATTGTATCGACAGTAATGAAACATCTCTTGATAACTTCTGCATCTGCAACTGTAAACGGTCTTGTATAATTAACAACTTTACCATCATACAATTCAGAGCCTTGTGTCTTGATGACATCAAGACTGCATAATGTTAAATCTACAACTGATACAGGGAGAATTTCTCCATTAAGTATAGACTCAAAGTACCAACCGAAGCTTTGGGAATTTTCATATATGAACCAACCGGCATGGACAATCCATTTGATATTAGGTCTATTAGAAATCTTTACAATATCGCTATCGTATATCCTAATATCTGTTCCAGGAATAACTAGGAAGTTATTCTCTGTAGGAGTTTCCATATCCTGGAGAGTAGGACGAAATTCAGAAGTACCGAGTACTTGTTCCTTTACAACTGTCGATAAATCAATTTCAGATAAAGGAATTATTGACCTATCTTCTAATGAGATAAAATACCAGCCATTTTCATTCTTATTATCAAATGAATACCAACCGTGTTTTGCCACGAGATTTAATCCAGATGGCGTAGTTACTATATCACTAACATAAATCTTGGTATCAGTAGCTTCGCAATATAGATAATTAATTTCTGCAGGTTGCTCAGGAGTTGCTTCAGGTTCAGGCCTAACTGCGGTCGACTGTTGATTGAGCTCTTTTGATATAGTCCTGATATCGACTAAATCTATAGGAAGAACTGTTTTATCTGATGAGATAGATACAAAGTACCAACCATTTTTCTGCGCTTTACCTAACTTATACCAACCAGTTTTAGCTATCCACTTACTTTCAGGGTATGTGGATATTGATACAACATCATTAGGATATATCTTTGTATCGGTTTCTTCGCAGTATAAGAAGTTTCTTGCCATAGGTATCCTTGTATATAAAGGTATTATATTAAATATACAAGGTTATGAATTTTCAGATACCGATACTATTTCAGGTTCATCTGTGAAAAGATTAAATGATACAGATATACTATCACCAGCTTCTAATTTAATAGGTGTAGTAAGTGTTTCTTTGATAAGTAGGAAGTCTGCAGTCTTGTATGAACCATGCCAAGCAGTTGCATTATTGTAATAACAATGAGTAAATAATGCTAATTCATCGATAGTTATAGATGTAGATGAATTATTTTGTAATGTTCCAGTTATAGGGTAATTATATACATCTGCATTTGCACTAGATGAAGACGTGTAGACCATACATATACGTAAATTATCTGGTATATTTCCTAAAGAATAATCAGGTTCATTATCTATACTCTGACCACCCATTATAAAGAAATTACTACCAGAGTTACCAGCAGAACCATTATTATCGGCTCGTATTTGTGCATAAGTATAATATGAACCAACACCATAAGAAGCGTGAGAAGTGTATTGAGCAGTATATACAGAATAAAATAAACAGTCTCCTTGTGTCCAATCTAAATTGTCTTGCACACCAGTATAACCAGTAACATCGGTTAAATTTTTAATAAATGGTTTATAACTACTTCCCGTAGAACCTTTAGAAAATAATCTCATCAGCTTTCTAAAATTATTATGTATCATACGCTTGTTACCTCCACAGAATAATTTAATTGGCCCTCCGTATTTAAGTGACCGTTAGCATACATTCTGTATATCGGAGGTTCTCCAGACGATGGAGATTCTGGTACCCAACTATATACAGGCTCATTATCTACTATAGTTACATTTAAAACATAATTACCTGCAGCTGTAGGCAATGTAGGGACAGCAGGTACTGCTGCTATTGCGTCATGTACTGCACCAGAAGTAATTAACTTTGTACTACCAGAAGTTACAGTACTATCGTAATCGGCAGCTAAAGTTATGGAGCTGTTAGTTTCACTCTCTACAAAACTGCTTGTAAGGTTATCTCCCGCAATTACCTTCGAGAAAGTATTTCTTACTGTTACTGTCCATTTATTAGCATTAGTTAATTTATATACATATACCTGATTGCCTTGTTGAGAATCAGTATGCTTGTTTACGGAACGATAGTACTGGAACTCTACATTTGTAGGGTTAGTCATATCTGTAACATAAGCCATGAATGCTAATCGAGTTTGAGAACCAGTAGCGGGGTTACTGTTAGAAGAAGCTCGACAATATATTACACAGTTATTCTGATATGCAGTCATGAAATCAGTCCAGGTGGAAAGACCATAGCGAAGAATGACCATCCTTGCTTTAGCATCTTTTATTTCATATTCTTGATTATCGCCTGGAAGAACAATTTTAGATATATCAGCCATGTATCTATCCTATTATGTAGCGGGGTTTACTGTATGTGTTGCTTGTGTTCCTGTGAATGTTTGAGCTGCCGCTGTTCCTGAAATAGTTCCTGAAGTTGCGGAACCTGTAAATGTAAGTTCTGCACCAGTACCAGAGAATGAAGGGTCGGTTACCGTATCAACACCAGTTGCTACAGATACGCTAGATACTGTAGGTACTGAACCTGCGGTGATTGTAAGTACTTCATTTGTTACAGTATAAGTAGGCATTGAGCCTGCATCGGTTACACTTCCAACACTTCCACTTGTAAGTGTTACGGCTGTTCCTGAAATGCTACCAGCAGGAGTATAATTAGCTGTTCCGCTACCTACTCCTATTGTTCCAGACGGCGTAACTGAACAAGTACCTGTAACTTCACTAGATGCATTAGTTCCAGAAGGTGTAATTGTAACAGTACCTGTGTCTACAAAAGCAAATGCTTTTAATGTTCCGATACTACCACCAAATTGTTGCCAAGCTGTCCCATTGAAAATAAATTCATTAGCATTGCTATCCTGGACAATATCTCCACTTACAGCAGTAACGCTCTGACCGTTGATTGTAATCGGGTTAGTCGTTGAGCCATCTTCAAGTGATGTTGTCGTAATACCTAACCAATGTGTAGCATTTGAAAGAGCAGATATCGCTGTTTCTGCATCAGATAATCGCTTTTCAGCACCCGAAGTAGAACCATCACCAATCCAATCCCTTACATCTTCATCTTTGAAGTAGTAAGTATTGCCACTAGGTAATGTAATTTCTTTTACTGTTGGCGTTAATGTCCAAGTAATTGCTGACATAATCTGTTCTCCTTATCTTGTTGTAAATATTATATGCTGCGAATTTTGTGGGTCTATATAACACCTTACTTTTTCATTCCAAAATTCTCGTTCTGCTTGTGTTATATGTATTGCTAAGTTCATTATATGTTCTGCAGACTTTTCATCTATAAAAGGCATATCTATAAGATATGAGGTTCCATCACCTAATTTAATTCCTGGAATGAGATTACCTGAACCATCGCTATCGTGGTCGCTGTAAACATAAACGCTACCTCTTGTAGATATGAGTTGAGGTTGCGAATTCCAGTAACTTGTAGTGCCATAAAATACTTCTTTATCTCCACCGGAACCAAAATTTACTTCATCCCAAGTTTTAGAATTAGTATTCCAAGCATAATATACAGCAGAACCACCATAATCATTTACTCTAACTAATCGGCCATTAGTCAATTTATTCTTATCTAAATTATCCCTTTGAGCTATAGTATCTACAGAAATGAAAGTCCTATTAAGTGTCTCTACATCTTCTTGTGTAAATACTGTAGTGTAGTTAACTACCTTGCCGTCATGATAAGTTGAACCTTGAGTTTTTGAAGTAGCTAAAGATACGGTAGTTAAATCTACATAAGATACCGGAAGGGTTTCACCGTTGTGTATTGCAGAAAAGTACCAATCATGAATTTGAGAATTTTGAAAGATAAACCATCCATAGTGTACTACCCACTTAACATTAGGGCGATTAGTCATAACCACTAAATCGCTGTCATATAACCTAATATTAGTACCTGGAATAACTATAAACTTCTTTTCAGACATAATCAACTTATATATCTCTTCATAATTACCATCTTAACTTACGCTTAAATCCTTCACTCCGCAATTCTAATTCGGCTAATTCAGAATCAGTAAGATTCATGTAGTCACCAAAGATTTCTTCCCAAAGGTTCGGAGCAACTTTTCTAAAATCGTAACCTTTACCTATGGTAGAACTTCTAAAGCCGCCTAAAACTCGGTTATCGACACTAAAAGAATCACCTATAGCTTGTTGTTGCAGTATTGACACCAATTCAGATTTCAAATCTGCATAAGGCATTGTCTTATAATCTTTGTTATAACATACTTTTATATAAAACTCTTTCAGTCGATTATAATCATGTGTTGCTCTAATATATTTCTTCATTAAATCATTCCCTCATCTTTCATAAATTTCATATCGGCTTCTTCATCCCATTCGACTAAATATTCGTCATTATTTAGTTCGAGGTAGTCTTCGTTAAGTTCTCTATCGTCAATTCTAAACGCGTATGAATTTGCGCTATTAATATCATCAAAATATTCAGAACCTTCATTGCTATCTAGTGGTGCATATATTCCACTCTGTGCATCGAGTATGTAAACTTCGTCATTATCGTTAAGTGCTAAAAATTCATGCCCACCAGAACTTTCTGCCCAGTTAACATGAACATAAAAGCGGGAACCATTACCACATTTTTCTAATGATTCTTTTAGCTTTTCAGCGGTTAAATCTGAAATTATATCAGAATTGTTTACAATTGCTATAGGGTCAACCTCAAAGATAGGGTCTCTAGGTGAATATACTGCACGAGGTGTTGCATCTATTCCCCTTAATCTCTGTTCAGCTGCCCAAGTACATAACATACAATTCTGATTTCCTACAGGTTCTTTTGCGAGTAAATCAGATTTCTGCGATATGTATTTTGCAACTCCTTGCGGGGTTGTATCTATTGTGGTAGCCTTAATGAATATCTTCATGAGATTAGCCTGTTGTTATAATATAGATATCGTCTAAATCTATCTTGAAGATAGGTTTAATTTCTTGTCCGCTTTCAGCTTCAAGATACCAACCGCATACTGAGCGGTTACCTCCAAAGGAGTACCAGCCGAATCGTACTATCCAAACTTTAGCATTGAATCGGCCTATCTGAATTTTATTTCCTGGAGATATAGTTGTATTAGCATTAGGAACTTCTAATGTCATCTGTGTTGCCATAGTAATCTCCTTGATATTTGTATTTAATATGATTAAAGGTTGAATACAGTAAAAACCTCGCCAAGTTCATTGACGAGATTTTTACCAAGAAGATAAGATATGGATAGAAGTTAGATGTTAAATTTAGCCCTAAATTCAGCTTCTGTGAGCTTAGGTATTCCGAGCTTGTCGGCCTTAGCATTCTTTGATGAACCAGAATTAGGATTATCTGTAATAAGGTACTGCGTATCTTTCTTCATATCATCAAGAACAAAGCCGTGTTCATTCAGAAGTTTTTCAAACTCTTTACGACTGATACTAAGTGAACCGGTTATTGCTACCTTAATTCTGTCATTATTTGAAGATTCACTATCAAATACTATATTTTCTTTTATATATTTCAACCTCTTGAACTTATCTGAATGTCTAGCGATTGATTCTGCATTTGCATTGCCGAGTTTGTATGCAAGGTTATCAGGAATTTCTCCATCAATCAACTTGTCGATATCTTCAGGATAATGCGAAAGTAAATCAGCGGTAGCATCCCCAAGGCGAGGAATATTAAGGGCTTTGAGAGCAGATACTGCAGATACCTTATTGTGTCTCAGACCTTCGAGCATATTTAAGAAGAGATTGTATTGTGCACCCTCGCCAGGAAGACCAATTCCGATAGAATAGAATCCTTCTATTGAAAGTTCAGAACCTGTAGTATTTGCCCATTCTTCAAAGAACTTGAGCTTAAGGGTATCACCAAGACCGTCTGTAGGGGCAATATTACTACACCATACAAGCAAGTCCTGAATCTGACTATCTTTGCAATCGGGATTAGGGCACTTAAGATGCACTCCGTCCCAAATCAATTCAGCGTCGCAACAAGGACAAACTGTAGGAAGTTCTGAAGTTGCAGGGATTACAGTTTCTTCGATTTTGGGAATTACCTCGCCACTCCTTGTTATTTTTATCTTTGCTCCGACACCCCACTTCTTATCAATAACCATTTTAGCGTTGCATCCAGCAGCTCTACTTACTGTAGCTCCTGAAAGTCTAACAGGCTCTACGAGAACTGTAGGGACAAGATATTTTGTTTTACTAAGGTTCCATTCAATACCTCTGATTACTGTTTCCTTAGTTTCTGCAGGGAACTTAAATGCAGTTGAATCGTAGTCTATATAAGCTCCGACATTCTGTGATACAAACTTAATATTATTAGAGGTAATAACAATTCCATCAGCAGGATACTGGTTGTACCAGCTATCTCTACATACTTTCATATCATTCATGAACTGAGTATCATCAGTATAGGTGATTCCACCTATAGGTACTACATTGTCTTCTCCATAATTAGTTATAAGCCAACTATGCATTGATTGATAATCAGAAAAAGGATAAAGAGGGAATGGATATGACTGCATAGATTCAATGCCAATCACTCTATAGGTGATAATATCTAAATACTTAAGGTCATCGCTAACCTCGTTCATTCCCATTAATCCTGCAGTGCTATTTCTAGCGTTTTCTGCATTTTCTCTAGTAGCTGAAAATTCATCGAACTTTGCAAAGGACATAAGAATTTCTCCTCTTACTGCTCCGGTGAATTCTTTATCGGCTATCTGAAAATAACTAGGAGCGATTTTCTTAACCTTATTAGTGATGTCGATTCCGATGTTATCACTTCCTCTAGTTAAAGCCTGATACATGATGCCATTTCTATAATACATTACGCAGCTTATACCATCTAACTTAAGAGATGTGCATACTGCGATATTTCTAAGTGACTTAGGAAATTCATTCCAATCGTGGCACTTAGGCAAACTTCCTACTATTCCATATCTGTGCTGAAATTTCTGACCTGAAGTAAGGTTCACATCATATCCATGACCAACACCAAGCAATGGTGAGTTAGGATTTTCAGCTCTTTCCTCTTCGAGCAATGCATCAAACTCTGCATCTGTAAGAGGAGATGTTCCGTTTGAATAATAGGCCTGTGATGCCTTCTTGATAAGTTCCTGTCTTGATACGCTATCCATATTGTTCTCCTTTATAAATCTCTTATCTGGTTATCTAAATCTAATATAATTTCTACATACATCAGCAATTCGTCTGAGGGAGTGCTGCTCCAAGTGTCATCTGCAATTCTATAAGCAACTTCAAGTATTCTAAAAGCACCTCTGTGATTTAAGTGTATTATTTCATCTTTGCGCGGAATCACCGATGATTCGTATCGAACGAAAGGATTTTCATATCTATCGCAAATAACGATATTAGCCATTTCTTATGTCCTCCTATATGTACTATAACGATTCGCAATAAAATATCTCGCAAGTAGATGGGAACTTGCGAGATATCGGCGCAGGAGGTCTGAACCATAAATGTCACAGCTATTTGGGTTCATATGTGACTGCAATAATAATTAAGGTTGTTAAATCAGAATCATTATATCTCTGGCTTTTTCACAGTCCTTAACTCCTGCGAACACAAACTGAATATCAGTTAACTGACGCAGTGCAGTAAATGTGCTTTCAATAGATTCGGAATCCAGATGGTCAAACATATCGTCACAGAGCATCAACTTGAGTGGTGATTTGTTATTATGTGTAATACATATCATTAATGCAAGTGTGTAAAGGCACTTTTCACCGGACGACAACAAGTCATAAGGAATATAGATACCATCTCTGATTAGTCCAAAGCTGAAAGAATTCGCTTTGTTAGATATATTGAAATGTGCTTTGAGCTTGTCGTTTCCATACATCTGCTGAATATAGCCGGTCATTGTTTTTGCTAGTTCATCAAACGGTGCTATCATGAGTGTAGTCTGCAAGCCGTTAGTATCTGTTTTCTTAACCCAGTTTGCTAATGCCTGTCCTTGCAATTCTGCTTCAAACTTCAACTTTGTTATAGTGTCGATAGTTTCGTTGTACTTGATGTTTGCTTCAAGCTTTGTTTTGCTATTAGTGAGATTAGTTATTTCTATGTCTAAGTCCATAACAGACTTTTCTGTGTTAGGCTTCTGAGGAAGGTCTCCCATTGTCTTCTGAATAGTTACTAACCTGTTCCAAGTTGTCTGGAAGTCCTGAATCTTAGATTCGGTTTGCCTAATGCTTATCTGAATTGAATTCAGTTCTGTATTCAATTTGTCTAATTCTGCACTAGACTCTAACATAGCTGCTTTTCGCTCAACTGCTTCATTGCGTAATACATCAATTTTGTTAGCAATGGATTTACATTCTTCCTTAGTGTAAGGACATACTCCCTTGCTGTTGATTATAGAAGTGGAAGCCTGGTCCAATGCTTTACTTGCAGCAATTTCATTATTCTTTTCAGCGACCTTAGCGGAAATTGTAGAATACTGCTGCTTCAATTCAGCAAGTGAAAGCGTAAGTGAATCATATCCGTTCTTGCCTCCAAGGTCATTGATGTCCTTTTCAAGTCGAGCATACTCGTCTTTAGCAGCTCTAGTAGCATTCTCCGCTGATGTATACTTAATTAACTGGTCTCTGATTGCATTAAGCGAAAGCAAATTAGATTCAATCTCCTGAAGATTTGTAGGACCTACATAATCATCATAATAGATGAGGGAATCTATTGTGTTTTGCAACCTCTGCAATTCTGACTTGTTGAATGACTGCTCTGCTTTGAATTTTTCATTAGCAGCAATTACCTGGTCAAGAACGCTATCACTTGGCAGGTCTTTAATAAGTCCCATACCATAATCAATGATTTCATCTCTATCTTGGAAGTTACAATCAAGTATACTTTCAGTAAGAATCTGATGCCAATCTATTGAACCATTTGATGTAGGCAAAATGTTTTTGATAAAGTATTCTTTTAGCTTATTAGCGGTCTGCCCTACAAATTCATTAAAGTTGAAAATAGGAATTTCAAGTTCAGAAATAACATCAATAAGGTTAAAATCACTAGGAATTGTCGAAACCTTAGTAGCCTTTTCGTCAATAGCTCTTTCAATAACAACATCGTTGTCATTAGCTGATAATGTAAGGCGAACTACTATCTTTCTTCTAGGTGAATGTCTCAGTAATGCTTCTCTTGAATTCTTAGCTGTTCCTGGAATATATCCAAGCAAAGCAAGCTGAATTGCTTGCAATACTGTAGATTTTCCAACACCATTGCGACCAAATAAATAAGCAATATCACCAAATTGATACGTCTTATTGACCGCATTGTGTAAGCCGTCTATATAAATTGATTTGATTTTCATTCGGTACCTCCGTCAATTTGAACTGTGTTGTAAAATTAGTGCCACAAAACTTGCAACTACCACTACCATATTTAAGCTCTAACTGACCTCCACATTTAGGGCAGGTCATAGCGTACACTTCAACTACTTCGCACTGAAGCTTATACCGCTTACCGTCAGGAGTGCATACTGTATTAATGTAACCGTCAAATTCTTTACCATCTTTATCAATCATCTTAGTACATCCTCAATAGGCAGACCTACGCGAATACCGCAATTAGGACAAAATTTAGAACCTCTAGCTGCGTTAGCTTTTTTACATTTAGGACAGATATACTGAGTCCCACCTCTGTCTGTTTTAACTACCTCCCAAGATAGCCAAGTACTATTTACAGCATCGTTCATCTTTTTCCAGCAGTCATCACAAGCTGTATAGATAGGACCTATGCTATCTAATACTAAAGGAGCTAATCCTTTACAGTAACCGATACAGTGATAATATGAATTAAGCTTTAACTCAGTGTGACAATAATCACAATGTATAGCAATCATATACTACCTCCGTGATTGTTTTTGGTTGGAATACTTCTACCCAACTCATCAGCAAGCTCCTTGCACTGCTTTTTAAATTCTTCAGGGTCACTGCTTGCCTTATTGCCGGTCAAGTATTCATAGAGTTCAATTCTGAAAGCCTCATCAGCATCTGGATACATTATGCTACCTCGTTGTATAATCTAACTTTACTTCTATCTTTATTAAACTCTAAAAACATATGTGTTTCAGGGTCATGCAGTGTAATTGTAGAATAGTCGTCCAAGATAATGTTATTGTCCAATCTAACAAAACGATTCAAAGGAATCATAACATTATTTATTTTGAACCAGGTCATATTAAGTTTGTCGGAATCACTGTTATAGTTGTCTGCAAATTCAGCGAATCTATTTTTTCTAGATACGATAGTATACTCTACAGAATTCCATCTGCTAGCCCGCTCGAATTTTCTGCCACTATTTCTTTCAACAAGAACTTTACCCAACACAAGTTACCTCCTTAGTCACCAAATGTGCCTTCCATGATAGTGAGATTAATCCCGCGATGAATAAGTGTTTCCCAATCGCACGCAATAAATACTGCACCACCCTGACTGTTTCTCCTTATATCTAATTCTCCGATAGATGTATCGTATCTGAGCATATCAAAGAAATCTTCTTCGTCTTTAAATGTTCTTGAAGACAACTGGTCTTTGATGTAATTGAACAATTCTACTGTTCTTATAACACCGACTGTACACTGAATTAATCCATTTACAGGAAATACATAGGCCTGTATAGTCCAAGTAGGATACATATCTCCATTCTGTATAGCTAACAGACGCTTTTTTAATTCTGTATCAAAATTACCTCTATCTGTCAAAGCCCTAACAGTAAACGTATGCCAACAAGGACCATGCTGAATTCTGCTTGCAATTCCTTGAACTGTTTGATGCTGCTTGTCGATAGTTACCATATCAATTCCAGCAAACTGGTCCATCTTTGCTTTCAAGTCATCGCTATCTCCTTCGCAAACAACTACATATGAATCTTTTGGGTCAAACATACCTGAATCATATAACTGCGGTTCTACATACTTTTGAAAATCTGCTGTAGCAGCTGTTAACTTATCTAATGTAAACATCTATCACCTCAAAACCATTTGGCTATCTTATACACATATAAACGATTCTTAGCTCGTGTAATCGCTACATAGTAAAGATTACTCATCTCTTCACTGCTGTCGATTTGGAATGAATACGAACCAACATTCATAACGAATACATTATCATATTCCAGACCCTTTACAGAGTGTATAGTTCCTACATAAAGCTCAGACGATTTGATTTCGGTAGCAGTTTCTTTGATATAATCTAAGAAATCTCGTCCAAACAATTCTTTATCTGGAACAGCGATACCTTTTACTTTAAGTAATTCCTCAGCTTCTTTAATCTTCTTAGCAATAGGCTTCGGGTCAGTTGCAATTGTTCTCAACTTGTTTATTTTCTTAGCATCGCTATCTATCTTAGTATTGTTGCCATAAGTCTTAAGGAACCAATTGATGTCAGGAGCGCGCTGTGCTGATAACCTGATATACTCACCATACTTGTTAGATGTAAGATAGGAAGCTAACCAACCAATCATGTATTCATCTGAAACAGCGCATTCAAGTAGATGTACTGTTTTAGTGTCTCGGCTTGAAGTATATTCGACATCATTTTTATTAAGATAAGAAGTTACTTCACTAAGCTCTTTATTAGTTCTTACAAGAATTGCAGAAGTTCCTGAAAGATTAGAAAGTTCTTTTAATACATCATCAATGCTATCTGTATTAATTGCTTCATATCTAGAAGGACCATCGACTATCTTAGTTACTACCTTTTCACCATCTCTAGTTCCTTTCATCTCAATGCGGTAAGAATCATCAGCATAACTTGCACTGAATGTATTTGCAAATTCACATATCTGATTTGTGGAACGATAGTTAGTGAAGAGTGTTATTTTCTCCCAACCTTCACTTCCTGAAAGGGCCTTGATATAGGTATTATCAGTGCCGCGGAAAGAATAAATGTTCTGCAAAGTATCTCCAACGAAGAAGAAATTTGTATCAGTAAATGAATTAAGGAACTTAATCTGATGTGCATCTGTATCCTGGAACTCATCTACAAATATGTATTTATACTGCATCTTGTAAGGTTTTGTAGAAATATGGTCAGCAGCAAACAGGTCTGCAACCTCACTATTGAGTTTGTCAAATGTTATCAAGTTATCTTGACGAAGCAATCTGTAAACTGCTTTATCAAACAACTCAGCTTGGAACTGTTCCTTCTTAGACAACGCATCTCTATGTGCTAACTGGTCGGAAGATAAAGTAATCTTGCACTGTGCTTTTGCTTTTTCAATTATCTCTTTTTCTTGAGCTTCCGATGCAATGTCCGGAATACTCTCATAACCTAATCCAGAACGAATTGCAGGGTCTTTGCAAACAATTGAATAGCAGAATGAGTGAAATGTCCTGAATTCAGGCGTTAGCTGACCTACATGCTTAGTTTCGTATCTTTCACGCATCTCAGCACCTGCAGCATTTGTAAATGTTAACGCCAAAATAGCAGATGGAAGAACTCCATCGTCAACTAACTTAGATATTCTTTCGAGAAGAGTGAAACTTTTTCCGGCACCTGCTCCTGCCAAACAAAGTATTCTATCTGACTTAGAATTTATCGCCTGTAATTGTTCTTTATTTGCGCCCATTAGGGACCTCCAACTTCATTAATGCTCCGCAGTTTTCGCACTTTGGAGTATATCCTTCTTTATCTGTAGTATAATGAGTTCCACAACAAGGGCATACATATTCTCTTACAAGAGGATTGGTTACTTGTGCATCATCTTCAGGCGAACCTTCTTTAAGATAGTAATCTACCTCTGCGTGAAATCTATTAACAATAACATCTATTGGCGCATCGCCAAATGTAAATTCTCTACCGTCAATTGCAAAAGAGAGTTTTACAGGTGCGTGGTATATTACATCTAATAACTGCCCACGTTCACCTCGTATAGGTTCCTCATACAAATCTTTATAAGCTAAACAATATAACCCATCGATTGAATAATCTGAGCAAACATCCTTGATATAAAATCCTTTATATTTCAAGTTACGCCAATTTATCGTTCTTATAGAGTTGTCAAATACATTCATTATTATGCCTCAAACCCTGTTTTGCTATTGAATAATTCTGTATAGTTACTAACGATATAGTACGACCTATTTTCTTCAGGTTCGTAATATCTTGAACCGGGTGCGCTTCCATATATCCAAGTTCTTGCAACAATGCTATAAGGCCATCTATTTGCAAGCTCAAAATCATTAAATGTAACAAGTGGAGGGTCACAGGTCTGCATAACATTGCTGTCCAGATTACGAGGATAGTTATCAAGAAACTTGTCAAACTCCTCTTTAGTTACTCTAATTTCATTAGGCTCTGCAGTATAAAACAATTTCCTATCTAACATATTAATCCTTTTTATTATTTGTAATATTTAAAGACAATAAAAGTATATCATAACACTTGGTACAGCAATGTGCAGTGATATCGGGAGTATCACCAAAATCACTATCGATATGTATTGTGAAATATAATTTATGTCGCGTGGTTCTTTTTAATTCTTCACCACATAAAATACAAACTGCATTATTCATAATATTTAGTTTTCCTTTTTAATACCTCGCATCTTATCTTTGGTCTTCCTAGAATTTAAGATATATTCCTTGTAGTCCTCATAGGAATTAAACTTGAGCTCTTTTCCGCTGGTTATGTTAATGTTAACGATTCTATCATCGTTACACCATTCATAATTGTTTGCAGCAATTACTACATATAAATCAACATTGAAGCGTTCTTTAGCATCAGGAATAACTACATCTAGAAATAGCCCTTTGATTTCTGCTATCTCGTCTACTGACATACCAGAATCAATCGCATCTAAAAGCAGAAAAGCGGGTTTGTCCTTATTTTCTTTAAAGAACGACGGAAGGGCAACAACGACTTTTTCAAGTCCGCATACAATTCGTTCACCTTCAGAAGATAAGACCATTCTCGCAAGCCCATAGATATCGTCATCGACATTAAGCATGCGGTCCATTAACATTGAACCGCCCTGTCTTCTATCATTATATGTGTAATACTCAATATTAGCTTTGCGTAACTGCGGAACTAAGAAACAATCTATTAAGGTTGATTTACCGCTTCCATTGCAACCAACTAAACTAGTAAGGCCAGGACGCAGAATAAATTCCTTGCGGCTATACAACTTCATATCATCAAAAGGTTTAGTATGAACAGTTATTTTGAATTCAGTCATTGTCTTTTTCCTCTAATCCAGTTATTTCATAATCATATAGCTGAAAATCGCTTCTACAATAACCTTCGCCTTCTATCATAAGACATCTTGCGTGCTCTCTTTGTTCTGCATTAAACGAAGTATACTGAGCTATGCTGAAAGCAATTTGAAGTCTAAGGTCAGGATTATCAACATTCTTATACCGCTCAATTATTATTCCCTTCATCTGCCATGCAGTACTCCTTATTCTAAATATATTGATGTAAGTAGTTTCCAGACAAACTGTAAAAGGCTCATAACTAAGAAGAATAGAGCTAATGCTTCAGTATAACCTATTACTTCGGCAAGTACACACCAAAGCACTGTTATCACTAATGCAGAAACAATCTCTACAGGGTCATAGGTTTCATCCATGCGGGGACTGTTTATAGGTTCAGCTGTGATGTCAAATTTGAATATCTTTTTCATATCAATCAAATATGTCCATTAGCTTTTCTATCAACGGAATTTCTCTACCCCACACTGAATAGAAATCATATCCGCTAATACCTAAGCGAGATATTTCAGAACAAGTAATTACAACTTCATGAGTATAACTATATACTCTAGCAATATCTTCTGCGTTATGCTTTCCAAAATAGGTTCCTATAAGCTGGAATTCAGGCTTGTTAGCCATATAAGAATCTGAATACATAGGCATTAAAGATACATCATATCGAAAAGGTCCTGAGTGTATGTAAAGAGCTTCTTGTAGGATTTATTCTGCATCTTATACACTCTGTGCGTGCTCCGTGTGAACTTTGTCATTACTATGCGGTGCTTATAAGCCCAAGCACTCAAGCAGACAAACGCAGGATAGAATATCCTTCTGATGTAATTGAAATTGATTATGCAAACTGCAAGGACAAGAGATACAAACCAAACAAGAAGGAAAGGCTTTGTATATGTCCACCATTCAGCGCATTCTTTGATTCCAGATACCGCCAGGCCTGCGATAGCTGAAATAGTTCCCAATGTGTAAACAATGATTTTCTTTACCATATTATTCACCTCCACTGTATATAACGATTCTGATTTTATTTAATAATCTCCAGCCGCTAACTGGTCTGCAAACTGTGTAAGAATAACAAGTGGAATCTTATTTCCACATCTATTCAAATCATTAATGTCGTATGAAGTTACATCATAAGTATACATGTGCCACCTAATTGCGGCCATTTCATCAAATGAAAGATTTGTAAGCGGAGTTGTACAAAACTGTGAAAGCATCATGAGGGACTGAGGTCCATGACCTAATCCAAGATACTTATCGCTACACTTATACGCTAACTTTTCTTCCCAAAGCTGAGTCTTAGGATTCTTCTCATTCTTAATATATGATTCATATTTACCTATCTTACACCAATCATGGGTAAGTGCTACAAGTGTAGCTGATGCAATAGCAACCTTCTGAAAACTCTTTAGAGCATGCAGCTCTATCATCTTGTTGTAAACTTTAAGGGAATGTAACAGAAGTCCTCCGTGAAAAGACTCATGATACTTTGTAGAAGCTGGTCCAGTATAAAAATCATTTGTTCTAAGCCATTCAATGATTGCTTTGATTGTAGGTATGACTTTTTCATATTCTGCATTATTTGCTCTCAAAGCAATAGAACCTGCAATAAGACTTTCATAGATAGAAATTCGAGCCTCTTGATGGTTATTAACAATGTCCTGTTCCTGCCCTACCATTGCGATATACTTAGGCATATCAACAGCTAAGTTATCTAGATTAATCATAAAAATCCTCCTGAATCGTATTGGATGTGGTGATGTATATAACGATTCAGGAGGCTGCTATAAGTATGTACTACATATACAAGGTTAACTACATTCTGAGCACCATTTACAATGGCATCTAGTGTCTTTCAGGAAATAGTTATTGTAGTGTTTATACTTTTTGAATCGACTGGGACTGCCCTGCCTATAAGATATTGAATTAAAGTTCATCACATTATGAGGAATCTCATTATTATGAACCATTCGATATGCTAACAGTATCGCTAATTGAGCTTTTTTGTCATTTGCATTTCCGTGAATTTCTGTTTTCTTTTGTCCTCGCATTGTAAACTGGCCACCTTGATACATTACTTTTTTAATTGTATCAGGATACTGTTTACAATATTTCCTATTCCACACTACAGCCGCTACTAATATTTTGTCCTGCATTTTTGGACCTGCTTCACGATTAACTAATTTGACAAAGGTCTTGAAGGTATTCTTATTCATATGAAGCAGTTTTGCCTTTTGCTTCAATGAAAGCGCGTTAAGTTCGCTTTCAGTCATTGTGTAGATTGTTTTCTTAACCGGTGCTTCAATTTCATCCGGAAGGTCTGCAACAAGTTCTGCAGAGTTCTCATGTCTCGTGTTTTCTTCTAATTTTTTGTTACTTTCACTATATTTGCTACCATCTTCGTCAACACAACTAATTTGATAAGATATTATAGTACGGTCTAACCTTTCTGGGGGTTGTGGTGCTTTTACTATGGCAACAAACATCGGAAATACTGCCAATAGTTCTAGAACAGTATTAAACATCATAGTTCTCCTTTTGTAATAAAGTGTGTGGAAATAGGGAGGAAAGAAAAAGAAAAGCCATTTATTCGACTAGGAGCAAAGAAATAAATGGCGAAAGACTTTACTCGAAAGTTCGCTTTATTTTCACGGAGCGTAACTCATGGTTACATAATACACAGAGCGAACTTACAAGAGCTGTTGCTATTGGCACACGTATGCCTGAACCATGTGCCATAGAATATAACGATTCAATTAGCGATAAAAGGCAGCTCTGTAATTAGTTAAGGTTTTGGCTGTATTTTCAAACCTCATATTTACATTTATTTGGGAACTTTTCTTCAAGCAATTTAAGTAATTCTTCGCGTGTCTTTTTATAATCTTTCACTTTATCTGAGTCATTTAAACAAACTACCTGTAACATATCACTAAATAATGCCCTACGTATATCCGTCATACTTTCGTGCATATCTATGTACATGTAACCACAGATGTCATTAACATAATTGTCTGTGTAATATTCATAATAAGGATAAATATATTGGTTCAGATTCTTAGGCATTCTAAGCCTAGAAACGCTACGCTCTATCGCAGCTTTGCAAGCTTCACCGACAATTTCCGTTGTTGACTTACGCATAGGCATGATGCCATGTTCAGGGCATATTAACTTACCAACAGGATACTTTTCTTTGTGGAAGGTGTTAGCAATTAAATCTAAACCATTTCGACAATGAACTCTATACAGGTTGTTAGTAGGATAGGACTCATGACGTAAGAAGTCGATATGCGGTTTACCATCAGTAAAAAAATCTCCAACAACTAATGGATTTATTGGAAACATATCATCGTTGAAGTACAAGAAATATTCTGATAGGTCAGGAATGTTATACAAGAAACATTCGATAGTGCAACTATTGAATGTAGGCAAAAACTGAGCAGGTATGAAGTCCCTATGGTAAACAATTTTAACATTTTCTTGATTAAGCCATTCAGGCGCTTGACTTTCACGAGCGAGGAGAAGTATTACATTTCGGACAAAAGGCATGTTGTCTGAAATACTTCTAAGTAAATATTTCAATGAACCCCAATCTCTAAATCTTACATTGCTTACTGTATAGATACCTGTAGTGGTTGTATAGTCCTTCATCCACAATTTGTCTCTAGCATTTACATAAGGAATAACAACATCAATATCAGATATATCGCTACCTTCATAATGCTGTCGTTGTGTTGCTTTGATTAAAGCAGAAGTATATCTCCGCATGTAATTCCAGTTGTAAATTTGTTCTTTTGCCCAACTAGAAGGACATTGTCCAGGACCTACATACTTGAACGAAGTTTCAGTCACACAGTCCTTTGGAAAATCAAACGCTTTATCTGGAAATTGCTGAAAACACATTGCAACAAACAAATCGTCTTCAAAGCCTTGACTGATTTCTGGATTCATGTCAGGCATATCAATTTGACTGTATATCTCCTTTGATACAGCAAGTAGCATCAAAGGGCATGCGGTATGTCGTATAACACCTATACCGCCAGGATGATTATCTATTTCTGAAAGGTATATAGACGGGTCATCACACTGAATCATACCGTCATCATCTAGCATTATAAGATAATCATAATTTGATTTAATAAACTGTTTTCTAAGCTCTCTGCGTGCTCCTAGTATTCCGAGTTTATCATATCTTAGAATTTTCAGTTTGTTTTTAATTTCAGGTGGTTGATAGTCTTGCCAATTCTGAGCAATTATTAGAATATCAACTTCCGGCCATAATTCCGAGAGCTTACATAGTAATTCGGAACATCTCCTACTTCTCTCACGACGTGTTTCAATATGATACTCAGTATCATTGTTAGGGAAGTAAGATACAATTCCGAATACTTTCTTAAGTGATTGCATTGTTAACTAAGGAGTTCTCCTAGTGTTACTCCTCTTCCTCGGGATAATCTTTAATTATCCATCTGAGAAGCTGAGTTGTGTCCTTATTGCAAAGCGGGCAGATGCCATTGATGCTATCAACTTCCTGCTCAGATGCAATCATAGCTGAAATGAAAATACCTTTGCAGTTATCGCATTCTGCGATAAGATGGTTTACAATATTGTTATCGACGTCAATAGCAACGTCATCTTCCTCAATATTTTCGCCCTCTTCAATAGCTTCCTCTTCTTCTACGTCTTCACCAATAGTTTCCTCAGGTGCATCCATTACGTCATCAAAGAGAGACTCGTCTTCTGAAAAGTCGTCATCCGCAGCAAAAATAGGTCTTTTTGTAATCTTCATTTGTTATGCCTCCATACATACTGAACCAATCAGTTAGGATAATTGTATAAAAGGTTATCAAACTGCAACTACTCTATTGAAAATCTGATTAAGTGCTACAGAAAGAAGTGTAGTATTTACAAACATTGCGTCTGCTGTAGGCTTACGCTGACTTACATGATGAGTAAGATAATCGGCCGCACCGTTGATAACACCCCAAGCGGTTCCATTGAAGTTCTGATTGTCATCACTCTTGTAGCATGAAAGGAACTCCGCTCTGTTCATTTCAAAGTTAGTTACCTGACGATTAGTCATCTTCTCAGGGTCATACTTGAATACTTCGTTGAAAATCTTGATAATCTGGTCCTGAGAAATCTTCTTCTTAGCAAGCTCCTCGGCCGTATCTTCAAATGTAGACATATAAGTTGCTACATCATGCATCATGTTTCTTGCAGTAACAAGCCTTGTATCCATCTTAGACGAATGAACGATTCTTACTGTGTTAGATGCTTCTCTGAAAGCAAGGTTAAACTGATTCTGGCAAACAATTCTCAAAGGAGAAATTGTAGCTTTGACGGAATTCATACCGTCATGAGAATTCTGGAATATGATATAAGGAGTGATAGCATCACCAAGAAGTGTGATATCAGGAATCTTAGCGATAATGTAAACAAGGCCTTTAGTGCTTCCATTAGAAATTTCGCCTGCTTTAACATACTGGAAACCTTCGTTGTCGTTTCCGATATAGTCGATAAAGTTGAAGGCGTCTCTATTCTGGCAGATTTCGTACTTAGATGAAACTGCGTTGTAAACAAAGCCAGTAGACTCATTAACAGTAAGAACCTTATCCGGATAGTCGTAATAAGTTTCACCGTCAGGTCCAAGATACTTGATACCTTTCTTAATGACATTGTAATTCAGCCCTGCTGCATTGAGGACTTCTTCAGAAGTCTTGCAAGCTGAAATGTCGGTTCCGATTGATGCAAAAGTTGATGTACGCATATTGATGCCTCCTTTAGATGAGTGTATTTTTCTTCTACATCGTACATAACGATTCAAATGATACTAAAAATAAAAGAGGCCTAGTGGCCTCCTTTAATATAAATACATACATAATTATTGCTGAGGTTCAGCCGGTTTTTCTTTGATACATCTGCCTAATACACAAGTATGACGATACAAATCTTTTGTTATTTTTTCGCTATAATGATACTGGCATTTCTTGCAGTCATCTGTGAATAATTTATTGTTCATAGAATGTGTTGAATTCACTAGTAACCGCACCATCTTTCATTGCTGCTTGATAGATTTCGCAACCATCTTCTTCTGCGATATAAGCAGCTAAGAATGTATCTAAATCATTTGCTTTAGTATGTAAAGTTGTTTTATGGGCTTCCCAGTAAGAGTTTAACCAATCACCGGAAACTACAAAATTGACTTCTCCAATAGGGTCATCGGAATCTTTGGTATAAATCCACATTCTATTTAATTCATACTCAAATTTGACAGTCATAGAAATCTCCTGTATTAGGCTTCATCAGATTTAACTGAAACATCGTCTGCTATTTCTTCGGGCTCACTTGCAGGTTCTGGTTTACGAGATACTAATATGTGGGCGGCTGTAAGAAGATAAGCACAATACATATTGATATCAAATGTGTTTCCAGGTTTAATAGATGCAAACAGCATCTTAGCAGCATTTGTTGTCATTTCTCCTAAAGTCATTCCATTAGGAATTTTTACATCTTCAGGAATACCGAGGATAGTATCAACTAAATCTACTTCAGCATAACTGCAAGCGTAGATTACAGAATGATAAAGAGAAATGACATCTCCGTTATTTTGAAAGTTTGCAAGTTCAATCATCGCACGACGGCCAGATGCTTTCTGCTCGTTGCTAATGAAATTGCCCTCATCGTCTTTGATTGCATCAGGCATGTAAGGAATGAGCATGTCGTAAAAAAGTTCCATAGTGTCCTCCTATTTATTAAATATTATTTAGTGTTTCCAAACAAAATCTCAAATAATTCAGGATTATTCTTAAATGACAATTTATTATCGACTATATACTTTGCAATTCCGTCTTTGTCCTGAATTAATTTATATACTTTCTCATCTACGGTATCTTTAGTAATGATGCTGTAGATGTTTACAGTACTATTAGTACCTGCCCTATGACATCTGTCTTCTGCTTGCTCCATCGTGGCAGGGTTCCAAGGTAAGTCGTAGAATATTACATTATTTGCAACAGTAAGTGTATGTGATACTCCTAATGCTCCGATAGTACCTATCATGATTTTGCGCTCAGGGTCTTGTATAAACTGGTGTTTCTGCTCTTCTCTATCATTTGTATTAACACCAGTATAACAACAAATGTTCTTATGATACAAAGCAAGAAAGCGATAAATAGTCCTGAGCGACTCAACCCAGTTAGAAAATATTACAACTTTCTCACCGCTCGAAACAATTGTATCTACTAAGTCCAGCAATCTTGTCATTTTAGAGTTCTTAGTTAGATATGCTCTATCAATTTTAAGAGATGTATCAACTAATTCGGGACTTCCATTTACTTGGCGAAGTTTCAATAACCGAACCATAGGATTAACTGCGGTCAATATTTCTTCTCTATGCGCTTTAGTATCAGCTAATACTTCTTCATAGAGTTTTGCTTGATAAGTAGTATTTTCAACATATTCAATTGTATGTATTTTAGGCGGAAGGTCTAATACATCTTTCTTCAATCGTCTTAGCATATTATTCTGCAAGAGATGTTTAAGTTGCGGGATATTCTTATACGCAATTATATCGTGATTACCGAAACCGCCATATACACAGAAATTCTGACACCACAACTGATAATTGTTAAATGTATGACCATCTACAAGTTTAAGCGGAGTAAATACATCTGTAGGTTTGTTTACAATAGGTGTGCCGGTCATAGGTAACCAAAGAATCTTAGACCCTTCAGTATCCTTTTTCAACTTAAGTACTTGACGGCCTTGTTTAGAAGAGGGAGAAATTCCTCTATGACATTCATCTAAAATAACCATCCCGATATAACCTTTGTTGAAAAGTTTTGTAAGCTGCTCTCTAAACAGATAATGTCTGTCTTTGCGCATGTGTAAAACTTCAACATTTGTTACTAAAAAGAAAGGAAGCGGTGGTTGGTCCTTCTTTCCATACATATGGCCACAAATCAAATCATCTAACTTCTCTTTACTGCCACCATCATATCTTACAGTTCCATCACGCTTCAGGCGAGAACCTAAAAGATAAGGTACTTCTTGTCCATTAGAATGTTTCTTGATGTCCTCTATCCAGTTAAATTTAGCTGAGTTTACACAAGCAATAATTAAACAGTGTTTTATTTTATTAACTTTGCGATTATACAATGCAAGATTCATCGCTTGCAAGGTCTTTCCAAGACCAGGTTCATCTGCAAGTATGAACCCGCTAAACAGACCTCTATTCTGTCTATCGATAGAATACCGCATAAAATCAAGCTGATGATTAAATAAATGATAACCATCTTGAACACTTAGCGGTACTTTAGATAAATCAATATTAGGAATTGCAGATTCTGGTGTAGCATCAATATTAGCGTTTTGATTTATATGCTCAGCAGAATAAACTTGAAGTTGATTTTCATATTGCGAACCACGCAGTTGTGAAATTAAGAAACCTAATCTGTCAAGTGGAATAGTCCAATACTTATTATCGTTATCCCATCTACGACCCGGAACGCTTTTTATAATATAAAGCAATTGCGGGTTATATGGAAATCTAATAATATAGACATCTTGATTTTGTACTGCAGTTATCATTAATTACACCTTGTACTACCTTGAGATTTAAGCGAGATTTAATTTTTGCTAATTTACTACATAAAGTATAGTAAATCTATAATAGCGCCTTAGCTCGCCTAAGTTATCACCAAACGAAGCTATGGTTAAATTCTTCGCCATTATCAATGATGATATCTTGTGCTGTGCAGCTCTTATTTATTACTGCGAGGAAATAAATCCAATCGGCTGCTTCATCTGAAGTAGCCCATTTATGCAATGGCGTCATACTCATTATCTTATTCCATTTCTTAGTGTCATTAATTACATTCCAGTTAACAGGAGATAAAACACCGCCAAAACTTAAACTATTGCAAGTAGCGCCATACTTAGCAATTTCTTTCGCTGTGTATTTTGTATAAGCAATTACGCCACCTTTGCTTGCTACATACTCACCAAAATCTGCACCTGTTGTTCCAGAAGCAGCTGCTTGATTAACTACTGATTTAATATCTTTGTTATTGAGTGCATACTTTTCAGTACAGTTGATTAGACCTCTAAGGTTTACATCAATATCAGTTTCCGTACCTTGCACACCTGCATTGTTGATTAATATATTTACTTCTTTAATATCAGGGAGTTCGTCTTTCTTGGAAACATCAGCAACTACATGCGTATAGTTATCATCAATGATGTTAGACGGAGCTACATCAATTCCGATAACTACATGACCCTCTGATAAAAACTTAATAGCAGTTTCTCTGCCCATTCCGCGAGATGTGCCGGTTATTACTACGTTCATAAGTAACTCCTTAGTTAGGTAAAATCAATTTTGATTTCTTGAGGAGGGCCTGGTGAACAAGTCCTTCTAATCTCCTTAATGCTTCTGCATCATAATCTTGAAGCGCAACTGCAATCTTATCATTAGTTTCAGGCAAACAGAGGCACTTACATCCATTGTCCTGACAATAACTAATTAAATCTTGCAATGCGTCTGATGTCATATCAGGGTCTTTTGTTGAATCATATGTAACGAAGATAAATTCACCTTCCTCACACTTGATTAGTTTCTTCAATACGTCGTTGTTGATTTCTTGTATTTCCATAAGTAACTCCTTATAGTAAATCTATTTTGGCTGAGGTACGTGGAGTCGAACCACGATTCACAGAGTCAAAGTCTGCTGTACTACCGTTATACGATACCTCAGTATATGACTACTTATTCGACAAGGGATACAGAATAAGTAGACGAAGACTGTATCCGAAAGTTCGCTTGAGGTTTTCTCGGAGCACATACCGGAAATTACAGAGCGAGCTTACAAGACCTGCATGTCTGAAACTCTCCCAACAAGGAGTTACACCTTGTAAGCGTTTGCCTGGGAGATATATAAATTGCCTTTTGAAACAAGATAGGGTGGTGGTTGTCTTTCGTAATTGTTCCTTGCGAAACTATCTTGTAACTTTAACCGGCAGCTCAATAGAATATTCATGAAAGGCGAGAAGAGCTTCGGAGGGCAACTATTCACTTGTAAAGGTTCAGATACATTACATAACGATTCTAATTTTCATACTTGCATTTTTCAGGAAATTTAGTTTCAAATATAGAAACCAATTCTCGCTGAACTGTATCATAATCGGCTACTGTTCCCATATCATTTATACAAACAATGCAAATATGTTTGCTATTTAATATTATATGACGAATATTAAATAAGTTGTCATCAATTTCAGTATACACATAAGGGCAAAAATCATCAATGTAGTTACCTGTGAAGAATTGATAGTAATGATAGACATACTGATTGATGTTTTGCGGTGCTCTAGTTTGTGTTATGCTCTTTTCCAATACATCCTTTAGGGACTTGAATACATTCTTTACGCTAGATTTTAACATAGGCATAGCGCTGTGTTCAGTAACTATCAATTCGTTTTCATCATAATTAGGTAAATTGAGCATTGTTGTAATTGCGTTTATACTAGACCGACATTCCCAACTAAATGCATCTTGTGATTCTAAATTACTATGCTCTTTAAATTGCAATAAGGGCTTTTCATCTACAAAGAAGTCAGACGATACCATATCATCTATCGGAAAAATATCATCATTGAAATATATAAATTTCTCTGATAGTCCTTTGATATTAGATAAGAATGCTTCTATTGTGCAGCTATTGTATGTAGGTAGAAATTTTTCTGGTATGAAGTCTTTGTGGTAAACTATTGTAACATTAGTAATCCATTCAGGTACTTGGGTTTCATCTGAAACGATTAGTACAACATTGCGTACAAAAGGCATATATCTATCTATACCTCTTAATAAATACTTCAGCGTGTTCCATGACCTAAATCTGTTAGAATATAATTCTGATTGTTTAGTATTTTTGATATATGCTTCTTGCCATCCAGATTTAGACGAATCTACATAAGGAATTACAATGTCGATGTCTTTCTCGTTGCTACAAGGAGCTCTTTTGTGTTTAACAGCTTGAATATATGCATTAGATATACAGTTCATATAGTTCCAATCAAGCTGAATATCATCTAACCAAGTAGAAGGACAACTATGATTTGGTTTATAAGAAAGGTCTGAAATACAGCCTTTAGTGAAGTCAAATGCTTTATTAGGAAATAACGCAAAACAAGATTCGGCAAATACTACATCGCCAAATCCTTCGCATTTTTCTGCATCAATATCTGGATAATCGATTAGGCTATAAATAGATTTAGAAATAGCTAAAAACGTCATAGGATGTCCTATGCGACGAACTAATCCAACCCCATCAGGGTGGTTATCAATTTCTTTAATATAAACCGAGGGGTCTTTGCATGATATAACAGTATCGTCATCTAACATAATTAGATAATCGTATTCTGATTCTAAGAACTCCTGCCTGAGTACTTTTCTTGCACCTACTATACCAAGCCGTTTTATCTTAGAATTAACTATGCGAAGTTTGTTTTGTATTTTTGGAGGTTTATAATCTTCCCAATTCTGTGCAATTATAATGATGTCGATAGTAGGCCATAAACTGCTCAAAGATAAAAGCAATTCGGAACATCTCTTTGTCCTTACACCTCTAACATACTTATGGTAATCAGTATCTGGGTCTGGAAAATAAGAGATTATTCCGAATACTTTCTTAATCATTCCTTGGAACTATTTCAAGTCCTTCTATAGCTGCCCATAATTTAGCAGCGGATTCTTCAGATAAATCTACAATAATAGATGTAGCAGTCACAAAATCAGATTCTGTAGTAAAAGGTTTCCAAGTTTTGCCATCATCGCTAGAATAAAATAAATTGCTGTTGGATTCGTCATTATCTTTGGGATTCATACTAGCACCTCCGATGCATACAATAACGATTAAATATCATTAAAAAGATTAAATCCTGTGTCTTTTGATATGCTTTGAATATAATCATTTACAGCATCTCGCTCTTCCTTAGTGGCATCTCTGCCGTTAGGAATGACTTCGTCAGGATTCTTCAACTCGCCTGCTTGCCACTTCCACATAATGCTGCCTTCACGTTTAGACCTATATACATATAAGGGCTTACAAAGTCTACACTGAGTATGCGGAGTTGCTCGTAACTTTTCTTGGAATGGAACATCGGTATGATGAACTCTAGTTTCATCAAAGAATGGAACTATTTCTTGACGATAAATCGCTTTCCAAATTGCTCTAGCAGTAGGGTGAATTATTACTACATTTTCATCAAAATCAACCCAGTCAAACAAGATTTCATCTGCTAGGTCTTTATCAATAGCGTCAATAAGTTCTTCGATGTAGTTCATCATTATCATATCGTCGCTATCGATGAATCCTATATATTTACCTTGGGCTTCTTCTATTCCTACATTCCAAGCTGCACAAGCGCCTTGATGCTTCATAAAGTGAAGTATATGAATATTTGAACAGTCAAAAACATCTAATCTATCTTCGTTACAACCATCATCCACCAAAATAACTTCAACCTCGTCTGTTATTTGAAGTTGAAGTTCTTTTAACAACTTTACTGTGTATTCATAGGTGTCGTAGTATGGAATTATTAGTGAGAGTTTAATCATGTTGCATCTCTGCCCCGCATTTCGGACAATAGGGGTATCCTTTCATAAACATCCCGCGTGAAAACAATGTTAAACAGTTACTGCACTTAAAACGATACCAAGATTCATCCGTATCAAGGTCTATCCACTCGCCTTGCGGTCTTTCGTTATAATGAACATAGTTAGAATAATCGTGGCAATCAACGCACTCTCGCTCATTTCCCATATTCTTACAAGCATTACAACTAAATACTGTCGGGGCATTGTCGATAGCATCAACAATATCCTTACTCCAAATATTGCGTTCTTTGAAATCCGCTTTCAAAGCATCACGGCTTATAAGGTCGTTGTTCATTTCGCACCGCCTTTCATTGAAGCTCGCCTTTTTTGTTGATACTCACGCATATAAGCCTTTTTCTTTTCTTTACGAACAACCTCTTTTTCTTCGTCAATAAGCATTTTCTTGCCACACATAGGGCAGTAATTAAAGGCAGGTTCTGTACCCTCGTTTGTTATTGTTTCAAAACCGCATTTAGGGCATTCGTATGTATCTCCCTCCCAATCGGTCAAAACATATTTCCAAAGTTTGTGCGTGCTTGCCTTTCCAAATTCAACTAATGTCATTGTCTATTGCCCTAAACCTTTCCGCTAAATATGCAAGAATTAGATTTCTTGTGCTATCCATTGTAGGGTCAGATAGCGGTATTTCTGCTATATCAGTTAAAATGTTGTCTTTTTCTTGTTGGGTCATTTTTGTTCTCCTCTCATATCCGCTCCGCAGTTCGGGCAATAGTTGTAATTATTTTCTTTTGGTGTCCCTTCCATTAACACAAATGCGTCTTTACAAACTGAACATTCATAATATTCGTCTGAAATGAAACTATCTGTATAAGGGTCATATCTATTCATTCTACTCCGCCTTTCATATCAGCTCGCCATTGAGATAATCGATGAATGTTTTAGGGTAATTATCATCAATAAATTCCAAAGCCTTGATAGCAAGGTTAAATGCTTCTTTGGTATCTTCATACGGACAGCCTGCAAGCCACTTTTGAATTTCCTTTATTGCTTCTTCATTTGTCATTTTCCGCACCGCCTTTCTTATATGGTTCGGGTAATGGTTGCCAAGCCAACATTTTTGGTTCAAAATCGTGATTTGCTATGATTCCGCTTGAATGTGCCACTACCATTTGTTCATTTTCTAAAAATACAAGATAAAAATCTTCTTTTTCAGGTAATCTCTCACTAACAGGTATCCACTCGCCTTTTGGTCTTTCGTGTTCGGCAACATATTTTGCAAACTGATTTAATACTTCGGGAGAGATATACGGTTCAACTGCCGGAGTATTGTCGATTAGTTTCAGAGCATACCTCAAACCTAATGCCCATTTTTCATCAATAGGCATTTCAGTTTCAACTATCTCTTCTATCTTCTTTTTCAAAGATTCACGGCTTATAAGGTCACCTTTTGCTTCCGACAATGAAAAACTATCTGTCGAATATTCATATAAGTCGTTTCCGTCTCTGTAGTATCGGAGAATTAGCTTCATTTCTCGTAATGTCGATAAATCAACACTATCGGGAATTGTTAAAATAACTTGTTTACTCATTTTCCGCACAACCTTTCTTTATCTCAACCAGCGGACATTTACATTGTCTTTTTGTAGTAGTTATTCCTTCATGAGTAAACAAACATTCATTCCAATATTTAGGTCGAACAACAAAAGGACATTCGATACAATTTTTAGGCATTGGAATATCAATTTGTATCATTCCATACCGCCTTTCCAGTCTGAATACCAGTCTAAATAGTTGATTACAGCATCTTTGAACTTATAATCTGGTAGATGTTTAGAACAACGCCTTTTCTCGAATAACTCTTTTGTTTCTGTTACATAAACCTCTAAAATGCCAGCTTCTTCATAGTACACAAAATATAGGGGTAAATTTTTCTTTATAGCTGTATCTCTACATTCCGTAATGAATGGTTCTTCTATTTCTTCAGATGCCGGGGCATTTTTAATGGTATTCAGCCAATAAGAATTACAAGCGTTCCAAGCTTTAGCATAGATACGGTCTTTTGTTGTTCGATACTTTGTATCACGAACAATCTTCTCGTTCATAAATTCGGGTTTGGCATTTATCAAAGCCTCCCGGTTAATAAGGTCATTGTTCATTCCGCACCACCTTTCTGTTCGCTTTCATATCCATAACAAACAGTTCCTTCGCACTCTCCGTTGTGAATACAAGTGGTGCAAATTGGTGTTGTTTCATTATAGTTAGACAGTATGCTCATTCCGCACCGCCTTTCATTTCTTCCTCACTTTCTTTCATAAGCCAACCGATACTGATTGACCATACGGCAAAATTGATGAACAGATAGGTTTCGCCAAAAGAATGTGATAAACAACTTCCAAAACTCCAAGCACCTTCAAAATGTTTATCAACTTTAACACCAAAGCCATAGTTTGATTTTTCGTTCATTCCGTATCATCATCCATTTCATCTAAAAGTCCACCGCACTCTACTACTACGGGAAGAATAAACTGCTTTGCCCTATTCCGCATATCTTTGCCTTCAGGATTAGCGGAGCCATCAGGATACACTTCTCTGCACTCATCAACATCTTTGTTATACATAATAGATGCTATGAAAGCATATAAATCCTCACCTTCTTCAAACTGAAATACCCGGTCTAAATAGGCTTGAAGTTTGTCGAACCTATCTTCCAGAGTAGTTAGTAGTTCCTTGTTATAGTGTGTCATTCTTCTTCTCCTTTATGCAATTCGTCGTGAATAGCCTTGAACGGAGATATTGTTGGGGCATTAGCAAGTTGTGATTGACTTATTGCTAATTTTCCGTCTTTTGTCATACAGTCCGGGTATAGTTTATCGGCGTCAATTAACCTCATGTCTGCTCTCCTTTATGCTCTCTTGCATATTCTTCCCTATGACTTGTGCAAGTCATTATTCTTCATCTCATTTATTATATCGAGCTTTAAGTTGGGTTATAGGAGTATTTAAGTCATCAAGGTTCTTATATATGCAATCCATTAAATCTAATGCTAATAATTCTATGATGTATTCATCATAAATATCCCTTGACTGTAATCTGAATACTGGCAGACCTATATCTTCCTGAAAGAGGTTCGGGTCGCCTGTATCAAAACAGAGATTCCAATGAAATTCGTGATTCATACAAAAATGCAAAAACTTATAAACAGTTTCTAATTTATCAAACTTTAACCATATATGGCAGTGGCTCTTACCATGACCACAACAACTTTCGGTAGTTTCAACGCCTTCGATAGCGTTTAATGCCACACACAAATCCCTAATCGGGTAATCAATTTCCCAATATGGGATATTTTCAGGACACATACTATCATCAAAATTTCTTATCATATACATATCTCCCTATTATTTAATCATTTTTTCTTTGTTCTTCCTGATATTCAACTCTATGACTTGTGCAAGTCATACCATAATGATTAAGAGGACAGTCCTCACACTTTTCTGTTGGACACGGAGACTGCATTAAATTTAAATTTCTTACATCTAACATTATTCTTTATCTCTTTTATGTAATTCATCGTGAATAGCCTTGTAGGGTGATATTGTCGGAGCATTGTTGATAATGTCTTTTACGGCTTCACAATCAAAAACCGCAAATTCATTGTATTCGTCTAATTCTTTTAACAAAGCACTACGGCTAATTAAATCATCTGTTGAGTTGTAAGGTATGCCGTTGGCGATAACTTTATCTATTTGACTTGGATAAAGTTCTTTTACCGCGTCTTTACAAGCCTCATAGTATTTCTCGTCAACTTCGATTATCAACTTAATTTTCTTTATCATTCTCATTCCGTATCACCTTTTCTTCCTTAAACGCAAACACCACATCAAACCCTGCCCAATCATGCATCCATTTAGACATCTCTTGCATTGTCGCTAACACTTCCGTTGAAGATAGACCACGGCACCCATAGCCTACGGCACGACTATCTTCTGTGGTAATGCTATAATATAGACTATCTACTACTGTAATATCGAATACAACAGGTCTTTCACTATCTGGCATATCAACCCACCTCACAATCTATCTCATTAAAAATCGGGATATATTAATCTCGGATTGATTTCGCTGCTATTGACAAGCATATAGGTCATTCCACAATGCTTACAGGTCATAGTACCCTTGTCAATTACACCACCGCAAGATTTGCACTGAAGAGCTATGATTGTCTGGCTCGGCATATTTGAAAAATCTGCGTGAATAGTACCTGAAGTAGTTATTACGGAATTCAAAGGGTAGCCAGAATCTTTTATAAGAAGTTCTGAAGGGTCTGCACAAGATACAAGTGGCTGTTCTAAAGCAATCTCCATAGCTTCCTTAAATGCCTTGGCAGATTCTTCAGTAGTAGATGCTGTTAATGCAAAAACATCTTTTAGCTGATTAACATCGATTAAATCTAACATATCAATCTACCTCACTTCATATCATCAATATAGTAATAATAGTCATAAAACTTATTGTTATATTTCACCCAATCTTTCTTTGACTGATATAACTTAACATCTGTTCCTAATTTCTTGCTGAAATAATTAAGAAGGTACTCAATAGGCTTTTTGAAAAACGGCGAATTAGGGTCACTTATAACAATTTCTACTCTATCTTCGTCACCATCATCTAAATATCCGTCATAACTCTCCGCCCAAATAAATTTGCCCATTTTTTTAGTTATATTAAAAAGCAAATCATCAAGTTCATCAGTCCATATAAGGTCAAGTACAACAACCCTTGTGTCATAATTAAGTCTGATTGCTTCCTTATATTTTAGATTAGTCATATCACTCTACCTCACTTTCATCATCAGCCACTACTTCACCATCAATAATACAATCTGCTATATTTACTCCATAAGGCAAGTGCCCTCTCTGAACAGTAAAGTTGTAAACTTCATCGGGTATTTCAATTATCAATTTCATAAGTTATTCTCTCCTTTTGGATTCTTGATATGTTGTACTTCACTTATTATAACGATTCTGATTTTAGTATAAGTTTAGTCATCTTCAGAATCCCTTATACAATGTAATCCTTCTTGGCAAGTATCAGTCTTATGAGGACATTCATAGCACCGACCATGTTCATTGGAAGATGCTGATATATAAATATCAAACTTCGGCGGAGTATAATCTGTATCAGGTTCAGCCTTCCCTAAATCTAATGAAATATCAGCTATATTGGTCATGAGTAAATTTTGTTGACGTTCGGATAATTTCAAAAATCTCTGCACGTCAAGGCATTTGCTCATCAAAAGGACAGTTTCTTCTAACAGTTTAATTCTTTCGGAGTTTGTCATTTGACGTCTCCTTTCATATTAGATAAACAAGTACCTGCGAAAAAGCAGTAGTGTTTTAATTCAGGATTTACTTCGCCTTGATTGATGTGGTAAAACTTGCACTTCTTGCATTCTTCGTTATCCATTAGTTTTGCCAATTCGACGCAATTATCCATATCAGCTATTGGACCTCTTTTTAATGACATTTAGCAAATCATCCAATTTTTCTTTTGATATTCTTTTATCTACCCATAAGCCTTCCCTATATCCGGTCTTTTCAGCTGCCTCATCATAAAGGATAAAATCAAGAGAATACTTCCCATCTTCCTTATAGATTTTAATGTTTGCTATTTCATCCATATTATTCTGTATCACCTCTCATATCTGTATTGTTATATACAGGAATACCTAAAACTTTCATTTGATATACAAAACAATATTCCATCTTACAGTTTGGAAAAATACACTCCGATACTTCATCACTATTTTCAAAATGACCATTCATAACACACTTTGTTTTGCTCATTCCGTACCTCTTCTGCTATCTTTAATTAAAAAATCCAACCCACAACAAAGCAACAATTCAGCATTTGCCTTATCATAATTACCTATCTTGTATGCTTTACGACAAACAGAATAAGGTAATTTATATTTGTAGTGGAGTTCTCCGATATCATTATTTCGCTTACTCATTTGGTGTCACCTCATATCTACACCGCAGTAACTGAAAAAATTTTCACCGATTTCGCCACATTTCGCCTGTCATGCTTTTCAGCCTTGCCGTTTCATTTGCCATATCTGAATATAAAAGACTTAATCTTTCGTTTTCTTTCAAAGCCTTTATTGCAAGGTCAAGAGCTTCATATTCTCGTCTATCAGTTAAAGTAACATTCATATCCTCAACTTCGTGTAAGGTGATTACCCGTTCAAGCCACTCGATTGCTTCTTCGTTAGTCATTATCTGAACCTCGCATATCTGCTCCGCAGTTTTTACAAAAGTCTGTAAAATCTAAACCAATTATTTCTCCTAATGGTGTTGTCCTAAGCGACCTCTTATGACAAACAGAACACTCTCCTGAATGATGCCACTGACCTTTTGGTTTTTGTGGTTCATACTCATAGCATTCAAAATCATCAAGAAATGCAGCACCTGTTTTAATGTCGTGGCACACATCACCGTGAATACAAGTATCACACTTCATTTTAAACTCCATAGATATGCGGTATGCATTTTTCAAAATATTCTTCACAAGTATATTCATCAATGATTTCTTTTGTGATAATTCTTTCATGAGAACCATTATATTTCACAAACCAGCGAATAGATACAACAACATCTGTTTTTGCTAATTCAAATGCTTGCTTAATATCATCCAACTTAGGCGTATTATCTATCCAAAACGATTTAATTTCATTCATTTTGTATCTCCTGCATCACCTGTCTCCATCTTCAAGAAACTTTAAAAAGTTCTCTCTGTTTCCAAAAATGGTATAGATTACATAATCAGCACAAATCTTAATAGCCCTTTGCGCTTCGGGCGTTAATGAATTCTTATTGCAGTTATCTTTGCAGTCTTTCCCGTGAAATAACAGGTTCTCAAAATAATGTTCTTCGTTGCTCATTTCGTACCTCCTCTTATGTTTGTTTTGTTATCTGCATAATATGGTAATTCTTGTAATTGCTGTGTTTGATTATCGTACACCAAAGTGTAACTGTGAGAGTTTCTTCCACAATTATTACAATGCCAATGTTGACCGCTTGTATCAAAATATTCATTAACTATTGGTGAGTCACAACGAGGACACCTAAATATCATTTCGTATCACCTCTCATATCTGTTCTTTTGAAAATTCCATTGGAGGATACTTATCGCAATCGTGAAAATAAGCAAAACTATCATAGGTTTTTGTCGAATGTGTAGCGTGCCTTTCACAATCAGTATTAGGACATTTACTATATGCGCAGAATGTTATATCTTCACTCATTTATTATCACCTTGCTCAAACCACTTTGAAAGACTTTTCCTACACTCATTACATAAATCGAGTTTTACATCACCATAAGGGTGCATATCTTTCCAAAGAACAAATCGCCACCAATTCTCTTTATAATCAGAGTCATCGAGGAAAGTAATTTCATATAACTTCCCACACCTATCGCATTGTTTAGCACTTCCCATTTTCATCACCTCGCATATCCGCCCCGCAGTTCGGGCAGTAATTCCGCTTATCATGAATACTTTTCAAACTAAACCCACACTTGTTACAACCCCATACCATACGAGGGGTTTCTTCATCATCAAATAGTTCTTCTCTCTGAACCCACTCGCCTTTCGGCCTTTCTACGCCTAGCATTCGAGCAGTATCAAACAACTTCTTGCTTGACTGATATAATTCTTCTCTCTTTCGTTCAATTTCTTCATCAACGGCTACTGTCGGTGCATTGTCGATTATTGCTAATATAGTTCCGCAACAATTCCATTTTGCAATATCAATATCACAATTTTTATTCCATTGTATCTGATACTGTTCTATTTCCTTTTTCAAAGCGCTACGGCTGATTAAATCGTTGTTCATTCCGCACCGCCTTTCCAGTCTGAATAATCATCTAAATAACGGGTTACAATCTCCTTGAACTCATAATTCGATAGGTGTTTGGAACAATGTCTTTTCTCAAACAACTCTTTTGTTTCTGTTACATAAACCTCAAAAATACCGTTTTCTTCATAATATATAAAGTACAAAGGTAAATTCTTCTCTATGGCTGTAGCTCTACATTCAGTGATGAATGGTTTTTCCATTTCATTAGCTGCCGGGGCAGTATCGATAATATCTAATACTTCTTCCGTAGGAATAGTTTTTCTGCCCTTGCTATACGGGTGATAGTATTTCTCTCTGACAAAAAACTGTTCTATCGCCTCTTTCATATACTTACGGCTGATTAAATCGTTGTTCATTCCGCACCGCCTTTCTGCTCTTATGCGATATGAAAATTAAAGTGTTCTACTATTTTCTCAACACATTCATTACATATATCAAGAGTCCCACGATATTTTCTGCTACTTTTCAATTCAACAGTTACAAATTGTGAATATCCATCTTCGTCATAACAGTCCCTAATGTTTATTTCCTTTTTACAAATATCACAAGTAATTTTTCTCATTATCCCACACCACCTTTCATCATCTTTGCACCGCAGTTAGGGCAATAATCACTTAAATGTTCATAGTATTCGTAATCGTATTCATTATAATCAGCTTCGTGATGACACAAAGAACAATGATGTTCACCATAATTATTGCTTATCCACTCACCTTGCGGTCTTGAATAATTGGCTTTTCCATCAATTATTGCTTGTCTATAACCTTCTTTGAAATCAGGTAAAGGTACTGTCGGGGCGTTGTCGATAGCATTTAGAATTGCATTATCAAGTTCTGTGCCACTATAAACTAATATCAGTTGCGATATATGCTCTTTCAAATCGTCTAAATCACCTAACCTCATTCTGTTTTACCTCTACTCTATCCTTTAATGCTTGCATAGCGATTTCCAAGGCCTCAATATAGTGCTTATCAAAATCGAGCCGTTTCATAAGTGTTTTAACAGGACTTAAATATCGGAGTGCTTGCTTATCTGTCATTCCTTATCACCTCTCATACGTCCATTTTCGCTCCGCAGTTAGGACAAAAATTAAAATGAGTTGCACCGTTCCAAAAACCACAAATAGTACACTTAAACATGTCGATTGTGATGCTGTGTTCTTCGTCTTTTATCCACTTGCCTTGTGGTCTTGACGTAGCTATTCCATCTGACAGCCCATTAAAATAAGCGGTTCTATAAGGGAAATATTCACTTCCACTTATATCAACTGTCGGGGCATTGTCGATAACAAGCCCTAACATTTGCATACTAATTGAATAGTCAATTTGATGTTCTATACAAAACTCTTTTGTATATTGAACACTATCAATTTGTTCTTTCAAGGCTGCACGGTTGATAAGGTCGCTTGTAGTTTTTTCATAAGGCTTGCCGTTGCGTATTGCATTAATTACATTACTTTGTATTGTTTTGGTGTTACCTCTAAAACCGCCAACAAACGTCAAGTCTTTTATAAACTCCAAGTCTTTTTCAGGAATATCAATTACAAGTTTCATTCCATATCACTCCTTATATCAATCTGCCTCGGCCCTTGTATTGTAATTAGTGCCTATAAGCACTTCAGGATTAGCGTCTTTATAAGTAAAAAGTTCAACGGAATCTCTTGTTGCATAATACCCACTAACATACATATCAGTATTATGTAGTATTACCTTTGCATTCTGAGGCATATCCTGAAGTATCTCAATTAAATCGGCTACAGACAGCCATTGGTTCTTTTTCATAAAGCCATCTCCTTTATTAAGGCATAATCCATCTGTATCGGTTTATTACATATCGGACATAGCCGGTTGTTATACCAATCGGCACAGCCTTCAGTCGGCTCAGAACAAGGTATTCGAGTTAAGGGGTTAAATCCTAATCGGCAGGAAGTAAATGCCCAATGTGAATTACATGTGCCGGGTCGGTATATCCACTTACAATAATCTGACATAATTAGTGCTCCTTATCAGCTGCAAGTACAACAGGTATCTCATCTCTGATATTCTCATATAATTTATAACGAATCCAACATCCGCTATCCCACTTCTGAAAATTAGTATCAGTTTCAAAGGCTGCGTGATACATCTTGCTATCTAATAAATCTCCATCTACCAGCTTACCATGTCCTTTTGGAAGAACAGTACCAGATTCTACTGCCTTGCGGAAAAATAAATCTTCAGAATTAGCATAATCTCCAGCATCATTTGATGCATGGGACATAATCCAGTTATATCTACCTTCCTCTATATCAATTACTATTTTCATAATTATTACTCCTTATCTGCTGGGATTATTACAGGTGCGGCATCTACACGAAATCTGCTTATAACTCCAAAATCACAATTTTGACAGGTAAAATCATACTCTGGCGGACAATCTTTAACATTATTAGGGCATCTATAGTATGCTAATTTACTGCGGTCAATTAAATCTCCGTGGCCTTTAGGTATAATTGTCGCAGTTTGAAATGCTTCTGTTATGACTTGGTCTAACTTATCATGTTGAATAGCATACAAACCACCATGATATATAGCGTTGAAATCATCTGCTGGAAGTTCAATTACTATCTTCATTCTTATATTACCTCTTATAATATTAGTGCTATTCTACAACGAATGTTGTCTATTTTAAGTAATTCAGGTGTATTGCAAGGTATTCCAACCCATAATCTGCGAGCTTGTTTATAACAGCCTATTGCGAATTTTCCGGCTATATCTTTATCACCTTCAGATATTGTAACTTGGCACCAAGGAACAGTGAAAACTCCTGCGGGTGCTCGAGACCTTCTTATAGGGACATAATATCCTTTAGCATTCTTAATTACTTCAAGCCAATTATCGCCCATTTTTAGCTACCTCAATCTCACCCATAAGAATTAGAGATTTTATGCCGTGACCATATTTTCTATATTTTTCTATTTCGTCTTCACGAATTAAGAAAGTACCTTTGCCAACATCTAAATAAGTATCTGTTTCTTCACACCAAACTGTATCGTGCATGCAATTTGTGTATTGCACGAATTCTATCGCATATACTTTCATCCTCATTTGGAATCTCCTTTCATGTAAGCGCCGCACTGGTCGCAATAATGACGACTAAACCAATAGTTCTTTTGCGGAATTGTTGATGAAAACAGATAAGTTTCGCAATGACAATTAGAACATTCGCAACCAAAATGGTCAGGATACTTATTTTCTATCCAATGACCTTGATGTTTTTCTAGTGTTGCTATTGCAAGGTCTATGGCTATTTTACGCTGTTCATCAAACCATTCATCACCGCCACTGATATATTTCTCTTTTATCGCTTGTAGCCACTTTGCTGCTTCTGAGTTAGTCATGATACAGGCCTCCTAATGAAATGACCGCATTCTGTATCATATGTATAGCCTAGATTGAATTTAATTACAGCGCTAATGATTTCATCTAATGACTGTCTTCCGAGGTTGCGAATATTTGTAAATGGCTTATCATAGTTGACGATATCATGCAATGTGTTCAACTGGCTTCTCTTCAAGCAGTTATACGTCCTGATAGAGAAATCCATATCCTCAACAATGATGTCTGAAAGAGCTACACGTTTTACAGGTTCAGGTGTAGGCTTAAGTAATCTAACAGCTTCAAGTCCCGCAGCATACTGCTTGAGCTGCTCGTTTTCTTCCTTGAGCTGCTCGATAGTAGTTTTTGATGCAAACAACTCTTTCAATGCAAAATGAACTTTGCGAAGAGCTTTAAATTCAATCTGTCTTACTCTTTCTCGTGTAAGTCCTAATTTCTTACCAGCTTCCTCAAGTGTAAGGCTATCTCTATAACGCATTTCGACTACAGCCTGCTCACGGTAATTAAGTCGGTCTCTGAATATTCTATCGAATTCAAAAGGAGTAACATTGCGATAACTCATATCGAATTCGTCGTCATTGTTAATGTCTTCAAAGTACGACATAATAGCTACACCTGCAAGGCTGTAGTTTACAGTAGCGATTATGAAATTGTAGGGAAAAATATCTTCGAGTGTCTGAGTGTGGTCAACCATCAATCTTGCAGCGACCACATTAGAGCAAATCTTTTCAAACTTTGCACTAAAAAGCTTTTCAAGAGCCTTCTGAGCCTTAGGGTCAGGCAAACTAACTAACTGAAGCCATTTCTGAATTGCTGCTTCTGACATTCCAAGAAGTGCAGCAAAATCTCTATATGTGAGATTATTATTCTTGCAATAAAGCCTGATATTGTTGGCCAGACACTCTTTCTGTTCTTCGGGTTTATACATATAGTAACTCCTCCTTTGCTTTGTGCAATATTGATGCTATGTTTACTATAACGATTTTAATTAGAAGTATCTGTTACTGAGGTTTCTGTAAGCTTATCTGCAAGGATAGTATGACATCTTGTTAACATGCCGTTAGTAACTAGAAGGAAAACTATAATTATAACTAGAATTAAAATGATTGAACCAGAATCAAACTTTGCCATATTATTTCTGCCACCAACGCTTTTTCTTTGCTTTTTCAGCTTCTTCGCGTTGCTTGAGCAATTTATCCTGCTCGGCAAAGTAGGTTTGATAATAATCAAAGTTTGCAATGATATCGTCAAGTTCATTAGAGGTAAGCCCTACAGATTGTCTAATCTGGACATAATTATTTACACCGCTTGCAAATAATTTACTAACAGATTCAAATTGATGCTTTGAGACCATATCAATATCCTCTATCTGACGGACTAAATAAATTGTAATATTCCGGAGGTAAATTTCCTTTATTATCCGGTACGCCTAATTCACGAGCACATTTACTGCATACTAAAGGCATTTCATCATATTCCATATTGCACCTAGTGCATTTGTATGTATGATTCTTTGTATATTTGAATCTAACTTTTGTCATAGCCCACCTCCTAGATAAAAGAAGCCATTTATTCGATATAGGATACAGAATAAATGGCGAAAGACTGTATCCGAAGGTTCGCTTATTTTGAAAGGAGCGGTTATAGGGAATGGAAAGAAACAAGACCCATAACCACTGTCGAGCAAGCCTACAAGAGCAACAAGTAAATAGTGTTATTAACAGAAGTCTTCTGCAACAACTGGTGGGAAAGGTAGGAGTCGAACCTACCGAGTCATCTAACAACAGATTTACAGTCTGTCCCGCTACCAGCTACGGACTACTTTCCCATAAGGTAGGAGGCCTAACCTCCCTTGTCGGAGTTATCAGTCATTCTCCGAGTTCCCGCTAGCCGGCGACTGAGTACCTCCGGGCACGGTGTTCAGGTAAAAGAAGCATCGGGCACATGTCGGCTTGCCAGTTGACATAAGGACTGTTACTACCTTAGTCGATGCTTGAGTCGGGAGCCTACTTTCCCCTGCAAGGCCCAACCTTACTTGTCTGGCATCTCACCAGAGTTCCCTCTGTCTGATTTGTATACCGCAAGTATGAGGTGGGTGGGCAGTTGCAACTCCCCAGTGCGGTTTTGCTACGATAAGACCTGCCAAGTCTCTGTCTCTTGTATTCGTAGCCATACTCTGTATCTTGCTCACCGTTCCAAGATAGTATAAACGCCGATAAATTTCGTGTATCGGTCACGGCTCGTTTTGGCAGGAGAGAGCGACCCCTTGGTGAAGGGTGATAGGAGTCGCACCTATCAGTTGATAACATTCCTAGCCTAACGCAATCCCCTCAAAAATTTCTTCTTGATTCGCTACTGCGTAGTTATCGCTATAGGATAACCCGTCTACTTTGCGGCAACCCTTCATGTTAATGCAGATTTGTTTGTCGTAAACCTCTTAGGTCGCGCTCACCCGTATGAATACTGTTAGAAGTTCTGCTTCTCCTAGTGACTGACTCTTATCGCTGGCTGTCACCTACTCCCGCCAAGGTTTTTCTAGAGAGGTACTTGGAACTACACCTCATTAGTGAAGTAGGTTAGGACTCGAACCTAACATGTCCGTGTCTTTTCGATTTAAGGTTCTTGCACGAACTAACGCCATAGTGTCTGCCGTTCCACCACTACTTCATATTTGAGGGTTCACCTTGTATCACCCACAGGTTCTCTTGTTTAACTACCGTCTTTAACCACCTTATCAACAAGCAAGTTACAGTGGTGCAATAGTGACCGCTCACCTAATAGGCTTCTTTGTGTTTTTACTCCTCCATCCCACTATCGACTTCGAAAACCTCTAACGAGGAAATGAGTTGAGTTTTTGAAGAGGTACTCCTTTGTTAAACTCTTAGGTGAAGTAGGTTAGGACTCGAACCTAACAGGGAAATCTCCCGATTTCCTGCCTCCTATGTCATCTTAAATAAGATGCAACTCGGACGCTGTGTTTACCTATCCACCACTACTTCATATCTAATGTGAGTGTAAGAATAACCTAACCACGACTGGTTCGACTTGATTATTCCCATTTGTCGGTAGCACTCACAACTACCGCTGTCCTATTATCGTTGACAGGTACGCCTAACCATTATTAACGCCTTTGCGCTACAGGGTATAGGAATTGGAGACGGGAGACTAGATTTCTACTAGCAATTTCTAGGAGCTACCCCAGCCGTGTTTCACTATACCAGCTACGTATAGTGGCAATCGCTGTATTCCATCATCGATAGCGCTACTCGACAACGGGTACAGATTACCTTTACACTACTCCCTCTGGTGATAAGTTTTTAAGAGAGAACCTACCAAACTCTAAGGTATAATGATGTACTATGGCACATCCGAAGATGTAAAATCCACATTCATTTTGTGCGTACATCAGGCACTCACCTGACCAGCGGAGTGATATAGGTCATTGTTCCGTGACATTAGCCTTTGTCCGAACATCTCCATCTCCTAGTGGCTAACTCAATGGAGTGGTTGGCGATAAGTTTTTGAGAAGAACCTACCAAACTTCTGAATATAAGGCACATCTAAACGATTTCATAATGTATAAAATTGCTGTAAGTGCCTTTGGTGAGAGGTACTTGGGATTACACCTCTCTGGTTTAGGGCGGGTAACATAGACATAACGCTTGTCATTTCTGATACCCTGTGTCCACCCGTTCATCAAACACGTTACACTGACTTGCACTGTCAGGATTTGCGAGTGTACAACCCTAATGGTGATAGGTTTTTAACAAGAACCTAACAAACTTGTAGCTTTCATTGCCCAGGATAGCTATAACTTGGGCCTTGGTGGACAATCAAGGACTCGAACCTTGGACCAACCGGTTATGAGCCGGTAGCTCTGACCAACTGAGCTAATTGTCCATTGGTGTTGGTGTGACCTATAGATATTCTTTGTGGTCAACTTTTCTCCAACTGTGGTCGTATGATATCCTACGATTTAGTCAGATTCTCTAACCCCTGGCAGGCGGTTTCCTATAGGTATTTGCATGCTATTGTTTCTCCGATTATCTCGTTGAGCTCTACAAGATAATAAGATTCCCTACCGCCTTGGTAATAGATAGGCTGTTCCTCGAACTCCATTTAACTACTGCCCAGCCGTTACGCTAAGCTCTTTCGGAATTGGGATTCGTCCAAGTCTCCCCACGCCCTAAGAGGTCCGTAGCACCTATCTACTTGGTGCGAATAGTCGGATTTGAACCGACACGGATTATTAGTCCGACGGATTTTAAGTCCGTTGCGTCTGCCAATTTCGCCATACTCGCATATTATAAATTGTCAAGTTACAACATCAAATCTGTATACAATTTCTGTAAATCAGATAAGATTTCTTCTAGTTTAACCCTATCAATTTCTTTATCATTTAATGCTTTATCTAAATCGTTGATACATTCTTTATAACGATACGCAAATCTATTAATAAGAATTTCTGCTTTTTCTTCATCTTCTTTAACGAGCATATCAAACAAATCAGCTGATTCTCTACCTAACTTATCATTGATGATTCGTTCAAACTCTTTCTTGTCATCAGAATCTTTGTTGGTAAAGAACTTATCTCCGTCAGATGTTTCAAGATAAAACATTACTTAATCTCCTTTGTGCCAAAGGCACTAACATACATTTCAATCTGGAGTATAGCCATGCGGAAGGCCATCTCCATATCAGATTCACCTTCCTCATGTGCTTTGTTAGCTAAACTAGTCATGTGATGAATATATTCATCAACATCAATAAATCTTGCCATTAGGTTCTCCTTTACTATCAAAGGTTATTTTTTGACTAATTTTGCAATTAGATATACTTGTTATACTTCTCCAAAAGTTTGACGTATTGAATATAATCTGTAGGAAATAACTTATTGAGATTTTCATGCTGCATAAAGTTAACAAGATACATTAATGCGTGAGCTATATAGTATTCATCTTTGTCCTGCTTTTCAGCAACTTTTTCTCCATACTTCTTAAGAATCAAATCAAGATTTCTATTGATTTCATCGAGGTTCTCCTGCTTTGCTGCATAGTAGTTGTACACACTATTATCTGCAGAAATGAGAGGCTTATTCTTTCTATCCTTGGGTCGTGTTTCTGCAAAATATGCATCATAGAGCTCTTTGTCTGGAATTACCTGATGTATTCTATGAAACACTTCTTCTGGTGGCAACCTTCTACTATTTACATAATCAGTAATAGTAGTTCTGTGGACGCCTACAGTTGAGCTGAGCGCTTTATGCGTTATACCCTTCTCCTTCATAAGCCTTCTGAGTGTTTCTGCGAATGTTGCCATTAAATATTTCCTCCTTTATTTGTAAAGTATTTCAACTACATTGTTTTCACTTTCGCTGACAACTTTTTCTCTATCACTCATTACGAATAATAGGAATTTACTAAGCTCTTTGTCGTGTAACGTCTGTATAGATGAAGTATCTCGGCGAATATCATCATTTACTTCATTAGCCCAGTAAAGTGTAACAGCTACCTGAGAAGTATTTGTAAAATATCTATTATTATGATATGCCCACGAAGGCATTGTTATACGTGCTGCAACAACATATTCTGAATTCTTAATGGCTATGGCTTTTTCTATCTCCATTCTGAGTTTATTTTGATATTCTTCGCCTTTACCATTATGCCATTCATCCATTGTTATAAACATACATCTATCTCCTTTTGGAATATTGATACGCGTACTATAACGATTCATACATAATTAAAGCGGCCAGATTTCTCTGACCGCTCTGTGGAGTAAAAATGAGTGATAAGAACTTAGATTCTAACAGATGTTCCGCCGAGGATAATCCACTTGTCTTCTCCAATCTTGCCCCAATTACCCTTTGTTTCGCTAACAACAAGTTTAGAGCCGTTAGGAATTAACTTAACCTTAGGGAAAGATAATCCAGGTCCTTTAAAGGAATAAACACCGGCACCTGATGTAATTACAATCTTGAATTCGCCTTCAGGTTTCTTCTCTTCCTTCTTAGGTTCAACCTTCTTAGGCTCTTCCTTTTTCTCTTCAACCTTTACAGGTTCTGCGACAGGCTCCTCGACCTTGGGCTCTTCTGCAACAACAGGAGCTTCCTCGACCTTAGGCTCTGCCTTCTTCTTTGTTGTAGTCTTCTTTGTTGTAGTCTTCTTAGGCTGTTCCTCAACAGCTTCAACCTGCTGAACGTCTGCCTCTGCGACTTCTGTCTTTTTCTTTGTAGCCATGTTGATTTCTCCTGTATATTTTTATTTTAAAGTTACACCAATACAACCTTCGCCATAAGAAGCTTCAGATAAAGCGCTTATTGAATCTACAGTGTAGTTGTTGAAAAAAGTATCAGCTTTAAATCCAGTTCCATCTAGATAGGATTCAAACATCCAGATATCATAATATTCGTTACCGCTTATAGGAAGGTCACATTCTTCCGCTAACCATTCCTCAGGTGACAAATCTTCATAACCTTCAATTTCATTACCATCTTCGTCATATGGTGCTTCATTGTATCCTGCAAAAACAGCAATATCATAAATGATATCTTCTGTTAATGATACGAGTATAGTACCATCAAGAACGTCAAATACATTCTTAAATCTTAAGTCCATTAGAATCTACCTCCACGAGTGTTAGAATAAATCCACTGAAGCCAATCTGCCATATCTTGATATCTACCATGGTCTGATTTTTCAGAAAAATCATCAACAGCTTCATAGGTTTCATCATCCATTCCGTCTAATATGTTAAATACATTTTTAATGGCATCTTCAAGACGCTTTACGTCTTTCCTATTTATCATATTATTCCCCCTTTATCTTTTGTGAGGCCTGTTATCCCACAAAATGTTTAATATTATTCTTACTCTAGACCGGCGGTATTCATCGCCTACATTGTTATAGATATAAACAAGGTTATATTTTTTAAGTGATTCTTCGTAGGATTTAATGATAGCGGATTTAACCTCTATATCATCTATGTAAGTGATATAGTCCTTGACCCTGTCTAATCTGTGGTCTGGAAAATCTTTTGGGTCTGGTACTAATCCTCTTGCAGCATAATCAAGTGCTTGAGAATCAGTTATCCTGCATTCCAATGAAGTAGCAATCTCTCTAGCATTCTGGGCAATAGCTATTACAGCCTCATATGGCCCTAATGTTTTCTTTAATTCATTGTACGCAGGATTATTAGTTAAAGACATTTTAATACAAGAAATCTCTAAATATTAATTGACCATTGTTATGTTCAACAAACATCTTTTCTTGCTTATATCTTGCAGGCCTAACTGAATTAATAAGCCGCATGATATCATTCCAAGTTTTACCTGACCTCAATACATTGAACTGAATTGGATATCCACTAGTGCCGTCTTTGTCATAACACTTGTATTCAATGTTGTTTTGGTCAAGTACTTCACATAATTTTTGAGCATCTTCTGAAGCGGTAGAAGGATACGTAAACTTAAGAATTACTTCCTTGCCGTCACTACCTTTAATACCAGATATTCTAGGTTGATAGATTTCGTAACTTATGGAATTATCACCACGTATAGAACTTTCTTTTGGAATGAAGTAGCCACTAACTTGATAAGATTTACCTGACTCTAAATTATAGGGGTTATCAGGATTAGCTACAGTGCTATCATATATTTTACTAATCAGACACTTGTTGCCATCAGCATCTTTAAACTTTACAAATATATGATAATCACCTTTGTAATAATCGCCATCAAAAGAATATTCATAAACAAGAGATTTAGTTTCCCTATCTAACTCAATTATCTTGTTATCAAGTCCGTAGAATTTCTTAGATGATTTGATGTAGCGTTTCATATATTTAATCCTTTAGCTTACTTCTTTTAATACCATTCAAGTACTTATCACTAGTATGAGTGCTCTTAGCAGCTTCCATCGTTACACCTAAGATATTTACTTTAAATGTATGTTCTTCATCAATGTCGTAAAAAGCTGAAAATTCTAATGGAATATAAGTATCATCTACTGAAAAAGAAGATGGAAAACAACTATCCCATTCATATCCTTTACTTTCAAAGTACCTTATTAGTTCTTTGCAATAATCTTCTGGAGTATTATTCCAATCTCCAGTTTCTTCCATCATTCTTTCTCGCTCTTCTTCAGGTATCCAGCGAATGAACATATCTATATCTGAATCTTCATTTTGCATACCATACGCATAGCTACCGGTAACAATTACTTTATCCTTAATATCATTAAGGATTCTTACTAGAGCTGCTTTAGAGCTTAATTTTGATGATGCATTTATATATAGTTTCATATATCAATAAACAGAAATAATAATCCAACCAGCGTAATTATAATCAGGCTCTATTTCCGCAACTTCTCTATAAAGCACACTATCATCACTATTATATAAATCTCGTGCTTCACCTTCAAAATACTGCTCGTTCGATATATTATCAAACACTGCAATACTTGTAGATAATGGAATATATTTAGTTATAAATTCCTTTAGTGACATATTAGTTCTCCTGACCTTTTACAAAGTAATTAAGATATTTATTCCAATTATTTATGTCTCTGGAAATAACTCCACACTACTCCCCAAGCTACTTCGTCCAAAGTTTCGTCATAGAAGTTGCTCGCCATATCCCTTGTCACTTCAACCAATTCTGGTATAGCTGATTGCGGTATCGTCTTATTTAATCCAAAAGAAGCCATATGTTTAAGTGCACTAATTATCTCACTATCACTGTATCTTGCAGCTCTAATGTATCGCTTCATATTATATCTCCTGTCTATTTACAAAATAATTAATCTGCTTGTTCCAGTATCTCAACCATTCATCTAATGTGCTCTGTACATCGGAAGGCTGATTACAATATGCGTAGTCGATACAATCTATGTACATCTGTACTAACGATTTGATTGTTTCTAAACTACCTTGGAAATCATATTTTTGTACAGGAACATAATCGCAAGGGAAATCTAACTGCGGAACTGTTCCTTGCTTCTCTACAAGCAATTCACCTAATGTGTCGATTTCTTTAATGAGTTCTTCATACATTTCTTCTGCGAGAAGATGAAGTTTCATCATGTCGTTGCCGGATGACATCCAATGAATAATGTAGAGGTTTCTATATGCTCTAATACCTGCTTTGAATACTTCACATAAGCTTGCATTAGGGTCTACTTGGCAATTATCGCATTGTTCAATATCATAACCATTTTCATCTACATCAATACCGAAGGACTGAGGTTCCTCAGTTAAGATATTGATAAACTCCTCTTGGTTGATGATATCATCTATATCGTCTAATGTATCTGCAGGTAAGTAATTAGATTCTAATCCTAATAACTCTACAGAACCATTGATTGTTTTCAATTTAACTGAAATGTGCTTTGCACTGTTTTCCATTGATGTTTCGCCTCCATTATCTTCACTTTCAGCAGTCTGTGTTTCAGGCTGTGTTATATCAGATAAACTTGGAGCTTCTTCGCTATCTTCTGGTTTATTGCCAGGAATTAACTGGTCTAAAGAAGTTTCGTCGTTTAGTTTATCTTGGTACATTTTACCTAATTGCTGTTGGATATCAATCAATATAGGTTTAACCAAACTAAAACCAATAAACATTGCTTTATTTTCACGAGAAATCTTTTCTTCACGAGTAGCTTGTTTATTGGTATCTTTGTTATTTACTACGTCAATGTATTTGAAAATCCACTTACCTGCATCTTCTAAACTAATGCCGTCAATTTTACCTTGGTCAAAGTTTTCAGCTTCACAATGTAATGAATAGGTAAATTTATTAAAGACAAAATCACCCCAGGTGTCAAACTTGCTATCTTCCCAAGAGTCTATCTTCTCTAAATCAATGCCAAGCATACCTTCACCACTGTGAACAGTAATGTCACCTACATAGTGTTGAACGCTTTGGTCATACTTGATTCTTCCTGAAGTTTCTGCATCTGTAAGCATATTAATTCCAGAACGAATCTTCTTATTGTTTAACGCATTAGTTGTAAGATTCTTTATGGCGTAAGTAATATCATTGAATGCGCTATCTACATTAGTAACAGCAAGGTCTATAGTAATTGGAGTTGTATTCTCCATATCCTGGTTAGGCTTAATTACTACATGAGTAATTGCTGTTCCGGACTTTGTTTCCACATCACCGGATTCTGTAGTATAACCATCAACAATATTTCCAAGACCTTTAAATATCTTGTCGATAATGGATTTTAATTTGTTTAAATCAAATACAGTATCTGCCATAGTTATTTGTGATTCCTTTTAAAGTAAATGACCCTACAGGCAATTTATCTCAATCACCTGTAGGGCCGTGTTTACATTGTAAGTAACTTCTAGAAATTACTTGCGGATTCTGCGAGAAGCAGCAACCTTACGAGCCGGCCTTGCGAGCTTCTGAGAAGCAGCAATCTTGCGACCGCGAACTCTTGTTGATTCCTCAACAACTTCCTCATCGCCCTCAGGTGTAACGGTAATCTCGTCGTCACCAACTGTGAAAGTAACTTCTGTTGTCTCGTCGTCTACTGTGTAGTCAACAGGCTCACCTGTAACTTCAGCAAGGACCTCAGCAACATCAGCTGCCTCGAAGAGAATCTCTTCCTCAAATGCCTCTTCCTCAATAGGTGCTTCATCAACCGGAGCTTCCTCAACATCGATATCATCAACCTGGATATCTTCGATGTCTTCATCGGAACGGATGAATCTACGAGATGCACGAACGGGGCGCTTAGCAGAAGGCTCAACCTTCTTGCTTGCACGTACTGTCTTTGTGTACTTCATATGAATTTCTCCTTAATTAATTAAGTGCTACTAATTTGTTCTTTCTCGATTCAAGTTCTTGCCTTATTGCTTCTAACTCTGCATTAGCTTCTGTTAGTAAGGTTTCACCATCAAACGATACATTAGAACCTTCAACTCTGTACTTACTGCGTGACCTGCCTAATGACTTTTTCATGTTAGCTTCAGACATTCTTACTAGATAGTCTACCCAAGTATCACTCTTGATTTCGCTAACATCTTGATAATCAGGTACGTAAGTAATAGTTACTTGCGTAGGTATTGGTTCGCGATGAGATACATAAACAACTTCATTATCTACATCATGTTTCCACTGGAAATCTGTTGATAAAGTATTTCTGACCTGAGCCATTGCCATCTCGGTCATGATAGGGTCAACATTCAATGAAGAAGTTTGACCTATAGCTGAGTATGTGTTAACAGCTGCGGCGACTTGAAATACGTTTCCGCTATCTATGGAACTCATCACAAGACCAACACGAGGATATGCAGCTTGTACATTCAAGACCTTTTTGGTCTTTATTCCTAATTTGACGAGGTCAAGCCTCTTTTCAAAAGGAACTGTTATGTCTACTGGTGTCTTCATGTAGCGTTTTAACTCACGAAACGCAATGAGTACTGCTTGCTCGACTTGCATCTGTTCGGTATTGTCATTTGCTGGCGTACCTAACATGAAGCTTACTTGCTGTACAATCTCCTGCATTGTCATAAGTTAACGCTACCGCCTAATTCTAGATTAAGCCTGAGAAGATTCGCCGGCAAACGTGAAGCCCTGGCTCGCAAGAGCGGGAGCAATCTCACCAACATACTGAACGTCTGCGTCAGTAGCTTCCCAAGCGTAGGAACCAGCACGCATTGCAGCTCTGAGAGCAGCGATAAGACCCGGATGAGCGACCTGAGCGTTGAAGAATGCCTCAAGGCTCATAGCGTCACCAAATCCACCGACGTTTGTATCATAGTAAGTACCGTCAAATGCCTGAGCATCAGCAGCAGCATTTGTAGGAACAAACGTAGCACAAATCTGAGCAGCAGGTGCTACTGAAGCGTCAACGGGCGCGGTGTAAGTAATGGTAATAGTTGCCATAACTTTTTGCCTCCTTGTTTTGATAAAAAATTTGATTACTTCTCGATGACCAGTCGAGAATTGCAAATTTCACTTCTTATCAGTATATAAGGTTAAAATAAAATACGCTTATTATATTAAATAAGCGTATCTAAATTAGTATTCAGTTAACAATTTGATTATTCCATCCAGGAAATATCTTCTACTTCCATGTCCTCGAGGAACTGTCTCCAAGCACAAGTTCTAGCGGAAGTTTCGTCATTGTACTTTAAAGGTATTCCGCCTGAATTGTCAACATAGATTGTATACGGATATCTAGCAAATGTTATTTTTACTTTGCAATCAAAATAATCATCTTCATATTTTGTGAATTCAACAGAATTAAACTTTGTAAGCTTCAATAACTTATCTTCATAGTTATCTGCAACAATCCGTCTGAGCTCTTCATCAGAAGCACCTTTAGGTGCATCAATCTTCATCCTAACGCCTACAAAATCACTTGCATCATAAGGCTTTATTTCAACAGTGTATTTTTGCGTTTTAGCTACGACAACGTCTATAACAACTTCGTCAAATTCATAATCTCCTGCGATATAAATCATATCATCGGTTTGGTAAATTCCATTAAAAGAAATACCTGGAGTATTTTGAAGTGAAGATAAATCAGAAATTGTGAAACCTTTAAACTTAGCCTTTTTCAATGCTTGAGATAAAACACTAAATGCTTTCTTGCCATATTGCTCACAACCGTAAACACAAAACTGAAAAGCACCATGAAGCTTTGCGGTAACTGTTTCATCTTTGTTTTTCTCAGATGCCCAAGGACCCGCTTCTAAGTAAGCAGATATTCCGAAATCATCAGGACCGTCTAAACCGATAGATTGAACAACAGGTCTGAATTGTGAATCAAGATATTCAGCGACGTAATCACAACCTGTTTCGTCTAATTCATCTCTTTCATACCAGTCTCTTTCATAAAGGTCGTTTAAATCAGATTCCTCTATGAATTTCTTATAGATTGGAGGTATTTTTGAATACTTCATTAGTATTACTCCTCAGGAATAGCTTCTCCGCCGATGTTGCCGCTAATAGCTGAAATTTCTTGATTAATAGCATCGGAAAGTCTGTTGATGATTTCAAGTGCCTTTTGACAATCGCCATCTCTACAAAGCTTTTCGATACCTGCAAGTGCATAACCGAAATCGTCTTCAAGTGCGTCCTGCTGTTCCTCGACTACATCAAGCATATCAGGTTTCTTATTGTCTGCTGCTTGGATATCATCGGATGCCTTTACGTAATTAGAAGGATACTTTGTGAATGTCTTTTTCATCGTTATTTACACCTCGATTACTTTAAGTATTTTTCAAATGAAGCTAAATATTCGTTGATGCTACTAGCGCAACCCTTTAAAGTTCTATAACCATTACCTTTTGTAAATTCAGCTAACTTAACAGGGTCAATAGAACCGTCTTCTTTTGTGCAAGCTTCAAGACCTTCGAGCATATCTTTATAATAGCTAATTGCCCAACGAAGATTTCCCATAGCCTTATCACCGCTGTAAGGAATTTTTCCTTTACGGACATCAATAGAATCAAACAATCTTGATTTGCAAGAATTGATTTTATCGTAATAATCATCAAGCGTTTTCTTAACTTCGTCAAGTCTGCCCTTAAGCCTATCAGGGAATCTTTTATATAATCTGGAATATAATGTCTCAGGATTAGGAATCGTATAACCTGACTTATCACGATTGCCAGGCTTAGACCATTCAGCGTCAGCGTGACGATTGCTTGTGCGTTCCCACTTATGCGTTTCGTTATTGTATGCTTCAGGAAAATCGGGAACCTGACCCATGTATTCAGGCTTAGAATCGCTCCAGCGCTTTTCATATCTAGGGTCAACATAACCTCTACCTTCACGAATATCCTTGCGCAAAGGAGCTGTCATATAAACTGTATCAATGATGTGTTCCTGAATACGGGCTTTAGAAGCTGTAGCTAATGCTCTATACCTATCTCCTGCAGGAATGTGTCTTCCATAACCACCCATTACTTTGGGAACATATACATACTGACCAGCAGGTGTCTTATAAGATTCACCCCAACGAGTTTCTTCCTTGTAAGTATCATCTAATAAATAAATCGGAACGCTATCAGGCTCCTCTACTTTTGAAAACTTAGCCTGCGACATTGCGTAACTCTGATTAAGGTAGCTGAGGGCTTCCTTACCGGCTTCGCTCTTTAACCAACTCGGCATTGACGAGTCATACGATGCTCTGATGTATCTCTTCATAGACAATCTCCTTCGGGAATATAATTATGATAAACAATCTAATAATATATAGTTATCGACATTATCATTTAAGGTTATATTATCACACCAATTATAAAGAGTATGAATCGTTATTGTAAGTGGCAGGAGGTAAATTATGAAATTCATTTTATCATTCATTTTAGTAGCTTTGAGTTGTATAGTGATGATGTTTATAAGTTACTGCATCGTTACTAATAATGTAATTAAAAGGCAACGAAAAGAGATATCTAGATTGCGTACTGAGAATATGCGGTTAAAAACTGCACTTAAGAATAATGAAATTGTTCAGCGCATAGAAATTACAGACCATGGTGTTATCAAAGCACCTAGTTTTAGTAAATGGTGATTTATATGGAAGATATAGATAGAAAGATTCAAAACAAGAAAAATGAAATTGCTACTTTAACTAAGATGTTAGATAATGCAAAGAAAGACCTTTGGACTTTGGAACATATCAAGAAATCACAAGATAAGAAGTGGAGGTAACTAAAATGTATGAGATGTCACCCGATGAGGTAATCAAAGAATTGCGATATCTGCAGGACAAGAAAAACGCAGAATTTGATATGGTTACTGTAGATAGCAGATGCAGAGTAGCCCTTAATTATGCAATTAAGGCAGTTAATGCCCAGAAAAATTCAATGGTATTCTGCCCACATTGTGGAACTCGATTAGATTCGACACAGTAATGAGGTAAACTATGAAGAAAACAATTACAATGTATACATTTCATTGTACTCGCTGCAATAATACGCTCACAGTATCTAAACCATTTCCGATGAGGCATTGTCCATTTTGCGGAGACTGCTTAGATGAAGATGATAGGAAGAAGATTTATGAATGCATAAGAACAGGATACAAAGGCTATGACAGTTAAAGAATATTGCGAACAATCTTTAAAAGAATGTGATGAGTACAAAGCTAAGTGGGAAAAGGTAAGCGGTTTTGAACATGCTGCTACTGTATTTGAAGGAATGGCCGAAGCGTATTATGACCTTTTGCATAAGATTAAAACAGGAGAATTGACATGAGGATAATTGATAAACTTCAAGATTACTACGACTATCTTCAAGATTATGATGATAATCTTGTATTTGATAGACGAGGTTCTTATTTAGTAACAAAGCAGGATATCTGCGATGACATCGGAAGAGTTCCATATAATGAGGGCTTCACTTTTTATCTAATTAACTGCGGAGCTACTTATTGGCTGTTGTATGCTATTAAAACAAAAACCGATGGTAAGGGAGCGCTTGCTAAAGTTCTTGATTACAAATTAGGTGTTGTAGCAACTTGGAAGAATTACGATAATGAATTCGGTTTGCTTAAATTTGAGCAGATACGAATCAATTCGATATGGGAATATAGCTGCACTACCTATGATTACAAAATTCATTGTAGATTCTTAGAAGAAGATAAACTAGCAGCAAAATCAGATGACTTGAAAAATGCTATTATTCACAAAGATTATGTTTCTATGCATCGCTATGACATACAGACTAAATGGATTCGTGGTAATAAAGGTAATATAAAGGAAACAGAAATCACTTATCCTATTCTGAAAGCATGCGGTATCTCAAATCTTATTGAACCGGATGTAATGTATCATGCAATTGACGAATATTTTTCGCTTATGAAACAAGCATCAGAAACTACTGTTGCTGAAGGTACTACTAACGAAGATAAAATTGTAAATCACGGCTTTGATAAAAAGACATCATTTAGGGGTAATAATAAAAAATAATGAAAGTATTGATTTTATTCATATATCTTGTGATATCTATATCAATCGGCATTATTGATGTTGTTTTAGTAAAATCTCAGTATAACTATCTATCAACAGTTCCTAATGGAGATATTGGTTATTATGTTGTGCCGAAGAAGATTATCGGTATTCATAATGTAATATTATTTCCGAGTTTATTTGTCATAGGGATATTTAGAATACTAGGTAAATTAGTGGAGGCCTAAATGACACCTGAAGAAGCTAAAAAGATTTTAATAGAAAGTAGACCTGATAGACCTCAATCTACAAACCGCAGGAAATATCAAAGAGCAGTAGATACTATACTAGAGGCCCTAAAAGATAGAGAAGAAGGGCGATGGGTTGTAGACGAAGTGTCCGGCAATCTTGTATGTTCTTTATGTCATACTAGTTTAGTAGATGACCCAAAATCAAATAAGTTTTGCAGGTGGTGTGGTGCGTATATGGGGGTTATAGAAAATGACGAATGATGCATTTGTTGCCTTCGCTGTTGGTATAGCGGTAGGTTTTGTGCTTGGGATAATTGCTTATGCGTTTACTACTGCGTTTAGAAACAATAGAGATTCAAATGAATATAAAATTTATCAAGTACCTCAACCATCTAAATTGCAGAATATTGATGCTGTATTAGAATATTATGTTAAACTTAGATGCCAAGAACCTTATGGTAGTGAAAGCTATAATAAATTAACTGAAGATATAAATAGATTGCGTTATGAAAGAGATGTAGAAATTGCAAAATTGACGAGGTTATAATATGAATAGACCACTTGAATATTATGTATTTACAAGACCAAATGCAATGGTCGGACATAAATTTACCGACGATTTTGCTTTATGTAAGGCAAGAAGTCGTGGTGATGCTAAACGAATATTCAGTAAGTACTATGCTGATGTTGAAGATAGTGAAATTCGTAAAATTTCGGGACTTTTAAGCGGGAAGCAAGGAAACAACTTCACTGTATTGTCAGACTACTGAGTTGCATTGGTAATCGTTATTATAGTCATCGCAGTAATTGACGCATTGATGAGGTAATTAAATGTCTGCTAGAGATATTGTAAGCGTAATATTTAGCATAGCGGTTATTTTATTCATTGTTGTGTTTTGTATAGTAGATATATTTCAAGCCAGACGATTAAAAGATAAAGCGAGGCGAGATAAGGAGAAAAGAAATGGACGCTGAAAACATACTCGGCGTTATAATGATAGTTGTTATATTATTACTGTTTATTTGCAGCATAGTATCAATTTGGAGAAGATATAAATGATTCCACCATTATCAGAAACAGTTATTACATATAAGTGTAGTAAATGTGGTAGCAAAAACGCTGCTTGGTTGATGAATGTTTGTATGCATCCAATTCAATGTGGCATCTGCAATAATAAAGAATGGATTACATCAGAACAGATTATTGATGAAAGATATAACAAACACTGCGCGGATATGAGAGGTGATACAGAATGAGTGGTGGAAGTTTTGATTATTTGTATTGTAAAGAGCCTGGAGAGCTGTTTGAACAAGTTGAATATATCGAAGATATGAGCGAAATTGCTTTGCGATTTGGTTATGAAGATATAGCACTTGATTTAACTCGGCTTGCTGAATACATCAAGTCAGCGAAAAACAGAATAACAGTCCTACAAGAACAATTAAAAGAGGTTATGCATTCAATCGAATGGTATGACAGTCACGATATTGGAGAAGATACACTCAAAAAGAGGTTTGAAGAATACAGAAGTGGGGCGGACCTGCGAGGTGATACGAAATGAACAACGATTTAATTAGTCGTAATTCTGTTATTGAATTATTAAAGAAATGGTCAGATGGATATTCTTATATTGAATTACCAACCGAAGATGCAATTAAACAAATGTCCGCATTACCTGCAGTAGAACCTGAAATCGCAGACAGTTTTTATATAATCACACATACAGGGCAAAGAGTTGAATTTGAAATGAAACGGCCAAAAGGCAAGTGGAAAGTTTATGGGAAGCAAGGTAACATTCCAATTACTGATATGTGTTCAAATTGCCGATATGAAATGAAATGGTATAAGAACAAACATAACTTCTGCCCTAACTGCGGCGCAGATATGCGAGGTGATACAGAATGAGTAAGTGCAATAATTGTATTCATAGATACGTTTGCGAATTAAAGTGTGCATACGAAGATAATGATAGGGAGTGTCTTGATTTTGATGAAGAAAGACCGCAAGGCGAGTGGTTGCACAACGGAATAAATGTTGAGGGTATGGACTTATACCGTTGCTCTATCTGTAATCGCAGTATTGTAACTTGGAGTTCAAGAATTGACGAATATCCTTATTGTCATTGTGGAGCAGATATGCAGAAAGGCGGTGTGGAATGAGTGAAATTCGTTGGACAGACAAGGTGTATCTTGATAGTCAAGGCAACATAAGAAGTTCTGATGGTTGTCCTACTGACCAAATGACACAAGAACTGATTAACAAAGTTATGACTAACATTGGTTGTGCAAAACCTATTGAGGGAGACGGTGCGGAATGAACAACGACTTAATTAGCCGTACTGCTTTGAAAAAAGAATTGTCAAAACGATTATGGTTTGTCAGTAGTCCAGAAACGGATGCACAAGCGATTAAGGACATTATCGACAATGCACCGACAGTTTCAGACAGATATGACGAAGGGTATGCACAAGGCTATGTTGACGGAAATACCGGAGCAGATTGGAGAGGTGATACGGAATGAAACCAAAATGGTTATACAGGTTAGAGGCGGTAAATCCTGAAAATGGTCTTTGGTATAATTCAAATGGTCAATTAGTTTGGGATATAGGTAAACTTGAAAACTGTACTACAAAAGATTTACCTATGGACTATGATGAGAGGTATCATAAGGACGGTAGATTTTGGTACTCATCTTGCAGTAGAAAAGAGGATTTAAGCCATTGGTATTCTTTGCAAGACGCTCTTGATTTAATTGCTAACGGATTTGTATTTACTCGTTATCTTGCAACCGAATATGTTGAGTACGATATGGAAACAACATTTATTAAGGAAACATCACTCGCAAGAGAAATCCTTAATATCAGTGATATTTGGGAAGATGGTGACGCTGAATGAGAATAGTAAATCAAACACACTATTATGACATCATAATAAATGGACAAACAGTAACTCCCTCGCAGGAATACACTACGGGTGAGATGATGTTTAACTCCCAAGCAATATTTTCTGATGTAGGTTCAGTAGAAATCATTACTGAATATGGCAAAAGGACATTCAGGAATTATGGAAATCTTAAGGCCTATGAAGATAAAATTCTTAAAGATGCAAATGGTATGCCTCAGATTATGGTAGTACATACTATGCCTCAGAATCTATACAAAGGAGAATAAAGAGAGGTGCGGAATGAAACTGATAATTGATATTCCCGAAGAACAATATAATTTCATCAAACTGTCTGATAAATCTGTTTTTGCAGATGCATCAAGTAAGGAATGTATGCTTAACTCGATTAAAAACGGCATACCGCTACCAAAGGGACACGGCAGACTTCTTGATGAAAATTATGTTATTGCAGAATTAGTCTATCGAAAGAACTTGTTAGCAGACAATGTAAAGTGTGGTCAAGTCACAGAGATTTTCAACAATGCAGTTGTAATTGATGCAGATATGGAGAGTAACAATGAAACTAATAATTGATATTGACGAGAAAGAATATAGAACTATTCTTGCTAATGCAGAATTGTATAAAGCCACGAATTGGGGCAGTGTTAATGTATGGGACGCAATCTTAAATGCTACACCAATTTCAACAGACGGCGATTTAATTAGTCGCAGTGCTTTGAAAGAGGAAGTAAATAAGAAACGAGTTGTTGGAAGATTTAACACATTAGTGCTTATCGACAATGCGCCCTCAATAGAACCAGAAAATCGAAAGGTAGTGCGGAATGACTGATAAAGAAATTAAAGCATTGCAGCAATTTGTAGAAACTTCAAGTGCAACTGTCACAATACTGACATCCCTAATAGAGGACCTTGCACCTATTATAGGATATGACGAAGCAAATCGTTTGATGAAGATTTATATCGATGCACAAGCGAAATATGAGTGATGTAAAATGACACAGGATGAATTTGCTAAAGAAATTGGTTATAATGGTTGTCGCAATTGTGTACACCAAATATCACCTTTGAGGATGTGCGAATGGGCAGAGCACGGTGGAGATGGCAAAATTCACTTAATATGCCCATATTGGATTAAACGAGGTAATGAAAATGAAATGTGATAAATGTTTAAATTCCAGACCGATAATGTCTGAGAATGGTCTGCATAGAGTATGCGGACTCTCTAATGAAAAAGAAGCGGTGGACTGTCTCATAGGCAAAGTTGACCACAGCGTTATCTTATTCAAAGACGAAAACAAAAATGACTGAAAGAGAAGAATATTTAACAAAGTGCCTGCAGGACATATTTGAATACTGTAAGGAACACAGTCCTTACTGCGACGGTTGCATATTCTATCGACAAGTACAGATAGGTAAATCAGTACTGGGCCAATGTAGAGTACTTGATTGTCCTGAAGTATTTGGAGAAGCCAAAGAAAAACCTCCGACTTAATTAATCGGAGGTTTAAAATTGCTATTGTAAAGATAAGAATTAAGGATTCTGAGAAAATTTAAAATTATCTAAATCAGCAATAAGTGCATCTACATCTGAATTGGATTTGCTGCTAGAATTGAATTTCTCAAGAATACTTCTGTATTCCACCATCTTATTCTCAACATTTTCTGCTTCGCTGATAGCGTAGCGAACATATCTAACTAACTCATCACGGGATTTCTTATTACCGATAGCTAAATATCTTTCAGCTGCTTCAGCTAATCTCTCACCGGATGCGGTCCAGTTACTAAACTTTATAGAATTATAAGTTTTATTAGGGTCACGACCTTCAGCTCCGTATACATCGCTGCAAGCATCAACATCGAAATCTCCAGAAGAAGCTTGTTCCTCAAGCGCATCCCAGATTTCATCGCTTATAAGGTCGACTGCTTTAAGGCCTTTCTTAATTTTATAGCCGTAATCTTTTACCTCACTATCAATGTGTTTAGTGAGATAATTTTTGCAAGCTTTTGCAAACTTTTCAGGAGTATTGTATTTCCAGTCATAATCTGCATCATTAACTTGTTCGATAACTCCCGTGATTAAATCAGCTTCATCTATGAAATCTGTCATATCTTCGACAGAGGATATAATTCCCTTTTCATCAAAATCCTTAGAAGCTTTTAAGTAACTGCTGGGATACTTTCTGTTTGTCCTCTTCATTTGATTATTTCCTCCATATAAAAATTTCACTTATTTTCAACTGTGCATTAAATATAACCTAGCATCTTCGTCATGGTCATATGCATCTTTTTCTTCAGCAGAAAACATTTCATTGACGCAAATTTCTCTTGCTGCATCTTCTGAATATGCTTCAACTTCAAAAGTATGATTAATTGACCTATTAGGGCATTGAAGCAGAAATTCAAATTTAGTTAATGACTCTTTTACATATATGCCTAGTGTAGATTCATCTATTATAGATATTTCAGTTACTTTCAAATTAAGTATAGATGGAGATATATTTCCTGTAGAACCTGAATATAATATATCTCCAGAATTGTTAGAAACAATAATATTTACTGAACCTCGATTAGATAATAAGGATAATAAATACTGTATAGTTATGTTCATAGAATATGCTCCTATCAATGAGTTAAATTACACAATCATAAAAGGTTATAACTATATCTATTTACAATAGATGGTTATTTACGGATTATCTGAAGTAAAATCTATGTATTTTATAAGGATTTTAAACTCGCCTTCATATATTTTCATAGTGAGTTCTCCTTATCTATTAACTATCTGTAACGCTCTTCGGAGTTTAAACGCATCTGCTTTTTAGCCTCTTCAGCAGAAAGTGATGATATGTAATTATATAACTTCTTAAATTCTTCCGGAGTATATTTTTGATACTGTACATGGTATGTTTCGTATCCATACTTAGTCTTTGATTCTTCATCCGGCAGTAATAAAGTTACATTCAGATAATAATGTATTTCTCCCGTTTTTGCATCTACGAGAATTTTTCCAGTATTCAACTCGATGATTATCCCATTATCAAGAGTTATCCTATCACCTGAATTAAATTTCTTAAATTGATTTGCTTTAGGTGCCGAACCATCTTTGTTAAATGATTTAAGCTCACTGCTTGCGTTTACATATATCTTCATGCTTTTATCCTCGTAGTATCAATATTGATTAAGCTGTTCTAACACTATTTTAACAATAGCATCAACCTCTTTATTAGTTAATTCACATATACCAGAATTGCATAATGCAGTATAAGTCATCTCCTGCATTTCTTCATCAGTATAATTATTGTTTAAAAAATCTGAAACTAAGGGAGATATAACATTTTTAAATATATAAGATAATGTTTTTGTGATACAGAAGTCGGAAGATAACATATATGAAAGAATAGCATCTTGCGCAGCTGTTTTTCTATCAAATTTTCTATAAACTTCAGGACTAGCAATTACTATAGTATCGGGATTAAAGTCACAGGGAAATACAGTGTTAGGATATAAAAATCCTTTAACGTCGTCAGAACCTCTCCACTGAATGAACCCGCGTCTAATTGCCGATAAGATATTATAATCACCAGATAACTGAGGAAAATACCTCTTCAAACAATTAGTTAACAATGTATCACTATTAGTTGTAGCTTTTACATAAATCTTCATAAATCATATTCCCCTTTATTTAACTGCTTCTTCAAGAATTCAATAGCTTTTTCAGGACTATTGAATACCTCATCAATACCCTTCTTATCATTATATACAGTAGTCTTCTTACCAAAATCTCCGCTATAACTGCCGGATTTTCTATCGTATAAACGACCAATTTCAATAAGATAGTCGCCTACTTGCATAGAACCGCCGTTAGCCTTAATAGCTGCTTCGGTTATCATTATATCTTTGGAAGATTTTACATATATCTTCATATCTCAAAAACCTCACAACTATTTACCTGCCAACAACCCATATCTTCAAGGTCTTGTTCTACTTGATAGCGGATTGTTCCTCGGTTGCTTCTTCATCATCAAAAATTGCTTCAATTTCAATAAGCAATGTTGCTTTTACTTTTTTCATGGCAATTTACCTCACACTACAATAAAAGGTTATGTACATCATAACGATTATCAATTACAAGTCCACTGCCAGGTTATCGTACCTGAATCAAATACTGATACAAAGCCATGAGATTCCATTAGAGGTCAATTATATTTTGCTACAATGTTTAGATAATTAATCGACGTATTAATTCATTATAATCAAAATAAAAAAGAGCCCGATTGCTCGAGCTCTTTTGAAATTTTGAAGTGAAATCGAATTTTATTGAAAGCGACGAAACTGGTCAGGTTACGCCGCTGTTTGTTCTGAAGGATTATCAGAAAGCGCCAAGAACCTTACCAGAAACGATGGTATTCGGGTTGACGATTTTGGTTGCATACATTGTTGCAAAACCGGACTGTACAGAAGCGTTAGCAAGACCGATATCGTCTGTCTTAATCATCGGCATATACTCACCGTAGAGAGCTGAGTTACGACGAATGTCGTTGGACTTGCAGCACATAACCCAAGTATTGACATCGTAATAAGGGTCAACGTAGATTGTGTACTGGTCAAGTGTACCAAGCTTGTAAGGACCAACGGGCTCTTCGTTAGAAGCTGCAACGAAACCAGGAAGTCTGGAGATGAGAGAAGCAACCTTTGTACCACAGATGATTCTGTTAGGTCTAGCGAGGTTTGTTGCCTGGAAGACTGCATTAGCTGCATCATCAAGCTTGAACTTGAAGAGGTTAAGGAAGTCAGAAGGCATTACAGCGCCGTTGAATGCAAGAGATGCATCCCAGTTGTACTGAGGAGCATATGTTGCAGCAGCTGCGAGCTGGTTGAAGCAATAGCTGTTGATTTCAGCTGTGAGCTCTGAGAAAGCAGCTTCCTTAGAAATCTCACCGATGTTTGCACCGTACTCCTGCTGAGCAGCGAATGCAGAATAGATGGACCAATAAGAAGCGATTTCGTGTGCCTCAGCGATGAGGTTGATTTCGTCGAGCTGGAGGTAGCCCTTTGCCATCTTAGCACCGTAGTTACCATTCTGGTCAGGACCTACTGTCTCGTTGTCATACTCATAAGAAGCAGAAAGTGTTCCTGTGAGTGTGCCGATTGTACCAAGTGCGTAATCGATTGTGCCTGCTTCAGAAGAATTAGACTTCTTAATGAGCTTACCAGCACCATCATCGATATAGGTATCAGTACCATCGGAGATAGAAACTGAACCAGGGAGAATAGGAGTATAAGCAAGTGTGCTGTTAGCAACTGCTTCGTTCCTGATTACACGACCTGTGAAGTTCGGGTCCATACCCTGACGGTTAACAAATGCAGAAGAAAGGACTGTGCCCTTAGCTGTCTCACCCTTTGTATTCTCAGCGATGAACTTGAAATAAGGGATAATCTGCTGACGAGACTTCATTGCAACAGAACCGAAAACGTCGAGAACGAGGAGCTTCTGAACGAACATCGGGAGGAGCTCTACGAAATCGGGCTTAGCGATGATGTTGGATGTGTTTGTAGCACCCATGATAGCAGACTGTCTACGTGTGTTGCTAACAAGCTGATTAGCGAAGATACGCTGCTCAGGTGTGAGCTGAACGGAAGCTGCTACTCTAGACATAGGACGAGCCATTCTAGAACGAGCGCCAGCGGTGATAGAAGTACCAGCATTGATGCTACGAGGAGCAGAATAGCCGATTCTAGCGGGTCTATCCATCCTCTGAGAAGCGGTAATGCTACGAGAAGGAGTAACTCTACGAGTTGTCTTTTTAATAGCCATAATTTTCTCCTAGTGTTTAATGACTTTAATATAGTGAAGTTAAAGTACTGCTAAATCTCCACTATCGCCGTCTTCAGTTGCCACATCGACAGGAAATACATCTTCATCATCAAATGAAGGATTAACTCCGATGTTTCCGCTGTTTGTTGCGCCTTGGATTAAGTTTTCCAAATCGCTGACGGTAGTAGATGCAGTTACTGATAAACCAGATGCTCGAATTCCGATAGCATTTGCATAAATGTTAGCATAAGCTTGCTGATATTCATGCAACATATCTTCCATTGCGAGGATTCGCTTTTCAAGAGAACTAATCTCTTTCTTGGAAGAAGACATTTCAGCTTTGAGTTCGTTGATTTGCTCACCACGGTTTGATGCTTCTTTAGTTGCGTTGGTAGATGCTACAACAGTCTTGTTTAATCTAGAACGTAACTCTGCAATCTCTGTATCTCTTGCTTCTATGTCTGCCGAGGAACTCTCGACCTTCTGTTTATAAATAAGGTTATTTTTACGAGCAGAATTTAATTCTTGCATAATTTCAGAATTTCTTGTTTCTGCTTCGGCTAACTTAGCAGTGAGCTGCTTATTTGCAACTACTAAACTGCGCTGTTTTGTATTCAAATCTACTTTAGAGGCTACAACAGTCTCAATCTTAGATTGCATTAACTTATTCTGGCTTGCAGAAATCCTCTTAATGCTCTTAATCTGTTTGTCGTAATTAGCTTGTGTCGATGCTAAAGCAGCTTTGAGCTGTTTGTTCTCAGCAACCTGCTCCATGTACATCTCTGTAACAGCCTGAAGCTTCTTGCCCATAATCTCTTCTTTATCTTCATCGGAGCATTCAGGGCATGTATCGTCTTCAACACCGATATCTTGCTTTCTTGCTTCAAGCTTTTCATACTCTTTTGAATCAGGATTAAATTGCTTTTGCATTGCTTCGATAGCTTCTACTGTAGCAACATTATTGATATTCTTCTCAATTGCAGCACAAACTCTCTTATATTTAACCTGGTCGTCAAGATTCTTGGAAGCAGCAATCTGCTGGAACTCAGGAACTGCGTCACCATAAGCAGGGAACGCAACTAAATCGAAACCTCTGAATACAAATGTATCAGGGTCTACATTACCTTCAGCATCTACGTCACCGGCACCTCTGATGGAGATTCCCCACTCAACACCTGCGTCCATAAATGCTTTGACAATTCTACCAACAGGAGTATCGATTAAGTCGAATGTGCCCCATACCTCATCGTCATCATGAAGTTCCATATCAGTCATTACAATACAAGCGTCCTGGAACGTCTGTGCTCCAGGGTCTTCAGGATGTCCAAGGTAGCCGATGTAATATCTATGTTCCATCGCATCTCTATATTCATCGGAAGCAAGCAACTTCTCAAACAACTCTCTGTTAAGCTTCATTGAATTGTTGTTGAATACTGCTGCATCACAGCACTTGCCTGTGAATGTTCCAAGAATAGAAGAAGACTTCTTAGGTTCTTCTACTACAGCTGCTGTTACTTTAGCTTTGTTAGCCATTTATATCGCCTCCAAATTATTACTTCAAATCTCCACCAAGTAATTTACCTGTAAGTCTTACTAAGCCGCCAACTGCGAGAGTCTTAAGTGCTTCTTTAAGAAGACCACCTTCAACAACCTCACCTTCGTCGACTTCTGTATATTCAATATCGTCAATTTCTTCAAAAGTAGTTTCATTAATATCTGCTACTTCGTCAACTACCTCAGGCTCAACTTCAATCTCTTCTGCATCAGCCTTGTTAATAGAATAAGAAGAATCTCCGATATTTACTGTGATTGTAGAACCGTCTTCATTTACGACAATGTCTTTATCAGCAAGTTCGTCAATCTGACGAAGGAAATCTAATAATGAAGCTGTTGTAAATAAAATTTCATTATCCATAATCAAAACTCCCCATCGTCACCGTAATTAGGGTAGACGCTACCGTCCCTAAGTTTATTGTATTCATCTAAAGTAATTTCATCTTCAGAAAGAATAAAAGCTAGTGCTTGACCATAAGCATCCTGTCCGTCAAAATCATAGCTACCTATAAATCTCTTATTCTTATACAGCATTATCTCGCAAAGAGTATCGCTAATTCTTTCTACAGAATATGCGCAATCTCCAATCTGATAATATGAATAATTCTCTAAACTGCCTGCTACAATTTTTCTACCATTTGTTTTTGTAGAAGCATCAAGGAAGAAGTCCTCAAGGTCTTGCTGACTAGGATTCATTCCGCCCGAAGTCTTAGGGGTAACAGGTGATACCTCTGCAGGTACTTCAGGTGCTACCTCTTCAGGTTCTGTCTTACCATAATTGTAAGTGCCCTTTCTACGCTTAAGATAATCGTAGCATTCATAAACATCAGATACTGTAATATCACGAACTATATGACCACCCATGTAGTCAACTTCGTCCTGATTATCTCTCTTCCAAACGTCTTTGCCCTTGCCCCAATCTTCAGCCCAAATCTTGACAACTTGCTTTGCTTTATCAGCAAACCAATTTCTAACCCATTCTTCAGACTTGCCATTGAAACCACTTCTCCAAGAAGTATCGTCAACTTGTAATTCGTTGTTCTTGTTAACATCTGCGTAGCTCCAGTACTTACTCATACCGTTGCTATTTTCCCAGATACCATCGGATAACTGACCAAGGACGCTATCAATAACTTCTGCTCGAACGTCATTGCCTAAAGGAATTGTAATCATATATAGTATCTCCTAATATAATAAATGTTACCTATAAATAAGGTGTTATTAGCTTCTATCAAAAATTTCAGGATGGTCTGCAAGCATTTTCTCTAAATCAATTATGTTGATTCCATCCATGTATTCGTCTAAATCAAAATTAGTTATGTCGTATACATCAACATAGTCCCAATCATATCCGCCCTTAGGTGTATGTGCAAAACCTTTAAATCTAGGATATTTATTGTATCTGGATTCATAAACTAAGTATATAGTATCAACTGTTTCAGTAAATCCGTTACTAAATTCTACTTCGGTATCTGCCTGGATATAAGTATCTTCATCAATGTCTTCGTTGTTGTGAAATGCTTCAAGGACTTTATCACATCTACTACCTGTAGATGCTTCTATGTTTGTAGCACCTTCAACAGCTCCTCCACAACAATCTATGTACTGCTTAGAGATGTCCTCAAGTAAAGTAGGAACGTATTTCTGAAGGTCACTCGGTCTCTTAATTTTCCTGAAATCTATTGTAGTGTATGATGTAGATTCCATATCTCCTGCGATATCAAAATCAACTTCGAGTTTGTTTCCATCGATATAGCATCTTAAATTAACAATTTCATCAGGCTGTAAGTCAAATGTTTCACGAATCTTTTCTTCTAACGGAATTTCAATAAACTCAATTTCGTCATCTCTTGTAAAGAACTGGTCATCATCGTATCCAAACATGCCCTCGTCAGCAGTTATCTTTGTAGATGATTCAATGCCGTCAATCTTTCTGTAATTCTGTTGCCTTACTGCATTCTTTGCGAATTCAATAGCTTCCTCAATCTCTTCTTGCGGAATACTAGATATCGTATCAGAATTCAAAAGTAAAACGTCTAAGATGCCAACTACTTTTTCAGGTGTCATTTTAATATCTCCTTTATGTTGTCCAAAGGTTCCAAACTTCTTCAGGATACTGAGAAGGATATAAGTACCTTAAACCGTTAAGTTGTTCCAAACCGCCAAGCTGTATCTTCCAAATAATCTGTGCAACCTGATTGGTTCCAATACGAATTATGTTTTTCTGAACAGCCTCTCTGTTCTCCGGATTGGTCATGTCTTTCCAAGTACCTGCATTATCACCAGAACGATATATGATAAGTACTTCTGCATCCTTTGTAGGAATATATCCATTACTAAAGACAATTGTTGTTTTTTCAGAAGTTGCTTTAAATGAATATGCAGCATCAGGAATTACATTTAAGTTAGTATAGTTTATAACAATAGAAGATTCGTCAGCAGGAGCTGTTGCAAATACTATGTTACTACCATCTATAGTATAATCAGAGGTTTCTACATTGTCTATTTTAACAGATGTAATGATATCAGCGGTTCTAAGCAATTTAAACGATGTAGTATCACCGTCACCTTGTTCGATTTGAGATGTTTCATTACAAGTAATGGAATCTATGGATAATATCACTGCATCAAGTTCATATGTAGACTCACCAGTAGCAGTAAATATTGTTTCTGCACCTAAGATATCTACTTGGTCGTCTGTAGGCATTATTCTATAACCTGCAAGCAGTCCGTTGTCACCGCTGTTATTGTAATAAGGCTTAGACCATAATCCTGCTTCTGTTATATAGACGTAATCTCTATCGTACTCCCACTGTTGTGTTAAGTCGTTGAAATGACGCCCTCTGAACTGTGCTAATGCACCTGTGGATATCATTGCACTGTAAATAACATCAAGTGTGTTAGGAATTTCAGATTCTACTTCAGGAATAATTCGCCTATAGGTAATCTGGCTTCTTGCAACATCTTCAGCAATAAGTTCGCAATTGATAGCATCTGTTCCATCTACTGCGTAGATTACTGCGATTCGGCTACCTTCCGTCATCGTCGCTGTAATTGTTAATTCGTATTGATTATTATCATTGTAACCTAACGAATATTCATTTACAGATAATACTTGACGAACAACTGAAGTGTTTTCGATATCTTGATTTACTACGCCGTCAGGGTAAACTGTAACAGAGATGATACTATCTTTATCTCCTGTAATCGGAACACCGGTCAGAATGTATTGGTCGCCTGCAGTAAAGAAGTCCTGTGATAACTTTGCCGGTTTGTCTTTGTAAGGTTGTCCTAATCCAAACCATTCACGGTCGTTGTTACTATAAGCGTCATAACCGTCAGCGCCAAAACCGGGAGCTTGATTGATGTATTCAGAATAGCGTAATCGCGCATTAAGCTCTTTCTCTTGTGCAGTTGCATTCGCAGGAGCTATCGGAGTGTAACCAATTCCTACAGGAAGATAATCTTCAGCATCTTGTGAAGTTAAACCCATTGTGCCTACGGAAATATACTGAGGTACCCACATAGATAAAGTGTCCTGAGATTGATTCAGAACACCATCACCAAGTAAGTAGTGAGCAATACCTGTGAGCAATGAGTTAGTAGCAGCATTATGTCCGACATGTTCTTGGACTACCTTATTGGTAGCCTCATCGATTACTCGAATCGTAACATTCTGCTTTACATCAAGTCTTTTTATTATGTCTAATGGGTTTGTGTTATCCATAATTAAACTTCTTCGTAATCTACTCCAAAATTATTTAAAGGTGGAAATTATCACCATAAAGGTCTTCCAGGATACTTTTCCCTGTATTCTTCCCAACCTTCACGCCACTTATTATATGCTTCGTCTGGTGATTTATAGATACGGCTCGGTTTAATCATTCCTACCTCATTATCATAATCTTCTAACGAAACGAGAACTCTGCCATCCTTAAACCCGACTACTGTCCCCCAACTAGAACCGTTTTCTAGGTCGCCTTCACAATATACATAATCGCCAATTTTCCATTTGAAAGATAATGCAGTATCTTCCGAGCTTGCCCTTATATAACCCTGAGGATATTTAGTAAATGTTCTCTTCATAAGCAACTCCTTTATTACCTGTATCTACTGCGCACAAAATAAGATATGCCTTGTGTAGTTTCGGGTACATAATATTCATCAAACTGAAACTGTGACATGTGTGCAAACTGAACAACTATCTTTTCAGGGTTGTAACCAAGAACTCTCGCTAAGTCTTCGCCGATTTCGCGAGCTTCGTCTTTAGAGTCTGCTTCTACATACACATTATATAAAGGAATCAAATCACTTATCATCCTGTAGAAACTAATATGCCACACATTCGCTTCTTTATTTTGATAATCAGATGCTAATATTGATGAAGGATACTTTGTAAATGTTCTTTTCATAAAATTTACCTCATTCTACTAAGTATTTCATCATGTAAAATTTCTTTAGCTTGTTCGTCGTTACTTCCTATGGCAATAAGAAGAACATATTGGTCTAACAATTCTCTATTGCTTTTAGATTTAGCAGCCTCTTTACGAGATAATCTAGTGAATTGTTCTTGTTCTCCGATATCATATGAAGCAGATATATTGCTTGGATACTTTGTAAATTTTCTTTTCATAGGGGTAATCTCCTTAATAATTATCATAACTATACAAGGTTTAACAGTTAAGGTATTTCTGATTCATCAGATTCTTCATCATGAACTGTATGTTTTGTTGTTCTGAATGAATTAACTGCATTTACTGAAACTATATAAGTATCCGGTTCAATTTCTTTATCCTCTTTGGGAGTATCTTGATTATCAATACGTCTATGAAGGTTAGGATTAGTGATACCATTAGCATCTTTCTCTAAATCTTGCTCTGTTGCTAACTTAGCTTCGCCTTGAGCGGTTTGTGGATAATTTTCTAGCATAAATAGCCTCCTTCTTCATTTTCATTATATCAACACATTGAGTTATGTCGAAGATTTAGTGTATCGGAATGTTATGTATGCGGCATAATTTGTCCAAGCTGCGAAAGTTACTATTCTAAAACTACCATCCTGCATATCAATCCTTATATCGTTAGAACCTCCTCCAGCAAATGGTATCGGTCTGTAATAGCCATCGCTAACGGTATTATAAGCAAATCCAAACGCATCAATTAACATACTAACATTAGCGGGCGTGGTAATGGTTGCAGTACCATTAGGCAATTGAGGAACATAAATAGTTTTATCATATATCGTACTTCCATCTATCCAAGTACCGACTACCTTCTCATCTGTCGAGTAATGAACAGCAGGAACTCCCTGAGGAGTCCATTGTCCACTACCTGCTCGGTCTGTGGTTTTGGTATATTGAATAGTTATATACCAATCTACTAATCTTGTGCCGAAAGCATTAGGATTTATAATGTTAATAACAGTATCATTAGTATAATTTATACCTAAATTGTTACCATCGCTTGCAATTCTTGGAATCGTCCAAATAGCCGCCCATTGTGGGTCGGTATCTTTTACTGTTCCTGAATAACTTATCACTCTATCAATGTTTGATATATTATGAGTTATATTAAAATTTCCTTGTACTCCGCCTGCACTGTAAAGTGTTTTTTCATATACAGGTTTTCCATCAGTCCAAACACCAATCTCCCTTTCCTCTTCTGCATAGATAACAGGTTGAATTGCAATTGTACTATCACTATATATAATTCCGTTTTTAATTATTCTACCCATAGTGTTTCTCCTTATGACGAAGATTTTGTGTAACGAATGGTTATATATACATCAACAATTTGAGCATCCCAATTGTTCATGTAAATAACACTTGTGTTATCCACCATAAAGAATGAACCATTTGTAGAGCCCGGTCTATAAAAGTTAAAGGAAACGTGTCTGTTTGTCGATGATGATGAAAGCCTGCCTGTTGCAGTAAAATCAATCAGTCTGTCAAAATTCTGAATATTGTGAGCAACAGAATGGTCAGAGGAGTCAACAGTCAACGCACCAACATATACAGTCTTTTCATAAATGGTCTTTCCATCAACCCAAGTGCCTACTATCTGCTCGTCTGTTGAGTAGTGAACCGCAGGAACACCTTGGGGTGTCCAAGTTCCACTTCCCGCTTGGTCTGCTGTCTTGGTGTAACGAACAGTAACATAAAAATATCTTGCAGTTCTTGTTTGATTAACAAGTGTTAAAGCACCACTTAAAACATCAGAGTTTAAACTAATGTTATTTGCAACGTTAGTAGATGACATATAATATGGTGACATATAACGACCGCTTGTATATTCAAAAAAGCAGGATTGAATAAATGCTATATCAATACCACTTGCGAATACTGTATAAACCTCATCTGCATCGAATGTTCTTGCTATTGTTTTTTCATAAAGAGGCTTTCCGTCTTTCCAAACACCGATTTCCCTTTCCTCTTCTGAATAGATAACAGGCTGAAAATCCTGCCCATCTCCATTTATATCAGAAATAAAATAAATTGTGCCGTTGTTCTTTTCAACATCAGTCAAAGCCTGATATTCTGCCCAAGTGAGTGTTTTAGTAATGTTCTCAAAGGCGTCTTGAACATTATCAGCTTCAAACTCCACATCAGTGTCATCAAATGCTACATCTTCTGCATCAGGAGTACTTACAGAGCTATTTATCCATTCCTGACTACTTGAATCATATGTTAGTACTTGACCATTTGATGGAGTATTAATAGATACATTAGTCAAGTTATCTAACGATGGAGTAGTAGGTATCGTTTCATTTGCATTGACCCATTCACCAGAAGTACTATCATATTTAAGTACCTGTCCGTTTGTAGGTGTTGTTAATGATACATCTGTAAGGCCTGCAAGAGTAGAGGAACCGCTAGGAACTGCGGCGTTTTCCCAATCAGAACCGTTGTATGTAAGAACTTGACCGCTAGTTGCAGAAGTTATTGTTACATCGCTTAATCCTGCAAGAGTAGAACTGCCACCACCTGTAGGTGCATACAAATCTGTTGAAGTACTGTCAATAGTTACTGTTGCAATCTTTGTTCCTGTAGATTGAATTTGTGTAACTGAAACACTAGGAATTTCATCAACTATTTCGTTTATAGCTGCTCCAAGAGTCTGTGCAACTGTATCAAGTGCAACTCCTGTCCCAACGTCACCTGCTACATCAAGATTACCTGACCAATCTACAGTAAGGGCATTAGACCTAGTAATTTCATTATTAGCATCTTTTGTACCATTACCGATTATAAATGCTTTGGTATCGTCATCCTCATTATATTTACCTTCGACATGCTGATAATCTCCAGTAGAAATATTACCTAAACCTTCTACGTGTGAACTATGGGGAGTAGGAATAGGCTCCCACATGGCCTGAATACTAGTATTTGAAGCAACTTTAGCAACTGAGACTCCACTATATAATTCCTGGTCTGCTCTTATTAAGTAATATCCAGAATAAGTACCAGACTTAAATGGAGATAATAAATCTGAAATTCTTGTCCATCCACTACCATTTAACGGTGGAGGCGCATCTTGCGCCGAAATAGCAGAAGTACAATAAAAATATCCGGTACCTTTTTGGTCACTAAAATATACTACTGAATCCGCAGGATAGTTAGTAGAAGAACTCCATGAAGAACCAGTAATAAACACTATGCCATTTCCTTCTTGGATTTGACCTGGCGCAGTTATACACTTATAAAGATAAGCCGAAGTACTTTCATTAAAATTAACATAATTAGCATTTGGTCCTACAATATCGCCTACATTATAATTAGTTCCATAATCAAATTGAGAGATACTTGTTAAGCTACCGATTAAGTTGTCGCTTCCTTCAGCATGAACAGCAAAACCAGCAATACTATTATGTTTACCCTCAACGTGAGAACCAATACCATAAACAGCATTACCACCGCCCTCACTATGGTTTTTAGGTCCATGAGCTCGGTTACCTGCGCCTTCACCATGAGATTCTTCTCCTGAGATGGTATTACCACTTCCTTCGATATGTCCTTGAGGACTGTAGTTTTCGTTACCACCACCTTCGGTATGGGTGTTAAAAGCAGAACCAAATGATATATTTCCGCCACCTTCAATATGTCCATAATTAGCAAGAATTATGTTACCTGCACCTTCTGCGTGAGTAAATACACCGAAAGTTCCTACGCCTGCGCCCTCTACGTGAGAATAACTATTAAAAGCTTTAGTTCCTGCACCCTCACTATGAGACCAGGAACCATAAGCACGTGTTCCTCCGCCTTCTGCATGAGATTCTTGACCAGAGGCAATAGAGCCACCACCTTCCGCATGCGAATTATTCCCAGAAGCCTGAGTACCATTACCTTCTGCATGAGAACCTATAGCAGTAGCTCGTGTACTATTATATCCTTCGGCATGAGAGTACATACCACTTGCAAGTGTGTTTGCGCCTTCGGAATGAGCAAAAGAATTAGACGCGGTTGACCGTCCCTCTGCATGAGAACCTTGACCGGTTGCTACGCTACGATAAGTCGAATCTCCATATCCTTCGGCATGAGAACCTTGACCAGCTGCTATAGAGTATTCACCCTCAGCATGAGCTGATGAGGCATTAGCTTCTGTATAGTGTCCTTCGGCATGAGAATTACCGCCACTTGCTTTAGTATCCATGCCTTCAGCATGAGAGGTACCGCCACTTGCAACAGAATAATAGCCCTCTGCGTGGTCTTGCCCTGATAAGGCTTGCGTCTTCCAGCCCTCTGCGTGAGTTGTCGTTCCGCTTGCGATACTACCGTATCCTTCTGCGTGGGCACGATACCCTGAAGCCGTTGTTTCCCTACCTTCAGCATGCGAATTAGGACCTTGAGCGAGTGTGCTATAACCTTCGGCATGAGAACGCTCACCCATCGCTTTGTTGTAGGCACCTTCTACATGTGAATACGCTCCACCGGCGATATTATCCATACCTTCGGCATGAGATTTTTCAGACAGCGTTTGATTCTGCCCGCCTTCTACATGGGAGGCCGAACCATAAGCGATGTTATCAATACCTTCGACATGGGCATAAGAACCATTAGCCGTATTGCTAAATCCTTCTGAGTGAGATGCAGTGCCGTAGGCCCTGGCTCCATAACCTTCGGCATGAGCATTATCACCGAGGGCTATATTGTGTTCATAATCATTAAAGATTTCACCACGAGGACTAATAGGGTTGCTTACTTCAATATAAGTGTAAGCTCGGTCATCATCAGGCGGAGTCGGTGCATACTCATTGATAACATAGTAGAAGTAGCCGCGGTCATCGTAGGAATCTACCGAGCCGTCTTTGGCGTACATGACTTGTACTATGTGTTCACCGGACGAACACTCAAATGTTACGGCCGTATAATTAGTTTCACCGCTCAACCTGCTCTTATAGCTATACCTCGATACATCAGTATCTAAATTTCCGACATAAGCCCAGTCATAACCGGATTCACTACTTGACCTGAAATAGATAGTAAACGAAGTTATACCTGCAATTTTCAAAGTACAGATAGATGAGCCATTACTGATATGCCATGAGCCAGCATCTGACTTATAGACAGTGTGACCATCTACAGTCGTCCCGGTGTCAACCCACTGACCGTTTTTGAGGTCAAGAGTAACGCCTTGGGCCATCGGCTCCTTGTGATACATGACTTGAACAAAGCTCTCGCCGCCCTCACTGTAATAAGTGCGACTGATATAGCCCGAATCCGACCTATCCTGACAGCTATAGTCATAATATCCAGTATCTAAATTGATTTCTGAATTTTGATAGCCGAAAACCACATAACGGAACCCGGATGTTTCCGGATTCTGTTTTACATAAATAGTATATTGACCATAACCGCCTACCTTATAAGTACAGATAGAATTACCGGACGACATCATGTAGGTTCCAGCATCTGACTGATAGACAGTATGGCCTTCTTCAGTAGTTCCGCTATCTACCCAACCGGGCCGCCAGTAGCCCTGATAGTCACCTGTATAATCAGCATCCCAGCCTTGGTAGGTATATGCCGGACTGAATCTACCAGCATCGGCATTAATAACAGAACCGGAACCTGTGAAATAGATACCAGCACCTGCACTATAATCGCCTCCGCCATCTCGATTGACCCACTTATTAGATTCACCATCGTATATTAAGGTCTGACCGTCAGTTGCATTTTCAATGTCAACATCAGTTAATTCATCTAATGAAGTAGCAGCAGGTGTAGGTATTGCAGACAATACTCCGGTTGTACTATTTATTGTTAAACCTGAACCTACTTTAATTCCGCCTAATGTGCTATCTGAAGCAATAGGAAGAACATAAGGGTCACCGCCCGCAATTTTGTATATAGTATCTTTAATCTGGATATAATTTAGGTCAGGAGTATAAGCAGAAGCTCCTTGACTCGTTACAATATAACCATCTTGTGAAACAATAGCGTAACCATCTTGAGAAGTTATTACATAAGAATCGCTAGCAGGAATTTCTGGATTAGGAATAACTCTAATCTCATTGATTGCATCGACTACTGTTTTGGCATCTGTTTTTAACTGTGGAAAGCGAACAGCAAGGTTCGCATACCTCAAGATAGTTGAGGTATAGTTTGTATTTCCTAACTGCTGTAAATCGGGTTGAGTTACTTTACCGCTATCATGCAGTGCAGGCAAAATTTCTTTCTTTGCGCGTGTCAAGTTTAATCAAACCTCCTAAATTATAAAAGGTTGTAAAACACAAATAAAGGCCGATATAGTATATCGGCCCTGAATAAACCAAAGCATATTGTTATTAGGTATTTTCAGCTACTTTTACCAATTGATTAGTGCCTACTGCTATATATTGCCCGTCGTCGAGAGCAAGGGTAGACCCTGCGGTAACTTCGGAACAATCATATAACGGGGTTAAATCAAACAACTTATCGGACAACACCCCGTTATTATCATATGCATAAACAGAGCTTTTAACGTAATCAAGGTATCCAGCAGGGGATTTATATGCGAATCTTGATACAAATTTACCTACGGCGGAATCATTTGCTCCGTAAAAAGGTAAAGCAGATATGTTAAATATAACACTTGGTATGTATTGCGTTGACTTTAATGCCCTTGCCCCAAACTGGTTAGTTCCATAAGTAGTATCGTGGGATTCAACTAAAATAGAATCGCATATAGGATACTCTCCCCAAGAAGGAGTGCCGTGTAAATTAAGCAAATAAAAGCCTTCCGTGGCAATATACGCTAAAGTTATAATCCTTGTAGCTGTGGCGGTATATGCCCACGTACCTCCCCAATTAAGTTCGACGGACCTGTACACATTTCCGTTGACAATGGCGAGTGCCGTAATAGTGCTAGCATTATTAGCGAGCGTCGCTCCTCTTTGTATCGTATAAAAATGCGTCCCGTTTGCATATATTCTAAAAGTTGGAGTATGGGAGGTAGTTACCGTTTCAACATCATACTCATCATCCACATCATCTGGGCAAGTAAGTGCCGCATCAATGCTTAATATGCGGTTAATTAAAGCTCGCATAAATTCTTTTTCTATAACATTAGCTGGGCTAACATCAATACCTATTGCATATGAGGACATATTATTCTCCTTTATTCTTCTTCCTCATCAAGCGGAGCTAAACAGTGTGTTCCAAGTGCAACGCAATTCCCAGTTGGAAGCGACTGCGTAGATAATAATGTTACAGTAGAACACTCTTTTAAAGTATCTGTCGAAAATGCTCTCATACCGCCATTTACAAAGAAAGCCTCGTTCGTAAAATCAATAGTTCCTGCTGTTGCTACATAAGGGAACATGTTTGTATAAGTGTAAGGGATTCTAGAAGTGTCGGCTAAATCCTCAAAAACTAAAGACGAGATATCTGCAACCTCATTAGTAACTTCAGCAGCGACAGTTGCTAATTCCTTGTATCCGAGCAGAATCTTAGAGTCGGAAGTCAGGAGCTTAACTAATTCTATGCCAGCATGATTTTGATTAAGGTCATTTATAGCTATATATAAACATTTTGAATCAACATAAGAATTAATGACCACATCATTGTATTGTGTATAACCACGGTTTGCTGGTGATATGAGGTATGTACCACCCTTCTTTAGATATGTGGTACTCCTTGTTACGTCTGAAGTCCAGTATCCGAAAAATCCAGAAATCTCTGTGCCAGGGAAAGAAAACGCCGTACCGATATAAGTGTTCGAGATTAAAGACTCGGTTACAGTTTCCGCAGAAATTATAGGATTTGCAGGTTCTGGATTTAAGTTATTCAGATAAGCAGTTATGCTAGCAACTCGCTGAGATACATCTGTAGTAGTAATTAAACCTCTATTATAGACTCCCATAATCAACCTCCATTATCCACATTCGCTGTATGAACGATAACTTCATGCGCATTAGGATTAGGTGATAACGGTACATTAAAAGTCTGACCAATAGACATCAGATTAACTATCTCATCAATAGCATCCTGATAGTTGCGAGCATTTAACTTAGATGTTTTATTATCGTATGCATTAAAAGCATCGGGGTGGACTTTTACCGTTTGCATACCTGTCTGATATGAATCAGAAAAATGCACTAAGGGCACATAATCCTGATTTTTTGCTGTTGTTTGAGATTCAGGTAAATTACTTATTGAAATAGGAGATAAATCATCCATAGCAGTTTATTCCTCCTCAGTAATTTCTACCATTGCATTTGATGCAACGGCATAAAAAAGCCTACCGTCAGGCAAAGCTAACGATGAATAAGCAGGAACAATAGTACAAGATTTAAGGTCTTCAAGCTCAAAAACTTTTGCCTCTCCTGATTTGAATACCGCCTTTTCAACATATTCAAGATTTCCTGCTCCTGCCGAATATCCAAACATGCTTGCGTAATTGGCGCTTATTGTGCCATTGCGAAATTCATTCAAAACCGTAGCCGAATTATTTGAAGTGATAAAATTGTTGTTGTTAGGCTGTTTGATTAGCATAATGCTTGCAGGTGCTTGTGATGTGCTCACATCATCGTACTTACCTATCCACAGTATGAAAAAATTATCCGATTTTACAGATGTTATCAAGTATTTTCTTGTTGCCGATACCGTAGGCTTTTGACCTGTGTACATATAAAACACACGACCTTCCGTGATTGCGGAAAAACGATAGGCTGAGGCGGCGGCATTGTTTGTTGCATCTCTATACATACGCAATCTTACATTGCCAAACCTAATGTAAAATTCTGCCTTGCTTGCACTTGTCAAGTCCGTGTACTGGTCTGCTACTGTTGTAGGGTCTCCATTTGCGTCTTCAAGTGTTGCTGTTGGGTATAATTCAAGAATGATATTGACAAGTCCTTGTATAAAATCAATCTCTGTCCCTGTATTAGTATATAAATATTGCTTAATCTCAGCCATGCTATATTAGCTCCTCACGAAGTTTCGTATGTGGTAGAAGTTATTTCAACTTCAGTAGCATGTAGACCATTACCATTTACCTTACCAGCTAATTCATCAATTGCATCTTGGAAAGTAGTAGCGCGCAGCTTTGATTTAGAATTGTTATAAACATTAAAAGTATTTGGATGAACTTTAACCGTTTCTTTTCCAGTTTGATAAGATTCTGAATAATGTACTATAGGAAGATAATCCCTATTAGTATCTACGGATGATGCTTGAGGAAGTTCATTTATCTTAACATTATCTAATTCACTTGCCATATTTGTTTCCCTTAATCTGTTGTAATATTTCTATCATCTTCTGTCGTAAGCTGTTCATTTTCAGTAGTAATTAATCTTCTTGTAGGCTCTGAAGGAATAATTCGCTGACCTACCTCAGTCATGATTCCATTGACCTTAGGTTTAGGGTCAACCGGTGTAGATTCTCTATTAGTATCAAGTGTGTCTACAGGGAGATGACCAATTTCATTAAGTATCTCTTGCCCTCTAGGCTCACCACGAGGATTTGCAGCCGTAGGTTCTGTTCTGTAACTCTGCAAATCAACTGTCCTATTATAGATAAGGTTGTATTTCGGGTCTTTTACATCTGTATCGACTATGGTATCTACCTCTAATCTGGGTCCATAACCCATACTGAAAATAGGTTTACTAAACAACGATTTAACAATATGCTCATTATTTGACATCTGTAATGAGTTAAGTGCTCTATAACCTGCATCAACTGTAGCTTCAGGCTCGATTTTAGAGTTTCTAGAATATACAGGTTTTCTTTTTGCATTAGCGTTAAGAAGTTGTTTATCCTCATTCTTCATCTTCTGCAACCTAGCATAATCTTCTCTACTATAGTGACCAACTCTTGTAGGTCCAACAATTCCTGTAGCGTCTCCTGCTTTTGCTAATCTTGCATCAACAGAAATCTTTGTATTAGAATCAATCTTAACACCTGCGTACTGGAAACAATACATTCCAAGCGGTCTAACATACTCTATACAGGTGTCGATAGGCTTTTCATCAGTGAAGTATACTACATTGATATAGCCCTCTGCGACATTTGATTCTACATATACTGAATTGTTAGGAATTGAAGTATCCTCTAATCTATTATACAGAATTTCATTTTCAGCACCGTAGGCATTAATATCTTTCTGCTTAAGATTTACCTCAGCAGCAAGAGTAACACCTAATTGACTACCCTTATACTTTATCATCGACATGAAGTAAAGTAATACAAAGCGGTTAAATGCAGTACAAAGCCCTGCCCTATCGTCATATTGATAACCCATTGTATCTCCGAGCATCCAAAGAAGTTGCTCAGGACATCTAAGTGGGTCATATAAATCAGACATATTTGCGTTGTCGTATTGTACTTTAGACAACGCGTAATCAAACCACTTTATGAAAAAGCGGAAATCAGCTGACTTTTTGTAAATTTCAGGAATTGATATATCTTTGATATTCATGATAATTTATTTAATCGACAATCTCAGAACCATAGCCATCTACGACATCTTCCCAAGCTGTCGAACCATTCCATTCGACTTTAGAATACCGATGTGTTGTATTATGAGGATTTCCATCCTTATCATATTCCATAAGTATAAAATAATCACCTTCCTCTGAAAGCTCTATATGGCCTCCATCTTTAAGTGTCGCCTTGTAAGTTTTACTTGCTTTTATGTATCTCTTCATAATTCAAATCTTCTTTATGTTAAACACATCAAGTGCTTAACATATTATAAAGTTCTTCTGTTTCATACCTGTCATGAATTAAATAACCGTCGTGTTTATCGCCGTCACCCATCGGACCTACAATTGCGTCATTTGGAAATTCATCTCTTACGAAATCTTCATCAACAGGGTCATAGCAAGGAGCATAGATAGGATTAGCCCAGATATGCTTTACAAATGTTGTAGGAAGATAAACAGGGTCGCCTAAACCATATACAACTACTTCGCCATCAAATGTATCATCTTCAACTATATAGTCTTCATAGTTGCGAGCCTTCCAGTCGATACTCCTCCAAAGCTCCTTTTCTTCTTCAGTCCATTTACCTTTGAACTCAGGTTCCCAAGTATATGAAGCTTTTACATAACTCTTAGGATATACTCTGTTTGTCTTTTTCATATCAATTCTCCTTATGACTGTATAATACACTCAGGTGCAATTCGTAATGCAGCTCCTGCGGTACTAGGTTCATTGTATCGTGCGAATGAAATATAATTAAAACATTCGGGGTCACAATCATGCCATTTAATAACTGGATTAGCAGGTGAACCTGCATCAAAATAGGTTATTCTATCATCACATTTCTGAATAACATTTACAATCTCCATTACTGTAGGCTTCTTGTTGAACTGCGAATTAGCTGGAGCAAAATAAAGTGCTAATGCTTCCTTTGCTTTATTGATAATAACAACGCCAACATCTTCTGTTACCGGTCTATTTGTATAAATCTGACCTACTACATAGAAGTCAAATACACGACAGGAACCAAACTGCATTTCAACTGAAAGTGCTTGTAATGGCTTGAAGTCTGCAATGACGTTATCAATGAACATCTGCGGAGGTCTATATCTTGTGAAACTAGATGCATTTGAAATCTTAGCTACGTCAATCTGACCTTGTCCCCAGATATCATCTTGGAAATCATTGTGAATAGCGAAGCACATTGCTGTATATGTTTTGAAGTTAGTGTCGAATACAAACTTATTAGGCGATTTTTCATCAAACTCTAAACTTAATGCTTTAGCCCAATCAATTCCGGTTACAGAACCTAATGCGAAATCTCTATTTGTGATATACATCTTTGACTTCTGACTTGCGGTTAAGTTCTTGTCGTTGTAAATTGCTAAGTTGATTTCAAGTGCTTTTTGACAATCAATAACTACTCCGCAATCTACACCAGCTTCTCTTCTCAAGAATCTCGTGTAGTCAGGAAGGGTAACAAGGCTGTCCCAAGTATTGATGTGGTCTCTACTGTTGAAATATGCTTCCTTAGCAGTTTCAGGAGAACGACCAGTTACTGTATAAGTATGCGGAAGTTCTACTGTGTTAGAAAGATTTGAAAGAAGGATTTCTCCTGCTTCATAACTCGGATTACCTGTTTTAGCAAAAATAAGATTCTCTAAGACATCAGTACCAACACAGCCAATTACTCCTGAACAATCAATCCAGAAGATAGTTAATACGTAACCGCTGTAGTTTGAAAGTTGATTCAGATAGTTAGAAATTGTAATCTGAGCATTTGAATAGTTATCATAAGTGACGCAATAACGAGGTTCTGATGTATTAAATTCTGCTACATTTGCAACCTGAATCCACTGCGTCCTGTCAAATGTGTTAGATGAAGATGATGTCTTACCTTTGACCCAAACCGCTGTAGTATCTACATGCTGGGAAGGCAAGGTAATGATATAGTTATTTTTAACTACATCCTCGACTGATACTGAATAACTTCTGAGCTCACCCTCTATAGCAACACGAGTTACCGATTCACCGGATTTTAATGCAACAGCATCAGATTCTGCAAAGACATCAATATAATCAGTCAATACACTTCTTCTGCTTCTACTTTCATTGTTTCCGTAGCTACTTGTTAAAGGTAACAAGTTATAGGTAATTACTCGAGAAGTATTTGTAATATCTGTGTAGGCGTTAAGTGTGCAGAAGTTAGAGCCATTAAATCCAAAATCAAGATTCAATGTGTCTGAAGTATTGTTAGTGATTGTAACTTCTGTTCTTGCTGCAGTATAGAAACCTAAGTCGTATCCGATGAGGCCAAATATCTTCTCAGCATCTTTCCTCTGCATTACCGAGGGCGCAAAAAGCTCATTAGCCAAGTAATCAGTATTGACGCCAATGATATCAGCTGCCGATGCTAATAACTTACCTAGAACTACACCAGGGTCAGCATCTGCTTCAGGTTTCCACAAATCTGTGAGTTTAGGAACTAATTCCCAAAACTCTTCCATTATAGATTGATAATCTCTACTTGTATAATTGATGAGACCACGGTTTGTATCTTCCATCGAAACTCTCCTATTATTAATATACGTACATAAATATAAAAAAGGTTACGTCTCTGAAATACTCCAACCAGAATAGTTAACTGTAAGCTTTGTTTCTGTAGGCATTACAGAATTCAAATCTATATTGAGTTCCTTGCCGAATGTAGTTTCCATAATTACTGTCATATTGATTTCATTAGCTTGTGTTGCACTATTTAAAGTGCTTGTATCACCAGTAACTAATAATCCATCAGTAAATGAGGTGTTTTCAGCAACTACATCAGGTTCATAATCACGTAACTGAGCTACAATTCTATCTTTTATTAAAGCTCTTTCATTTTCAGAATTATATTTCCATAAATGACGTTTTAATCCTACACCAAATTTAATGTTGTTATATAACTCTGTAGGTTCTGTTAAGATGAGTAACCTAGAACGCGTAGTAACAGCTTTGAGGTCTTCATCTACTGCTACTTGATTGTTTGTCAAGTTAAACATATTTGGAAAAGATAATGAAGTTGTTTCAGCCATTATATTTTAACCTCCTAGTTACGACAATGCTGCTCCCGCATTATATGACCCTCCAGTAAGTCCTAGAACTAACCAGGAAGATGAAGTGTCGTCTAAACTTGTCAGAGCCACGACCTCTCCATCACCTGGTAAGTATGGAAGAATAAGGGAAGGGTACCAAGGCAAATCATTATCACTCGTGTAATTCCGAATTGCTTTGCCCTTATAATCTGATATAAGGTAAGGTCCATGAATATTTGGTATCCTCACTTGAATCAACAAAGTACCATCACCTGTATACCTTGTACCTTTTACATATCCATAAACTACCATTATTTGTTCTCCTTCAATAAAGTTCTAGCAAGTTTGTGAAATTCGTCTAAACCATTATCAGATATACAATGCAAACATTGCAAGATAGTTGCTTCTGTTTCAGGGTTGAAATATCTCCCTTGCCTAACTTTAAAATAATATCTTAGTGGTTCATTTTGTGTCCATTTATCTGAAGAATAAACTTTACCGGCACCTATCCAATCACAAATCATCTCAATAACATATTTCATCGGGATTTTATTTGCAATAATAGTACCATCATCTGCAAAGTCAGTCCAATATTCCCAATGATGTTTGTTATGACCTTTATGATGCAACCACGCTTTAGAATATCCAATAGATTCTTTTTCTGCTTCAATAGGGCTTCTGGTTCCTTGGAAGTGTCGAGCAGATGATGCGAATTCTACCCAACTGAATTTAGATAGGTCATGAATAAATCCTTGCCAACCAATTCCACAAGCCCTGCATTCTTTGAATACTTCTTTCTTGTGCTTGCATACTGTTTTTAAATGTTTTAAATAACAGTTCATACGCATTACCTCACTTTATATCTGATGAATACTTGCCGTAGTTAACTATGTTTAATACAGTCTGTCCTTTCCATCCACTAAGATTAATAGGATAACATTCATTAGACTTAACGCCTGACGTAACTACCTTTGTATTTATAATTCTTATGCGGCCCCACTTAATAATGTTAATCTTTCCATCAGATTTCTTCTGACCCCAAACAGAACCTGCATTGTTATCAATATGGTCGCATATAATACACGAAATATATGAACCATTCTTTAACTGCGCTACAATTACATCACCGATAGAACCATATTTAGGTCTAACTGCTACGCAATAATAAGTGCCTACAGTAGCAATTCCTCTGTTTTGAGGACAGCCTTGACTGTGCCACAACTTAGCTAACTTCTGTTGAGCAGAACCGCTTGACCATTGTGAATACATATAAGAATAATTGAGATAATCATCCATTATGCCTGTCTGCTTGATGGAAGTAGAAATTACTACATCTTTAACTCCGGTCAATTTTTTGCCATTGATATTTGTCATTGATGTAGGGTTGCCAACAATACTTGTTTTAGAAATTACTATATCTTTAAAAATTTCTTTAGCATATTTCTTTGCGTTAGATATAGCTGTTTTAGAATCTACATATTCATTGTATTCTGACATGATAAGTTCAGCGCTTTTTTCGGCACCTGCCGATGTATTTGCTTGAGATTTGAGGTCAGGTATTAAATCAAAATTAGCTTCTAAATCATAAGCAAAGTAGGCTATCTGTCCTGATAAATCCTCTTTCCACACATTCTCATCATCAATGAATTCGTATAAATCATAGAGATGCGCTATGTCCCAAGCAGCAATTCCGTATAGATAGCTACCGTCCACCATACCATCACTTATATAATCCGGCTTAAGTCCAGAATACGCTTTGAAACAAGCAGCAATTGCAGCTGCAGACGAAGCAGGTAAACCGCACTCATCAATAAAATAATCAACGCAGGTTTTAATATTGCCTTTCAGCTTGCTTGTATCTACTTTAGCTTGACCTGAAATGTAAGGCGGAAAATTATTATATAACTCGCCTAAAGCAGAAGTATAATTGATTATGGAAATTGCAATGTTTGAAGAACTATCTGACAAATTGTATTTACTATTTAAGTAACCTACTTGCCTTGCGGTCATATCATGCCTATCATTAGCATCTTGATAGAGTGGACTTAATACATTTACAATAGTATCTTTTTCAACCTCTCCACTTTTATCTACTTTGCCGCCCGCAAGATAATAAGAAATATCATCACCCAACTTTTCCCAAGCAGGTCTAGTATAACCATTTATAGAGCTGTGATTTGTTCTATATTTGCATCGCTTACATTTATTGGTATTTGAACCTGCATTACCTTCTATGGTATGTACCCACCAAGTGCCCGCCCTATCTTTAGCACAGTATTCTACAATACCTACGTGATAACCACTGCTTTTTCCATGATAACCTGAGTTACCAAAAGAAATAACGTCGCCAGCAATAGGTTTAGGGCTTCCTCCACCATTGTAAGGTCCAGGTATCCAAGTGCCCCCATGATGTCTGATGCTTGCTATTAATCCACCAACACCTGCTTTGATATCCATAAGATTCTTACTGTTATTTTTATTACCTGCGATTTTAGCTTTTTTAGCACAAGCAGATACTGTAAGCGCACACCAAGCAGTAGGCCCGTATCCTGTTAATGAATATATTTCCTTTAACTTATCATTAGCAGCAACATTAGTTGTCTTTTTCTTGCCTTTTTTAACAGTCTTATCTCGAGCCCCAATAAAATGTCTGGCTGCTTTTACAAATTTTTCTAAATGAGGAGCGCCTGCCATTAGTCCGGTACCTCAAACATTGATGGTTGCAATAACTCAGTATCAATCTTAGATACTTCTAAGGGGTCAATGCACCAAAGATAAAACTTATCTTTAAACTTATTCCAAGAAAATGTAGAGACCTTACTTGTTGGAATATACAGACCACATCTATCTTTAAGGCCCCAAGAATCTAAGTATTTGTAATACCTAGTTAATATCTTATCTAATCCATCATTCTTAGCAGTTGTTTGCAAAGATAACCACAAACCAAACTGCGGTGAAAATCTAGATATAATGTAGTAAAGCGTTTTACATTCTTTATCTGCTTCAATTTCATTCTTAGCCCTTACATTTACATATAAAGCATAAGGTAGTCCTGCACTAGAGCATTGCGCTATCTGATTAGGCAAACTAGGGTTCATATATACTGTCTTCTCTTTATGAGAAGCATCAAAGTATTCGCCTGCGTAAAACATCATACCACATATCTTAGCTTCTCTAATTTCAGAATAGTTGATTTTAGGATTAGCTGTACCTAACACAGTTGCTAAAAACGGCGTAGTGGTAGCGGTCTTTACCTTTTTCTGACCATCTGTAATTTTAGTTATTATTGCCATACGCCGCAGGAACCTCAGGTGCAAATATAATTGGAGAAGGGTCATGCTTGTATTTTTGTTCTGACGATATCCTTACAGGAAAATCAGATTCTTCTCCTGTGCAGTATTCTAACCGCATTACTCCTTTGTAAGAGTATCCGATATGAGTTTGCAATGTTACTTCATCTAATTCCTTTACTTTAACTGCACTGAGATTGCAGTATCTAATCCACTGCCAATCGTCAAGCTTTACAGTTACAGTCCATCTAGCATTTTTAGGGTCTTGCTCTATAGATATTACAGTACCAATGCTAATACTATATACAGATTGTGTTTTTATGAAACAACCTGCAGTATATTGACTGCTTCCTGAAAAGCCTTGGTCTATAACAGAAGCATCTACTTCTGACCCTGTTAATATAGATAAAACTAAATTCATGCCGATATATCTCTAAAGGTAGGGTAAAGTGCTCCGAAATTTACCTTACCTGTACTTTCAATATTTTTAGTCTGTGTATAAGAACTAACACTGTATGTTTTACTATTCGCAATACTAATTCCTTGAGAAACAGCTACTTCATTTGCATTACTCATTACTAATCTCTGTAACTTAAGCGTAGTAATAAATTGATTAGAAATGGAGTGGCTTACAGATGTTACATTGTAAACTCCCGATATTGGTGAAAGCGTATTACCGGACATTACTAATAACGATACAGGCTGTGCCAAAGTGTATTGTTTAACATTTCCAGGTATGGTAACAGAAAAGTCTCCTGAAAACTGCGAAGCTAATGCGTTTACATCATTGATGATATTAGCTGTTTGGAATACGTGAGCAAGTGATGCTGACCAGCTGTTAACTACTTTAGCATCTTGAACAATTGTATTACCGCTACCATCAACTGCAAAACCTACGTCAGCAAAAGACATATCAGTCATGTTGTAAGCTACGCCGTTGTAGGAACCATTGATGGAAAGTATATTAGTATTTGCTGTTCCGAATTCTAGTGTATCTGCTCCATGTGCAGTATACAGACCTGCGGTACTTTTGAAATGCACTGTGCCTTTCTTAGTCATTGTAGGTTCTTCAACCCAGAAAGCAAAATTAGATGATTGCGGAGATGCATCACAAATAGAACGCTTCAAGTATTTAGAAATAGGTGTAGTTTTAAGATTATTTTGAAGTGTACTTAACTTACCAGAACCTCGCTTAAGCCCTGCAGAATCTCTTGTAGCATTATAAGATTTTGCTAATCGCTGTAATCCAGGGAAAGTATTGTAGTTATCTTCGGTAGAATAATTACCCTTTATGTAAGCACTAACACTTGTAGTAAGCGCACCATGATTTACTAATGTAGGTGCATCATTGTGGTCAATATCAAGATTGTAATACTTATCAATCCCTAATGCTTTACATACACCTTCAACTACTGCAGACGGTTGAACAATTCCACAAACTGCAGGAATATTATATGCAGGAATTGCGAACTTATATCCTATGGAAGCGTAGCCTGTAATTGTATATCGCATGTACAGACCATCGGTAGATGTTTGAAATTTTAATGTATGACCCTGATATGCAACATTTTCAGTAATACCTCCATCTCTACCAAGCCAACCAAACATAAAGGATACAGGAATATCGCTGGATTCAGGATATTGTCCTGCTGCTTGAGCTGCTGAATATAACAAAGCCTCAAATGCAGCAATGTTGGATTTCTTAGAATCATCACCACCTACAATAACTTGAAGTGTCCACGAAGTGAATGATGTTATCTGCGAATTAGTTAATTCAAGAGAACAAAATGGTGACGGAATCTTTAAACCAAAGTCAGTTAGATTAACACCTGCAAGTGTGAATGAGCAAAAGGGCTGCTGGAACATAGATTACTCCTCACCAAGATTCAATGATAATGCACTGATAGGTGCAAGTATTTCTCCTTGAGATAACAAAGCTGTTATGGTCTTAGGGATTATAATAGTTTGCCCTGCCCAAACTGTATAACCGTCTTCAATCTTGTTAAAATATGCAATGACCCAACTATATGTAGATGAGCCTAAGTACTTATCCGCAATAATATCTAATCTGTTCTCTTCAGTCAATTCAACTACGTGATAAATGACATCGAGTTTGTTTGTAGTGATAGGATTAACAGTCTCTAAAGTAACAAATCTGTCAGAAGAATCATCTAAGTAATGAGTTATCTGACGGAGGTTCCTATATCTAGAAATATGGTTGTAGTCAACACAAACACCATAAGCGATGCCCTCATAGTCAATTACTTTATAAGGTTGTGTTAAATCTCTAATCTGTATCATGATATCAACCCCTTAGATTTTACTGTATTATAATTGAGAGGTTCATCAGAAACTTCTGTAATTTCTAATGTTAATGTTAGTTCTAAGTAATATCCGTCTAAACCAAGCGGGCCTGTCCAATCTGCTTTTGCAGATGTCATTATACCTGTAATTAGATTCTTACCGTTGAGATACAAAGTAACTCTAGGTGCGTTTACTGCAGAACCTTGATAATCAGGGAAGCAGTTTGCTTCGCAGAATCTAACTAACTTGTTTGCAAGACCGTCTCTATGGTCGCCTGTCCACATGTCCCTGTGCATGTGAAAACTAAACGAATTGCTCCTCGGACCAGAATCTTTGTATACATACCAAGGTTCGTATTGATAAAGCATATTAGGCATCTGGTCGTAATTTGCTGTGTATCCATCGGAATATTCTTCAGGATATACTGGAAAGTCCATTGACTCACCTGAAAGATGCGAATATAAACTAATCTTACCCCAAGGAAGTTTAAACCATTCAAACGGGTCGGTTCGTTTACTACCAGAACTTGCGTTAAGTGCGCCATAAGTTGTTGTAGCAGCTACGCTGTATTCTGTGAAGATTTCAGGATGTACAGTTCCATCTTCTTTTAATGAATCTATACATTTATTATAAAGCTCTGTAGATATTGGTTCGTTGTTTCCTAAAATCTTATCAGAAGAAGGTAATTGAATCTCTTGAGGAATTCTGATGTGGTCAGGAAATGTTCCATAGGCAGATAAAGAGACCCAATCTTTCTCATCTCCTAATGCTGCTTTTTCATAAACATCGGAATTTGCTACAAGAGTATTAAGAGTATTTATCTTTGATTGAGCATCTACAGTTCCAGATAAATCTCTTTCGAACAACTGCTTGCCAATATTAACACCACGTTTAAGTCCATTAGCATTAAGAATATAATCTACATTTTGCTGTCCAACAACTTGTGCTAAATCAGATAATGTAGTTTCTGGAGTTATTTGTAAATATTTCATCTACTTATGCCTCCAATCTTAATTGCTTAATTACATGAGGCTCACCGAATACTGTCGGAGGACGGATACCTGATGTCAATGTCGAAATATACTTTGTGCTGGTTGCGTAACAAAGGGCGCATGAATGATTGGTGAATTTATTGCTGATATTGTTATCGCCTAAGAGCGCCAAAGTATCATAAATATCTTGATATTCTGAATTGTTATATACTACTTCGCCTAACATGTATGTATAAATCCAGTCCGGAATAGAATAAGATGCAGCATCTTCCTTGCCTTGATGCTCAAGATACTGTGAAATTGTTTGTACAATGTAATCTTTCAACTTATCATATTCGCTTTTAAGACTTACAGTGCTAACAACATCACCCGCTTTGTTGAGCTTATTATACATCAAATCTTGTTCGATAAAAGGATTAGGATAATTATCGTCAAAGAAGTATTCACAGAATGTCCAATCAGCGGTCTTAAATTCACCAGGTTCTATATCATGTTTGCAAACATAGATGCTATTTTGATAAGTAACATAATCACCTGCTGAATAGCTCTTTGTAGAATCAAATTCCGGTGGAGTTTCACCTAGATGTATAAACGCGTCAAACATCTCCTTATCAGAAATGAGGTGATAAGGATAACTAGGCAAGTAACCTAATCTAGAATATTTGATTTTTATAATGTCGTGAATGAATGACATTAGAGTGTTGTTCCTCCGTAGAAGATATGGAATGAACCGGCTTCCCAACCATCAATAGACGGAACTCCGCCGATTACTTTTGTAGGTGCATTCATATATGCTGCGCTTAAAAATTCTGTTACAGAATCAAATGCAGCAGTACCTGAAGAAACATCATCAGTACTTGATTGATATTCACCGGTCTTAAGTGTAAAGTTAGTATCAATTACTATCCACTCGTTGATAGTTCCCGGCTTGTATGCTGTTGTAAATGAACCTGTTACCTTAAGAGGGCTTACTAAGCATCTCTTCGGATAAGATAATTCAGTTCCTTGAGGCAAGTCAAATGTATCTCCAATGATAGCCCTACCCGAAGTTACATTTGTTGCAGTTGAATTATCTGCGACCATTACGCTGCATCCGACGATATCGCCTGTACCGCTAAATGTAATGCTCCTAAGTGCATATGAATAGTGATTATCATTCGGGTTGTCTTCATTCCAGAATGCAATGTCTTGAGATGCTAAAGGAGCGTCAGGTTGTGAAATTTCCATTCCAGTTACTAACAATGCAGGGTCTGTTTCTTCAAACTGATTATACCACAAGGTTATATCAGTAAATCCTGTAGCACCATTAGCTCGGAAATTATTAGTATCACAAGCCCTTATGTAGTTAAATACGCTTGCATCGTAGTAGATGCAACTTCTAACTACATTAATTACAGGAGTACCTGAAATGTTGCTGTCGATTCTAATCTTTTCACAATCAACAATATTGAGAATTGTGTAAGAAGTAGCTTCACCTAATATGTGTAAGTGTACAGCTGTGCCAAATCTAGAATCGATATTACAGATATTAATCTGAGTAGGTTCTTCTGTTTGTTCCTCTGCAGGAAGTGTGATATAGAGATGAATAACATTAGGTAGAGCAGAAATTGTAGGGATTACAGAAAATGCTACTCTGTTGTTTACATATTCATCAAGAACTTCCTGCAATGCTTCAGCGGTAAGGGTTGCAGATGTCTTGTAATCTGAACCTAACTGATAAGCAAGTGCACCATTGCGGAGTAACTCATAATCGATTAATTTTAATCTGCCACTATCGTCAAGAGTTACATATCCACCATCGATTTCTGTAGGGTCTGTATTATAGAAACCGCCTATCTGGTCAACATTTGCAAGAGGGATACCTCCAGTGATAAGGATATACTTTGACCAGGTCTGCTTTGCGGTTCCCGATACTTTATAGTAGAAAGGTACTATTACATTATCCCTTGTGTTATGATAGTCTACTTGGAAGTAATCCTGACCTGTAGTGCCTTTAAACGATGTATAATCAAATAATGTACTTACATTATCTGAAATAAGCATCTCCCAATCGTTAGCGTCCCACTCACCTGAAGTATCTTCCTTGCACTTATACGTTCCTTTATCATGTGCAACATAATCACCTACATGATAAGATTCTGCAGTGTCGTAGAAATCAGCTAAGTGAGCCATTGCTTCCATTTCAGAATCAACTAAAACCGAATCACCTGCCCAGATAACACCGCTAGTATCGCCTAGCCTAACTCCTGTAGGCATTGTTTCAGAATACTGAACTGCCTGTACTGTACCCGGAAGGACTTTATACATTGTAGAAGGAGCACCTTCGGAATCTTCTGTCTGTGCTGTATAATCTTCTCTAACGAAAATGTAATCACCGTTCTCATATCCTGAATCAGGTATTGTAGGCATTACATATTTTTCATCTTTGGAATCTAACCAAAGAATCATGCGTCCTGCAGGAGACTGCTTTAAACTACCAACCTTATCTGAAAGATTTTTGATTACTTGAGTATATTCTGCGTCAACAGTTCCTGACGAACCTGATAAATAATTAGCCTTAGGGAGTTTAATATCTCTAGGAGGGAAATAGATTTCGCTGTTATCAAAACTCTTAGCCTGGTCAATTTGCTGATGAGGAACTACTAAGTGTACAAAACCATCATTTGTTGATACAAATGTAGCTTGCGGAATAGCTTTATTCGGGTCATCTGTCATTTCAACTGCTTCAGGATTAGCGTCCCAAACCATCAAGCTACCAGTAGAATCACACCAAGTGTTCTTTTTAGTGCTTGAACCTTGACCAGAGAATGTGTATAACTTATGCGGATTAAGTGTTTTCTTAGAAATGAAATTGTCATCTAAGACCTCTGCAATGTTATCAATTCTGCCTGAATTCAGATAAGATACTTTATACTTATTCTGAATAATTGCCTCAGGATTTATTGAACCATTTACATAAATGAAATCAGCTAACTTGAGGTCTGCAGTTACTTTTGACCTATCTGTAGGAGAATCGCTAGGTGTTTTGAAATTGTCTTTCAACTCAACAACAAGCTGCACACCGGTATATGTATTGTCTTCATTTTCAACAAGCATTGAACCTGCCATTGTGCTTTCAGTGCTGTAGTATGCTTTGATACCTACAGACAATTCACCAATTAAAGGAGCTTGTGAAAGTTTAGTTAACTGAGCATTTGCTAATGCAAGGTCAATAATCATCGGAGCTAATGTCTGAACATAATGTCCATTGATTACAGCACGACCAGGAGCAATCTGAATGATTGATGTAGATGCAGTTGAACCTGGTTTAATTACTTCTAACCACTTATTCTTGTCAAACGGTTCAGGAGTAACAACAGCTTCAATGCAAACATAAGTAGCGGAGTTGTATGTTACATACTCTCCGATAGAATATGTTTGCGTAGAATCATATTCAGATGCTTCAAGACCAGATAACAGAGATACTGCAAAGTCATCAGGTCCATGTACAAATGAGGGACCAACTTCATACTTAATGTTAGGGTCAGTTGCTACCATCTCTCTTGCACGGAGATTGTATTCTGAAACTAACTGGCCACCATTTGAAGAGTTACTAAGTGGAAATATATTAGTAGAAGCTACTGCGAATGTTGGAAAATGCATCTATAATCCTCCAAATCTATTTATTTCTAATAAAGGTATCAACCTTGCTTTGTTACGCCTAAACCAAGTGCACTCATTGTGTCGATAAGCGATAATCCGCCAGCCTTTGTATTCTGCAATTGCATCATCGCCTCTAATATGATAACAATTTTACCTAACAGTGCGTTTGCTTGCATCTGAGGGTCCATCTCAGCTAACTGCTCTGCAGTGAATTCTGTCATTACATTTGCGAGAGCAAGAAGTGCTTCGGTTTGCTTTGTGCCTTCTGCTCGAGATACTGTACCCCAAGCTTCAGCAGTTGCAACAGAATCTTTGTATTTGCCTACCCTTTCAATATACTCATACCATGCTTGCATACACGTAACATATTTACTACCATCTTCCATAAATGTAGTATGGAAGTTAGTGTTAAGTTTCACTAACTCATTGATTAAAGTTGTATGAGATGTGTCACCAATCTGACTACTGATGAATTCTTGATTAGCTTGTATCTTTGCTAATGCTTCATGTGCTAAGTTAAAGTGAGTATCAAATGTTCCACCAACACCAAATGCTTTAGCGAATTCTGCAATAAACGGATTCCAAACAGCGGTCTGATAAATTCCACTAGCTCCGTTTTCATAATCCCAGAATTTTCTATTTTGATTCCAGAACTTCTCTTCATCTTCTTTTCTTGCTTGTTCTTTAAGTGCACCTTCTTTTCCTTGATTTGCATCAAAGTAAGAACGAGCAGATTCCATTGAAAGCCCTGCAGTAGATAATGCAGAATTTACATCGGAAATTCCGAACTTTTTCGCTGTTTTAACCCAAGCATCAGCAGTCATCGACTTTGCTGCTTCAGGTGCAGAATCTAACCAAGCCTGGACACGACGTACTGTATCTGCATCGGCATTAGCAGAAGCAGTTGCAGCAGATGATGCTCTAACAGCTGTTGCTAATACTTTAGCTTGTGAAGAATTTAATACACTAAGTGCGCTTTTACCTACACCAGTAAATCCTGCATATTTTGAAACAGCTTTAGTTAAGTTAGCTCCTAAGTTCTTAGCTGTTCCGTAATTACCTGAACCACCTAATCTGTCCCAAGCAGCGTTCCAACCGGCACCCGTTGTAAGATTATCACCTTGGCCTACGTAATCGGCAGCTGCTTGCATAAGTCCTACAGGAGTAATATAACCTGCTATCTGACCGAATTTTGTAAAACCAGAAGCAAATCCAGATGTAGAATACTGTACATTGTTTTTGCCTCCCATCATTTCAATGAGAGGTTTAACTAAGTTCAAGTTACCTGCATTTTGCGAAGTGAGGTTCCTAAAAGCAGCTGCATTGCTTCCAACAGCACCCCTTTCAAGAATATCTGCAAGATTTGCTGTTTTACCTGCACTTTCAGCTTGTGTCGCTTCTAACTTACTAACGCCTTGTGCAATCCAACCAATAGGATTTAAGAGATTAATAACATTAGCAACAGCGCCTCTGATACCTTCGAGGAATTGTAAAGCCGCACCCTGGAGGCTTACTGCGTACTCATTTTCTTTGAGTTCATTAGCAATCTGCTCATCCCACATGTGCTGCTGAATAGCACGACCTGCTTCACTATCAATTACATAAGCAAGACCTTGTTCAGTAATGATATTGTTGATTTCTTGAAGTTTAAGCTGTTCTGCAGTTGTTGTAGCTTCACCACTCTGAAGCAATGCCATATTCTCTGCAAGTGAAAGGTTGTTTACTGACATCTCTTGAATAGCATTTGCAAGAGTATTAAAATCAACCCTTGCGAAAGCTTTCATATCTACGCCAAATACAGAAGAAAGTCCTTCCGCAACTTCCATATAGTTGTCAGGACTCATATTCTGCAAGTTAGCGAGATTAGAGAAGAGAGATACAAATATACCCTTCGGGTCTTTTGCTAATGCTTGTAAGAATGCTGTATTACCTGCGTTAACACCTGCAAGAGAACGTAAAGCAACTATTGTATCGCTGTTACCGCCAATAGCAGCATTAACTACATTTTGTACAAGCCCATTAGCTAAATCAGGGGCAATTTCTCCAACTACTGCAGATACCGCTGTAAGTGTGCCTGAAATGTCTGCAGCATTATTAGTTTTAGCGCTTTGTGCAATCTCTACTGCATTTGCAAATAACGAAGAAGCATCTTTAAGTCCTGTTGTAAAACCACCAGTTAATGTTCTGCTAGAATACAACAAGTTACTTGCGAACAACTCTAACTGAGAATTAGCGTATGCAAGGGCTTCCTCTTGGCTACCGCCTTGAGCAATAATCTGTGCAGCTAATTCTGAATATGTAGAAGCATACTGAACGAAGTTTTCAGTAGGAATTAATGCAGATAACTTAGTAGCTTGATATGCGAACTCTTCTGCTACCTTACCACTTAATCCGCTTTCTAATACAGAACTCAGATTATTGATAACAGAAGTAGCGGCAATAGAGGAACCATAACCTTCTTGGTTTAACCTTTCAGCTACGCCTGAATAATACGCATAAGTATTTTCTTTTGTATAGCCTTGTGTTAAACTAACCTTAGCAAGATTTGCATCCCAAGTATTTTGCCAATCTTCAGCGGCCTTCTTAAGGATTTCAAAAGGCTCACGAGCAAGATACTCGAGGTCTTTCTGCATTCTTTCCTGTGCATTCTTAAGACGCTGTTTTCTAGTATCTTCCTCACGAGTAAATGCTTTACCAAAAGCAGATATCTTAGCAGCAATTCCGGATATAAGCGGGCTTACTGCTTTAAGGACTACTATAAGTACGAGGAGTAACGGAACTGCTTTACTGAGAGCAGATATAGCACCACTAAGTGCACTACCTGCACCACTCATGGAACCTGCAGCTGCTGTAGCTCCTGCTTTACCTGCAGCACCTGCTGCACTGCTTGCACCGGCATTAGACATTGCAGAAGACGCAGCACTTGCACCTTCTCCAGCTTTGCCTATGAACTTGCCCCAGACCTTATTGAGAGCATCTCTAGCTGCTTTTTGGTCAGCATTTTTAGGGTCAAACATTCCGTTAATTAACTTAGTTCCAGCTTTTTGAATCTTATCAGTTAAAGCTTTACCTAATTTAGAATTAGCGAACTGTTTGCCTAATTCCTTTCCCATTTCGTGAGAAAGGTCTTTCAACTCAAAACCAAATTCCTTAGAGAATTCAGATAAAGCACCATTTACGGATTTTTTGAAATCTCCACCTGCAAATACGTCTTTAAATCCGTCTTTGAGTCCGGTCTCGAAATCATCGAAGGCGTTACCGGTTCGTCTGTAGTCTTGGGAGGCTCTTGCTCTCGCATTTGGGCCATACGCCATCTCATTTTGTCTATCGCGAAAGGTAGACTGAGAGACGTTTTTAGGATTGAGTTGCCTTTCAGCTTTGAGGGCATCTTGGACACCTTGCGCAACAGCGTTACGCATATCGGTATATGATGTTTTACCGAGTACATCCGCTAATGCATCTCTATTGCTAGAATATTGCTGTTGATTGTTCTGTCCGTTTGTGTTGTCTGCCATGGCTACTTACTTCGTCTTGCTGCAGCTTTATCAAGCTCCTGTTGTCTTTCTTTTAGCTCTTTTTCAAAAGCAGCTACGTACTTTTCTCTTACAAATATAGGTTGTTGCATAACCCATTCTGCACTTACTGCGCCTTCTGAAGCTCTTGATATGAATAATGTTTCATCGATAATGCGTTCATATCTATCTTGACGCATATCGTGAAATGTTTTTAGTTCTCCATTAACTTTTACTAGCTCCCGTAGCGGGTCCACTTGACTTCTCGGTACGTCTATCATCCTTCCAGGCCCTGAGATTTCCCAAGGTCGGGCGAAAGAACCTATCGTCAACCAACGCGATAAATGCTGCTTCTCCGCTTCCGCATTTAGGGCAAACTGCTGAACCTCCTGCTCTGAGACCGTAATCTGTAAGGTCCTTAACTACTGATTTAAGGATTTTGAAATCTGCATCACATAAGTTATTCTGCAACTTAAACTTAGTATCTGCAGGTGTAAGACCTGTTTCTCCCTTAATGGACTTAACCATATAGCACATTCTTGCTAAATCGGTATTTCTTTCACCACTAGGTAATACAAATAACTTATCGCTATCTGCATTGATAATCTCTTGAATTGTAGGGAGCTTTAAAACGATATCGCCATCAAAGTTGATAAATTCTTCTTTAGATACTTTGATGTTATTAGTAAAATTCGGAGGAAGTGTTTTTACTTCTACCGAACGTAAATTTACTTGATATTCACCTCTTGAAACTGCTCCGCACTTAGAACAGAAGATTGCATTTGTGGTGTGATAAGGGCCGTAGTTTAAAATTCTAAGAGCTCTACAAATCCACTGAAAATCGATTTCAAGAAGTTGTCTGAAAGGAATCTGTTCCTCAATTGCTTTAGGAAAAATAACATCGAGCATTGTAGCTTGAAAATCTTCACTACCTACATAATCTAATTCAGACGCTGTAGGAATGCTCTTCAATGTGAGGACGTCGGGGATACCTGTATCCGCATACAGTCCTTTGCCTAAAAGTTCAATCTTTTCTGAAATAGCCATTTGTAATCCTCCAAAAGTTTTTGATGATTGGTATTTCGTTGTATTAAATTATCCTAGCGCCTACCATAAAAGTCTTAATGGTAAGTACTCCTTACTTATCTATAAAAGGTTATACACACAGAAACGGAAGGCTACTTCTAACCTTCCGCTCCTGCATGTCTGTATGGCAATCTGACAAAGTTAACTATTTTCTAAATCGGCAAGTTGTGCCTTTGCTTCGTTGTCATTTCTCCAATCTGCGTAGCTACCTACATAGTAGAAACCGTCTGCTACTTCACAAGCCTGATTATCATGACACATGCCCTCTAAGGCACCAAGAATTGTATACATGTCAAAATCTTGTTCTTCAGATTCTTGTCCGAAATGAAGTGTATATGTATCAGAGAATCTATCAGGATAAGTGCTTTTGAGTAATTCTGCAACACTAGCTAAACTGAAAGGCTTTTCTTCATCTGCAATTCGCTTTGAGATAATCCAGCCAGTACATAATTCCTGAATAGCATCTCCGCAAAGTTCTTTCTCATCCTTGCCGAAGTACCACTGACGTGCATCGGATAACTTTGATGCTTTGACATAATTTGAAGGATATTTTGTATAAGTTCTTTTCATTGTGATTATCTCCTATATTAGAAATAATTACATTAATTAAAGGTTAAGGATTAGAAATGATATGCCTTTATCTCGCATAAGGATACTCGCCAAATAAGTTCACTATCTACCAAAGTATCATAAAGCGCCTTTGCGTGTTCTTCAGTGTCGAAATAGCAGTTATGTGCCTGCATCAAATCTCCGTCAACATAAAATGTAACTAAGAATCTAGGTTCCATATTAATTTACCTCAACAAATATTCAATTTAGAATCATCATAGTCATCTGGTTCTTTGATAACTACTACAGGAGTTCTAGCATGGCATGAAAAGTAATGTTTATTAAATAAACCAAAACAATTAGGTGCTTGTTTATGCGGAAGCCTTTTAGGGTCTGCATCTGCAAACTTTACAAAAATCCAATCTTCTCTTTCAGGGTGATGAAACACTGTACCTATTGGAATTTGATTGAAGTTTATTGTTTCCATATTTTACATCCTTTACTGTCAAGTTGACTTGAAAAAGGGTTACCATTACTTCTGCAGTATAAATAGTCCATCAGAAGTTCTTTTGCTTTTGCCCTTTGTTCTTCGGTTACTTCTTCATAAGGTACTTCAAACATCTTTGAAGCTTTATCGGTATAGAAATCTCTGTCAGGCTGTGTCATATTAATCTACCTCTTGCACTTTAGTTAGTGCAGAATTTATAGCGGAAACAACATCATCAGTGTAACCATTTTCAGGCAATAATTCAGCACCTAGAAGATACTCTAAAGCACCACTAATGGCATCAATTTCACCTCTACTAAATGCTAATACAATAGTATCTTTTGCTAATTCGCAGTTCTTACAAGCATCGTGATTTTCGCAGTAAGAATCGCACTTATATTTATGAATGTAATTTTTGCAATTGTATTCCATATTAATTTACCTCACAATTCAAATATCAAATCCCTGTTTATTCAACTCTACTTTAAGAGCAGTTAACGCTAAATTAAACCCGTTGGCTTGCATCCATTTACCAAAACCCATAACATCCGGGGTGTCCATATATTGAAGGAATTTTTCATGACCAAAAAATTCGTCGGGATTGGTGCTTGTTTCAATATCTGATAGAACTCTTTTTAATGTTTTCATATCAATAGTTTCCATATCAATCTACCTCGAATAATACTGCGTAACCCTTATTGTTCAAAATCTCTGATATTTTTACCATAGCAAAAAACAAATCTATCCTATGAACCATATTTGTAACAAGTCCTTCTGCTCTATTATCTTCCGAGCGGATAAAATAACTATCCGTAACTTCGCTGTATCTGATTGTGAATACAATAGGTCTTTCTTCTCTATTCATATTAAGTTGCCTCCGTGTTTGAATTATCTGATTTCTTCTTATCTTCTAAGAATAAAATATGAGCTCTTTCCTGAATATTTTCCGGACCCACAATCTTCATCCCAAAACCGGTATCTCCCTCAAGCGGATATGAAGGTGAAATATAAACATTATCTTCTTTACCTACCGGGAGTGTTCCATCGAGCAACTCATCAAGCCACAAATAGGCTGCACCATATGCTTCTTTATGATTATCGTACACTCCAATGCACATCTGAAAATCATCATCACTTTCTACGATTACTACATATTTCATACAGCACCTCCGAGGTCTACCTCCTCAACTTCAATTACTTCACCATCATGGTACTCTTTAAACTGCTTGATAGCATCTTCCTTAGAATCTGTGCAGTAAGATGCAAGACCTTTCCGGTCATTGTATGTATAATGAATTATGTATTGTTTCATATCTAGCCTCCGTCACATGTCCTTTATGTTATCTACTACTAGCTTTTCAGCACAAACAGGACATATATGTACTTTCTTTTCTATGTAGAAATCATTATCGTTGGGATGTAACTTTATTGTGTAATAGATACTGCCGTTAAAAATTTGTTTTTGACAGTTATCACAGATTAATGCACGCATATCATCCTCCTTACTTAGTGACTTCATTTACAATAACAATTCCGCCACCAGGATAAATTACATGTCGAATGCCCTGCTCATCATCGAATACAATTCTCTGTCCTGACTGCTCAGAAGAGAAATCAATATCAAACTTACCTTCATAATGAGCAATTACATCACCTTGCATATCATAAATAGTAAGTTCTCTTTGCAGACCATCACCGAACTCACTTCGCTGAGTTTTCAAGGCTCTCTGGCCAGAGGCTGTATTATTGTAATACCAAACCAAGCCTACCCAAATTCCACATAGGATAATTACCGAAACGACAATGCCAATAATGCATATACTTACATGTTCGTGTGCTTCATGCAGATAAGATGCAATGAGACCGATAGCAATCAGCGGTAATAGAGAAACAACGATACCTATAATGATGCCACTAACTGTCATAAGTTTAATCCTCCTCCATGAAATTCTGAAGTGTAGGCAAACTGACTGCGAGGTCAAGTGCCTCCTCCAGTGAAATTGTATCCTGCTTGATAGCGAGCTTCAAACAACCTGCCTTAGTTGAATCGTCTGTGTTCTTATCTGTGAGAATTAGTATAAGCTTTGCGAGCTTTACTATCTTCTTATCTGTATCCATATGCGGCCTCCTTATCTAATATCTACTCTGCGGTAGGAACTAACCTTCTGAAAATCTGCTACTTTATCGCCTAAGAACGCCTTGAGCTTGTCGTTATCAAAAGGGTACTTAGTGATGAGGATACAAGATACCTTATAGTCATCGCCATAAACGATATAGGTCTGCTGGTCCTTACCACCACGTTCGCCTTTAGCTTCTGCGTATGCTGTGATTTCAGCATCAATCGCTTCTAACTTAGCTTCGAGCTTCTTCTTAAGAGATGACATCTTTCTCTTCTTCGCTACGAGTACATCAAGCTCTGCTTTGTTCTTGCACATAATGATTTCCTCCTTGTGGAATGTTGATATGAATTGATATGTTATATAACGATTCTGAATTAAAGATAACTGGTCAAGCTATCTTGAGCTTGACCAGGTCCTTCTTCTCTACGATAGTATCTGAGAGAGCCTTCTTACCTTCTACGATGTCATGTACATCTTCATCGTATGTGTTGTAAGACATGATGGTGTGGATAGTAACTGCGGACTTTGTGCCGATTCTGTGTGCTCTATCGCAAGCCTGTTCCTTTGTTGCGTTGGTCCAAGGCTCATCTAAGAAGACTACTTCGGTTGCTGCTGTAAGTGTAAGACCTGTACCCATTGCACCTACTGTACCGAAGATAACCTTGACTGTATCGTCTGTCTGGAACTTGTTGACGATTGCCTGACGGTCTGCATCTTTTGTCTCGCCTGTGATGACGACGGGATTATACTTCTTCAGTCTCTCAACTGCAGGCTTGATGCCTTCTACCCAGTTGCTATAGACGATAACCTTAGTGCCTGAGTAGACTGCTTCTTCAACTATCTGCTCGAGACGGTCAAGCTTCGGATTCTTCTTAATGAAGTTGAAGGGGCCGATGCCGCCGGATACCTGACGAAGTCTCATCTTGATTGCGAGGAGGCAATCTGAAGAAACCTTATCGGAAAGCTCAGGGTCTGCGATTGCGTTATCGATAACCTGATTGTAGAGCTTCTTCTGTTCCTCTGTGAGTTCTACGTACTCGTTGGTGTAAATCTTCTCGGGAAGGTCAAGAACTTCACCCTTTGTTCTACGGAGCATGATTGCGCCAAGCTGGGAACGAAGCTGGTCTATGTTCTTGTAGCCTACTACGCTACCCCACTGGTCCATGTAGCAGAAATGGTCTCTGAATGACCAGTAGCTGTAAGGCTGATAACCTAACCACTTGAGAATTGCGAAGAGGTCGAGAGGGCTGTTCATGAGAGGTGTACCTGTCATCGCGATTCTGTAGGTCGGCTGAAGCTGAAGCATGCCCTCGCCCTGCTGTGTGTTGAGATTCTTGCAACGGTGAATCTCGTCTACTGCGACCATGTTGATTAAACCTGCTTCGCAAAGCTCCTTGAGCTTGAGGGATATCTCAGGATTTCTGAGGGACTCTATGTTAGTAATGATGAAGTAAGAAGAATCGATGGTAGCATCGTGACCTAACTTGTTAAGGTCTGCAAGCTTCTCTGCGTTGCCTGCTACGTTGAGCTTGCCGGAACGCTTCATTGTGTACTGGCCGAGGATGTAACCCTTCTCGTCAGAATGCTTGCCGATTTCTTCGAGCCAATTCCACTTGAGAGAATTAACGCCGCATACGATAAGGCAGTGCTTGAAACCCATCGCCTTCTTGCGGATTACTGCTAAGTCGATAATCTGCTTGGTCTTACCTAAGCCCTGGTCATCAGCGAGAAGCCATCTGCTATGCTCTAAACCGTACTGGATACCTTCTACCTGATGATTCATCGGGTTGGTCTTGTAAGCGAAAGAAGCAGAAGAAACTTCTACCTTCTTAGGGAGAAGCTCCTCACCGGAGATATTAAACTGGAAGCCAGGAAGTGCGGACTTGAGTTCGTCAAGCTCCCTGTACTCAATTTCCCAAGACTTGTTATCTGGATTCCAGAACCTAGCTCTGAGAGCCTTAACTGCAGCAACTGCGTCCTTGTTGTAATCGAAAGTGATGAAGACTGAATAATCGTCTGTGCATCTGACAGGCTTGCCGATACGAGCATTGATTGTAGGCTCAGGCTTAATCTTCTGTACAGCGCCTTCAACCTTCTCAGGCTCCTCGGTTTCGAGCATCGGAAGGTCGTCAAGAGATACTTCGTACTCTTCGTCATCGAGAATGGACGTGATTGCTGACTTTGCTATCCAGCCTTCCCAGACTGTGTTGACGAGCTTCTCGCGATAAGCAGCAATTGCTTCGTTGAGCTCTTCTTCTGAATCGAAGGGGTTGACGTATTCGTGACCACCGCAGATGGGACCTAAGCCGAAGTACTGAGAAATCTTGTTGGTGATAGGCCTACCGCAATGCATGCATCTAAGTGTGATACGCTGCTTGATATCGCCGTGCAGCTTCATCTTGACCATGCCTCTTGTCTCGGCAAGCTTGCCCTCTGTGTACATGATAATCAACGGCATCGGAATGTCGTTGTTCCTTGACTTCATGAAATCGAAACCGTCGGAAGACTTCTGTGTCATCCAGGACTTAACTTCTATCTGAAACTCTTTCATATGCTACCTCCTAGTGGACTCTTGATGTGTGGTAGAATTGCCATAATGATATTATAATTATAAGATAGGTTAGTAGAAATTAAAAGAGAATCTTTTAAAAATTCTCTGATTATTTGAAAATTAATAAATAATTAATAAATTATCATTTATTATTATAACGATTTAAACATAAATAAACCTACCACTGCTAACCCTTCAGTGGTAGGCTTTGTCTGTGAGCCGTAGGAGGTTGCTTCACATAACAGTAACAGAACCTTTGAAACTGTGATGTATATAACGATTTTTACTTTCCTAAAAATCTACTCCAATCACAGCCTGATTTTATGAAATTATCTACATCATCAAAATAAGCAAATGTAGAAAATCCATTAGGGATACTTCTATCAGGAATACTAAAAGATAATCCCGATTTTGATTCGCAATCTACTTCGACTGTTACATCGTATCCTTTATACTTAAATGTGTTGCGTTCCTTGTCCGTCATCTTTATTTATATTTCCATCGTCTTGATTTGCAATTACAAAGTTTAACCAATATTCGAGTTCTTCTTCTGTCATACTGTTTATCTCCCATCTTGATAACTTAATAAAAATAAAGGGCAAGTAACTTTCGCTACTTGCCCTGTTGTGATTAAGTTATGATTAGGTTGCAGTAAGAGCAGCAGACTGAGGAAGTGCGATAAGGTCGATGGTGATATCTTCGATAACGCCTGCGGTCCTGATAACAATCTTACCGATGACGGAGTTAGCATTGACGGAATCAAGTCCGTTGATGTCAGCTGCCATCGTGACATAGTAACCAGGGTCGTCAAGGTCTGTTCTACCAGGTACGTCTGCACCCTTAACAAGTGCACCGAGGTTAGACATTGAGTCAAGAATCGGTGTAACACCTGCGTAGAATCTATCATAAGCATTTGCGTTGCTATACTGATATGTGATTCCGATACCTACTCTATAAACTACATCCTGAATTGCGTTGAAGATATATCTTGTAGAGAGGTTTGCAAGAGCCTGATATGTTGCAGGAGGTACTTCAAATAATGTTGAGTTGCCCCAGATACCTGCACCTACTTCAGGGAGGTTTGTAATGACGTTAAGTCTGCAACCTTCTCTTGACTGCCACTTGTCTAAGAGGTCTTCAGGAATTGTGTAATCAAGCTTGCCGAGGTTGAAATTGGTCTTTCTAATTGTAGGAAGTGCCCACTCATACTGATTAGCCTGATTGAGAATCATTGACCTTGTAATCATAAGTGCAAGGAACGAAGGCGTAGCAGGTGCCGGTCTAGATGTTCCAACGTATGTATACTGACCCCAAGGAGCAAAGAGTGCAGAAGACGATGTGAAGAGACCTGTCTGACTTGCTAAATCATCCGAAGGTGTATATCTGCAAAGCTTCTGTACGTAACCTTCCTTTGTAGAATCTGAAGAATCAATCCAAACACCATCACGAGCTAAGCTCTTCGGAATGTCGAGAAGTGCTGTTGCGCATCTGCTGTTGTAAGCAACGTCCATCAGCTTAATGTGCATAGGTGAAAGATTGCCGAAACGCTGCTTAGGTTCTGTATCACCGAACTCGTAGAAGTTCTGGTCGTCCCAAGGAGAAATAACTCTGTTAGGATTATAAGTAAGCTTGTCCTTGAGCAGGTCTAATACCTTTGTAGCATAGCTGAATGTCCACTCTCTGAATCTAAGGGCATAAGCTACGTTCTTGTCCTTAAGGTTAGTCTTAAGGTAGTTGAATGCTGTAATATAATCGATGTTAGCTAAAGCAGTATCTAACAATGCGTATCTAATCTTAGCATAATCCTGAGCTGCAGTAACGATATCAGCAATTTCATCTTCATCGTTCTGAGCTGCTGTATCTGAACCGCCTCCAAGCTGAATTGTAGGAACAACCGATGTTTCTGTGCCAACAAGTGTACTTTCCTCGTTAAGTCCCTTGAAGTTTGTGAATACGATGTAGTTAGACTCAACCTCACTTATATGAAGGATGTTATCTGTAGCATTATCTACATCAAATACAAATGTGAGATTCTCAAGAGATGTTCTTACCTTAGAAGCATCTACTGCATAAACAATAGCGTTCCAATATGTAGTACCTGCAGACTCAATCTTCTTAAGTGTTACTACAAGATTGTTACCGAATGTACCGGGATACTTTGCCTGGATATCAAGAGTATCTCCGCCGATGTTTACCTTTTCGTAATAGGTGTCTGCTACAAATGTAGGAGCAACTGTCTCTGTACCATCTTTTACATAATATTTAGTATAATTGGTTGCCCAATCGTCAGGCGCTTCACTCAGGAGCACATATTCATTATCTTCAAGTTCGTAATAGGTATCTACTGCAAATGTAGGAGCAGTTTCTCCTGTAACATGTACATACTTATCCTGAACTACACCCTGTACTGCTACATAATCATCGCCGCTCTTTGTATAGTAACTTGCGTAATTATCTGCCCAATCATCAGGCGCAGAAGTTAATAAGTTGTACTCAAAAGAATCAGCTTCTGTAAACTGACCTAAAGCAGTTGCACCAGGGCAGAGTCTGCAAACAAGTACATCATATCCATTTGAAATGAGCGAAAGAGCTACCTGATAGGAATAATCCTTTGCTCTTCTGTAGTTGGAAGCAGGTCCTCTGAATGTTGCTACAAAAGACTGCAAACCGGTCTGTGTTGAGTTGAACCTTGTCCATACAGTGTCTTCGAGTTCCAGCTTCAGTTTTTCCTCGTCGGTATAATCACCAGGAATATTACTCGGGTCTTCAAATGCGGGGCCCCAGCAAGCGGTGATAGGCAAGGCTACTGTGCAGTAGCTGGAATTGGTAACATTAATCGAATAGTTGTTGGAGATAGGATTAACTGTTATCTTTGCCATGTGTCTTCCTCCTAAAATTATTGCTGTTTTGGTTTTCTATTATATTGTCTTTTCTGCGGTTTCTCTTGTGCATTTGATTCTGTTGCCTTAGGCTTCTCTTCCTTAGGTAAAGTAATTGTTGCTTTAGGAGCAGACGCAGCAGGAACTTCTTTTACTCTAATCATCTTAACATGATTAATGTAACCAGGAACTTCCTTAATATCATTCGGGTTGAATGTTACACCGTAGAAAATCAATGGTTGAGTTGAAACATTTTTATATTTAAGCATAAAAAGTACCTCTATTTTAAATAAGGTTAAAGATTGTACTTACTCTGGATATGTTTCTTGAGTAAGCTCTTCTGTTGTCATATACTGAATAGGTTTAACTATAGAGAAGTAAATTTTCTTTAACCTATATGTATAACGCAATGCTCTAGTTACCTGAGTTTCAGAGAAATTATCTTCACTGCCCTCTCTATCGCGGCATGATAACCAATTAAATGTGTAGAATTTATCTGTTTGAGATTCTACTTTTATCCAGCCAGTGCCATCTACACCTTTTGCGTTAGAATAATCACTCCATCTGTCGTAAGATTCTTCTCTGTGAATCTTTACTTTAATCCAAGTGTCTTTGCCAATTATTCTAGTAACATCGTAGTTATCAATTTTTTCATCCCAAGAACGTGTATCCATGTAACCAGGATTAGGTGTAGTCATGTAATCTTCTTCTTTAGGTACTTCATTGTTAACTTTGCGAAGCAATGTATCCCAGTCGATAACCTCTATCTTACTGAATAACTCATAAGTAGCTTTCATAACCTCAAAGTCATCAGCTTCAAGTAATTCAGTTCTAATCTGAGGTTCCTTGCGAAGACTCAATGTCTCTGTATTATAATCGAAATATAAATAGATATAGTAAGTCCAATAAAATCCTCTAAAATCATTACTATAGCTCTTAGCGTTACGATACCTTGTAGGGTTATCTGCTTTTGGAGAACGATAACTCATATAGATAAAATAAGTGTTTCCACGACTAGTATATGAATCATGCTTTACTTCAAATACTGCACCTGGAAGTTTTGCTAAATCGTATGCAACAAGTGATTTAAGCTCTTCAGCTACTTTGTTGATATAATTATCGGAATCTTCCTTGAATTTTGCCTTTTCAGATTCCCAGGCAGTTTTCTGCTCATTGTACTTCCGTACATAAGCATCTTTTTCACGAAGTAATCTTGTTCTTTCAGAAGCTCTAATAATCATATCAAATACCCTCGTAATCAAAGATTTGAGTGATATCGTCATCAGAATAACCTAAATCGGAAAGTCGACGATATATGTATGCTTTAGCATCATCCTTGTTCGGAAATAGTGCAATAGCTTCATCTTTTATAGAGTCAATTTTCTCTAATTCATCAGGATTGAAACTACAAGTAATGTCAGTGGCACTTGTAATTTCCTCATCAGACTTGAATTGGCTCATCCTTAATTTAAGTGCTGCTAAGAAATCAGATACATTATCATATATCATATTATTCTACCTCGTATTCTTTACCTTCAGTAGTCTTTATCTTTACATAACCTTTGTTCTTCTTTATCAACTGAGGGCACTTCTTTTCATCGCAGATAAGTGTGCCTATGTTATAGAACTCATAAGGTTCATCATCTTTTTCCCACTTGATGGTAATATTAGGACAATCATCAAATACAGATTCACCTAATGTTGTTTTAGGATAGATAGTTACTGTACCTGCATAATCATTATCAGCAAATGAGTAGTTACCTAAATGAGCTCCGTTAGGATTAATGTCGATTGATTTTAAGAACTTGCAATTTCTAAATGCGTTACTACCAATTTGAACTGCGCTTCTTAAATCAATAGTTTCTAACTTAGAACCAGAGAAAGCACCGGCACCAATAACTGTTGCATTGTTTAAATCAAAATTAGTGAAGAATGTTCCTTGGAATGCGTGTTTAGGAATCTTAGTAACGCCACCAGGAATCTTAATAGCTTTACCATCTTCACCTACACCGGCACCGTTAAATATCTTTACGCCGATACGAGTTACGCTATCAGGTAACTGTTCCTCTAATGAAGCGCAATCTTCAAAACATCCTTCAAGTACATTCTTGAGATTTGAACTGTGCTTGATGTGCTTAAGGTTTTCGCAACTAGCGAATGCATATTCTGAATAAGTAACGACGCTATCAGGAATTTCAATAGACTCTAAAGAAGTGCAGTTCCAAAAAGCCCTTCTAGGAATTGATGTGATTGTATTAGGAAGCTTGACAGATTTCAAATTAATGCAGTTATAGAATATCTCATTGCGCAATTTTGTAAGGCTGTCAGGAAGTACAATCTTTTCAACAGATTGAGGGAATTTTGCTTCAGGCAAAGCAGTCATTTCATCAGGAACTATAATTTCTGTAGCATCATCTGCAAAGCCCAAAACAGTCGATGCTCTATACTGAATTCCGTTTTCAGTCTTAAGCTCAAAGAACTTAGAAATAGCAGGATGTTCTTCGCAGAACTTATAAAAAGCATCCATGCCCTGAGAGTCATCATGTATGTCGTACCAAGAGTTACTCTCAAAATGTAATTGATACTTCTCGTTATAATCAGAAGTATTGATAAAGACATAGAGAGGGCCCTTGCGGGTGTAACTATTATAGTAATAAGGGTCACCTTCGTATGCTGTGCACCAAGTGGCCTTTGTTCCACCTACACGAGCAAGTGAAACAGAACCAGGATAAGTAAGAGGAGTCCAAACTTCCCAAGGGCCGTCCTCAACTAAGAATTTTTTATCAACGTCACTTGCATGATGTGCTTGTTTCTTAAGCAGCTTAGCTTTTTCTTTTTCAGTAAGTTCTCTGTTACCTACTGCTTCAGTATCTGTTAAGAACTCATCTACTGTTTTATATTGGTTAAGGTCATTCTTAGGATATATCTTGTAATTCTGCAAGAAATAACCTAATGCATCTTTTACATTAGTATACTGTTCCTTAGTAAGATTGCCTTTCTTAATTTGTCGAAATAACCAAGGACAATATTTACCTCCCTTGCCTGCTTCAAAATTAGCAGAAGGGTCTAATTCAACAACTTCCTGAAATTCAGAATCTTCTAAATCCGGAGCATCTTGCTCTTTGAGTTGTTGCAGTGTCTTTGCGGCTCTGATGTAAAATTTCATTATCTGTCACCTTCACTTAGTGTTGTTTGAATATGCCTAATCATCATCTCTGTATCAATAGGATAGTTAAGCGTAGTATTTACCGCTTTTACTAAGTTATCGGATACATGGATTTTATACAATGATAAAAGGTTAGCGCGATTAAATCGCTCAACAAATAGAATTACAACCCTATCTATCAACCGGTCTTTATTCTTATAGTCCTTAGATAGAATGGATTGTAAATCTAAAATTACTGAATCAAACTCGTCTAGAGTTTTATGTGAAAAATAAGTTAATGGCCAAGCGCTAACAGATGCCATATTTCCTCTTAAACCATATTGTTGTCAACACAATAGTCCCAAATATCGGTTACCTCATCATTTGAAAGCTGATAACCTTTATAGTCGAAATATGCTTTGATTTCATTGATAGAATATCCGTCCTTCGGATTGTTGTTGAAATATTCAACAAGTACAGGAGCTAAATCATACAAATTGTCTGCTTCGTCCTCTTCAGGAAGTTCATAAGACGTTGCTATGAATTCATACAGGTCTTCCTTCTTATCATATCCAAGAGCCTTACTAAGAGCTTCAATAAATCCTTCAGGGCCAAGGAACTCAATCAACCTAGCTTCTAAATCATCGATGTACTGATGACGAGGATTTTCATATACATTATCCATAACAACAATTCTCCTTTATATATAAATATGATTCATTATTAATACAAGGTTATGATATCTGGTATTCTTCTGCACTGTTCATGCAAATGTCAACGAATGTTTCCAAATCTTCACCTATTGTATGTTCGCTAGGGTTGAAGTCTGCTATGTAGAGCTTATCAAATGCATTCCTTTGGCCAAAAGCAAACATTACTGAATCAATTAATTCCTGTTCTGATGTATAATAACGAATGCCTTTAAGGTCACTCCAAGCATTTTCTATCCAACACCACTTATCGTCGTCTTTGTAATATACAAATGAATGCGTTTCTTGCCCTTGTCCAAACTTATCTACAGCAATTATGAATTTTGCTTTAACATCATAGCCTTGCTCTGACAATTCTATGAACTCCATTAGGGATTGGTCATGACAAGAACCCTGCACGTCGAGCAAGACCGCTATAGGTGGCATTAATTGACTGAATTCTACATATTCTACATCTTTTAAGAATTCCATCAGTTGCTCAGGTGATTTAAACATACAATTACTCATTTCTGTTTTCAAAATCAGGCAGGTCGCCTGTATAATCTAAGATTTCTTTTCTACTTGGTATCGTCTGAATTTCCCAATATGGAATGTCCCACTTATCTATTTTCTTGATATTGAGTGACTTTACTTTTAACTTAGATATAGCTTCGCCTTTATGTAGCATTTGGTTCATAGTATTCAAAGGCATTTCAGGATTAATAAACTCCGCAATATCTTGTATGTTAAATATAAATGCCCGCTTGTAGGTAACATAAAGCACAATTACAAGACCATAACTGCCTTTAATTTGAGATTTAAGTAAAAGTCCATCGCGTTGTGTATCCGACAGATTGTTAAACTCAAATCTATCTTCATAAGTGGCTTTGCTTTCTATGTGATAAAAATAAGGAAATCTGTAGCAATCAAAATCGCATATGTTTCTAGAAACAATAAAGCGGCCGGACATCTGGTCATAGATTCGAGTAAAATCGTATCCTAACTCAGGATTATCCAGCCAAGTACGTATTCGTTGTTCTGCTACTTTTCCGTGTTCTGTATCTGCCATTATTATAGTAATCCGCTATAATTAGTCATCTCATGAAACTCTTCATCTGAAAGATTCATACTTCTTGCCCATTTAGGTTTTCTTCCAGATTTAATATAATCAATATAATCAATATAATCTAACATTGATTCATAGTCGCAATCACCGCTAGCAGTCCATGAATTATGACGATTGAAATCTTCCTTTACTTCAGGAGACAAAGATTGATACCATTTTTCAAATTCAGGCTGCTTGCTTAATCCCCATTGATACTTGGCTTCATATTCATCTACACAAGCTATAGCTTCTTCTAAAGTATCAAAGTCTTCTCCACAGCACCACTGGTTGTCTCGGTCAAGGTAAAGTGCATCATAACGAGCACCCCAGGAAAAATTAACTTTCTCCACTTTACCCCTACCGCTAGCCGTAGTATAAACAATTTCATCTCTACTAGCTTTTACATAAACTTTCATAATTTATCTCCTCTGAATTAATGCGTAACAAACAGATATGTTTCTACCAGCATCTTCCTGATAAGTTAATTCCAAATATTGATTCGGCTTATAATCATCTATAAACACAGGAACTCTCCATCCGTCAACGGGTCGCTTATTTTGCGCTTTCGCCTCGTTATATTTTTCTTTAAGCCAATCCGAACATTCGTCATAAGAACCCTGAAATTCGATATCCGAATTCCTTACGGGTTTCTTAGCAAGAAGATATCCCATTGAAGGGACTTTCACTATTGCATAAGCTCGTAAGGCAGACGCTCTGATATACCTCTTCATATTACCTTGTCTCCTATAATAAATTCTTACTGCGTAATCAAAGGTCACATTCGAATTCTCTGTTATCCATCGCAATAATCTTTGTTGTGTTGCCTTAAACTGGTTTTACTAATGTACGAACGTGGAGTCGCTGGATATTATATCCTCCGGCAAGTATTGATTCTACTCTTGCTTTACCGTCATCTCCAACAACATAACCATTGAGAACAGCACCCATATTACCTTGAGTTACATGTAAACCTGACCAATCTCTTACAGGTCCTGTTATTTTTGTTACACGCTTAAGTAAATCGAGAATTAAGTGTTCACCGTCTCTCTGGTTCTGTGCATGAATTTGTTCATCAGTCATATCCCACAAACTTCTTGCGTAATTAAGCGAACCAAACATTGCTTCAAAAGGTTCGATAATATATTCGGATTTAAATTTCTTTTCGCGAGTCAGTCCCCAACCACTCTTAGGAAGGTCAGGATATAATTCTTCTAACTTAGCTTGTTCTACTTCCCATCTATTCCAACTATTAGCACCTTCATAAAGAATTTCATCAGCCCTTTGCTTAAGTTCTCTATAATAAGGTTTAGATTCATCGCGTATACGCTTATCATGTGCGTCCCATCTTGCAATGATATCATTCATGAATTCTTTAAGGCATTCTGGAATTCTATCTATCTCATCATTAGTAGACTTAATCTTATCTAACTTAGCATTGTAATTATCAATGACTTGCTTAATTTCTTTGATGCCTTGGTTAGACGTATAGATAGATGCTGCATCGTCATCAATGCTGTAAAGCGCTTTACCATACTTGTCATCATAAGTGAAGTGATACTTATCAACAAGTCTCCAAGTATTGACATCTATATCAGCAGGTACACGATACTTATCATGTTCCTTAACGTATTCAAGATAAGGTACAAGAGCATTGTAATCACTATCATCAATGTTACCTTTAAGCAATGCTAACTTCTTTGTAATGGCTTCTTCTTTCTTCTGAATCCAAGCCTTTTTCTTGTCGAGTTCAGCTTGCTTCTTAGCAATCTTCGCTTGCAAATCAGCGATATTTGTTACAGATTTAACGTAAACTTTCATGAAGTAATGCTCCTTTTGATGTGATGCATTATATAACGATTATGATTTAAAAATACTTATGTCCAAGCAGCAGCATCATCAGCATGCACAATTTCTAATGCATTCATAATATCATCAAACAATTTATCTGCTTCTTCAACGGATAAATCGTCCCAATCTTCGGCTGCTTGACATTTATAATCTCTGATAACACTAGATACTCTTCCGCCTACAGGAGATTCTCCGTGGTAATCAAATTTACCATACTCCTTGTTAACTTCTCTTAAACAAGAACTAACTAAGTCGTATTTATCATGGTCAATAGTAGATAAGAATCTCTGTGCTTCTTTAATCTTGTCAAAATCAGGCCACTTGTTAGATTTAATATACATTTTCATGATAATTGTCCCTCTAAATCGTTCATAATATATCTTTCAAAGATTTTGTAGAATTTAGTAAGGTCAGAATAACTGCTGATTATAACCTTATAAGTTCCCCACTGTGAATTGTTATAGTTTGTCGCTTCTCCGAACCCTTGCTTCTTACATTCTTCAAGTAAAGGATATGTATCTTCCTTATCACTTATCTTAATTACGCAAGGATAACGGTCTCCAGAAGAACCAGAATATAAAGCTCTAGGCACTCTAGATGATGTATCTGTAACACCTACTAGTATACAAACATCAGCAAATGGTGTATTTTCTGCAAGACTGTATGAATAACGCTTAGAGCCTTCAAGAAACTCTTTTCTAGCTACATATCCATCAAATACAAATTCAACAGCTTTGCAAATATCTTCTTTAGAAGAAAATGAATTAGATGCTCTAATGTATCTTTTCATAAATCAAACTCCGATTACTCCCAACTAATGTATGCAACATTATTTTCAATTGCAGTACCAAGCTCATAAGAAATTGTATAGCCTTGACCCTCTAATGTAGTTTTTACAGAATCAAGTATCGTGCCAGTGTAAGCTACTTTATACTGTCCGCAATTTGCAGCTGTATTGATAAGATATGCAATAGCTTGTGTTTGCTGGTCTACTTCTGCTGTGTTTGCTGTTGTCTTTACAGCTGATGCAGCTTTTAATGTTTGGAGTTCGTCCATTGGAATAAGTGCCATGTTATATTCTCCTTTATATAGTACTCAATTATTACAGATACATGAAAAGTTCTGCACCGCCATCTTTTGCTAAATCATCAAACCAATTATCCGGAGAAAAATCGCAGATAACTCCATCTGTAAGATTACGAACTCTAATGAAATATCCTTTGTTGGCATACTCATTTATGGTTTCATTAAGTGCAGATATATCAGAAGTTTCATAAGATTCTGCTAAACCTCTAAGCTGTTCATCGTAGTAACCTTCAACGAGGAAATCATCATTTAACTCAGGGTCAGAAGAACCATTTACCATATTAGCGAAGTACTTTGTATCAGTTGAACAGTTAACATCTCCGCAAGCATCAACTGAATTATCTTCAACCCAGAAATCCTTGCCGTAAACAGCATCTACAGGAGTATATCTTCCGCTGAACTCCCAAGAAAGCAATCTATTATCAGGAGTTACTATATAGGAAGTCCACCAATTACCTGAACCGGATTTAGGTTCAAATACATCACCTTCTCCGGATGTATAGTGGAATTCATAACTATCACCATCTTTAAAGACTAATTTCTTATCAGGAATAGTGTAACTGGAAGCCTTGATGTCGTCACAAGCATCTACTCCAAAAACTCTATTATAAAGTGCTTCAAACTCCTCTGAAGTCATTTCTTCATCATAGATTGCAAGAAGTTCTTCGGCTGTTGCTTTCTCAGTAATTTCTTCTGCATCACAGAAATCAAGATTCATATACTTATCGTTGTCTTCAAGCATATCTAAAACATTTCTCTGAAGGACTTTTCTAGATAATACTTTTGTTCCATCAGGTTTTGTGGTATAACTTTCGCCATTATATCTGCTGAAATGATAAGTCTTTGATGCTTTGATATCTCCACAAGCTTCGACATCTTCGCAAGGAACAACATCTCCGTCCTTCTGGCAGTAACCTATCTGGTCAAGATACCTGTTGATTTCTGTCTCAGAAGGAATATCATACTGCTTGAGCTCATCTGCAGTTAAGAACCTATCAAGCCAAACCGCTGTGTAGTAGTTGGGCAAGTCCTTAGACCTAATAACATTTACATCTTTTGGAAGTGTTCCAGGGCCAACACCATGCTTAAAAATGTAGAGATAACCATTATTTGAACTTGATTTAATATAAACTTTCATAGGGAGTTCTCCTGTAAAATGTATTCTCTAATATAAAAGGTTAGTGTTGTTAACAATGAAAAAATAAAAGCAAGCAAGTATATATTCTTGCTTGCCTGTAGTGCAATTTATCAAGTTGTTGTTATACGTTACTGATGTAAGCTTCAAGAGCTTTGTATATCTTATGCGAAACAATACCGTATACTTTATCAAGTATTACTTCATCTCTATCTTTAAAAAGCTTCTGAACTTCCATAAATTCTTCAAAGCTTGTGATATCAAAGAGTACTTTCAATACATCATGCATGAGTGACTCATCCACAGGAGTTTCAACTTTCTTAGTATCAACAACTTTAGTACTAAGATAACTTTCGTGCAAGCGATTAAATCCTTTGCTTCCTCTTGTGATGTCAACCCCTCCATACAGTCCGCAAAGCATTCTTATAGTATTCAAATCAGGAATATCTTCTCCTGTAAAATACTTTTTAACAACATCTTCTTCTACATGAAGAAATACAGCGATGTCATTAGTAGAAAACTTAGAATTAGCGAACAATGACGGCCAGAATGTGTAATCTACGTCATCTTCCTGAACTACTTCAGGTTTTTCATTTTCAGCAGGGTCAGGTTCAACAGGTTTGCCTTCTTTGATTGCAAGATACTGCTCATGAGCATTTTTAAATTCTTCCTTACCTTTATCAAGAGGTATGTCAAACAAATTACAGTACTTCTCAAGAGCGGGCTTCCTAGGCATATTTCTACCACTGAAATTTGTAGAAACAACAGCAGGAGCAATGCCTGTCATCTTTGAAATATCTTCTAAAGAAAGATTATTTTCCTCTCTAAGTTTATTCCAGAATGTGTCGTAATAGTGCTGTGTCTTCCTTTCTGAATCCCATTTCTTTTCCGCATTGTAGAAAGCATTATAACCTCTATCAAAAGGAATATCAAAAAGCTTGCACAACTGCTCGATATGATGCTCATTTCTTGGAGCCTTAACTCCTGCAAACCATGACCCGAGGGTTGATTGAGGGATACCTGTCTTCTTTGCAATGTATTTAAAAGACCAACCCCGCTTTGTTCTTTCGGTGTTCCAGAAAGTATCTTTTGCTGCTCTACTCATAAACTACTCCCTTCAGATATTGATGTCTTGAGTACTATACATACTATAACGATTCTCTGTTAACTAAAACGGATAGGCTGTTCGTCAAACTCCATTTAAACACTACATTGAAGGTGACTAAAGGTAATTCAAATACCAGTCTGTCGTGTCCTTCTAAGGGGCTGCTTCTTCAAGCCCTGTCGCACTCATGTGCCGTCTATCGTGCACCTACCTATTATCTATAACGATTTACAAAATAATACACCCCGAGGAGGTGAGGTTCGGGGTGTATTACCAGATGGAAAAGAGCCTAAGCGGGATTAGTTGTAATTAGTTTCATCACCTTCAGAGTAGCATTTAGGACAATAGCCTCCGTCAGTTAACCTTGTTCCACATTCAGGACATCTTGCGATATCTTGACCTTCTAATGGTTGCTCATTGAAATCAGGAAGTTCTTCTACATCATTAAGCAATTTCAAATATGCACTCTGTTTAAGCTTTAATCTAGCTTTCGCTTGAGATAATATATTTGATTTTGCTTTTGCTTCACTTACAGCATTTGAATAGAATACAGCATCGCGGATAAGTATATTGTTGAACTGGTCCGCGATGCTTCCTTCATATATGTATCTGTTTGATTTAATGTAGATTTTCATTGGAAACATCATGCCCAGCGAGCATTTAACTCCTCAACCAAATCAGCAGCAGCTAAAAGTGCTTCAGCAAATTCGCGTGTATCTTCTACAGGCTGTGTACCCCAAGCTCCCCAGTTGATACCTGCTTGGAATCCGCTATCCCTGCCTCTTCGGCCGCGAAGGTCAAAAATTTCAATACGAGTATCGCCATACTGAGCATTAAATTCCATGCGGACATCATCTAATTCTTGTCTCCAACGCTCCCATTCTGTCATAGATAGAATCCTCCGATGCTTAATATAACGATTTACTGAATATCTTCAGGCTTAAGATAGATTGCACGAGAAATCTGGAAGGTGCAGGTAACATTTACCAGTCCGCCATCCTGAGACATTTCGCCGTTGTTGAGTGAAGAAATCCAAGTACCAGGGCACTTAATAACGTCTCTTGCCTGTCCGCCAGTACCATCGTACTTAATAAAGTAAACTTGTCTCATATACTGAGAAGGAAGTCCTAAGCACTCTGTGAGCGGGTCATATACCTGCTTTCTCCAAGCTCTAAGAGCTTCAAGAACATTAGGTGTTGTGTAGCAGTTAAGTGTCCAAGAAACGTCATTGTAGCTGATTTTCTGAGGGAACTTAATCAAGCCGTTACCATAATGAACAGTAATTGCGTCCTGAGACTCTTCAATTGCGCCAACTTCCTGTGTAGAAAGTGTTAACATATCAGAGAACTCAGCAGGGCTGGAACCATCCATGTTATAGATTCTGATTTCGAAGTTGTTCTTGTACAATGTCGATAGGTAAGTCTATTGTATCAATGTTTCTGACTTTTCCCCCGACCCACACCGGACATGAGACTTTCACCTCATCCGGCGTTCCATCGTATTTATAATTACTTCGAATCTAATATAAACACGACTAAAGGCCATCACTCCGCTAAATTATTATCAGTAGCATCATCGCTTCGACCTTAGCTTTTCAGTATTAGTTAATTAGCTTATTATTCTTCGACTAAACGCTGAACGCCTAATACCTTTCCTTGTTCCGAAGATTCTATCTTTGCATATATCTTTAGGTGCTTGCTTTGCATAAAATAATTGAATATTAGATTTTTCTAATATATAGGATTTCATATTCCGCAATTTACTTTCCTACATTATTGTTATACGTTCATTCGCAAGTTCGTCAGCCTATTAGACATTCTCACCATGGATATTTTATAGACTCCCGACATTCTTTGCCGACTTCACCGAGCTTTATACATAAGTACTATGCATATCGGATATTAGAGAAATTACTTAATAATTTTCGAATCTTCAGTTCACCCTTAAGTGCTTAATCTTTTCAATTAAGAACAAGTCGCACGCGGAACATATGAATCAACACCTAACATATGGTTGGTGCCCATAGCTAATGGGGTGAACATATAATGTATTCCTCCTTAATTTGAATTATTTTTGTAGCTTATCTACATTTCAATACAAGGTACTGTATATTTAAAATTGATGACATCTAATATATAATAAAATAGTACAATAATTTTAAAGTTTGGAGGTACAATAAATGCCCACAGGAATACCAGAAAAACTCAAGCCATGTAAGATATGTAAAGAAATGTTTTTACCTGCAACTCCATCACAAAAGATATGCAAGAACTCACACTATGCGAATTGTCCAATATGCAATAAACCTATGTTATGGAATACTACTAGAGCACCTGAACCTTGCTCCAAAGAATGTCGAAAAGAAAAAACAAGAAAATTCTATCAAGAAAAGTACAATGTAGACCATCCAATGAAAAATGCAGAAGTTAAAAAACATTTCCAGGAAGCTATGAAAAAGAAATATGGTAATGAACATGCTTTACAATGCAAAAAATTTAAAAATAAAGCTATAGAAACGAACCGAAAGAAATTCGGAACAGATTGGGCATTGAGCAACAAAAATGTTCAAGATAAAAGAAAACAGACGATGTTAGATAGATATGGAGTTGAATGCCCTTTCAATATGAAAGACTATCAAGAAAAAGTTAAAACAACCTCTAATAAAAAATATGGTGTAGACCATCCATCTAAATCAGAATCGGTTAGAGAAAATATGAAGCGAGGTATGTTAGATAGATATGGAGTTGAATTTCCATCTCAAAACAAAGAAATATTAAGTAAAATGCAAGCAAAAAGGGCTGCTCATATGGATGAGATTGTAGAAAATATTAGGGCAAGCTTTATACAAAAATATGGAGTACCTAATTGTTTTCAATCAGAAGATATCAAAGAAAAAATTGTTAAAACATGCATAGACAAATATGGATTTCCAAGTGCAATGCAAAGTGAAGAAGTTAAGAAGAAAGTATCTCAAACGATACGGGAAAGATATGGTGTTAATTGGTTTGTTCAATCTGAAAAATATCTAGATGCGCATTCGTATATATCTAAAGTAGCGCAACAATTTGCTAATAGATTAATTAGCCGAAACATACCTATATCATATGAATTTCCGTTAGATTCTTATAGATATGATATAAAACTAAATAATACACTAGTAGAAATTGACCCAACATACACTCATAGCATCTTAGAAAATCACTGGGGTCCAGGTTTAGATAAAGATTATCATAAAAATAAAACCGATGTAGCAAATCAAGCTAGTTTCAAGTGTGTCCATGTATTTAGTTGGGACTGCCAAGGAAAGATTATAAACATACTTAATCCTAACAAGATATGTGTAGATGATAGTGAATTACAAATATACGTGCTCAACAAAGCAGCAGCTACTAGATTTCTCAACAATTACTCAATCCAAGGTAATTATAATAAATCAGCATATTACATAGGGCTAGTTAAAGATGATATTATTTATCAATTGGTAGCAATAGGTAAATCTAGATATAATTCTGAATACTATGCCGAAATAACTAGATGGCAAACAAACCCTAACTACAAAATATCTAATGGATATTCTAAGATATTAAACTTTATACAATCAGATGAATTCTTATCAGTTAAAAATGTAGTGTTGTACTATGATAAATCTAAACAATTCGAGGACGACATTACGACAAACATGGAGTATGTTCATGATAATCCTCCAATAATGATATGGTCTGACCAAGGAAACAAATTTATAACAGATAGAATATTTAAACAATATGGATATAAAGGAATTACTAATGAATTAGATATGATAAAAATGGGTTGGCGTCCTGTATATAACTGCGGATACAGTGTTTATAAGATTTAATTCAAAAATAAGAAAAGTCCCAACCGAAGTCGAGACTTTTCTTTTGAGGTTACCAATATGGTTAGGTGTTACTTGTAATAAGGTACTCCAAAACCTACAATGTTCTTTGATGTATAAGAAATGTGTCGATAGCCTACTTTGTTACTTTTGTTTCCTTCAATAACATATATGTAGCCCTTTTTCTTATAGTTGACGCTCGTAACCATACCTGTGTGAGTACTTTTTGATGTAGAGCTATCTTTGAAATTGTAGAATACGAGGTCTCCTACCTTAGGAGTTGCTCCTCTACTTCTCCACCTCTTCTTAGATTTGTACCACTTCATCTGCTGAGTGCATCCGGCAGAAGTACTGAGCTTAGTTACACCGATTTGAAGTAAGCAAGAAGCTGTTGTAATTGCGCACCAAGGAGTTGTCTTGCAATTTTTCTTATTGCCTGTTTTCTTATTCCAAGGGTCTACAATGTACTTCTGGGCTTTACCGTTGCTCTCGCTGTAACCGTTCCAACCTTTGAACTTATCTCTTGCTTGAGCAGCTGTTGCCATATTATGCCTCCTCGCCAGGGTCTCCTACTACAGGTTCCTCTTCGTCTGCAGGTCCTTCAACGTACTCTTCGTCAACCTTGGTAAACTGTTTGTAGACCTGGTTGATACCAACAGATGCGAAACCTGAAACGATACCGATAGCAAGTGCGAAAAGCCAATTGTCAGCAGGAATGCAACCGGGAATTGTATTGAATACAACTACACCTAAAATTCCACCAATTGTTGCGCAAATAACAGGGATAAACTTGTCAAGCTTCTCAAAGTTAAATGCCTTCAATGTTGCACCTGCTAAGTAGCAAATAACTACAATTGCCGGAAATGCTACGAAACCTAAATCGTTCATCTTTTTTGTCCTCCTTCGTCGTCTTTCGTAGTGATATAGAAAAGTATCGCTAATGCCGATACAAATAGGCTGATGATAGCGAACTTTGCTAACTCCTTAATAAGTATATTACATCATCTCCTATAAATTATTCGTCGTTCAGACCTCGCCACGAATTCCTATAGGATATGTATAATGATTTAAGGTTGATTTACTCGTCACCTGCAGTCGGTGGTGCTATTTCAATATCATTTGAAAGTACCTGACGCTGCAAATGTCTAGGCGTGTAAGATAAAGAAACGCAACCATGTGTCTTAAGATGTATTGTTGATTGATAAAGTGCACCGGATTTTATGTAATTAACACTACCAGATTCTTTCTTGATTCCAAAACCTAAATCTATCTCAACGCCAAAGCGAATCTTTCTGTCAGATTCATAAGGAAGTTGAATAGTTAAGAAGTACTGTGATAAATACTTATAGAAAAGCTCACGAGCTAATTCATCAGAATCTGCTGTATTTGTAGCGAGTATTCTTACAGTATATTGTAAATCAACAGGGAGGGCTTTCTCAAAGTAGATGTTATTTGTTTTGTTATCAAAAACAGCAGGCACACCAAATTGCGCTCTAGAAAAATTATACAATTCAGTAATGACCGGCATATCGTCATCTCTACTTACTAAGATAAGTGGATAAGTGATAGTATCATTCTGTATCTGAGCGATAATTCCTGGATATGTTTCAGCATCAGAAATAACTACATTTGGGTTAGCAGTATCGCTGTTGATAGATTGCTTGATATCATCAACTAGTGCTTGGTCATATTTCCAAATCATTTACAATACTCCTTATTTGTCTCCTGGATGATATGTTCCTTTGTAGTCATTACCACGATAGTCAGTAGCATCTTTAAGGAAGTGACTTGACTTATTGAATGTTTGCTCTGTTTCTTTTCTAGTCCTTCCGGTAATAGGTTGACCATTTGCGATAGGAACAACTTGGCAAATAAGATGGTCAGCCGCTACCATATCATAAGTAATTTCGGTAACTCGGAATTTCCTCTCAGTTAATTCTGAATACAGGCCAGACAAAGAAAAGATGCTATCCTTTTGCACTTTAGGCAAGTCCCAACTGCAGTGAAGAAGAAACGGAAGGTTTGTATCATTATCAACAACCCAACCGTACCTCTTAAAGGTCTTCACCTTAGGATTTCCATCAAAGAAAATAAATGTATCCATAGGTTCTGAATATGAATCTATTTCTGATTCACCTTGTTCGTTTGTCTGAGCAATATTAGGAAATTGGTACTTTGCAGGAACTCCTTGCATGCTCAGAGCTTCGTTGTACCTTTTACGCATTAATAATATATCAGGACCTATTAAGTGATTACTCATTTATTTTCCCTCATATCGCATACAACCAACCCATTTCTTAAAACCTAATTTTTCATACCAAGATGTAAGTTGTTGTACTGTCATTGCTTTATTACCTATAGGTGCGGGCTGTAGTTCAATCGGTACGTTAAGATAATCTGCAATCTGAATAATCTTATGCATTAACTCCGTACCTATACCTTGACCTTGCTTATCTTCATCTACTTTAATACCGTGCACCCAAATACACGGATTTTTAGGGTTATCCATAGACCAACAAAGAACACCACCATCTACTTTGATTTCATATTTTTTATAAAAATCATAAGATGATTTAATGTACCTTTTCATTTATTCCTCGCCATAGCTGTTATCTTCAATAATATCATCAATATCTGCTACATAAGTAAGCCAAGTCCAGTCGAATAACTTTGTTTGACTCATGAATGTGAGGTTTGCTGCTACACCTGCGTTTAACTTACCTAAGAATTCAGTACGCTTGCAGCTGTAATTCATATCAATCCAATCAGGGCAATGCTCAACATTGAAAGCAACTATGTATTCAGCAAAAACTTTGTTACCTAAATCGTCATAATCAAATACAAGAAGCCTTCTTATCTTATCGTAATTGAGTCCAGACAATGTAATAAGATAAGAAATCTGCTCACCGCTGAGATGCTGATTGATTTCAAATGTAACGTCAAATCCAAATTTATTCAACTCTTTAAGTATATCATCAGTAGAAAATTCTCTAATAATTCCAGATTCTGGGTCAGGAGTTAATAAACTTCCTTTAGAATTTATAAGACAAGCAAATAATGTTCCATATTGAGCATGATTAACTAGAATAATAGTTCCTTCTAATCTATGTGAACCGTCATCGATTACTTGCTTTACAGTTATGTATAAATCTACGGAATTATTTGACTTACATTCTGATAGCTGTAACCAATTAGAAATGTTGTAACGAAGTGGTGCGTTCATACAGCTTCCTCTTTTAATGACTCAAGATAATCTCTATTTTCAGCTACGAAATTGCGTAATTCAATTTGAAAAGCAACTAACCTATCTGTATTTGTTTCCGGATACTCACTGAAATACTGCGCAACTAAATCAAGCTTGAGCTTGAAGTATAGGATTTTGTTTTCCTCATCAGTAATCTCAGGATGTTTTTCTTGGAATATAAAATATCGTGTTAATACAGAACTAAATGCTTTATGAACTACTGCACTGTTCTTTGTTAAATCGGCCTTTTCAAGAGTCTTGAAGTTAGTCGAATTGTAGTTCTTCAAATCTTTAAAGAAAATTGTTGTAAGGTCTTTACTACTTCTCATATTACATCATACCTCCACCCATTCCGCCTTCTTCACCGCTCTTTAAATCAACACCCCATTTCATTACATTGGAGCCGGTTTGAGGTAAGGACTGTGACAAGATTTCAGTTATTGCTTTCTTATATGCTTCAGGGTCATTGATACCTAAGTTCTTCATAAGGTCAGATATTGATGCAGCTTGATTGATGGAAGAATCACGCTTATCAAACTGTACCTGGTCCATATTAGTGATAATAGGGCTCATGTTGAGAACAAATTTATCAACGAAACCACTCATGTTTCTAGACAAGAAATACTTATTAAGTGCATCTCTCCAGCCGTTCTTATAAGCGGTTTCAATTCTTAATAAGTGGTTAGCATAAAGAGCAGACCTCTGTGACATTACTGCGCCTGCTCCGCCTAATCCTTCAGCAGATGAGAAGTTCATTGCTTCCTTAGGAACACCAAGAACAGATAACTTCTTATCCTGATAATAGTTAAGAAGTTTGTTCTCACTTTCGGTAGGCTCACCCATGTTGAGGTCTGTAATAGAAACTGCGTCCTGACCGTTTACCTTTGCAAGATAAATCAAGTTATTAGGGCTCTGTGGATTGACGAAGCTCTCCGCATTACCTGTAGCAGTATTGAGTGCTAACTGCTGCTCAATCATGTCCTTGATTACCTGTAAATTCTGCCTGATTTCATCTTCCTCTGTAGTCGTACCACAATCTACATTGACGAATCTGACAGTACGAGTAAGTGATGAAAGCAACATTGCATCTTCAAGAAGGCTTAATGTTTGTGTAGGCTGTACTGCTTGCGACAAAATAGGTTCAGCGAACTGAATATCATAATCAACAGATTCACCTTTAGAGTTAACACCTGAAATATGATACTTACCTAACAAGCCTCCTAATGAGAAATGAATAACAGATGATTCAGGATAACTAATAATCGTATCGCCTGAAAATGACGCAGAATTAGGGTCAGATGACGCCTGATAGATATAGCCCTGAGGTTTTCCTTGATACCATAAATGAACAATGTCTTCGGGTGGTATCATATAAGACGGGATAATATCATAATCGAGATTAAGTAATGTGTTATCGTCTAGCGAAACTAATTCTCTATTTTGATGTACTCCAGGGCCTCTATAAATTTCTGTTGTAGGAATATAGACCTGACCAATTGTTGCTAATTCAAGAATATGGTCTCTTGCGTAGTCATTTACCTTCCAACGCTTAAAACACTGATTGATAATGTCAGCTACCTGCTGTAAATCTTCAGATACAGCAGTAGCCCAGATAACATCACCACCTGTATTAGGCGTTGTAGCATCTGTTGCATAATATGATAATGCGGTGCTTATTTGAGAATCTCTTGCAAGTGCACGCATTACATTTATTTGTGTTCTAATATCTTCAATATCAGAATCTCCGCGAAGGTCTGATATCTTATAGAAAGTACCACCTACACATACAGTACTTCTTAATCTAGATATTGTATTGCCTTTACGGGGTCCAAATAATCTGTCTAACCATCGAGCCATTGGAAAATTCCTCCAAATCTATACGAATATAAAAGGTTACTTAAGGAATTTTTCAAGGTCTGCGTCTATCTGATATCTAGCGAAGAATGCAGATTCATCAAACATCGGAATATCTAATTCCCTTGCGGCCTGAATTGCTAATCCATCAATATTCTCTTTAATATCACCAACAACTACACACTGAACTTTCTTGTCGAAAGCAGTTACTACATCTGCAGAATAACTGTTGAAAATAGCAGTAATATCTTCTAAGCTTCCGTGCATGAATGTTCCGGTAATCATGATGCGCTTATTTCTAAGAATAGGGTCGCCATCAAATTTAACAATTCTATCTCCTTCAATAACCTTAATCTGGTCAGAGGACATGATTGTATCTAATTCTACGAGGTTTCTAGGATTATTCAACCAGTTGTTGAACCTGATAGGCAGGTCCATATCAAGCTCTGTTCTAATTCTACGAGGACCCTCTAAGTAATACTTAACTGTCTTGTAGTTGTTATTGCACTTGTTGCAGAACTTAACAAGCCACTCCCTGCTCATTCCTACATCGCCATCAATACTTGCAAGTATGATTTCAGATAAATGCTTTTCAATCTTGATATCTTTATACTGAGGTAAAATAAGTAAGTCAGGAAGTATCTGGATTTCATGCTTTTCTAACAACTCATCAAATATGTTAGTGGGCAATTCAGGCAGACCTAATATCTTACAGAACCTTGTAACTCTAGGATACAATCTAGATATGCAGAATTCGTCAGAACAAACCATAGGACCAGATTGAGGGACATCAAGAATCTTACCGCAATATGTACATACAGAACGTCTAGATAATCTATTGCTATCCTCCTGTGCTTGTGTACTACTCCAAATTACCTTGTTACCTTCAAGAACAATCTGAGAATCTTTCTGAATATTAAATGCTACAGCATCAGGATAATCCATTGTAAGTGTAACATTATCACCATACACAACGCCATATTTAATATAACCGTCATGGTCTGTAAATCTCTGTGGTGTTTCAATTACTTTAGCTGTTGTTAAGTCTGTTGAATGGAATACGCCTTTGTTCTGTCCTTCAAAGACAATAAAGCCAGCTATAAGAGGATATTCAAAATGAATATAAGAATTTCCTGTGATATATGTTTTGAGTGTTTCTGCTGTTGCATCATAAGGAACTGCCCAACAAGGAAGCGATTCAAAACCAACCATCTTTGTCCAAGCCTGCATAGATGAAGGTGTTATTTGCATTGCGCCGCTTTCTACAGCACCTACATAGAATCTATATCCAGGAGTTCCTGATTTCATATCAGCTACAATGGAGTCAAATTCGCAATCAGGAAGAATTCCTTGTTTAGCATTAATCTTAGGAGAATAGAAAACACCAATAATATCGGTAGTGCCTCCATGAAGCTTGATTGAGTTAGGAACTAAGCCCTCTTTAACAATCAGCTTCAGAAATTCTTCTCCAAGGTCAGTTTTAACATTGATGCCCTGATACACTTTGTGAAGTATTCCATGAACATCATAACGAAGTGTAGCAAGAAGACCCATAGGCACGATATAAGCTAACGAACCTGGAGTACAAACGGTTTTTGTGAACAGCATATTGTGTTCCTCCTTCTTAAAAATAATTTATTTAAAGTTATTAAAACTTTCTGTATTGATTACCAAATCCAGGTAATGGCGATTTTATTCCTGAACCAAACCTATTTGGTATGCCATAATTGTTACCAGTATTTACTGATGCAATTGCATTGATTACACTCTTAGCAGGAGGTTTAACTAAATCTAAATGAGCAATTAGCGTAGAACATGCTCCGCATAAAGCATCGGCACAGTCTTTACCTATTCCTTTTGAGTTATATCCATTTTCCAATTTTGGTAATTCTGTTAATGAATTACTTTGTGCAGGGTGGTCGACACGGTCGCCATTTCTTTGCAAATTAATTAACTCAATTTCTTGCAAATCGCATTTTACTAATTCTAATCTTTGGTCTTGCAATAAGTTCCTTAATGAGATGTAGGGGTCAATAGTTCTATCAACAGATACCTTTTCTGTATCAAAACCTTGTTGGTCTAAATTCTCTCTAACATAAGATGATTGATACTGGTCGGTTGAGATTATGCCTAAAGCAAAACCGCTGCGTCTTAACCAGAGAATGAAATTGATAACTTTCTGGAAAGACATTCTATCGCCTCTAGGTGCTCCGATAGCAACTTGAAATATCTGTCTAAAGAAAGGCATAAGGACTTTTTTATTTGTTTCCAAATCTACAATAGTTTTATTGCCATCAACCACTACTCCAGATATTCCTATATGGTCTGACTTCTCAGCGAAGTCGATATGGATGTTCATAGGTAAAGCTCGCAAATTAGCTGGAACTACTTCTGGATGGAAATGACGCTCTATTGTATCATTGTCTCTCAAACCTATCTCATAGTAATCTTCAAAGAAAGGATTTACTCTAGTTTCAGAAACATTAGGAGTTATCATATCTTGTGTGATAAATCCCATTGCACCTACTACGGAAATACCTGCAATGTCTCTTAAAGCGATATCATAGTCGGCTTTGAAGTTTGGTTTATAATCTGCAGGTACTTCTAAGACCTTGTAGCCTTCTGTTCGATACTCTTGCAGATGCTGTTCATCAGAATTTTCATCAGGTACTACAAAACCTCTCTTATATCTGTCGCCTACAGTAATATAAAACTTTTCTGTGCCGAAACGATAAGATGGCAATACTTCCCACTGAGGTTTGTCAAACAAATACATGTGAGTATTACCTGAATCAATCTGCTTTTCAATATGGTCTGAAAGATAATCGTTATCACTGTTCTTAGAAGAACAAGTAAACATCTTTCCATATATTTTACCATTGAGTTTGAATGTACCTGTGATACGAGCATTCGCTGTATCATATATGTGCTTCATGTGGGACTTAGATATCGAAATATCTTTTACACCTGCTCGAGAAAAATTTACCTCATCTTGCAAAAGGCAGTTATGAGAAACAATATCACTATTATCTGTAGAGATTATAAAATTATGCAAATCTCCTGCATTGATTACATCATACACTGGAATAGGCTTGTCATAATGAATATGTTCTATTTTAGCAACCTTCATTAATAGACTTCCAAATGAAAATACCTTATCACTCTCAGTCAATTCGTCTAATCTCTTGTATGTACCATCTGCAAGCATTACTCTATGCTCAGGAGTCCCTTCAAATACTGAACCGTCTTCTAATGTTATCTTTATAGTATCGCTTGTATACTTTGTTAGCATAACCGGAGCAGTCGCATAACAGTAATTAGAAGCATTATAATCATACTGCAAAACATTAATGACACTATTTGCTAATTCAGATATAGGAAATATTCCCTTATCAGTAACAATCTTAGTACTTCCTACTAAACACCAAAGCTGCATGCCGAGAACGTGAGCTGCATCGGAAGCAGTTACTAACTCAATCTTATCACCTTCAGGTATGTATACAGGATAGCGTGCATTTGTGAATCGGCCATGAGAATTAAACCAAGGAGACTTTTTGAGAGTGTCGTTATACTCTCTGAAAGCTACACCTTCTGCGAGGTCTTTAGTAAGGTTAGCAAATGCAATTGTTGCTCGGGATACTTCTTTCAGACCAAAATAAGCTTGAGGATTTCTATAACACATCAAGAGATATGTCATATAACACATCATTGAAACTGCGGTTGATGTTTTACCGATACGAGTAGCACCGGAAAGGATAACTTCGTACTTTTCTTCCTCAGAATTAAATACAGTATTGTATGCGTCCCACCAGCCTGGATATATTTGAGAACCTTTGCCGTTAGACTCACCTAGATACTCAGGGTCACATAAGAACCTGTCAATACTAACAGGTACTTCCTTAAAGTCTATCAAGTAAACTTGCTCTAATGTTTGAGAATATCCTTTATCGCTGAGCTCTTCAACAATCTTGATTAATACAGCTTGCTCCATAGGAGTACAACTGCTGTATATATCCTTAATACGTACGATTATGTCTTCATAATCTAGAGCATCACTGCGTATTGGCGTTTGTATTAGTTCCGTCATTATTCTCAGTTACCTCATTCTCTGAAAGGTTTTCGGCAGAAGGGTTCTCTGTAGAAGTGTTTTCTGTTTTGCGGAGTTCTGTTAACAATGCTTGCGCACCATTTCTAATTGCATTACGAGATTCTTTCGGCAGTATAGCTGCACCAAAAGAAGTTTCTTCATTAATTTCTCGAGGAGGTGCGATTGAATCTAAATCTATGTCCATGTAAGGTTTGAGCAATTCCTGAGATAATACCATAGACTTTTGTAAATCGCCTTGCACCTTAACAAGCATTAACATTGTGGCAGGGTCAAATTCATCCATTTGAGACAGGTTGGCATCAATAGATGCGTATAACTTATCTTCAAGCCTGTCCATTACTTCAGTATATCTTATAATTCTTGATACTTGATGATATACTTGAAGAACTGCTATGTTTTGTAATGCTACTTTTGCAGAAGTAATATCGTTCTTCTTGCATGTTAAAAGGGCAGTCCTCATTTGGTCTGCCTGTGCTTTTTGTTCTTGTAATAAGGGGTCTACAAGACTATCGTCTAATACAGGTATATCTTCAGGCGCCCCAACGGTTTTGAGCTCGTCATTTTCCATCTGTTTATGATACCTTTTTGTAATTTTGGTTTTGTTATCACTAATAAAGGTTAAACAAAATAAAAAAGACCTTAGCGGAATGCTAAGGCCTCGATATCCCTCGAAAGGAGTTTATATGTCTAAGTATTATTTTAACTCTACCTTATAGCGATACAATCCATCCATAGACTTTATCGGCTCTGTTATAATAAATCCAGCATCTTCTATTATATCAGCTATTTCATTCTTAGCATAATTATCTGCTATCTTGACTAATTTTCTAGGTAAATACTGGCGCTTAAATGTATAATCTACATTATCAATATCTTTCCCAGCAAGCTTATATAAATCAATTTTATCGCTCCATTTTTCTGTATCAGGTGCTACCCATATAGTAATCCAATTCTTTCCAGAAGAAATACTTACAGTAACTGAATCAATACCTAAAATATTGCATATTTTCGATTCAATTAATCTTTCTATATCATCAAATGCATCATACGATGCTTTTACAAATATCTTCATAACTTACTCCTGGCTGCCCATTAAGTCAAACATTACTACACTGAGATTTGCAATGTTATCTTTTGCGATTACATCATCTTTATCACAAGTAGCAAGAATGTCGATTGCAGCTTTGATATGCTGCTGAGCGTCCTTATAGTTCTTTGACGCGTTGATTGTTTTCTTTGACTTCTTAATCTGCATATTATTTATTCCTCCTATATGTAGGTGTTATAATACCACTAATAGCTTTGCGAAGTTTATCTTCATCGTCAATTGCATATACATTATTGGATACATAGGAAAGCATCTTATCTATATACTGATTAGGAGTAAGTATTCCTTCTGTTGATATAGTTGCTTTGTAATTTCTCTTGAAAAATTTTAAGAAAATAGCAACCCAATTATCTGCATAACTATCTATGTCAGTTGAATCAATTGATGTATAAGCAGTTCCTGGAAGATTGATTATTTCAATCTTATTATCAAAAGGAGAATAAATCTCAGGAGTAACTCCTAATTTATCAGAAATCTTGTCAGCTACCTGCAGTGCAATATCAATAAAATTGACCGCATTTGCTAAATCTTTATCAGAAATATCTTCTTTAGTAACTCTATTAATTAAAAGCTTTGCACCTAAATCTGCAGGTCCTTTTAAATAAGATTTGAGTTCAGATATAACTGTATTACCTGCTTCTGTAGTAGATTTGATATAAATTTTCATATAAACCCTCCAAGTAATTATATTAGTCCTTCAGCTTTTAAAGCTTCATACATTTCAATAACGCCTAATGCAAAATCTTTACTTGCGTCAAGATTTCCGTTAACTGCATCATTGTAAAATTGCTCAGCGTAGCCTTCCTGTCCTACATGAAGCGTTCCTTGTATCCTATCATACTTGTCTTGAGCAAAACCAAAGAGGGCTTCTTTACCATCATCAGTCATCTCATCTAATATTTCAGGAATTGTGAGCTCACCCTCAGGGTCATATCTAGAAAGAATCTTATCTATAACATAAGTCTCGTTGTTATCATAAAGTATGTTGTATATCTGAATGAATTCATCTGTGCTCATGGTTTATTCTCCTTAATAATGTGACATCATTGGTTTAATATCCTTATTTAATCTTTGTAATTCAACTGCAACGGTATCTAATACAGCATCTACATATTCATAAGGAGTTTCATACATTTCGTCATCGTAGTCAGGGATTCTTCCTGTGCTAACTTCTTTACCTTTTTGAATATATCTTACCTGAAGCGGCTGTAAAGCTCCGATTTGTGCCCAAATATAAGGTGCTTCATCATAAGGGTGAATTTCAGATATTGTAGCTTTGAATTGGTCTAAATCCCCTAATTTATCGGCATCGACCATATGGCAACTAAACTTCTGTCTGCCCTGATTAAAAGATACATATTCGGTTAATTGCGAATTAAAATCCGAACTTGATTTAATATATCTTTTCATCATATATCTCCTTTAAAATAATCATCTGCATCATTCCAATTTATATATCTATATCGCAATTCAGATTATAAAGTCCGCACGTATAAGAACCCTCTAATAATTCCCAACCGTAATTAATAACGTACTTATATTTTTTAATAAGCTTAACAATTTCTACTAATCGCTTAGGATAACCATCTGTTACCCTTATATGAACTGTGACGTATGAGCCCTTATATAACGAATCATAGCACGTATATGTAAATACTTCAGCGTCATCTACGTGTTCAACAGTTAGAATGTCTGATATATCTTCAACAATTGCTTTGGCGGCTTTAGCACGTTTATCTGATTTATGTTTTATTTCATCCATCTTAGATTGAGCTATTTCACATACAGTATATGCATCTTCGTCAGATAGCTTATCAAAGACCTGATACATTCTATCTTCATTATATTCATCATACTTGTCAAATACCATATCTAAATCATAGCCGTATTTTTTGAATATCGAATCTATTTCATAACAAGTATCATAATACTGCGAATATTCAATTAAGTATCCATACGCTTCTATAAAATTATCTATATCTACTGGCATCTGATAACTCCCTCCTCAGTTAAAATAATCTCCATCATTCCAATCATCTTCAGGAAACTTACCCTCCATAGCGTCAGAAATCATATCGGCTAATCTTCCTGACTCCTCTCTATCTATTACTTTCCATTTCCAAAGCCAAGTAATCATATCGCATGCAGTAGCAATATCTGTTGAAGATGCTGTACCTTTGCGAATCTTGTTGATTGTATCATTGATAAACTTTTTCTTATAATCAATGGTCTTTTGATTAACTTTAGAATGTGAATAGATTTTCATCTATTATACCTCAGTATACTCAATACCTGCTGCATCAAGTGCGTCTAATCCGTCTTCAAGAAGCAGGATTCTATCCCACTCATCGTCATACTCATACCAACAACCAGCTTTATCAAGAACTTCAGCTACTTCGGTATAGTTATCAGGGGATATTCTATATACTGTAGCCATCTCAGTATCATCGATATCTACATCTGCATTTGGAATTTCTGCAATGGCTTGCATGCGAGGACTAGCTTTAAGATAACCGTTTTCATCAAATTCGAAATTATTGTAAGCAGCATAAGCTTCTAAAACATGCCAATCATTAGCGTAGTTATAATCGTTACGCCAAGCGAATTTGTTTAAGCTATTGAGAAAATTTGCAGTTTCAGCTATTGCGTTTTCCCAAGCGCTTGCGTATAAATCGTCAATCTTCATATCTTATATCTCCTTAGTTAAGCGATAACCAGATTTCACGGTCAAAGTCACCGCTCAATCTATCATAAAGATTTGAAGCAGCACGAGCAACTTCGCAATACAATGAAATCGTCATATAAGGATTACTTTCGTCATCTACTTCAAGCGCAGGAGCATTGCAATAAACGAACAAGAAATCAAATACTACGCAGTTTTCTTCTTCATCAATTCTAACATTGTTAAAACTTACTTGCATAGTAAAACCGCTGCCAAGATAGGTTTCAATTTCTTCATCGCCATAATTGATAAAAGCTAAATAACTTCCATCACTCTGAGCGCTGATATCAATTCTATCCGCAGGAAAACTGCCTTTACTTGCCAAGTACTCTGTGAAGATGTCTCTGTAATCCAAATCCATATCTATATCTCCTTTAAATTAAAAATATGTGCGTTCTTCGGGGTCGGAATAAACGTCTATCTTATCAAGTATGTTAGAAACTATCTCGCATCTCTCAATATACTTATTAAGTTTATCTACATAATACTGAGTATCTGCATCTGCCTCAAAAGGGGTAATCTTGCAAGAGACAAAATCAACAATTGCTGAATAACCGTCTTCACCGTCATCATAAACTTCATCTCTAACATCTGAAAAAGCATAAATGATTTCAGCAAAAGAATTTATAATAATAGCCTCATAACCACCATTAGATTCTTCTACTCGGAAGTTATATGTAAATTCGTTACTGGGCTGATAAGTACGCTCTTCTATAAAATCCTTTATTGCTTCCTTAATTGTAGCCATTATTTATATCTCCTTTAAATTAGATTCATTTATAATAACGATTTATTCGTCATCTTCCTCTTCAGGAGGCAGCATAGGAAGTGCCTTAATTATAGGACGGATATCGTGCATTACACCATTTCCTCGAAAGGGGGGCTTTTCATAGCACTCAAACATCTTGCCGTAGATTTCGCGCTCCTCCATTGTGTAGTAGCCTTTTTTCATGCACCGGCGGTAATTATCTAATAATCTATCTCTCATTAGACCTGTTATAGATTCAATGAATGCTTCTTGAACCGCAATAGCGTCTTTATCACGGCTATCTCTTACTTCTCTATATTTAACTGTAGCTTCGTTAGCTTGCTGAAGTATAACTAAGTCCTTTTTCATTTCCTGTACGTCTTCAGCTAATGTATCTACTTTAGTTTCTACTGCTATAAATTGATTTTTAGATTGTTTTGATATTTCCGATACCTGTTCGGAAATTTTATCTAGCTTTACATCATAGTTCTTTTCTTCTTTTTTATCTTCTCGCTTAGCTTGAAATTTTGCTTTTCGCAACTCCCAGAAGCCTGTACAAGTAAAAACTGCTGCTAAGGCAACGATAAATTCTACGATTACCTTGCCTATGTCGATTGTTTGTACAGCAGCATCTGTAGCTTCATTGAGTAAAGTAATCATTTCAGTTCTCCTGAATTAATTTAGTTAGGTGTTCACAATAAAATAAGGTTAAGTTAGTTAAAACTCAACCTTATCGCCATTTTACATAATATTATTAGTATACTCTAAATGCCAACCCGTTGTCATATAAGAAATCTATTACTTCGTCGCATTCGCTATCCGGGCCTTCTATGTCTAAGAAAGGATTATAAGCAGCGATATAGGACTTCTTATAGCGTAAAAATTCACTAATCAGATTTTCATCTACGCTATCAACAATTCTGATATAATATGAATTTTTATTATTTGAAGCTAAAATTTTCATTATTTATTACCTAAATGTCCTACTGTAATGTGCATCTTCTTGGGTTCATCAGACTGTCCTGTAGCTTCTCCCTCTGCTCTAATGCTTGAAAGGTCAAGCTTCTGCTCAATCTGGTAGATATCATAACCATTATCATTGAAGTTTTCTATAGATGATTTAAGCTTATCAAAAGTCTTCTCAAATTCTTCGTCATCTTGTCTCTTAGCTTCTCTGATGGTGTCCTGAATATCAGTTTCAAGGAGACGTAAATGATTTTCCATCTCCTCCTTGTCAGGAAACCTCTTGAAAATAGCAATTTCTAAATTTGCTAAATTCATAACAGTGCGCATGTCCCAAAGATATTGCATCATGCATGCGTAGAATTTGATATAGTCATTTTGTATATCTTGCGATAAGATAACTACATTGTCATTCTGATTGTCCATCATGTGATATTACCTAGTTCCTTTTGGATTTTAATTATCAGTTTATTAATATCATTAAAGGTTTCAAGCTGGTTGATTTCCTGTCCAATATTATCATCTTGTACAGATAATACATAATTTTGATAGAAAGTTGCGAAATCTTCATCAGGAAGCGATTTAATATACTGTTTAACTGTTTCTAGCATAATTAATCATCAAATGTTACATCGCAGGAAATGATAGCACCATTTGTTAAAGTAAATGTAATTGTCCTTACATCACCATAGATACCTACATCAGGGTCTGCAGGGTCGTAATCAAAATCTACACCTGTAATATTTGTAAAAGACGCATTTTCTAAAACACTGCGGATTTCACTGTAAGCAGCTAATGTAGTGTCATTGTAATTATGATAGTAAGCATCTACAATTTCTTCAAGCTTGAATTCTACTTCTTCAATTGCGTTTTCTCTAATGTCTTCAACATCTGAAGGAACATTATCCGACCAGTCGTAATTAGCCATTTCAGCATCGACTAAAGAACCTATGTAGTCATGACTATATTGCTTAGTAAATTCTCTAGCAGAATTCTGGTCTAACTGAAGATGCATATCTTCGGGAATATTAAGGTTGCGATAAACCTCATTAGCAATGTCTTGTGCAAATCCGTAATCAAGCATAAATGAGTCTCCTTAGTGATTTTTAGCAATCTTGTAAAACTGATTGAGCAGATAATGTACTACGCTATCTGCAGTTTCCTCAGGGACATTGTCTATCCATTCCTTCCAGTTATCTGTTACATCTCCATCTTCAAATATAACAGTTACATAAAATACATCTTCAGCAGGAACAATATCATAGCTGTAATCTGCTACAATACCGCTCCATGTCTTGTCACTAAAAAGAATTTGACCAAAACGCTGGAGACCTTCGTCAAGATACTCTAATCCAGGTTCTACTGTATCTTCAGTCTCTTCAAGATTAAAAGGAAGTTCTTCCTCTTCATTCACCTGTCTCCAGTAGTTTTCCTCATTATCCATTGAATCGATAAGTGTTTCAATAGAATCATAAACTACAGGCATACCATATTCATTTTCTTCATTATCGTCAAAATACTCGTTGTAGCTATCTACATAGAGGTTATGGAAGTCGAAATTAGGATGTGCAGACTTAGTTGATTCAAATTCTGCTTTAGCCGATGCAAGGTCATCTGCGTAGAATTTACCTATACAATAGAACTCATCACCATCAATACCGGTTTCGCCGTCACCCGGAAAATACTCCATTAGCATGAAAACATCATAATCAGGATTAATATCTGTGTCTGCTAAAAAATATTTCATAGCTTTTCTCCTTATCTATATACTTCTTTTATCTTACTTACTAATTCATGGAATTCTATAGGAATATCACCTACGGATTTCTTCTTGCTAACATATACATCATAATACCACTGGAGAGCTTGAATATCTTTGCAAAGCTCCTCTAATGTTGGTATTGTAATAGTTTCGCCTCCTGCATACTTGCATAACTTAATGAGCGATTTCGCTCCTATTATACTAAAAAGTTCAGGAAGATTTGCAAACTCAGGAGTTTCATGCAACGGCGGCAATAATTGCAGCAGATACTGAAAGTCTAATTCTTCTGATATAGGTAATTCTTTACTCATGACGCAAGTATAACATTCATCTTATTCATTGTGTCTTCGCAAACTTCCATCCAACCAGTAATGTTATACTCTTCACAGAAATTATCCCAATCATAATTGCGATAAAGGGCATCATATAATTTCTTAGCGGCATCATATATGTCCTGTGCATACTCTTTATCTGTGCGTCCTTCTACAAAACCAGGGAAATCAAGTGAAGGTGTACCCAAAAGCTGATGCATTCTATCTGCAAGATATTCAGGTTCGTCTCCGCCGGTTATGTCATAAGTGTTGTAGAAATCTTCACTTACTGAATAAACAGCTAACATAAAGTTATCGGCAGCTTCGCAGATATCATCTACATCAGGTTCCTCGTCGTCGTAATCATAATCGTCATAATCACGATATCTAGGGTCGTCATCACCTTGGTCAGGTACATTAAGAAATGGATTAATAGGCATAAGTTACTCCTTATTAGTAATCTGCGTCTTCATCTTCAATGTCTTCTACAAACTGACCTTCGTCTTCAACATCTTCTGACTCAGGAGCTACGTACTTCTGAAGCTTAGCATAACCCTTAGGACTGATATCTCCTATATGACGCTTGAAGTTAATCCATCCAATGTTTTCTCCATTGTAAAGAATAACCTGGTCACCATCTTTATTAGGGTCACCGAAAGAAATATTAGGGTCGTGCATGATATTATCAAATATCTGAGCCATTGACTCACCTTTGTAGGAACCTTGCGATTTCTCAGCAATCTTTTCAGGAGTATATACCTTTGAAACCATCTGAGAAACCTTGTTTGTGAACTTGTTAGCTGCTTTAATGTAAATTTTCATGAGAGTATCTCCTTATAATGATTGTTATTTATAATAACGATTCTTAACAAAATAAATAAAGGTTAGATAAACTAACCTTCTCTGCATTTGTTGTTAAATTCAATTAGTTCTTTTAGCAATTCCGCATTGTATTCTTCGGCTATCGCCTTTACATCTTTATTTAGACAATGGCTGTCCCAATAAGGTTTATCTCGATATACAAAAGTATGAGAGGGATTTACTCGAGGGTCAAGTATGAATAATTCTCGAAGTTCCTCGTAGTTAACTCCTGCGGATTCTGCAATTCGATAGAACTGATTGCAGAAAGAAACCTTCATAGCTAAATAAGAGTTCTCCATATACTTGACCAACTCAGCAGTTTTAGAATCTGTAATACGAAATTGGTGTGAAGCATCATAAACTTGTTGGAGTATCTGAATAGCTTTTATGCAATCTGTTTTGAAGCCTCCAAGGATAGTGAAGTTGAAATTAGAATTGTTGCAGTGTTGTGTATTTCCATAGTATTCAGGACTAAAAACAATGTGCTTACCAGTTTCTCGCCTAAGCATCTCAGTCGTTCCAGGCAATACTGTGCTTTTAATAACAAATAATTCTGCATCATTCTCTATCAAAGCATTTCTTACTTCGGAAATGTCGCAAGTGTCATCAACAGTCAAAGGAGTATCTACGCAGATAAATGCTAAATCGTAATGCTTATCTTCTTTCTCCTTAAAGTTTTCTTTATACTTATCATAAACATAAACAGATACTCGACCTTCAATTGTTGGAGGTTCTGGAAGTAATCTTCTTGCTACATTAGTACCAACAACACCGATACCTACAACTAAGATATTAGGTTTCTTCATCATTCAAGCTCCTCTATATGCGTTATCCATTCGTCAAAAGTAAAGTGTTCGAGCAATACACCTTCATCAAGTACTCGCCGTTTGACACCACTTATTATACGATACCGCATTTCAGGGCTTAATCTACTGAATAACTCTTTGTGTTCTTTATAATACTGTTTAAAACATTTCTCTGTTTCATAACGATACTTAGAATTCATCGGGTCAAGCCATATTGGTTTATTTAACATATAGTAGGTGTTATATATAAGTAATCCGGTATGATACTTGGCGTTATCTAACATACGTCTTTCTAAAAAATCTCGCACTAAGTAATTGTTAGAATATATCATTCGAGTATATGTTTTCAAAACATAAAGTTTATCGGACCTACAAATAGAGTTATCACGCCATTTCCATAAATAGATGGGAATATTGCAATATTCTCTAACTTTAGCAGTAGCTAGTGCTAAAACATTATAAGAACCGTCTTCATGGTACTTGATATCAGAATACCAAACTATCTTATTATCAATAAGGTGCCTACGCCTGTAAACTTTACCATGAATGAATCTATCGTCTTTATTGTGTGTTATATATCTGTATGTTCCATACTTAGTATCTTGTGCTTCTTCTATAAACGAGCACACAAGTGCATCAAACCCTTTAGTAATAAAAGAAAATATACCGTAAAGGCCGAGTGCATTCATAAACATATCATCAGCATCGCAAAACATAACATAATCGGCAGTTGCTTCTTCAAAAAGCTTCTGTCGAGTTCCTGCAGGGCTAGAATGTTCGTATTGGAAATACTTTACGGAAAAGGAATAGCTGTTGATAAAATCTTCTGACAACTTAATGTCTGAACCATCGTTTCCGATTAAAACCTCAATGTCGTCAAAATTTATGCCCTTCTGAATTGCTATACTATCTAGCATATTCTTGACAACAGAATTATCCTCATTATATTGAGGAATAAGTAATTGTAATTTCATTTATGGCCTCCTTAAAGGTTTTAAGTAAGTACCTAGTATAAGATATTAATGGGTGTTGATATAAGAGATTAAATCCCCTAAAGTAACATATTCAGGTCCCCAAGTATTATCTTCATCATCAAATACGTTTAAAACAATACGAGTATTATCAGATAAGTCATAGTAGTTTGGCATTCTAGAATACAAGCTACTAACATTATGTAGGAAATAATGGCTATCTACACCTATATGATGTGTACTAATATATTCACTGATATATTCGGTAAGATATGTATCTAAAGCGTCATGAGATGTACCAAAATATTCGCTAAGATAGTCGTTTACAGGAGTCTGTGGATAGCTGTCAAAATATTCGCTAAAGTAATCAGACCCTTCGACACGTACAACCTCACCTTCATGGCTTGTATCAAACATTACAAATTCATAGTCTGTCACATCATAACTTTGTGAAGGACATTTATAAATAGCACTGTTTAGATTAAAAGAATGGTGTTGGATATACGAATCAAAGTTATGGTATTGACCTTCTGAATTTATTCCGAAGTTTAAGTAATTACTAACCATATCATAACCGTCGACTATAAATGTCGAAGTATTGTTATGGCTGTTAGCTAAAAGCTTAGGACTTTGCGAATATTCTGATAAATATGGAAAATCAGCAATAGCTTTATACTTATTATGTTTGCTGTTATCTGACATAGCCTACCTCTTAATAATTATATTGAAGTTCAATACTCTTCTCATAATCGCCTGTCTTCTTATAATAATCTAACTGTGCTCTTAAGTTGTCCATACTATCTGATTCAAAGCGACGTGTTTCTCTTGTAGTTTGTCCATATTCAGTGTCGAACGGAGGAACATATACTCTTAGTGTGATTTCAATAGCAGGCTCACCCCAACTCATTGTTCTATCAATACTAAAATAATCAGATATTCGTTTAACCCAGTATGGAAGTGAATTAAAGCAGCGTTTAGATTGCTTGTCCCAGAAACGCATAGACTTCTCTTCAGGCAATGAAGCGTCATTAGCGTTAGCCATATCAGTTAAAAATTTATTGCCTTCGCAGAAATCTGCAATCATTGAAATAAGATGATTCTGAATATAATCATAGAACTTAATATAGAATGCTTTATCAAAGTATGCATTTATTTGGTCGACTGACTGAGTAGGTTTAAATGCAACAGAAAATTTGACCTCTATACCTTTGAAGTCAGATTTAACTCCAGGTATCCTCAACCAAATAGTTGCCCAATAAGTAAATGTATATCCATTTAACTGGACTTTTTTAGTTTCAAGAGTAATTGAAAAATCTACACCATACTCATCTGCAAGCTTCTTGAGTTTCTTACTGTGGTCTATAATTTTATCGAATACAGAATTAGCATAAGCGGTCCAATATTCAAAATCTTTATTGACCCATTCTTTAAGATAATCACCTACATTAGTGATATCGTCTGCTTTAATGCCAGATTCTACGACCCAATAGCCCATTACAATATAATCAGTAGAATTCCAGCTATCGTAGATTCTATCATTAATTACGCAAACAAGATGGTTAGTCCTACCAGATTTACCATCAGCACTACACCAAATAATGTAAGTTCCTGAATGAGTATCTGCAAACTGTCCGACAGTAATCTTTTCTTCAGGAGTGATAATGTCACCACCGCCAAGCTCTTTAATTACTTTGATGCAATTGGAGTGGCTATTATAATGCCAACCCTTTCTCCAATTCTCTTTTGCAGAATCATTAAGTGCTTTTCTAGCCTTAGAGTAGTCCATATTAAACGCAAGGGAGATTGCCCTTGCGGTGCAGTCTCCGGTTCGTGTTCCGCGCACATTTGCGTTGTAGTTAATAACTTTAGATGAAACTACTCTTGCCATTGATATTCCTCAAATATCTCACACTCATCAAAATATTTTATGGACCATAAGTCTACTGCAATATTTACTGCGTTTAATAACGCTTTGTTATCTGTTATCATATCGCTGTACTTGTAAACAGTATCAGCAATTGCATTGTATATTGCGTTATTTAGGTCGTTCTGAAAACTATTATCTCTATCGTTGAATGAGTTAATATGTTTTTTCATATTATGCTTCGTCTGAATATTTAGTAAGGAGGATTCTTGCATTATCTAACACCTCAATATCTTCTGCTGTAAAATATTCAGAAAATTCCATTGGACCTGTAATCATATTCTGAAAATCCCAGATACTATCTGCAGCTTCTTTAGCGGCTCTTTTGCATGAAGCCATGGCATTTTCATAATTAGCTCTAACATACTTTTTCATATCATTTATTCTCCTCTTCTATTTCTTTGATAGATTTTACTTGTTCTGCAACTAAATTTATATCAAATACAATAGCATTGTTGCTTCTTGCTAACCTGCTGAATGTTAAATAAGTATAACCGGCACCATTAATGACTTCAATTACATTGACCATTATGTCACCGATGTTTACTTCGTCTTTGTAATAAATCCAAAGCTCATTGTCATCAATTGCTATTCTAAGAACACCAGAAGTATCTTCTCTACTATTAAGTGTTCCTTTAATTACCTCAGACTCCGATGCAATATCAATTACAGGGCAAACCTTAGTGTCAGCAGTAACCTTGCCATAAATTGCTGTAGACTCTTCAACAGGCTCCTCAGGTTTAGGTTCAGGTGCAGGAGCTTCTCCGCCTTCATCACCTGAAGGTTCTGCAAACAAATCAGGTTCACCTTCCATATCGCTCGGAGGAGCCGAAGGAGCTGAACTATGATGGCTTCCACCAGAATACGAAGGTGAAAATACATTGCTTTCATCAGGAATATCAGAATCAAAAGCACCAACTTCTTCATTTTCAGCCGGCTTAGGTGCTTCTTCAACTTCCTTCTCCTCAATAGCTTCGTCTAATTGCTCTTTAGAATCATCGTCTAAGTAATCAGAAAGTTGCTGAACTAACTCCGCATTCTTAGGACTCGTCATAGTTGCATGAATCTTGTCCTTGCGGCTGCTAGTTAAATACAATTTAGATGAATAAATTCTAGACAATTTCATTATTTGCTCACCTTCTCCTTTATATAGAAATAATTCTTTCTGTCTCTGTAACTAGTTATATAATATAATCCCAATTCTTTACAATAACGCCAATCGTCATCCTTCATAGGTTCATAATCTTCTATTCCAAAATAGATTTCTTCGTCATTATCAGTTATATTCCAAACTCTAACCTCATCGTCATCGTAATCAATACGGCTAGAAGGCTTAAACGATTTAGGAAGTACAATATAACTATCGGAAATATCCCAATAACTACTTATGGGCTTGTCTTCATCATTGTAAAGCCACTTATAGGTGTCAGAATCTTTTTTGAAATATCCGGTATTATAACCTCTGTTCCCTAGTACTAAAATATAACGATTAACTGGAATTTCAGATAAAAGGATTTCAAGTTGTTCAGCTAACTTAGTTTTATCGCCTCCATTTATACTTGAAAGCGAAATTTTCCTTAAATCAGAATTTAAACTAGCCTTAATATACACCTTCATGATTGTGTGTCCTCGCTTCTATCCATATAGATATAAGGCTTATCTACATGATTATCTTGAACAATATAGCCAAACCAACAAATTGCAGGTAAGTCAATTCCAAGTTTAGTAAATGTTAACTTGTAAACATGTTGACCAACAGAAAGGTCTAATAATGATGAACGAATATCTATCCAAGGCTTGTGTTCATCTCTAGTTACATATTCATAAAAATCAAGAGATTTATTAGCGTTTAAATCATAAATACCAGACAGTTCCATATCTCTAGGCATACTATCTGGTAATTTTACACAAATTATATCTGGAATTTCTGCAAGATTGAATACTTCTGTATTAGAAGCTAAATTCTGCATATTAGCTGATTGAATTGTAACAGTAAACCAACTTTTCATTCAGAGTATTCCTTTATAGTGTGATTATTAATCAATAAAGGTTAGTTAACTGTTTTCCACATCATTATTAATTTTTGTATAGACCTCTAAAAACAGTTTGCTTACATCGGCCGGATTATAGTTATACCGCTTAGCAATAACTACTACACCTTGTGCACAACATATACAAAGTTCTCTGATGTCCTGAAAGAATGCATCATTTAGTTTTTCTACTTTGCTCATAACGCACCTCAAAACAGCTTCTTAGGTTTCTTAACCTTCTTACTGTCGTCGTATTTGTACTTGCCTTTAGTGAGTTGTTGTACTGCCCAAATGTTAAATGATGTTCTTGCATCAGAACTTTCTTGTACATCTTCCCAAGTAAGCCCGCACTTTGCTAATTCACCCTTTACAGTTTCAAAATCTTCATCACTTGCGAAGTAGCCAAATGCAGCTCCGGACTTATTATTGTCTTTTCTAACACGCATAGAAGTTGAAATAACTCCAAATGTAGGTGAAAGAATTTTGCTATAAGCGGCCTGGAGTCTATGGCTAACACTATCTGCAGAATAGCATCTGTTCTTTGCAAGAGACTGTAAAGATGTCATTCCGTATAAATGCGTTTTTACATTAGGGTTACTTGACTTATCAATGATATCATTACACTGCGAAATGTAAATGTCTTTTTCTTCTTGCGATGCATCGTTAGCTGGAGATATTCCGATATAGTCTAACTTGCTTCCATCTTCGGCACGCCACTCAAGCATGTTCTTAAGGGCATCAAGAGATTCACCATAGTGGAATACTGGCATCAGCTTTTCAGGAGACTTTAATTTACTACGCATGTAAAGGTAGTTGTCCCAAGACTTCTTTGCAGACTCTACATAGTCCTCAGGCTTCTTAGGCTGTTGGAACTTACCTGGGATAGTATCTAACTGAGCAAATACATCAATATATTCATCAATGCTGTTAAGATACTCGATATAGTTATCTTCCCACTGCCTAAAAGTAGGTTCTTTGATAGATTTATCAGGAAAATGAGCGTTACCAGTGTGGATAGAAAACGCACCGGAATCAATAAAGAGCCATCTGCAGAAACCATCCTGCTTATACTTGATAACTAAATCAATTTCACGTCTATCAAGCTGAGATACAAGAACGTCAAGAGGTTCAAAATCAGGCAAGGACATCAACTTATCGTGAACAAATGGTCTAATTGACCCGCTAAATACGTACTTTTCCACTATGTGTTCTCCTTTACTCGGTATATTTTAAATCGAATATTAATTTACAAATTACTGCATTTGATGATATATGACTATTCTGCAAATCATCCAGACAATCTATACAAGGCTTAATCTGATTAGCTTTGAGCAATTTCATCAGATAACGAATTACTATAGTTACTGGAGCTTCCGAATTGTCTGGATAGTGTTGAAGTTTCCAAGAAATACTGCTAACATTATCCTTGAATTCTAACATTGTTGATAACGATTCAAAATATGCTAATTTGTTTGAATCTAAATCAAGTATTATCTTAACATCAGAAAAACTTTTAGCACATTTCCATATTATTTTATCTTCTATAAAGTGAAATTTTTCAAAACTGATGCTAGTTGCAAATGCTTCCAAGTCCTTTGAGGTAGGCATTGCAACATCAATTAGAATACAACGACTTAAGATTGTATCAGGAATACTGCGAATATTTGTGCATGTTACTGCTACATACAGATAGTTAGGGCACTCTTCTATGAATTTAAGAAGAGGATTAGCTGCTTGTATTACACCTTCATCAAGATTCTCAATACAAAGTACAGCAGGAGCTCTATTATCAAGCAGAGTATCAATTACAGTTTTCAATTCCGATACAGAAGGATTAACTAAAGCAACGTCGTTGATATTGAGCATCTTAGCCCATTCTTTTACTACATAGGTCTTTCCAGAGCCTGCACAACCTGATACTAAAATAGAATGCCTACCTGCTTCTACTATTTGCTTCAGATTCTTTATAGCTTGTGTCTGACATTGAAACTCCATCAAACATCTCCTGAATCAATATTTAAAATATCTTTTAATAACCTATCTTTATAACAATCTTCGCAAAGATGAAATCGAGTAACTTTTCCTAAATAGGACACACGTACTTCGCAGAAATGATATAACATATTTGCATCATAATATGCTTGCTTCTTGCAGCAATCGCATTCTATTAATTCACTCATTGCAATACCTGTAAATCCGGGATATTCTTAAATCTAAGCAATGCTGCTAGATACACTATGTAAAGTGATGGTTCATTTGTATAACCTAAGCGAAGCTGTTTTAAGGCGTTGTAGGTATGGTTGAACATAAAGTATATATCATACCTTGTCCAATACTTGCTCGCCTTTTGTACAACCGATGAGGCGTATTTGTTATCTAAGCATTTATCTAGCTCTAACATCGTCTTAAGAATTATGTATAAAATGTTTTGAATATCGCCATCATAATGTTCTGACATATACACTAACGAAGCAAAATCTCTGTTTGCTACTGCAAGCATTATGTCAGTATCAGAATAAGTAGTGTCCATACCAAAAAGCCATTTTATCTGTGCTTCTGTCAATGTGTACTTATCTTGAATAGAATAAATGCATCTACAGATATTTTTAGCTTGATAGTAATCTGACGCAATATTTGCAACTATCCTAAAATAATCTTCTTTCAGTTCAGGAAAATCTGTCTTCAGATACTTTATTATGAATTTACTGTCGACATGTGTAACTATTGCTGTGTTTTCAGGAAAGAACTTATCGACCTTATTAACATCGGAATCAGACTCATATATGAAAACTATGCAGCCATTTATCTTACACTTCTTTATACGCTGTTGTAATTCCGCATTGATTTTGCTGAGAAATACTTTATCATAGCGGATTACATACACCGCAGGAGGAATAGGTATCATCTGCTTCTTCTCCATAGAAGCAATTAAGTCCAAAGCGTTTGAATATTCAATTCTGTTACCAATCTTACTGGTCAAGATATCGATGTATTTTTCTTTGATGCCAAACTCTGTTCCGCCTAAGAAGTATAAATTCTTAGGTGTGTCTGACATTATGCTAAGACCTAAATCTTGAATAGTTAGCATTCGAACTCCTGCTGATAAAAATTTCTGAATTCTTCTAAAGACATAATAGCAACTTGCTCGCCATTACACCATTCAGGAAAATAACTTGTTTTCTTGTCATGATGTCCTAGTTTAAATAATAACGAAGCAGCTGAATTCTTAAAAGTGATTGTGCTATCAGTCCTAGCAGTATTTACTAGACCAAATATTTTGAATACTTTGTCATCTGCAAACATCCTCTTTGGAATCATGACCCAAGTATTCTTTGACTTTTGAGTTCCATTATCTACAATCAACGCAGGATACTTATTTACTGTTCTTGATTCTGTAGAAATTTTCTCCCAGTGTTTCTTTTGAAATACTATATTGTCCTGTTCCTCTATGTGTGTTTTACACTCCACAAGGAAATGGTCACTGTTTACATCTCCGGGAGTAAACGGCCTAGCACCGCTACCTGTTACTACTTTCCAACCAAGGAAATCGGCAACCATCTTTTCTTGTTTACTTGAAGCTTCTTTATTCGTCATCGCTATTATCGTCTAATACCTTTACGCCATTCTGGTTGATGTCATCAATTATGTACTTACACATCCTATCATAATATTCAGGATTATTCTGCAGATAATCATAGACCTTTGTCATACCATTTAATTTAACGATTGAACCATCAACTTCAAGCGGTTCTTTAGTTTCAGGGTCGCATATAGTAAACCAAGCACCATTCTTTCTAATTATCTCGTACTGCTTGATTGCAAGATTAGCAAACTCGAAATCAACACGGAGACCGGACTGAGCCATAAGATAATACTCTGCCTGTTTTCTATCGAACGGAGCAGACTTCTGCTTCTTGATATTAACTACAATCTTATAACCTGCCGGATTTTCTGCTTTCATAGGAAGGTCATTACCTACGAAATCAAGAGGTACACCTAACTTGAAACTAAGTCGAAGTGACGAATAAAACTTAATTGCTTCACCACCAGGTGTCTGGTCAACATAAGGGTTGTCCATATTGACACGAAGCTGATTGATAAAAATCATTGTTGTGTCATATCTAGTAAGCAACTGTGTGAGTTTTCTACAGAATACTGTCATCAAACCTGCAAGTGAAGCAACAGTACGTTCACCGTATTTTTTCTCTAATTCAGCTTGAGTTACTAATGAAGGAATTGAATCAAGAACAATAAGGCCTACCTGGTTGCTTTCCATCAACTCCTGAACGCTCTGGATGATTTTCTCAGCAGCAACATTAGGTGGTTGCATAATCTCAATTGCTTTGTTAGTAATGCCGAGGGTAGATGCCCACTTCTTGTCAAATGAGTGCTCAAGGTCTACGTAAAGAATCTTTTTAGGTCCTCTATCTTTTAAATCTGACAATGCAACCTTGTATTCTTTCTTGCCTTCTGAAATCTTCTGCTCTAAATTTGCAACTTCTTCGTTGTATTCTTCTAAGAAGATGTCAAGAGCGTTTTTACAGATGTCAATAGCAGATGTTGTTTTACCACCACCAGGTACTCCATAAAATTCTGTCAATGCGTTTCTAGGAACACCGCCGTAAGTAGCCCAGTTAAGTGATGGAGATGAAAATGGAATTTTCCTTCCTGAAACCTTATTGACGCTATCCATCAATTCAGGACAAGCCCATTCCTTAGAACATTTCTTGATAATATCTTCAAATGATGCCATCTATTCCTTCTCCTCCTCTAATATAAACATTTCTTTGAATCGGCTTGTAATCAGGAAGTTCAGGCGTACTAGTTTCATTTACTGCAGGCTGTTCTGCACGCTTTCGTGCTTCCCAAACCTTTTTAGCACCCATTATCAATTCTTTAGAGAAAGAAATTTGATGCTCCACTTTAGCAATAACAGAAGAATAAACTATCTGCATAAGTTTGTATTCTTCGTCAATTTCCTCTTCCTGTTTCTTCTGCTTTCTTTGTTTGATTGTAAGTTTAACAATCTCATTATGCTGTTTGAATTGTGCAAGAGCATCTGACGCTGCAAATAAATCCAGCGGAAGTGCAGTGATAATCCATTCCAATTCCTTATCTGTAATAGATACTTCAACATCCTTAAAGCGATTATGCATTTCAGTTACTCGGCTGAAATACTTTGCAAAATACTTCTTATAGATGTCGTCTACTACATTATCAGCAGCTTCAAAATCTGCTTTAAGCGATTCAAGTGCATTCGCTATAGAATCCAAAGTAACACCTCCTTAAGATTTCTTAGACGACGATAAAAGATAGGTCAATGCTGTTTCAACTTGATACTGTGTAGTCCTCAAGTCCTTATTAAGTTGCAATAATACACTAGAAAGTTTCAGACAGATTATTGCATGAGTCTCTGTATATGCAGATAATTTCTGTGCATACTGCGACGGTATCAAAGTAGCACCAATATCCTTCATATAGATAAATTTGATGATATTACATAAGAAAGAGTGGAAACCTTCAAACCACTTTACAAAGTTTGTACCACAGTTATATACATCATCAACTATCTTAGTTATCTGCTCATTTTCGTGTTTAACCAGACTGTTTAAAAGATTGAAATATGTATCATAATCAGGAAGGTCTAAAGCTTCGCTTACATTTTCAAGAGTAATATCCTTACTGAATGCTAAACATCTATCCAAGTTAGTTAAGCTATCTCGCATTCCACCATTAGACAATCTTGCAATGTAGTCTAACGCCTCTTCATCATAAGTGATTTCTCTGCCCTCTTTATTTTCCTGCTCTATAACATATTGCAATCTGCTTTTAATACCTTTAGTACTAATTTTAGAGAGCTTAAACGTCTGCACCCTCGATAGAATGGTTGCAGGTATCTTTTCAGGGTTTGTAGTAGCAAAGATAAAAATAGTACGAGCAGGTTGTTCCTCTAAGGTTTTGAGTGCTACCTGCCAAGCCTGAGAGCTGAATGCGTGACACTCGTCGCATATGATTACCTTATACTTCATTCCGATAGGGAATTGTGAAGCCTGTGACATCAGTAATCTCATTTCTTCAGTACTTCCATGAGAAGCTGCGTCAATCTCTATAGGCTCGCCTTTTCCTTCATTGAGGGTATCTGCAATGATTCTTGCTGTAGTGGTTTTGCCGCAGCCCGCAGGTCCTATAAACAAGAAGCATCTGTTTTCCAGTGTCTTGGATTCACACATTGTTTTGACAAGAGTCATTACAAGAGACTGCTCAGTTACTTCTGCAAATGTTTTAGGGCGATATTTGCTTGCGAGGTTCAAATCAAATTACCTCCATTCATACAAAGATACATATTCTATAACGATTCACCATTGTTTACATCTACTGTAATATCTGCAATAACTAGGAGTACAGTATCTAGTATCTGCAGGTTTAGGTGGTGCGATATTTTTGGCAACAAAGTCTTCTACATCTCGAAACATCTGCCACATTTCTTGCATATCGCTATCAGTTACTTTTACCTCGTAACATTTCATGTTACCATATTGCCTATCCTGATAAACAACTAATGCACTGTGCAGATTAAGTAAAGTACAATAGCATTTAATCTGGTCAATGTGGTTAGGCTTTGGGTCAGTTAACCTGTCAAAACTTTGCCTATCAGATGTTTTGATTTCAAGCAGCCTATACTCACCTTGGAATCTTATGATACCGTCAGGTGCAAATTTAATAGGAGGGTCAACAATTTCTATTTTAGTTTCAAGCCCTGACTGTTCACAAGTGTATTTGTAAGGAGGATTTATCTTAGCTAAATATTCTTTGACATCTATCCAATCTTCCTTCAAGCCGCCGATTAAAGTTGACTGAATGATTTGATGACACGCAGTTCCAATATCTGCAGTAAATCGCAAATCTCTATCAACACGTTCCTCAACTTCAGGCTCTACTCCGCGAAGTCTAAACCAACTAACACGCTTGCATCTGATAGACGAAGGCGCAAATGTGTTAGAAGGTTGTTTAGCTTCGGAACTTCGTATGAAGTCGTCTAATGTGTTTTCATAGTAATCCAAAAAACTACTACTGAGCGCAGAATTGAAGCGAGCAACTCTGAACTCATCTACTGACTTAAAGGCCATAAATTACTCCTGGAATGCAAGAACAATTGAGAGGTTATCTGTCCAGAAAACGCTACCAGACAATTCACCTTCGTTGTAAACAGGTCCAATCTTAATCTTATCACCGTCTACGCTAGAGAAAATTGATTTAAAGAAAGAGGACTTGAAGTCACCTGAATAATTTTCAAGTTCGCCTGTCTTTGTGATGTCTACCTTAAAGTCACCAGAACCTCTGTTAAGTGTGAGGGTATTTCCTTCTACCTTAAAGAATGTAGAAGTATCCTGTGCAGTAGCAACGATATCTGCCTGATTAAGGAACTTATTGATAGGTGCTACGTCAACTTCGATGTATGACTCAGGTGTCTTAAGCGTTTCCAGAATAGTATCGGAATTGTAATTACCAACGCCTTCATCATCCTCATATTCAGGAATGAACTGAGAAGTAAGGACATAACCATCGGTATCTACTGTTAAGACATAACTGTTGTCTACTTTCTTAATCTTTGAACCTTCAGGAAGATTAGTAAACAGATTGATGATAGTAGGATTAAGGAGGCAAGTAGAACCAAGATTCGACTTATTAGACAATGTAAAGATTACGTTGTCAATATCACCTATGATTACCTTACCATCCTGACCAATCCAAACCTTAGTGTAAACTGGGTGAATCATCCAGATAGAAATTGCGAACATCTGATGCTCTTTAACGAACTTCCAATCTCCGGACTTCAACTCAATGCTATTACCTTCAGCAGTAGTTGTAGGTCTGTTAAGCGAAAGGTTATTTGCATCGAGGAGTTTAGGGAGTGTAAACTTACTAGAACCTGAATGCAAAACAATTCCGCCTTCAATGAAGTCGATAGATGTGATATCCTTGTCGAAAGAATCAATGAGCTGCCTAAGCAGTGCACAATCTACAAAGATTGTTTCTGATGTATCAGAATCTCCAGAACCCTTGAGTACAATCTCTGTATAGATTGAAGGAGCCTCAATATTGATTCTAAGATTTTCTCTTGTTGCAGTAACCTGAGCCAAGCAGCTCTTCTGGTTGAACTTGCTGATGTTTTCCTTGATAATACCAAGGTCAATGGCATTCTGCAAGGGCTTAGTGGACAATGTGAATTTCATGTTGACTTCTCCTTTATGGTTTATTTTTAATTAATTACATCGCCGTTAACTCTGTGATGAATGTTATCTACGAAATCTGAAGGTGATATCTTATATTTGTGAATATAATCATACATTGCGTCTTCTACTTCCTTTGACCAAGTACCATTTACACCTAATGCAGCATCGCCTATCGGCTTCTTACCGTCTTTATCTTTATAGACCGGTAACGTATATTCGCACTCAAATAAGTGATACTGTATCCATTTGATTTCTGATTCAGATAATGTATCTAACGAACCAAAGTTGATGTTAGGCTGCTCATATGAACAAGGGAAACTTAATCCGTACCACTTATAAGTTATTTCAACATCACAACTGATAGGGAATGGCAAGAAGTTACCTGCCTCGCTCATCATCTTACCTAAGATTTCTGATGCTCTAATAGCATTTCTGATAGGAACTTCTGCAATTATTTCATCATGTACAGGAAGTAATACTTTTGCTCCAAGCTGTTCCCACTCCTTGTTACTAAATACTTTAAGCATCGCCATCTTAGTAAGGTCAGCAGCTGAGCCTTGAATTATACTGTTTACACATTTTCTAGAAGCATCAGTAATCTTTCTAGAATTATTGATTACTTTGATGTGTTCATCTTGTAAACGCTTTGTTGCCTTTACTACCTGGCCATAATACTTATAGTTATTGAATTCTTCCTCGAGCTTCTTAACGATTCTTTCAGGAATTTCATTCTTATTATTAAGTGTTGAAGGGTCAAGTGGGTCAATATCAGGATTTATATATCCCTTAGCGGCCTTAAATTCATAAGGTTTCAACTGCATATCAGGAATGTGCCTACGCCTACCTAATATAGTTTCAACATAACCATATTTACGAGCATCGCTTTGTGCTTTAATCATGAATGCTCTAAGATTAGGGAAAGCATTCAGAACTGCGTCATATATAACTTGAGCTTCTTTAGTGCGTTGCTCATCAGTCATCTGTTTATTCCCGCCAAATAACTGGTCACCAATAGTTTTTGTAGACCTTCCGTAAAGAATACCTAATACTATGCTTTTTGCTTGACTTCTGCGCTCCTTACCTTCTCTGTTAACTTCATCTGTTTTATTTCCGTTTGCATCGAAGAAATGTTCGGAACACTCTTCATAAGTTTTGTTGAAAGCAAGTGCTGCAATAGTAGAATAGATGTCTCTATTATGTTTAAAAGCATCTATCATATTCGGGTCCGAACTGACAAACGCTGTCATTTTTGGTTCTTGTTGCTATCTTAGTTATGTGCTCGTTACGCACTTCTCTTGTTACCAAGAGTGTCGGACTATCTCTTGAATACTATATACTGTTACTATATACAGTAAGCCCTGGCATTTCCATTTAACAGATTTACTATAGACTATTATCATCTATAAACTGACCGACTTCGGCTGTACCCTACTTGCTTGGTTATCTCAATCTACCTGAATTCTCATTTACATATTTCTATGATTGTAGATTTTTAGCTTTTGGTAGTCTCTACACACGATAGACCCATTTTAACCCTTTGATGTATTTGTCAAATTTAGCAGATTCTTTAATTTTGTCGTTTAATTGGTCGCTAGATTTAACGGTTCCATAACCATTAGCATACCACCAATTAGCAGCATCTTTGACACGCTCAAACTCAGCTACAAAACTGCCTTGTGTATCAATACAATAAACGCATTTGTTTTTTGAATCATTTAACGCTTTATAATGTGCTTCGCTAAGTTTAAAAGATTTCCTAAATTTTGCCCTAACTTCTTGACCTTTTTCAGAAGCATATAAAGCTTTTCGGCTATCAGATAGATGTTTTTTATGCTCTTTAGAAGGCCCACCTCTATCTTTATATGATTGCTTCATTGATTCCGAAATGCGTTTACGGACATCTTCGCTACGCATTATATTATCATGCTTTTCTTTTACTATTACAGAATACATTGTATTTATTGACCCTCCAGGAGCCATATTGTATCCATTTCTTATAGTATCATATTTAGCAATATAATATGCTTCGAGTTCATTGAGCGTATCTTGGTCCTCCACTTCAGCAATAATTTGAAAGTGAAATTTGTCCCATCCGTACTTTCGCATTGCATTATACAAATGAGTATTGACGTCAGACACCATGCTATTTCGATGCCCATCTATTCGTTCTTTCAATGTTTTAGTGGTTTGACCAATATACAATTTGTCATTTACATCATTGGTTATCTTATATATCAACATATTCGGCACCTCCAAGATATATTAAAGGTTATTCCCAACAAGTTGATAGTCTATCTTGCTCGGTATTGTCTCTCTAACGAACCTTATTAGAAAGAGTTCACCGACTTAACCAGGTTTTACTACAGCCAACACTTAACTGTAGTCAGCAGACAACATCACGCAAGGTGGAGTCATCACTGGAATTTGAAATTTCTTTGACAATTCTCCATACCTCCTTTCCTTCTTCTAATAATTTTATTGTATCGCCAACAACTAGGTCTTCTACATCTTTTTGTCCAACACTAGTTGTTACACTATACCATCTATTTAACGATATACAAACTGTATCATTAGATTCTTGATAATCAGCATCTAAAAGTATCTTCTTAGCAGGAGTTGCTCGGAACTGATGCCTAATATCAAGAGCGTGTGAGGGAATCTGCTGTACGTTCGGTTCAGAACTTGACATACGTCCAGTATCTGCGCCGATGCTTTTGAAGGTTGCATGGATTCTTCCATCCTTGCCGACTTCATTAGGAAGCTTATCAACAAATGCGTTGAGCAATTTGTTTAACGCCCTAACTTTCAATATTTGATTTGTTACAGGAAGATTTAATTCAGTTAATGTAGCTTTATCTCCTGATGATACATCACAATGTAGGAAGTTGTTTAACAGATATGTAACCTGTTTTGGACTTGCTTCATTAAAAGCTGCACCGTTCTTAAAAGGAGATTTAGATACAGTTATTGCATCGGAATTATCCATAATTTCTTGAATAATTTCAGAAAGTTTGTTTAATTCCTCTTGATATTTTTTATCATATTTAATTTTCAATATATCTCTGATGTTCTTATCAAAGTATACACCAGTGCGATGCATTAAAGCACAAACGCGAATCATCGGGATTTCAATATTCCAAATGAGGTCTGCGATTTTCTCTAACTTATGTTTTTGACATTTCGGGTGAGTCTTTGTTACATAAGGTAACTGCCAGAAGAACAATTCATAAGTTATCTTAGCATCGTTTGCAGCGTATAACTTTGCTACATCTGTAGGGCAGTAAGGAAATAACTTAGGACTAAAGAAGTCTGAGAAAGATTTTGGGTCGCCTTTGCCTTTCTTTACATATTTCATGTAAAGTGCTTTCAAGCGGTTATCTAACTCATCTTCTTTGATACAACGCCATGCGGTGATGACATCGTAATAACAAACAGGGATTAAATCTACTTTGAGGTCCTTGTATATCATTGCTAAGTCGAAGTCAGCATTAGCAAAAATCATTTTAGTTTTTGCTTCAACAAAATATGCTAACTCCGAACCAAGGTCTTCATATGAAACTTGATTTTCATAAGGTACTTCGAATACTGGAGCAAGATGTTTGCATGGTATGTAGCATTCTACTCCGCCAGGATAATAAAGCGAAGCACCTACAATTGTATCATGCACCCTATCAAGTCCAGTAGTCTCTGTATCTATTGCACAATAACCACTTTCAATTGCTTTTAAAACATATTCATGTAACTGCGCCTTACTCGTGATTAATATAGCCGGACTATCTTTAAAATATTCTTGAACAGCTTTGATGGATTCTTGTATCTCATGCTGAGAAGAAGTTACACTTTTAGAAACCTTTATAGGTTTTAGAACTTCCTTAGACTTTTCAGCGATAGCATTGATTTCGTCCATCTTAGCTTGACTGAATAGACCCATTGTGTATCCTCGTCAAACGTAAAGTTCGGGCAGTATATGAATACTGCCCTACCAGGACTTAACCTATGATATTAGAAAGTTGCAGGAGGAAGTTCTCCGCCTTCTCCTTCGTCATCATCTGCTGTAAAATCTTCCGTGGGTGCCGGAGCATCAGCAGGTGTAAAGTTTACATTTACAGTCTCTTCGCTAGAAGCATTTACAGAAGAAGTATCAACAAAAGTTTCAGGGATGGACGACTGATATCCTGCTCTAGGAATAGGTGTATATTCAGGAAGACTTGAAGCAGATTCATTACCAGAATTCTGGAGCATCTTAGATAATTCGGAAATAGAAACATCTCGAATAATCTCGGAATAATAATCAGGCATCTTAGCGTTGAACTTAGCAAGAATCTCTGCGTAAGAACCAATTGTATTCTTACCAATAGCTTCAATGCTATATGTAGTGTTGATGTCATTAGGAATACCGTGACGAGTTATTCTGAATACAAACTCAGACGGATTAGGGAAACGACTGAATACGTCTTTCTCAAGCTGAGGTTCAAACTTCATAGTTCTATCCCAGAACTGAATTTCACCTATACCATCGTTAGCGTTAATGTTAAAAACAGGGACAAAAAGCTTGGTTTGCACTCTGATGCCTTTGCTGCAAGCAGGGCAACCCTTATCGCAACAATGTACATAACCTGAATAATCTGCTGACTTGATGTAATGTCCCTGAGCAACAAGCATGTCCTTCATCGACTGATAAAGGAATACAACATCTGCGCTTTCACCATCGTTGATGAGTCTAAACAGCCCATGATACCTATCATCATTGAACTGAGCTACGGACTTAAATGCCATTTTGTTTCCTCCTTGGATAATTGATTTGTGATTTATTGATGTGGCGTTGTTGTCCGTACTCTTGCACTTTTGATAAATAACTTGGCCTACATTTCATGTATACAATAACGATTCAGAAATTACAAGTTGCATGCAATTCTAAGCATGTTCATGAGTGCAGCGTTATTGTGGAACTGCTCCATGATTTCAGTAAACTCGGCAGGAGAAACAGATACGTTCTCCAACCTATCCATGCCGGTCTTCTTGCGTGCTGCTGAAAGTGAATCGTCAGGGTTGAGCAGCTTGTTAGCGACCTTTTCAGCTTTAGGTCCCATCTTAGCGATGATTTCCCAAACAGCTTCCTTGGCCTGTTTAACTTCATAGCTGTCATCAACGGAAGGTGCGAGGTCGAAAAGGTTAACAACGTCGTCACCAACAGTGACTTCATTAGAAACCTCAAACTTGTCGCGATTGATTTCTACCTGAGGCTCTCTAAGACAATAGATGCAATTCGCAGCTACTCGGTAGATATAGTTAGGAGTGAACCTCTTCGGCTCGGCCTTAATCTTTTCTACGTTCTTCATGAGATACATGTTAACAGTAGAAACTGCATCTTCCTCAAGTACATAGGAGAATCTCTCCTTGTACCAAGCGAGCTCGATTTCATCGAAAAAGTTCACAAATAAAAGAACCGCCTTGTACTCATCGTCGGCTGCAAGCCAGGCGTCGTACGTCAGCGGAAACTGAAATTCTGAAAGGGCTTCGAGATAAAGGTTACGTGTAGTTCTGAACTGTGACATGACAAATCCTCCTAGGAATATTGATGATTGTTGATACGTGGTCATGTATAACCATAAAGATATTATAATTATATAGTAACAGATGTGAGAAATCAATAGTTTATATAAAAATTTTTAAAGATTTTTCACTCTCGCTGAGAATAATAGTAATCAAATTCTTCTTTTGTCAAGTCGTTTACATCTCTATTTTTAGATTCGCCTGTTTGAGGGTCAACTATAGGCGGAATTGTTACAGTCCACACAATTGCAATAGACGATAATGCTTTCTTGAGTTTCTTTATACCTCTATGACCAGCGTCATCATTATCAAGACAAAGTACGTATTCGTTAGCACCTAATCGTTGTAACTGCGATATCTCTGATTCTGTTCCGGTACCTAATAGAGCTACTGCATTGTAACCATATACAGCGCAGGTCAAAGCATTGAAACACGATTCACAAACAATAACGGACTTAGCGTCCTTAGGCAATTCATAAATACCATATAATGGTTTCTCAATTCCTTTAGGCATAAAGAATTTCTTGCCTTTTATACTGCGTCTGCAAAATGATACTGTGTTTCCATTTATATCTCTTATAGGAAATGTAATGCAAGGAACAGGATTTTTACTACCTTCAGGTCGGAAGTTTGCATCAAACCCTACATCATATCGTGCAATTATTTCATCAGTTAATCTGCGCTCATACATGTAAGGGACTGTAAGACGATATGATGCAAGTTCTTGCTCACTTACATATTGCGGTTTCTGCTGTGTTAAACTAGTGATATAATTTATCGCATATTTATTAACAATATCAGCCGATATCTCTTTAGGGATAAGGTAGTCAAAATCATCTTCAGCAATTTCAAATCCTGGTATGTTTTCCTTTAACCAATCTATACCGGATTTAGCGATATTCTTCTTTTTAAGAATATCTGTAACAACTCCGGGCAACATTCTAGAGTAGCCACAAGAAAAGCAATGACACCAACCTGCTTTAAATGTCTTACCGTTTCTAACTTCATCATGTAAAAGTACACCGCATGAAGGATGTTTATCTTCTCCTCCATTGTGGCCTTCAGTATTAGGACAGTGAATCTGATAATAATTACCAGTAATACGCACCAGACGGAGCATATTAAAATCTTCTAATTTGTGAAGAATTGTTTCTACATTATCCATTAAGTAGCACCATACCAATCTCTTCTATTGAATTGCGGAAGTTCATATTTTTCATCTACAACCACGTTATCATTGTCGATATGATATTTTATTATCTGAAATTTATTAGCATTATTAACTAATGCAATATCAACTACTTCGGATGTTGACAACTGCGATAAATCGATGTTTTCTCTTTTTATGAATTTTGCTAAGAACTCTTCAGCAGCTTCTTTAGTTCCAAAATCATGAATATCTTTTGGACAATCTGCATTACCATCAAATACAGGATAAGGCAGTCCAGTATCTCTAAGCCCTACATATTTAGTGCCTTTGTACAATCTATTGATGCATTGAATTGCGTACATAATAGCACACCTCCTACATATACTATAACGATTCTGGATTAGAACTCCGCACCTTCCTCTTCGCTTGTAAGGTCCAGTCCATGGTTATCAGGAACCACAGGATTCTCTATTATGCTAGCTGATAAATCAGGCGTGCTTACCATCGGGTCATCTTCAGCACCACCAGGTAGATACTGCATGTTTCCGTTGTTGACGTCCCAAGAATATGATAATGTATTATTTTCGTTAACTGCCATTCTGGATTTCTCTAAACGGAACTCAAATACATGTTTGTCGAATATCTGACGAATCGCATAAACCTGTGTAGCAATCTGGCCGATAGCATCGGAACCGGCAATGTTATAGATTGTAGGGAATGGTACACCTTTCTCATCTTTAGATTCTTTAGTTTCTCTGTTTGCCTGAGTAGCTACAACAACTGCGCAACTGTATTTCTTACTCAACTGGAACAGGTCGTGACAGATGTTACCATATTTTTCATGGTCGCTAAATCCATGTCGGTCATCTACCATGTAAGAAATACCATCTATGATAAGGAGTTGAATCTTGTGCTTCTTAACAAATGCAGCAAGGTGTCTAGGAGATACTCCATCTGGCATATCTTTATCTTCAATGACGAAAGCATCTGCCTTTTCTCCTGGAAGGTCTTTAATGTATTCAATATAGTTCTGGTCGTATTGGCCTCTAAACAAATTACTATTCTGGAAGTGTCCTCTCCAAGTATCAACACGAGTAGCAAGATATGCTGCTTGCATTTCTGGAGAATAATATGCAACATTGAAACCTGCTGCTTGAGCAGCTTCCATCATCCTTGTACAGCACCAGGACTTACCTGCGTTAGTTCTACCTACAAGTACTAACAACTCCTCAACTGTTGACAAACCGCCATAACTGAGTTTGTCTAACTCTGCAAAACCTGTTGGAATTCTGGTTTGCTTACTCCATAAGATAACTTGTTCACTTCGTGTTTGAGCTTCCTTAATGATATTCATTGGAGCATTATCACTAAGCTCTTCTGATTTATCATACTGCTGACCTAAGTACTCCCAAGCATCTTCGATATCTCCAGAACCTAAATCCTTCAACTTGTTGAAGGTTTCCATAAATAAGATTCGTTTCTTATTACGCTTAAGTTCCTTTACAAGATACTCAGTTGTTTCATCTACTTGGACTAAGATTACATTAGGGAATTCAGCTTGGAAAGTAAACTTATCAGGAATAGTTCCATACTTCTCCCTGTGGTTTAAGATGAAAGTAATTTGCTTCTTTAATTCATCTATAGCATAATAACTTTCGTCAAAACTGCAAAGTTCATCAAGCAGTGCCTCGTCATTAGGCGATGCTATGATTTTTGATATAACCTGTAATTCAATAGAACCGTTCATTTATTATTACTTCATTACTGAATTTGTAAGAATCTTCTTAAGCTGTATAAAGAAATTACCGTCACCGGCAAGTGCATTTACTTGAGGTGATACAATGATTGTACTTAAACCATCAGCAGCTCTATTCTGAATAAGTTTAAGTAATGTAGTACACTGAAACTCTTTGAAATTTACATAATCGATATTTGAGATAATAAGCAGCTTTGCTTTCTTAGCCCAAATCTCTGAGTACTCCATATCCTCTGAAGGCCCTTTAACATTCCAACTTTTCTGAATGTTATCGACATACTGAGAAAATCGGAGATTGTATACAACTACATTAAGTCTGCTGTGTTTCCAGTATTTGCAGATTCCACAATATGTAAGCAACTCAGAAGCCTCATTTGTGTTGTTAGCAATTACTGTAGATAATTTACCTTCAGATTCTGCAATTATGTTAGAATACTTCTGTATTGTTTTTGCATCTGAATGAAATACATTACTGTTTAACGATATTCCGTTTCGTTCTAAGAGGTACGAAGATTCTACAAAATCTGGACAAGATTTATCACATTCACCATTAACACAGAAACCTGTGAACATGCAATTATACATTCTTGTTCAACCTCCTTAATACAGGATTTCTAGATTGCTTGAAGGCAACTCTACTTCTAACGCATTGCTTAGCAATTTCAAGCGGGTCATATCCACGCTTTCTATATTCTTCAGCAGGCATCACAAGTGTAAGGAACGGCTGCAAATCTCCAAATAGAGGATATTTAAAATAAACACCATTATCTCTATCTAAAAGATATTTTCTTACTACATATTCCTTTACATATTCTGCTTGACGAGGAATCATCTTAGATATAGGTAACGAGTCCCATATATCCATAGTGAATACTAACTCACCCTTGATTTCCATCCATCCGTAGAAACTAGGATAATCTGTTCCACTTTGCAGACCCTTTTGATGTCTAGCAAGTTTGTAAAGATGAGGATATTCAATAATGCACTTAAGCACTTGTTCTTTTGTATAACCGTCGATTGGAATTATGTTTCCAAATAACTCATCAGATTCAAGTCCAATGTCTTCATACATTGCTTCTGCCCTAGTCCTAATAAAATGATTAGGGAACAAGTTCATTAAATCTGCGTCAGTCATTTTATTGATATCTGTAGTAACTGAAATATCTCTTTGCCTCTTAGGTATTTCAGGCAATGTAGTATAGATAACTAACTTATCGGCACCGTCTACTCCAGTGATGAACGGCTTATTAATATCAAATTGAGGTACTTCGGGTGCTTGCAGATACAAATCAAGCGGGTCTGTAGGTTTAACTGAGAAATCCTTTACAGATTCTTCTACCTTAGCAGAATCAACCGGAGTAAATTTAGGTTTAGCTACAGCGATTATATTCTGTGCAGGTTTAGTATCTGCAGGTTTTGTTACAACTTCGTTCGGTTCTTCAACTACAGCTAAGTCCCATTCAATTGCATCGACAGTCAAATAGATATCACCTAAGACTTCACGAATTGCATCATCGTCAATGTTTGGCATATTGATGAATGGATTCTGAGGTGACCAATCAAGCGGAAGAGGTTCTGCCGCATATACCGCATATGTAATTGTATTGAGAATCTTAACTACTTTCTCTTTATACTTTGCAGTTCCTTGATAGTGCTTAACTACATAAGTAATAACAGAAGAATGCATTGAAGATAAAGTACCTTTAAAGGATTTCTTTACTTGATAGTTCTCTGAAATGTTTGTAAATTTAATCTTATGCTTATCGGAGTACAACATTACTGGTTACCTCCTTCAGCTGTAGATGTAAATTCAAGTGTATCAAGTAACACCTCTTGGTTATTTATTCTCGTTCTGATTGCTTTAGTTAACGCAGAATTATTCAATTTAACAATAGACGCTACGTCAGTTCCTTCTGTCTTAACTGCGTCCTTTAACGAGTAATAGCATTTTTCATCAAGAATATCTGCAATAAGTACCGCAGACAATGTAAAACACTCCCGCTTATCTGACCTGCAGGTATTGTATACGCAATAAGGAACTCTAAAAATGTTATGAGGGTCTTCCTTTACTTCCTTACACCAGTATGTAAATTCTTGCTCTAAATCGTAAACTTTTCCTTGTTCGAAGTAGTAGCCATAAGTGATGATTATTTGTGAAATCCATAAAGGAATTTGATTGATGTTGTATCTAAAATCTGAATCTTTGCTGGACTTAGGTATTCTTGCCTGAAACCACATATTGATTAATCTTGCACATTGATTAACTTCTTCATAGCCAAAATCTAGATTGGAGCCGGTTTGTAATATCGTACTAAATTTCAATATTGTTGATGCGGAATTATACTTCTGTCCTGTGGTATGCAAATTGTCAAAATCTTCGAGATGTGTTGATAAACGCTGAATTGACCCAGAATTCTTGAAAGATTCGATATTATCATCTGCAGGTTTACTCAATTCATCAAACTCTGTGTCATCAGAAGACAACAATGTTTCAGATTCAATGAATTGATTGATTTTGTCTAAACATACAATAAGAAGCTCAGCCAACTTTTTGTATCTAAGAATAGTTTTCTTATATACCTTTGGCTTTTCCTTCAATATGTGTTCCAAATGTGCTAGGATTTTCTTCGCAGCAACTTCGGCGGGGTAAATTTCTATATACTTTAGTTTTTGCACTTGATACCTCCGCTATGTCATGTTGATATGCACTAACGATTCAGATGATAAAACAAATACCGCTACTTGTTACACCACAGAAAAAGAATTGAGTGATACCGCACTACAAATCTAATTAGCGATGTAACAAGCAGCGGTATCTGCTGTTCTGAATTGAAAGGAATAATGTCCTTAGTATATAGGAGAAGTTTTGAGAAATCAATATTGAATTCAAGAAAAATTTAAAAAATTTTTAGACGAGTATCATTATATCGCAAAACCATCAACGGGCAGACACAAATACAAATACAAATCTAAAATTGAAGCGAGCTTGCGAGCTGTTAATTAATTTATTACTTACCTTTTACATTTCTTTTATACTTCTTTATTTATATCTCTATTTATATATCATTTATATTTCGTTGGAGATTCACTAGATATGCGAAAATCTTTAATTTACTAAAGTAAAATTACCTATTGATTTATAGTAAATATACCAGTAAATTCTCGCATTATTTGAACATTGATTAAATTGCCTATCAATTCTCTAATAATTTGTAAATTGACAAAAATGGTAAAATTCTATATCTAAAATTGCGTTTATAATTTCTCTAAGATTACGATTAGGTTATTGAAGATTACGAACTGATTAAATACTAAAATTTCTTAAATTATTTTCTATATTTTTACGAATTTTAATTGATTTTTTCCTTAGAATATATTTATAATAAATTCATTCATCTAATTTATCAATATCCCAAAACACACTTGAAACACGCAATACTGATACCGAGGTACTGTATATGGATTATTGTTCTTCATACCCCACTAAATTAGATAAAAGTAGTTTGAAGCCTACAGAGTGGGTCAAGTTGAGAACGCTTGAATTATATAGCTTTTTGCCACAAACAACTTTAGAAGAACGTGATTCTTTTAGGGAAATTCGAGATGAAATCATTGCGTTAAATGATAACTTTTTCTGGTATATAGCTAGGTCAAAATACATCAATAATCAGACGGTTAGTTTGGAGGATAGATATCAGTCTGCAATATGCCATTTTATGAATAACTACTTGTGGGCTAAATATATGTTTACACCTGAAACCGGAAAGAAGTATCGCACCGATTTAGCATTCTCAAGTTTCTTTAAACCAAGGATTACAGAATGTATGGAAAGAGAATTTGATAATGTTAGCTGGACACTTCGTCGTTCGTTGTGTATGAAGGCTGGAGAACAATTAGGTAAGTATTGGTCTAATGTAACTTATGAAGATATCGCCAAAGTAAAACTTCCGCCAGACCAGATGGAAGCATTAAGGTCAATCTTTTGTACAATGAATAATGCCGATATCAATGATGTTTCTATTTATAAACCGGCAGCTACAGTAGTAGAAGATAAGATAGAAGAATTGTATAATGACGAATATGATTCTGTCGAGGATTTACTTATTCACGAGATGTTAGAAAAAGAATCAAAATTAGAAGATTCATTCCTCCTCAAAATGTCAGAACTATATGATATTCCATTTAATGAATTGTTGAAAGCACGTCCTGCAGCTGAAGAAAAACTCAAAGCCCAACTTGAAGAAGCTATTAATATTCAAGATGTTTTTAACTATAATGGAGAATTTTACACAGACGGTTATGAGGAATAAAAATAACCTTGAGATTTAGTCGATACCAAAATCTAAGGTCAAGTAATTGTTTACACTGAACTATTTGATATCGACTAAATCTCAAGGCGTATCGGGTGAGTTATTTAATTATGTTTTACTCGTCGCCAAATGCTTCTTTTCTTGCTTGTTTATGCAGCTTGCTCATGCGCAAAGCATCTTGATATGAGCGATAATCTGCACCATTGACCCAGTATATATCAGAAGAAGGATTCATTATATCATCATATTGAACATAGAATACTTCTCCCGGATTCTGTTGAGAAGCTTCTTTAGCTTTGCTTTCAGCTTCTTCATCAGTCATTTCTTTCCAATCACCATGAAATACACGACCGTTGTCGAATTCGCCTATACGTGCAATTCTCTTCTTGCGTGTTGAAGCTTTAACATATATTTTCATAACTTATTCCTTTTCTCCGTATCCTTCTAAGGACTTTTTCATTTTCTTAGCCCAGTTAGATAACGATTTGTTATCATTCTTGTTCCAGACCTCAAGATTAGTAAGCGCTCTTATTATTGGAGCTCTACCTTTCTTGTCGATTAAAGCTTTGAAATGTTTAACTGGAAGGTCCTGTACATTTTTATCTTCTGGAACTTCTAACATTCCGGGATTTTTAGCTTCAATATCAGCTTTTGCTCGAATATAGATTTTCATATCAACCTAATTTTACATCTGCATATTCAAGATAATCTTCGATAGCACTTTCAACAGCTTCGCTAATACCTTCAAGAATTTCATCTACTAAATGGGCTGCGTAGTTATATACATCATTTACAATGTCATCACTATTTTTATCACGTTCAAATAAACCATATACAACTTCGCATAAAGACTGTGTATTGACCTTATATGCATCAATTTGAGGTTGACTGCTTAAAGAAACGATACAGAAAGGTTCAGGTTCAACTACCCAAGGAGCACTAACAACAACACGAATGCTGCCTGCAGAATTCTTCCAATATGCTCGGAGGCTGATTTTATCTCCGTTCTCCCAATTCAAGCCCCATGATTTGCGTATATCTACAAACTGCTTTGATAAATATTCCCACAAATTAGATTCATAATCTGCTCTATCTAATCCTGCAACTTTATCAGGTACTTTGAGAATATCGGCATTAATATCAGCTATGCCATTTCTGAATACTGTTTCTAATTCTTTGCATTTAGAAAAGATAGCCTGGCGGTTGTAACCTGCCATTGACTTCTTATATGTCTGCTCCTCAAGTTCTTCTTGATAATCCATCAAGTCGTTAAGGCGCTGAGTTCTAACTCTATCAGCTGCTGTATTGAGGTTATCAAAATTTAATGCCGAATTTATAAGCCTCTTCATATCACTAGTCTCCTTAGATAATATTGTTATTATTAAAGTTTATTCATTAATCCAAAATATGTAAGCACAATTTCTATTCTGCGAAGCTTTTCTGCATTGCTGAAATCCTCACTGCTTACTGTCGTCAATATAGAATTAACTATACCTTCTAAGCGTTCTTTTGATAACTGCTCCGGAGATGTAGAACTCTTAATATATTTCTTCATACTCTTTCTGCCTCGTCTAGCATCTGTTTAAATTGTGCCCATTCTTCTTTATCATATTTAGGTCGGCAATATGTCGATGTCCATTTAAGTTGATTATCTTTAGTCAACATGTAATCTTCTATACAGCCGCCCTCTCTAAGTAAAACATGAAGATAGCCCTGATTATTTATGTAGAAAATTTTCCCAAATTTCTCATTAACATAAAACTGATTAGGCTTATATGACCGCTTATCATTTGTTAGCTTCTTGTAAGTTTCATAAGCTTCACCGTCATACTTACCTACAGATGCTTTGATATACTTCTTCATAAGGAATTACCACAAATCAAATGCGTTAGCAACTGCTTCTTCTGCTGTAGCTTTTTGAATGTTTTCACCGTCATAGCTACTTCTAACATATACTGTGTCTACATCAGTAAATGAGAAACCAAATTCTTTTAATGCATCTGTAAAAGATTCTACATAAGGATACTGGAGAATTTCTTCACCGTCAACTTGACCCGTATGTGGAATTTCCTGTAACCAACCCTGCTGGTCATTATAATCAGGATTAATGTAATCATAAATAGCTACAGGTGTTAACGACCAAATCATGTAGCTGTCCATGCAATCATCACCAAACTTCTCTTCAAACCTGCTAAACTTTGCAGCATAGAGAATATTATTATCACTTACAACCAACTTCATAATATTTATCTCCTTTGTTAAATTAGATTCCGTTAGGTAATTTTGTTCTCTTATCTCCAGTTAACTTGGAATATTTAAAAATGTTCCTAATATGTTGCCAAAACCAGTGACCTTTCGAGGGACTTGCAACAAACTGTCTCCAAAGCTTTGACGGTACGTCATAATACATGTAGATATCATCAGGGCCGCCGTTTGAGCCCTTAAACTGTATAATCATGTCACCTACTTTATCATTCTTAGGCTCAAATGCGTAACTCCAGATATTGGATGATTTAACTCTAATAAGTTTCTTTATAAAATCACGAGATGAAATTGCTGCAGTAACAATCTTTTTACCATTTACAGTAATGCTAGAATCAATGGGCTGTAATTCAATAGAAGCAACTCCATAGGTTCTTAAAGTTTTCTCAACAAAGTCGATAAACTCTATAGGTTTTTCAAAATATATTTCTTCTAAAAACATTGCGTCTTTGTATACGCTAACTATTGCTTTGTTGTCGAGTAGTTCGCAATAAATAATAAGATTACTACTTACTTCATCCTCGAGTGCATCAATACGCCGGAAAAAATTCATTTCCAAGGGTTCAAAACCTAGCATTGTAATAGCGTCGATAAATTCTGTGTAATTAGATTTTATTGATGTCTTCATAATAGTTATCTCTCCAAGAAACGCCCATGCGAACTTTAGCTTCTTTTCTTAACGATTCTAATGCACTATACGCAGAAGTTATATTTACTGCATTTCTAAGCGGCCCATACTTGATACATCTTAGAATACTTCTACGCATAGGTGCATATGTTTTCTTATCAACTATATCATATTCATCTTGCGATATCGCATGAATAGGAATTTGATATGCATATTTATCGGAATATACTGACATTATTTCTTTCGCTAAATGCACCCAACATTCATTATCATAAGGGCAATAGAAAGGATTTTCTTTGATGTCAATTCCGAACAAACTCATATCAACACTTCGTATCCTTCGTACTTCTTTTCAATTACTTTCTTTGTATATTCAAGTAACTTCTGTTTGCAGAAAGGCAGGCTGATAAGGTCTTTTGGACCTAATCTTAAGAACCCTAATGTTTGTTCATATTCATCAAGTTGAATTACATTTATCCTTATGTATTGAGCATAAGTAGTAATGTTGAAGTAAATATTCATTTCATAGATCTCTTCTTCGATACCATGA